>ENA-ORDC01000031-ORDC01000031.1-marine-metagenome-genome-assembly--contig:-NODE-31-length-185951-cov-8.134177_pt1 | contig 185951 bp, 192 predicted proteins | sample MGYA00237783_ERZ508515 | MGnify/ENA primary metagenome ERZ508515 (study PRJEB26186, sample SAMN06268792) | marine metagenome | isolation source: Eden Landing Ponds, San Francisco, CA, USA | place... | reverse complement strand
GACCTGCTCGGGCGTCGCCTTCAACGTGTTCACGCGGACCGCCATCGAAAGCGACCGCTCACACGCGTCGATGAACGCCTCGAAGTCGTCGACGACGTCCCGGTACCGCTGGAATGGCTCCATCGAGCACGGTTTCGCGGGGGAGCGGTTTGTCGGTTTCGAACGGCCACCGCACCGGTGGGAGAGCTTTTACTTCACGTCGGTGTGTCGGTCCGGATATGGGACACATCCAGCAGCACGCGGAGATGGACGTGGATGGTGCGATGCTCGTCGAAGGGATGCCAGGCGTCGGCCTCGTCGGGAAGATAGCGACCGACCACCTCGTCGATGAGTTCGACATGGAGCTGTACGGCACGGTCCACTGCGACAGCCTCGCCCCAATCGGCGTCTACCACGAGGGCGAGCGGACCATCCAGCCGCCGGTCCGCATCTACGCCGCCCCGGACGAGGACCTCGTCGCGCTCCAGAGCGACATCCCGGTGAACTCCGCCGCAGTCGCCGAGTTCGCCGACTGCCTGGTGAGCTGGCTCGACGAGGAGAACGTCACCCCCATCTTCCTCAGCGGGCTCCCCGCCGAGAAGTCGGGCGTCCCCGAGCTGTTCGGTATCGCGACGGGGGACGCCGGCGGACAGCTCGACGACGTCGACATCGACGTGCCACCAGAGAACGGTGTCGTCAGCGGACCGACCGGTGCGTTCCTCAACGAGGCCGGCGAGGTCGGCCTCGACGGTGTCGGCCTCGTCGTGCAGTCGAACGAGCGTTTCCCCGACCCCGAGGCGGCTCGCGTCCTCATCGAGCACGGCATCGGGACGCTGACCGGCATCGAGGTCGATATCTCCGAGCTGGTCGACCGCGCCGAGGAGATCCGAAAACAGAAGGAGAAGCTCGCCGAGAAGATGCGCAAGGCGAAAGACGAGGAGAGCTCGCAGGCCCAGCCGCTCCGGATGTACCAGTAGCCAGTCCCTCGTCGGTGGCTGCGGTGTGGTTCGATACCACGAATCACATCAAGAGTTATCCGCAATCGCTACGCTGGTTGGTGTATGACCGAGTTCTCGAAACGGGTCGAACAGGTCAGTATCAGTGGCATCCGCGAGGTCTTCGAGGCGGCCGGCGAGGACGCCATCAACCTCGGCCTCGGACAGCCCGACTTCCCGACGCCCGAGCACGCGCGCTCGGCCGCCGTCGAGGCCATCCAGGCGGGCGAGACCGACGCCTACACCTCGAACAAGGGCACCGAATCGCTCCGCGAGAGCATCTCGGCGAAGTTCGAGCGCGACCGCGGCCTCGCGGTCGACCCAGAAGATATCATCGCGACCGCCGGTGGCTCCGAGGCACTCCACCTCGTCATGGAGGCCCACGTCGACCAGGGCGACGAGGTCATCTACCCCGACCCCGGCTTCGTCGCGTACGAAGCACTCACGCACGTCGCGGGCGGCGAGCCGAAACCGCTTCCGCTCCGCGAGGACCTCACGCTCGACCCCGCGACGGTCGAGGAGCACATCACCGAGGACACCGCGGCGTTCATCGTCAACAGCCCCGGCAACCCGACCGGCGCGGTCCAGTCCGAGGCCGACATGAAGGAGTTCGCCCGCATCGCCGAGGAACACGACGTGCTCTGTATCTCCGATGAGGTGTACGAGCCGTTCGTCTTCGACGGCGAACACCACTCGCCGATGTCCTTTACCGACTCCGGGAACGTCGTCGTCGTCAACGCCTGCTCGAAGGCGTACTCGATGACCGGCTGGCGGTTGGGGTGGGTGACCGGCGCCTCCGACCGCATCGAGCGGATGCTCCGGGCCCACCAGTACGGACAGGCCTGTGCCGCCGCACCGAGTCAGTACGCCGCCGAGGCCGCCCTGACCGGCCCACAGGACCACACCGTCGAGATGCGGGAGGCCTTCGAGGAGCGCCGGGACTTGGTCGTCGAGGAACTCGAATCGATGGGGCTGGACGTGCCGACGCCGAAGGGTGCCTTCTACGTGATGCCCCGGGTGCCCGAGGGGTGGGTCGACGAGGTCATCGACCGCGGCGTCGTCGTCGTTCCCGGCGAGGCCTTCGGCGAGGGAGGCGCCGGCCACGCCCGCATCTCGTATGCGGCGAGTATGGAAACGCTAGAGGAGGCCCTCGAGATCATGCGAGAGGCGACCGAGGCAGTTCGATAATACGCTATCGGCGGGACGAACCCCCGGCGGTCTGCCGCGGGGGGTAGAATAATGTCACACGATACCATACATCGTGTATGGAAATCGCACGGCACGGCACGGGGGTACGGGCCGACGTGGGGGCGTTGGCCTCCCAGATTCACCCGGTGTTCATGCTGCCGCCGGTGGCCGCCTCGGCGTTCGGTGCGGTGCTGTCCGGGCGACTCGACGTGACCCTGCTGGTCCTCCATCTCGTCGCTGCCTTCGCCGCCCTCTATACGGCACACATCAAGGACGGCTACGTCGACTTCCATGGCCGCGGCGAGGACGACGACCACCCGCTGACGGCCTCGGGGTGTCGCCTCGCACTGGCGGGCGCCTCGGCGGTCTTCTTTTCGTGTCTCCTCGCCATCGGCCTGCTCGTCGACGTGTGGGCCGCCCTTCTGACCCTTCCGGGGTGGGTCATCGGCTACCTTCACGCGCCACAACTCGACCTGAATCCCGTCGGCGCGACTGCCGGCTATCCCGCCGGAATCGCCTTCGCGTTGCTGGGCGGTTACTACGTGCAAGCGACTCATCTCACGCCCGCCGTCGTCGCTTTCGCCGTCGTCTTTCTCCTCGTTCTCTCGGGTATCAAGACGGTCGACGACGCCAAAGACTACGAGTACGACCGCTCCATCGGCAAGCGAACCGTCGCAGTCGTGTTGGGACGGCAACGCGCGCGTTTGTTCGCCTACGGCTTGATGGCCGTCGGGATGGTGGTCGTCGTCGCTCTCGCCGTCGCCGGGGTGTTCCCACCGGCCAGCGTTTTCGCTCCCGTCGTTTTCGCCGTCGTCGCGGCCTTCGCGTGGCGCGCCGGCGACGACGCCAGCCTCGCAACGAAACTGCTCATCCGAGGGTCGTATCTCTTCCTCGCGGTGCTGGTGGCTGCGGTGTGGCTCGGCTAGTTATTTCGCCGTCGAGACTATTTTGATGACGTCTCCTTCCGTCAGCTCGTGGTCTTCGCCGATGCGGCGGCTCTCGCGGGCGTCGACGGCGTGGAGGTATCCCTCTCCGATGTCGGAGTGGACGGCGAAAGCGAGGTCCTTCGGGGTCGACCCCGACGGCAAAAGGAAGGCGTCGGGAAGGACGTTGCCCTGCCCGTCGGTCCACTTGGTGTCGTTCTGGACCGGGTAGACGGTGATGCGGTCAAGCAGGTCGTACACTGCCTCGTCGAGGGCATCTTGCAGACCGGTGCCTCCGAATTCGCTCATGACGCCGCGGATTCGCTCCAGCCCCTCGGCTTGCGCATCCGAGAGGTCGCCGATACTCTCGAAGTCCTCGTCGCCGGGGTCGTAGTCGACGACGCCGGCCTCGACGGCCTGCCGGAGGGCAAGCTCACCCTCGGCGGTACAGGGTACGACGCGCTCTGCGGCCTCTTTTAGTCGCTCGACGTTCCCCTCGGGTGCGATGTCGGCCTTGTTGGCGACGACGACGATTGGCTTGGTTCGCTCCCGGATGCGGCGGGCGAGTTCCTCGCGGTCGCCATCCTCCCAGGCGAAGGGGTCGGCGGAGTACTCCATCGCCCGCAGGACGGCCATCACGTCGTACTCGCTGGCGCCGACGCCGGTGAGCATCTCGGTGAGTGCCTCCTCGAAGTCGAACTCCGGGGACCGGGACTGCCGTTCGACCGCCTCCCAGTTACGGTCGATGATGCCGGCTATCCAGAGGTCCATCTCCTCCTCGATGAACTCCACGTCGTCGACGGGGTCGTACGAGCCGACCTCAACGGGTTCGCCCTCGGCGTTGGTGCCGCCGGAGGCGTCGACGACGTTGAGGATGGCGTCGGCGTTGGTCAACTCGTCGAGGAACTGGTTTCCGAGGCCCTTCCCCTCGTGGGCCCCGGGAACGAGGCCGGCCACGTCGAGTAACTCGATTGGGACGTAGCGCTTGCCGTCGTGGCAGTTGTCGTTGCCACAGCGGGCCTCAAGGTCGAGACAGGGACACCGCGTCCGGACGTGGCTGACGCCACGGTTGGCGTCGATGGTGGTGAAGGGGTAGTTCCCCACGTCGACATCGGCCATCGTCGCGGCCTTGTAGAACGTCGATTTGCCGGCGTTGGGCTTGCCGGCGAGCGCGACCGAGAGCATGCCTCATCTCCGGCGACCGGGCCGAATTGCCTTTCGGTTCACAGGGATTCTCGGAGGCATCCGTACACCTCAACGAGAGAGATTCACCGTCGGGTGTCGATTTCCCGCCCGAAGCCGAGGATTCTCTACGAGAATCCTATCAGTAGGCGGTCCCGAATCGGACGCCGCCGAGGACGAACGCCCACCCGACCGCCAGCGACAGGAGCATCTCGCCGAAGTATGCGACGGGTGCAGGGACGGCGGAGTGAGCCTCGCCGGCGGCATAAACCCACGCGTCGTACGCCCCGGCGACGAGAAACGCCGTCCCGACGGCTGCAACGAAGCCAGCGACGGCGAGGGCTACGATGGTCGTGAACGTGTCGTCGGGTTGGGTGGAGGAGCCCGTTGCCATACGCCGGCGTTCAGTATGCGTCGAAAAAGACGTTGTGACTCACTAGGCGTCTTCGGCCTCGGCGATGACACCCGAGATACCATCGTCGTCGGCATCCGAATCCTGCGTCCCGTTCTTTGCGTTCCCGGGGGTCCGTCCGTCGCCGACCGACTCCCAGTCGAGGTCACTTTCCTCGGCCGGGACGATGGCCGCCGTCGGGTCGGGTTCCGGGAGCGTCCCTTCCCCGAGCGGGACGATTGCGGGCGTCGGGTCGGCGTCGTCCGCCGGTTCCGACGCCGAGTCGGCAGTTTCTGATTCCTCCGGTTGCGCCCACTCGAAGCCGTCCCTGTCGGCCGTCTCTTCTTCGGTCGCCGCCTCCTCGGCATCACCCTCGGGGTGTTCCGCCTCCGATTCCGCCGACTCCTCGGCGTCGGCCGCCGGCGCCTTTTTGAAGCTCATTTCGCCGCGGGCGCGAATCGCGCCGTCGACATCGGCGGCCTCCGAGAGTTCACAGTCCTCACAGGAGATGTCACCGCGGACGGACGCTCCGGGTTCGATGACCACGTCACCACCCTTCGTCGTTACATCACCGTGGACGACTGTCCCCTCGCCGACCCGGATGTCACCTTTCGCCCGAAGACTACCGAACACCTCGGTGTCGGTGCCGACCTCGATGGATGTCGCGCGGATGTTGCCGTGGAGTCGGCAGTCGTCGCCGATACTCGCCGGCGTCGAGACGCGCCAGGCGTCGTCGGAGACGCGCGCACCGCGCGGAATGAGCACGGGGTCGGCCTCCCGCTCTTCGGTCAGGAACTCGTCTGCGACCTCCTCTGCTGCCTCCTCCTCGCCGATACGGAGCAACTGCGAGAGGTAGACGAACAGGAAGACGATGGTCGGCATCGGGTTGCGGATGACAATCCAGCCGTTGGCCTCGAATCCCTCCTCAATGTCCACGTCGTCGCCGGCGTCGAGGTCCCCGGAGACGATGAGTTGACCGGTGATGTGGACCCGCTCGCCGAGATAGGCGTTGTTGCCGACGAGAACGTTGCCGTCGACCTCACACCACATGTCGAGTCGGCAGTCACCGTCGGCTTCGATGTCGCCGCCGAAGCGGACCCGCTCGCCGGCGATGACGGTCCCGCCGCGGACACCCAACTCCACGACGCTCTGGCCGCCGACGAGCACGTCCCCGTCGGTGACGAGGTCGTGCTCTTGGACGTGGGTGCCGTCGGGCACGGCGAGTTCTTCCAGCGGGTCCGAACCAAGCACGGTGTACATCTGCGTGCCACGGCTATTAAAACCTCCTCGGGCGTCAGACGGCCGGCAGACATTTGTCAGGTGAGCGCCTACTCCCGTCGGGGCCGTCGGTGCGCCACAGCGCGCGACCCCATGCGACGGGGAGGGGAAACCTCGTCGCGTTCTCGTGGCCCTTAAACCGTTCAGTCGCTAACCCGGTGTATGACCGTTCTCTCGTTCGACGAACAGGGTGTCGAAGTCATCTACGAAGGCACCGAGTTCCGACTGGAAAAGGACCTCATCGAGGAGGCGACCCGGAAGGACTACCCCGACGTGACCGACCACGAGGTGCTACAACTCATCGAGGACAACCCCGCACTCTCCGGGGAACCCCGTCGAATCCAGGATATTCTGAACTGACCGACTCGGCGATTGCCCGTCCTGTCAGAACCCCAAACGCTTTGCCCGTGCCACGTCGTCTCGGCCCATGCACGCGGCGCGCTTCTACTCCGGCGACGGACTGCGTATCGAGGACGTTCCGAGACCCGAAGTTGGTCCCGGCGAGGTGCTCGTCGAGGTCGCCGCCTGCGGCGTCTGTCACTCCGATTTGCACGTCATGGAAGGCGACTTGCCGCTCGTCGAACCGCGGACGCTCGGCCACGAGGTCGGTGGAACCGTCGCCGAATCCGGCGATGGCGTGGCGCTCGATGTCGGCACCGACGTAGCGGTGTTCGGCGGGTGGGGCTGTCGGGACTGCCCCGTCTGTGCCCGCGGCGACGACCAGTTGTGTAACCTGACGAACTGGCTCGGCATCGGCAACGACGGCGGTTACGCGGAGTACCTTCGGGTGCCGACCGCGGAGTACTGCATTCCGCTGGACGGACTGGACCCAATCGAGGCCGCACCGCTGACCGACGCCGCCCTCACCGCCTATCGGTCGCTCCGGAAGGCCGACCTCGAACTCGGCGACAGCGTGGCGGTTTTCGGTATCGGCGGGTTGGGCGAATTCGGCGTTCAACTCGCCCGATTATCCGGCTATCGAACGGTCGCCGTCGACCGCGAGCCCTCGAAACTCGACCGCGCCGAGGAACTCGGTGCGGACGCGACGGTCGACACCTCGGGGTCGGTGCCCCGGGAGATACGTGAGGCTGCGGGCGGTGAGGTCGACGCAGTCGTGGATTTCGTCGGCGTCGACGAGACCCTCCAGTGGGGCAGTAACGTCCTCGGTCCCGACGGCCGACTCGTGTTGGCCGGCATCGGCGGCGGCGCAATCGACTTCTCGTGGAACCCGCTGGTTGGCAGCGAGGTGACCTACCGAACGGTCCAGTGGGGCACTCCCGAGGAGTTGCGGTCGGTGCTGGAGTTGGCCCGACAGGGACGACTCGAAACGACCGTCGAGGAAGTCCCACTCGAGGACCTTCCCGAGACGTTCGAACGCCTCGAGTCGGGGGACATCGAGGGCCGGGCCGTGGTCGTTCCCTAATCGGTCGGTAGCGGTACACCTAAGGGAACGCGCTCGAATCGCCGGATATGGACACCGCTGGACTCAAAGAGAAGTACAGCCACGACGCGTGGCTCACGGCAGCGGGCACGTTCGCCGCCTACGGACTGATTCTGTTGGCGATGACGCTGCTGCTGTTCGGAGTGCCATACGTCATCTTCTCGGTGCTGTAGCGCCACCGGAACGCCGATTTTCGGACATGCGATTTCGGTGGGGACGTGGCTCGGAGCAGGCGCCGTCTCGCACCCACTCAGTTTTATACCGAGGGGGTTAACGGAGAGCCATGGCTGGTGGCACCGAGACGACACTCAAACGCCACCTGATTGCGCTCGTGGTGTTTCTCGTCTTGCTACTCACCGCGCTTGGCTGGCTCACGTGGCTTTTTCTGCAGACGCTTCTGTAGCGTCGGCGAGTTCGACCACCAGCCCGCCGAGGCGTCGTAGAGAGCTGTAGAAACCGGCGACGAAGCCACCGACGGGGGCCGGCTTACATGTAACCGAGGTCCCGAAGCCGCTCCATCAGGTCCTCTTTGTCCTGTGCGCGGCCGGCACGCTCGGTGGTGTTGTCGAGGTCCTGCAGCCACGCGGGCTCTTCGTCGGACTTCTCCGTGGAAATCTCGCTGCCGAGCGAGCGGAAGCCTGCGAAGTACTTCGGCGAGACGGGGATGTCGGCGTGGGTGAGGTCGTTCGGCAGGTCGTCGTAGTCCTGCGGGACGTAGCCGTCGTCGGGGAACTCGGGGACCGTCTCGGGGACGACGTAGAACCAGAAGGCATCCCACACGTCGGCCTCGTCGAACTGCAGAATCGGCTGGATGCGGTCGTGCGGCGGGTAGATGTCGGGGTCGTGTCGCGGCGAGAAGAACGTCTCGTCGGCGCGAGCCTCCTGTTCGTCCCAACGGATGCCCGAGATGATGCCGTCGATGTCGTGTTCTTCGAGGGTGTTGTTGAGCGCGACCGTCTTCAGCAGGTGGTTGCCGACGTAGGTGTCCAGCAGGAACGGGAAGGTGTCTTCCTCGTATTCGAGAATGTTGCGGATGTGGTGCTGGTTGTTCTCGTTGAGGGCGTCAACGGGAATGTCGTCGCCGGGTTCGAGGTCGTTTTCGTCGACGTACGCACCGACGTTCTCGTTGCGCGCGAAGATGACTTCGAGGTCCCACTCCTCGGCCCAGTGGTCGACGAAATCGAGCAGTTCGTCGAAGTGCTGGTAGTGGTCGATGAAGACCGTCGGCGGCATCTCGTAGTCGAACTGCTCGACGACCTCCTTGACGAAGTACAGCGTCAGCGTCGAGTCCTTCCCGCCGGTCCACATGATGGCGGGGGTATCGTACTGTTCGAGTCCCGTCTTGACGACCTCGATGGCCTTCTCGATTTTGTCCTGAATGCTCGGGTACTCCTCGGGGTCTTCGCCTTCGCCGTCCGTGTAATCAACGTCGACGTACTCCGGGAATTCGCTCATAGCGTGTAATTACATCTCATTAGAAGCGTAAAGGGTCTTTTGGGTTCGGCCAGTGTGGCGTCGAGCGCCGACGCTCCGTTCCAGAAAGCGGCAAAAGTTTCTTTCGCCGGATGAAACGGCCAGAAGTCACTTCCCGGCGGTGTTCATACCCCCACCAATGCCCGAGTGTCGGAACTGCGGTGACGAACTCGAAGCGAAACCGAGCGGGCTTACCGCGTTGCTGTCTCGGTCTGGCGTTGAGGGCTACGAGTGTGCTGGCTGTGGTGCGGCGCTGTGTACGGAGTGTCGCCAAGAGATGTCGATTAACGCCTTCGGTGGCGGGGAGGTAACGTGTGGGACGTGTGGCGGAACGTGGGAGCCACGATAGCGACCTCCTGGAGAACTATCTATCGAGTGTCGCAAGTGAACACCTAACGGAGAACTGTTCAGTCGTCGCTGATGAACTTGTTGTCGCGCCAGTTGACGGTGTTTTCATCGTCTCGGTCCCGTGGGTCGTCGATAACCTCGATGCTCGCCGAGCGCTCCTCGCCGTCGACGATGCGTGTCGCCTCGAGTTCTTCGTCGACCGCCGCGATGGCGGTGAGCGTTCCCTTCTCGGCGAACTTCGCGAGGTCACACAGTACCTCGAACATCGGATACTGTAGTGCGGTGTTCTGCAGTACGGTCTCGCGGTCGCCCTTGAAGCAGGCGTACTCGACGAGTTTGGAGTTCACTTCGGGTTCCTCTTCCTGCATCTGGCCGCCGCTTCCGAAGCTTCCCCACTGGGGGCCGTCATCGTCGTCGTCATCGCTGCCACCGGCTGCCCCGTTCTGTGGGTCCGGAGGCGTCTCCTGCCATCCGTCTTCCGTCTCGTAGAGACGGTTCTCCGTCACGCTCGCCTTCAGTTGGGCGGTTGGCGTGTACTTGGAGATGTTGTCTTCGGCGGCGACGGCGCTCACGATGAGCGTATTGTTCCGTCTGGTTACTTCGACGTCCTCGATTTCGACGGGTAGGTCGTACTCGTCGAAGAACTCGTGAACGTCGTCTAGTTTCAGTTCCAGGGTCGAGTGAAGTCTGTAAACGCGGCTGGTCATAGTATCCCTGTCCCACAGGGGGCAGAGCGCCCCTGACGCGAGTGGTCCGGTTGAACGTAAGGGTTCCTCACTTATATCACCTGTCCTTCCGCATGTGCCGCATTACCACGGTTTCCGCGAACGGAATCATTCGGCGTTCAGCGTCGCCGCCAACTCCCCTCGTTCGTCGAGTTCCTCCAACACGTCGCTCCCGCCGACGAACTCGCCGTCGACGTAGGCCTGCGGCGTCGTCGTCCAGCCGCTGTGTCGCTCCAAGGCGACCCGGAACTCGTCAATCGAGGTCAACACGTCGACATACTCCACATCCTCGCGGTGTCGGCGGATGTGATTGAGCGCCTTCTCGGAGTAGCCACACTGCGGTGCCATCGCCGTCCCCTTCATGAACAGGACGACCTCGTTGTTCTCGATGACTTCGTCGACCAGTTCGTCGACCTCTGCCTGTGGAAGCCCTTCGTCTATTTCGAACGACATACCCGGTGTAAGAGCCGGTCTCGGAAAGCCGTTGCGTCGCGGTTTTCCTTTCGGAGAGATGTATCGACACGACACAACCGACCCGGGAGTTAAGCCGATGGGACGGCTATCGGACACCAATGACGGACCACTACCAAGTGACGGTCGTCGGCGGCGGACCCGCCGGGTTGACTGCGGCGCTGTACACGACGCGACTCGGCCACGACACCGCAATCATCAACCGCGGTGGCGGGCGGGCGGCGATGATGCTCGACACCCACAACGTCATCGGCGTCACGGAGGACGTTTCTGGCAACGAGTTCCTTGCGACGGCGACCGAGCAGGTGCAGTCCTACGGCGCCGACTACTTCCAGGATTTCGTCTCCGACATCGAACCGACCGACGAGGGCTACCACGTCACCGCCGGAAACGTCGAGGTGACGACCGACCACGTCGTCCTCGCGACCGGCTTTTCCGACGAGCGGCCGGACCCACCACTGCCCCGAACCGGCAAGGGACTGCACTACTGTCTGCACTGTGACGCCTACATGTTCGTCGACCAGCCGGTGTACGTGATGGGGACGGGCGATTCGGCGGCCTACGTGGCGATGATTATGCTCAACTTCACGCCCGACGTGGACCTCCTGACCCGCGGCGAGGAGCCGGAGTGGTCCGAGGAGACCGCGACGATGCTCGAAAACCATCCCGTCGAGGTCATCCACGAGGAGATTACGGGCATGGAGAAACGCGAGGACGGTTGGCTGGAGGGCTTCGAGTTCGAGGACGGAAGTTACCGGGAGTACCGCGGCGGCTTCCCGATGTACGGTTCGAACTACAACACCGACCTCGCGGAGTCACTCGGCGTCGAGTTGAACGACGACGGCACCATCGCCGTCGACGACCACGGCCGGACGAACGTCGACGGCGTCTTCGCCGTCGGCGACGTGACGCCCGGACACAACCAGATTCCGACCGCGATGGGCGAAGGTGCCCGCTGTGGCATCGGCAACCACTACGACCTACGGAAGTTCCCGCGGTCGCTGGAGGACATCGAAGCAGAGGGAGCGGTCACCGAAGCAGACGTTCCCGGCAGTTCCGAGCGACTCCGAGAACAGGCCCGCAACCACGAGAGTTGGCCCGGACGCGAAGAACAGGCCGCCGCCAGCGACGACTGACCCCGCCGTTTCCGTGCCGAGCGTTATCTCTTCACAATATTATGTTTCGCGTTTCGATTGGTGCCCATATAGTGAGTATTAATACTTCGCAGTGCGAGGAGATGGTATGGAAACGCGTAAGGTACAGCGACTGGGGCCGTCGACGCTGGCGATGACGCTCCCCGCGGAGTGGGCGAAGAAACAGGACGTCGAGAAAGGCGACGAGGTCTCCCTGCGGATGGGGTCGAAGGGGACGCTCACGGTGATGCCCGAGTCCGTCCAACAGGAGGAAAGCGAGGCCGTCATCCACGCACAGAACCTCGACGCCGATGCCGTCGAGCGCGCCATCGTCGCCCAGTACGTCCTCGGGCGCCGCATCATCCACGTCGAAGTCGAGGAGGGCGGGACACTGGATTCGGCCCAAATCAACGCCGTCTACAACGCCGAAACGCAGTTGATGGGACTCGGCGTCATCGAGGAGACCCCGGAACGCATCGCCATCCGCTGTTCGGTCGACCCCGAGGACTTCACCCTCGACAACCTCCTCGAACGGTTGGAGTCGACCGGGTCGACGATGCGAAACGAGGCCATCAAGGCACTCGCCCACGGCAACCCCGACCTCGCCCAGCGGGCGCTCAATCGCGAGCGACAGGCGAACAAGATTTTCGTCCTCCTGCTTCGCCTCATCTTCACGGCGTATCAAAACCCCAATCTCGCGCGTGCGGTCGGCCTCGATTCGGGCTTTCCGCTCATCGGCTATCGCTCCATCGCGAAGAACCTCGAACTCACCGCCGACAACGCCGAGGACATCGCCGAAATCGTCCTCGAAACCGAGGGCCACACGCTCAACGTCGAGGACAGCACGATGCGGCGCATCCGTGAGTTCACCGACCAAGTGAACGAAATCACGGAACTCGGTGTCCGTGCGGCCGTCGAGCGGGACTACGACATGGCCATCGAAACTCGAGAGAAGTTCGCCGAAGTCCGCAACCGGGAAATCGAAATCCTCAACGACCTCGACGAGATGCCCAACGAGGACCTCCTTCGTGTTCGCGAGGTACTCGTCAGCCTCGGACAGACCGCTCAGTACGCCGTCCGGAACGCCGAAATCGCGACCAACCTCGCTCTCAACGAGGAGAGCGAACACGTCACGATTCAGTAAGAAAGCAGTCCCGCGGTTAGATACCGATTCCGTCGTCGGTTTCCGTCGGCGTTGCCGTCTCCGATTCCGTTGCCGTCTCCTCCGTGACCGGCGTGGGAGTCTCGAAGACTCCACCGTCGGTTTCCGTCGGGGTCGTTGCGGGCGTCGGCGTTCCGTCCGTCGGCGTCGGTGTGGGCGTCGACTGGCTCCCGTTCGGCGCCGTACTCGCGTTCTTGTTGCCGAAGATGTCCGTCTCGATTGTCTCTTCGTAGGTTAGTTCGTCCAGCGGGACGCGAACGTCGGAGACGAGTTCCTCCCCGGAGATGACTGCGTAGAACTCGATTCGGAGTTGCGTGCGCTGGTCGTTCTGGAGGTGCGTGACCCACCACTCGTCGAGGTTCCCGTTGATGATGGCAGCGTCGGCCCGAACCGTCTCGGTCGCCCCGGGCGGAATGGCAGCGATGTCCTCGGTTTGGCCCTCCCCGACCAACACGCCGTTCATCGTTATCTCGTAGCCGAGTTCCGAAATCGTGTACGGCAGCGTTTGGGGGTTGTACAGTTGGAACGCCATGTCGATGGGCGTCTCCTCGCGAGTGACGGTGCCCCACTCGGCGCTAGTCCGGTTGACGTACAACACCGGATTCGACATGACCGGCGGCGGGTCGTCGGCGTTGACGGGCCGCGTCTCCTCGGAGTTGAACTGCCCGATGAGGTCGGTTTCGACCTCCCGCTTCTGTGTGATGTCGAACTGGCGTTCGCCGAGTATCGACGTTTGGACCGTTGCGTTGATGTTGACGGCCGTCCGCTCGCCGTTTTCGATGTGGGTTCGCCACCACGGCGGAATCTGCTCGTTGTCCATCGCCGTCCGGAAGGCCAGCGTGGAGTTGCCCTGCTGGAGGTCCAGGCCCGTCCGGTTGCCCGCGGCTATCGGCACGTCGTTCATCCGGACGGTGTAGTTGATGGTCGTGTTGCCGAGTTGGATGTCGATTGGGTTGGGGTTGTTCACGACGAGGTCGGTGTGAATAATCGTCGTTTCCTCGGTCACGTCGCCGAATCGGTTGTCGACGTCCTCGACGGACGGGGCGCCGACGGCGCCGAGTGCGACAGCGCCGACGAGCGACGCGACGACGACGCCGAGAACCACGGCGGCGATTTTCAGTTTGCCGAACGCGAGAATGCCGGACGCCATTTGTCGGCCCGACGCACCCGGAAATCAAATAGGCTGTGGCCCAGTCCCAGCGGAGACCGTCGGGATTTATAATCGCAGTGCCGTAGGCGTGGGTATGGAGACCGCTTCAGCTACGGACAAACGCGTCGGATTCCCGCTTCTGTTCGCCGTCGTCGCCGGCCTCGGCGCCGTCGGGATGGCAGTGTTCGGCATCACGGGCGACCAGGCCGCCTCCGGCCTGGCCTTCGGAGTGGCGATGCTGGCCGGCTCACTTGCCGTCACAGCCTACCACGTCTTCGAGTAAAGGGAGGGCCTTAAGCCGCTCCGTACCCAATGGAGAGTATGAGTGAACTGAGCGACGAAGACGAACGTATCCTCGGTTATCTCCGGGAGCGCGCCCACGGTGGTGACCGCTATTTCCGCGCGAAACACATCGCGGACGCCATCGGCCTCACCGCAAAGCAGGTCGGTGCACGCCTCCCGCGCCTCGCGGAACACTCCGATGACGTCGACATCGAAAAGTGGTCCCGGGCACGCTCGACCACGTGGCGCGTCACGCCGGAGTGACCCCCACACGACGGCCGCAACAGTCGCTCTTTTGGTGACCCGCCACGTCGTTTCGATATGACCGTCCGCGTCGAACGCGTCTTCGAGTTCGCCGCCCCACCGGAGGCGGTGTGGGAGTTCATTGCCGACCCCGAGCGACGCGCCCGCTCGATTAGCGTCGTCGAGGAGTACGAAGTGACCGGCGCGGACACCGCGACGTGGCACGTCCGCCTGCCGATTCCGCGGATGAACAAGACCATCGCCGTCGAAACGGAGGAACTCAGACACGACGAACCGCGCTATGTGAAGTTCATCGGTCGCTCGAAAGCGATGCGCGTACAGGGCGAACACACCCTCGAACCGAACAACGGCGGCACTCAGCTGACGAACCGCTTCGTCGTCGACGGAAAAATCCCAGGTGTCGAGCGATACTTCAAGAAGCAACTCGACGGCGAACTGGAGAACCTCGAAGCCGCCATCCGACGCGACCTCGACCTATGAGACTCGCACTCGCCCAACTGGAAATCGAGGCCGCGGCGGTCGATTCGAACGTCGACCGTGCGGTCGCCGCAATCGAGCGCGCCGCCGGGAACGGAGCCGACTGCGTCGCGCTCCCGGAGATATTCGACGTGGGGTACTTCGCCTTCGACGCCTACGCCCGCAACGCCGAACCGCTGGGCGGTGAGACCCACCGACGAATCAGCACGGCGGCGGCCGAACACGGCGTGTCGGTCCTCGCCGGAACGGTCGTCGAGGACCTCGCAGCCTCCGCCGATGCGGGGGAATCGGTCCCCGCCGAGGAAGGCTATGCGAACACCGCAGTGCTGTTCGATTCCGACGGCGAGCGGCGACTCGTCTACCGGAAGCGCCACCTTTTCGGCTACGACTCCGCGGAGGCTGAACTGCTCGTTCCGGGCGAAGACCTACAGACGGCAGAAATCGGCGGCCACACCGTCGGCGTGACGACCTGCTATGACCTTCGGTTTCCCGAACAGTACCGCCAGCTGGTCGATTCGGGCGTGACGCTGGTGTTGGTGCCGAGTGCGTGGCCCTACCCCCGCGTCGAACATTGGAAACTTCTCCCGCGTGCGCGAGCCGTCGAGAACCTCGTGTACGTCGGCGCGGTCAACGGCTCTGCGACGTTCGACGATGCCGCGCTCGTCGGCCGCTCGAGGGTCTACGACCCGTGGGGGACGACACTCGCGTCCTCCGACGACGACCCGACCATCGTCTACGCTGACTGCGACCCCGAACGCGTCGAGGCGGTCCGAACGGAGTTTCCGGCACTGAAGGACCGGCGGTAGCGTCTGACACGCGTCGGCCGGCAAACGAGGGTTTATCAGGCACCGCGGCGTATCACCGTTTGCCTGAACGACGCTTTTCTCGTCGTGACGGCAGAACCAACGTCCGCCGCAAACCCGTCCACCCACCTGCGCCGGATTTGCCCGGTGTCCGGCGCCACCACCCCCCTCGTTCCGTCTTCGACGAACTACACCCCGAAAGCGACGGTTATTCTTCGGTCTTGATGTCGGCGGAGAGGCCCTGTGCCATCTCGATGTCCGTGGAGTTGTTCAGTGTCCACGCCGTACGCTCGGTGACTGCCTCGATGACCTCTCTGGCGGAGGGGTAGCCGTTGCCGGACTTCTTCACGCCGCCGAACGGCAACTGCACCTCCGCGCCGATACACGGGAGGTTCCCGTAGGCGAGTCCCACGTCGGCGCGGTCGCGGTAGTAATTGATTTGGCGGTAGTCCTCGCTGATGATGGCTCCAGCCAACCCGTACGGCGTGTCATTGTGAATCTCGACGGCGCGTTCGATGCCGCCGTCGTACTCGACCAACGCGACGTGAGGCCCGAACACCTCCTCGTTGAGACAGCGCAACTCGGGGTCGTAGTCGATTTCGTAGACGAACGGGCCGACCCAGTGACCGTCCTCGTGGCCGTCGGGTATCTCGTCGCCAGCGAGTTCCTCGCGGTCGACCAACACGTTCGCGCCCTCCTCGCGGGCGAGGTCGTTGTACCGGCCGAACTTCTCGACTTGGTCCTCGTCGACGACCGGTCCCATGAAGGTTCCCTCGTCGAGGGGGTCGCCGACGGCGACCGATTCCGCGAGGTCGACGAAGCGCTCCTTGAACTCGTCGTACACGTCGGTGTGGACGATGAGTCGCTCACTCGACACACAGCGCTGGCCCGTCGTCTTGAAACTCGACATCACCGCCGAATGGACGGCCACGTCAAGGTCGGCCCCCTCAGTGACGACGATACCGTTTTTGCCGCCCATCTCGCAGGCGGCGAGTTTGCCGGGCGTCCCGCCGACCGTATCCGCGATGGAGTGGCCCACCTCGGCGCTGCCGGTAAAGAGAACTGTGTCGACCCGGTCGTCGTCGACGATTGCGGCGCCGGCGTCGCCGAACCCCTGTACCATGTTGAAGACGCCGTCGGGAATCCCGGTATCGTCGAACATCTCCGCGACGATTTGGCCGCACCACGGCGTCTGCTCGGCCGGTTTCCAGACGACCGTGTTGCCCTCGACGAGCGTGACGGCCATGTGCCAAAACGGGATGGCGACGGGGAAGTTCCACGGCGTGATACAACCCACGACGCCGCGGGGTTTCCGGCGCATGTAGGCGTCCTTGCTCGCGATTTCGGAGGGCACTACATCGCCGTGAGGGTGGCGTGCGTTGCCCGCCGCCCACTCGACCATGTGCCACGCTTCGGTCACGTCGGCTTTCCCCTCCGAGATTTCCTTGCCGCACTCCTTTGTGACGATTTCGCCCAACTCCTCGTGGCGGTCACGGAGTTCGTGGTAGATTTCCCAGAGGAACTCCGCGCGGTCGACGTACGACAGCGAGCGCCACTCCTCGAAGGCGTCGTCGGCCGCCGAAAGGGCGCGGTCGACCTCCGAGTCGGTGCCCCGGGGAAAGGTCCCGAGCGTCTCGCCAGTCGCCGGATTCTCGCTCGCGAAATCGTCGCCGTCGCCGCTCACCCACTCGCCGTCGATGTAGTGTTCGTACTCGGCCATGCGGCAATTATTGCACGGCAGTCGTGAAAAAGATGGTCGGCGAACGAACTGCAGCGAACCGCTTACGTCGCCCCGGTTCCCACCGCCGAGCGTGAAGGAGTTCGGCTTCGAGTTGCGGGTGTGTGCGTGGGCCGAACGGAACTGGCCACCCGTGGGTGTCGCAGGCGAGGACGCCACCGCGCTCGTCGCCCGGCAACTCGGCACCAAGCGGCGCCGCTGGGACACCGTCGTCGTCGAGACGACGGAGGCGACCCTCGACGCCCGCGCACCGTTCGGTGAGGACCGACTGGATTCGGATTTGCTCCACGTCGCCCGAAACGCTCCCGCCTCCTGGACGTACTACCGGGAGGCGCTCCCGGACCCCGGCTACCCCTGGCGCTACGTCCGGGAAGCGGTCCACAGGGCGGCCGACCGCGGGTTCGTCGAGACCCGAAAGGACGGCAACCGAATCGAGTTACGGCGGCGCTACCGGTATCCAGAATGGGTCGACCGCATCGTCGCCATCGAGAACAAACCGGACCTCGACGCCTCGGCGGCCCGCGTGCTGGCCGAACAACTCGAACACGACGTGGCGCTGGGACTGGCCGACGAGGTGTGGCTGGCGACGGAGGCGACCCGCGAGGAGGTCGAACCGGCGCTGCTGGAGGCGATGCCCGTCGAGGTGGGCATCCTCGCGGTGTCGGAAGGGCCAGAGGGCTGGCGTGCCGAACCGGTGTGGAACCCCCGCTCGCTTTCGGTGTCCGAACCGGGAACGCGAATTCTCGAACGCCCAGACGGGGGCGAATACGACGCCTCGGCGGCGCGTTTCGAGTACGCCGACCCCGACTGGAAGCGCCGCAAACGGCTGGAAATCGCCGAACGGGCCTACGAGCGCGGCTGGCGCTCCTATGCCGACACGATGCGCCCCGACTGTCGGCACTTCGAGGTGGCCGAGCCGACGGGGCCGTTTCCACGGTGTGCGGCGAAGGGTCGCGAGCAGACCGCCGCGGAGTGTTCGGCCCGCTGTCGGTCGTTCGAACCCGAACCACCCGTCTGGCGAACGAAGGAGTGGCCCATCGACGGCGGACCGGGAGCGGCGATAGCACGGCTGCTCGCGGAAAAGCGGCGGCGGCGCCGTTAGCTCTCGACGGGGTCTTCCAGCACCTTGACCTCGATGGCGTCGCGCTCGACGGCCAACCGGAACGTGGGGACGGTTTTGCGAGTCAGCGAGACGATGCCTTTGTCCTTGAGGCTGCGCAGTCCGGAGCGGACGGCGTCGGGGTCGCTGTCCACGCCGACATCACGGAGGTCATGGAGGACGGAGACGACGCTTTGGGGGTCCTCGTCGGGACCGGCGAGGACGTCGATGATTCGGGCCTGCAGTTCGGGGACGCGGACGATTTCCTCGCTGTCGTCCATACCGACCAGGGCGGCGGCCTCCGGCGTCGCTCGGATGAGGCTGTCCTCGTCGCGGTAGTAGTACTCCTTCAGTTCGTTTTCGAGGTACTGGTGAACCTCGCTGCCGCTGTCCATGCCCCACCGCTGTTGTAACTCGCCGTTCTTCGTCGGCTGGAGGGCGACGATGTCCGCCAACCGGGATTCGGCCTCCTCCGAGAGGGTCATGTGGAGTTGGTAGGCGCCTACTCCTAGAAAAAGGGTCGGAGTCGTCCCGGACACGTCTGGCACACGACTGAACATCACGAGAGTCGGTACCGGACGGTACGAGAACAGCCTCCAAACCGTCTCATACCGGCCAATTAAGCGTTACACCAACCATATCAGAATTAATTCATTTAGGTAATAGTATGTTTTCCACACAATCTTTTTAACGGTATGCTCGGAGCATGAGGCACGCAAATGGTTATACCAACGCCAGACAGTGGGATTCTGAAGCGCATCTACGCCAACATCGTGGGGTCGGGTGGATTCGTCTCCCTCGACATCCCCGAGAAGATACTCAAACGGCTGTACACCTACGGGAGTTTGAAGGATACCGACCGGGGCGTCGAGTTCGAGGTGAAAAACCGCCTCCAGGACGCGAAGTTCGCTGGCATCAACCGCCTCGTCATCAACGGCGACGAGGTCGACCCCGAGCGGGTCCGACTGGAGACCGCCGACGGCGACTCCTTCCGACTCGACGAAGTCACCAAGGAGAGTCCGATTCAGTTCCCGGTTGGCCGGACCGTCACCGTCGTCGTCGAGGAGATGAACCTTCCGACCGGCGACCACGACATCCACGTCGACTTCGTCGCCGAACCGTTCGGCGAACTCACCCTGGAAATCGGCGACACCATCCGCGGGGAGGACGCCATCCCCGGCATTCCGCGCTCGGACGACGACAACTACAGCGAAGAGGCCATCGCCGAACGCCACGAGTACCTCGAGGAGAAGACCGGCACCGAACTCGAACACGTCCCGGAGTTCTCCTTCGACGCCGCCCGCGGCGAGGGCAACATCGAGAACTTCATCGGCGTCGCCCAGATGCCGCTCGGCCTCGCCGGACCGGTCAAAATCAACGGCGAGCACGCCGACGGCGAGTACCCGATTCCGATGGCGACCACCGAGGGGACGCTCGTTGCCTCCTACAGTCGCGGGATGAAGGCCATCAACCTCTCGGGTGGCGCGAAGACGACGGTCGTCGACGACCGGATGAACCGCGCGCCCGTGTTCGTCTTCGAGGACGCCCGCAACGCCCGCGACTTCCGTGATTGGGTGTTCGAGCACTACGACACCATCAAGGAGAAAGCCGAGGAAACCTCCAGCGTCGCCGAGTTGGTCGAAGTCGAGGACTACATGACCAACAACTTCGCCCACCTGCGGTTCAGCTATCGGACGGGCGACGCCGCCGGACAGAACATGGTCGGGAAAGCCACCTTCGCGGCGTGTAACTGGGTGCTGCAGGAGTACCCCGGCTACGTCGAGAACTTCTATCTCGAAGGGAACTTCGCGACTGACAAGAAGGCCTCGAAGGTCAACGACATGATGACCCGCGGCAAGCGCGTCACCGCCGAGGTGACGCTGGACCGCGACACCTGCATCCACCACCTCGGCGCCGAACCGGACAGCCTCGCCCACCACAGCAAAATCGCGACACTCGGCTCGTTCTTCTCGGGGGCGAACACCAACGGCGCCCACCCGGCAAACGGGTTGGCCGCGCTGTTTATCGCCACCGGACAGGACGAGGCCAACGTCGCCGAATCCTCGGCGGCTATCCTCAACACGACGCTGCTCGACGACGACTCGCTGCACATCTCGGTGACCATCCCCTCGCTCATCGTCGCCACCTACGGCGGTGGGACGGGGATGGCGACCCAACAGGAGTGTCTCGAAATCCTCGACTGTTCCGGGCCCGGCAACGTCAACAAACTCGCCGAAATCGCCGCCGCAACCGTGCTGGCCGGCGAAATCTCGCTCGGTGCCGCCATCTCGGCCTCCGACTGGGTGACCAGCCACGAGTCACTCGGTCGGAACCGGTGAGCGACTCGGCGTAGCCGTCTCGCTAATCGCCGCCGGGGACGAAATCCGGAACGACCGCGCCTTCGAGCGTTTCTTCGACCTGTGTTGCGACCAAGACGAGCGCCGCAAGCGCCAGCGCCGCCCCGAAGGCGAAGGGGACGACGAAGCCGTAGCCGAACAACACTCCCGAGGCAAGCGGCCCGATTGCGGTGCCGAACCCGAACGCCATCGTCAGCACCGACAGCGTCGTTCCGGATTGCCCCTCCTTGGCGAGGTCGCCGGCCACCGCGAGGGCCGGCGCGAACACCATCGCCACCGAAATCCCGTGAGCGAGGCGGGCGAGGAGCATCGTCCACGGCGAGGTGACGAGCCCCTGTGCGAGTACCGACGGCGCGAGGATGACGAGGCCGCCGACGAGGAACGGCTTCCGGCCGATTCTGTCGGCGGCGCGACCGATGGGGACCTGCAGGACGACGTTGGCGACGACGACCGCCGAAAACTGGATTCCGAACCACGTCGAGCCCTGACCCAGTCGGGCGTTGACCGGCTCCTGCAGCGTCGCGAACAGCGCAATCGAGATGGCCATGAACAGCGTGCCGACGCCGAGGACGAACACGGGGTCGAACAGTCTGTCTTCGCCCAGCACCGACACGGAGAGGTCGTCGGAGGCGTCGGCTTCCGTACTCGGCGGGTCGCTGATGAGCAGCGTCACGAGCGTGAAACTGAGCAGCGCGCCGAGGACGGCGACGCCGAAGGCGGCGTTGAACCCCGACAGCGTCACGCCGGCCGGAAGCGCGTAGGGGCCGCCCTGGACGACGAGACCGGCGACGACGGGCCCAAAGCCGAAGCCGATGAGCCGGAAGGTGTTGAACACCCCGAAGTTGCCGCCGCGTTCGGCGTCGCTGCGGGCGAGGTCGTTGACCAAGGCGATGGTCGTCGGGATGACGAAGGCGCCACCGAGCCCCTGCAGCGCGCGGACGACGAGCAGCGCCTCGTAGCTGTCGACGACGGCGTAGGCGACCGAGGTGACCGCAAGCACCGTCAGCCCGAAGAGGATGTAGATTTTCCGGCGGCCGGTCCGGTCCGAGAGTCGCCCGGTAAAGGGCTGGGCGAAACTGTTCAGGAAGCCGAAAAGCGACAGCGCCACGCCGATGAGCAACTCGATGGTGACCGGAATCCCGAGCACCGAGACGCCCTCGAACCCCGGCAGAGCGAGTTCGCCACTCGCGATGTACAGCGGCAGCACGATGATGAGAAACGAGTTGGCAACGGCGTCGGCCATCCGCGCCAACGCGAGCACGATGACTCGACGGTCCGTCCCGAACATCTACCGAAACGACGGGGAGGAGTCGTATCACCTTTCCGAAGACGGAACACCGACGGTGTTTGCCCACGGCGACCCGGCCAATCAGCGGGCGACGCTTGAACCCCGCCGCTTAAATACGGCCCGTACCGTCACACACGGATATGGAGTTCTGCGACGAGTGCGGTTCGATGATGCACAGCGAGGACGACACGTGGGTGTGTCAGTCCTGTGGCTTCGAGAAGGCCCGCGACACCGAAAACGAAGCGAGCATGACGACGACGGAGGGCCAAGACACCGACAGCGGCCCGGTCGACATGTCCGAAGTCGACGATGCCGAAATCGGTCCGACGACGAAGGTCAACTGCCCGAAATGTGGCCACGACCGTGCTCGCTACGAGATGAAACAGATTCGCGCGGCCGACGAGTCCGAGACCCGCTTTTTCACCTGCGTCGAGTGCGACCACAAGTGGCGCGAAGACGACCACTGAGGCAGACTTTCGATTACGGCCGCTCGTGGCAGACGGTCTCGATAGCCTCGCTCAGCACGTCGACGCCGATTTCTAGGGAGTCCTCGTCTACGTCGAACGTGGCTGTGTGGTGGCCGCCGGGGTGGTCGGTTCCGATGCCGACGTAGGTGGCGAGTCCGCCGTTGTCCTGGACGTACTGCATGAGGAACGTTGCGTCCTCGCTGCCGCCGAGAGAGCCACGACGAGTCGGTTGAGTCACCTCGGGGTGGGCCGACGACACCGAGTGAACGACATCGACGAGCGCCTCGTCGCTCTCGGCCGATGGGGCCTCCCCTTCGATTTCGATGTCGACCTCGCAGTCGTGGGAGGTCGCCGCGCCCTCGAACACCTTCTCGGCGCGTTCGAAGGTGAAATCGCGGATTTCGGTCGTCTCGCCGCGAACCTCGCCGTGAACGAACGCCTCCTCGGGAATGATGTTCGTCGCCGTACCGCCGCCGACGCGGCCGGCGTTGACCCGCGAGGCACCCTCGCTGTGACGGGGAATCCCATAGAGGTTCTGGACAGCAGTTGCCATCGCCTGCACGGCGTTTCGTCCCTCCTCGGGACGGGCGCCAGCGTGGCCCGGATAGCCGGTGAACGTCGTGTAAAACTGCGTGACTGCGAGGATGTCACCGATGCCGGCGACGACCTCGCCGGTCGGGAAGTCGAGGCCGACGTGGAGGGCAAAGAGGTACGCCACGTCGTCGAGATGACCCGATTCCGACATCGGCTTGCCGCCGCCGATGACCTCCTCGGCGGGCTGGAAGAACACCTTCAGCGTCCCCGAGAAGTCGCTTTCCTTGATGGCCTCGATGACGCCGATGCCGATGGTGGCGTGGGCGTCGTGACCGCAGGCGTGCATCGCCCCCGTTTCCGAGCGGAACCCCTCGCGTGCGGGGTGGTGTTCGTCGTCGGTCGACTCCTCACGCGGCAGGCCGTCGATGTCGACGCGCAGTCCGACGACGGGACCCTCACCCTGCTCGATGACGGCGACACAGCCAGTCCAGCCGCCGGCCATCGCCTCCACGAGGTCGGGGTCAGCGCCGGCCTCGCGGGCGCGGTCGACCCACTCGTCGAGTTCCGCCTCGTCGGGTACCGAGAGGCGTTCCTCGCCGAGGGCGTCGCGGCCGACGTGCAGTTCGTCGACGCCGACGGAGCGCAGTTCCTCGACGATGCGGGCCGTCGTCCAGAACTCCTTCCATGCGGGTTCGGGGTGACGGTGGAGTTCGCGGCGCAACGCGACCAGCCGGCTGCGGCGGTCAGTGCTCATACCCGGACGTGAGTCCCCGCGAGTATAAGCCTCCGCGATTGGGTCGCCGACGGGACGCGACACGCTCTTTGAGTCCCGGCGGCTACATCGGGTATGGACGTGTCACGTCGGCGGGCGATGACCGCAGTCGGCGTCGCCGTCACCGCCGGATTGGCCGGCTGTGGCGACCCCGGGTCGCGACGAACGTCGACACCGCTTTTCGTCACCAACGAGTCCGACATGGAGCTTCGGGTGACGCTTCGCATCTACGAACTGCCCGAATCAAGCGACGGCGAAAACGGAACCGAGACCACGAACACGCCGGCGACGAGTGAACTCCAACAGGTCGTCGTCGAACGGACGACGCTCAGTGCGGAGGGTGGCGCCTTCAGCCTCGAAGCCGGGGCCGTCCCGAACGCGCCGCTGCGCGTTCGAATCGCGACCGACGATGGACCGACCGACAGCTACGACTGGTACCGACCGGACGCACAGTCGACGCTGGACGTTCGGATACGGCAGCGGTCGATTCGGTTCACGGAGTTGGCCTAACGGGAGCCGGGTGCGGAAACGCGCTCGACGTCGACATCGATGTGGACGCCGGGCGGGAACTCCTGGCCGGCGGCGTTGCGGGCGAACTCGTCGTGGCCGACGATTTCCATCGTCCGCGTGTAAATCGTGTACCGCCACGAACCGAAGGCCGCGGCGTCGGCGTCGAGACGCTTCGACTGCGGCACCGAGTGGTCGTCGGGCGACTCGGCGTGTGGCCCACGCAACTCGACGCCCTTGCGTTCCGCACGCTCCTTGATGTCCCCGGCGACGCGTTCGAGGACGTCTCGGTCCCCGCTTTGGAGCGTCAGGGTAGTGACGAAGGGCATGTAGCCTACTGCACGCTCGACACTCAAAAACGCATCTATCGGTTCGCAGTACCCCGAGGTGGGGCCAGCGGGCGCTGCCGGGACATGGCACCGTCGAGGCTCCGATATTCCTTTACGTAATGACCGACTACCCCGAGGTAATGATAGAGGCCACGAGCGCGGGAGCCATCCTCTTTCGCGATACGCGTGGCCGGCGCGAGTACCTGCTGCTCAAGTCCCGGCCCGGCGATTGGGAGTTCCCCAAAGGCGGCGTCGAGGGCGAGGAAGAACTCCAGCAGACCGCCATCCGCGAAGTGAAAGAGGAGGCCGGAATCGAGGATTTCCGGCTGTTAGACGGCTTCCGAGAAGATTACGACTACGTGTTCGAAGCGAACGGAAACACCATCCACAAGACAGTCCACCTGTTCGTCGCCAAGTCCTACGAGGCGTCGGCGGAGTTGTCCTCGGAGCACCGCGACCTGCAGTGGCGCGACTACGAGCAGGCCATCAACACCATCACACAGGACGGACCCCGGGAGATACTCGAAGACGCCCACGACTTCATCGACGAGGCGCTCGAAGACGACGAGGAGTGACCCGCCCCTTCATGCGGCCAACTTCTCGATTTCGCCTTTGACGAGCGCGCCGTCGAAGTCGTGGTCGGGCCGCATCTTCACGAAGTCGAGAAACTCCCGGGCGGCGAGCAGTTGCTCGTCGGAGTACCACTCGCTGGCCGCCTCGACGGCCACCGTCGCCCCGAGATGTGGCGCCAGCGACGCCAACGCACACGCGAGGTCGTAGGCCGTCGCATCCTCGATTGCCTCCTCCCGAACCCGGGTCGCATCGATGAAGTACAGCGCCTCCGCGCCGTCGTCGTCGGGCGCCACGAGGACGTTCTCCTCGCGTAAATCGCCGTGGGCGAGTCCCGCCTTGTGCATCCGCGAGAGGTTCTCGAACAGCTCGGGGGTAAACGACTCCGCCTCCGCCGGTGGCAGTTCGTCGAGCGTCCGAAACGAGGGGAGATACTCCAAGACGAGGACGCCGAAGCCGTCGTGTTCGAACGCCTCGATGGGGACGGGTGCGTTGATGCCGAGTTCGTGCATCCGACTCGTCGACTCCAGTTCGTGTTCGGCCATCTCGTAGGGCGTCGAGAAACGCTCGAAGAACCCCTCGGTCCCTGAAGAGAGCGCACCGAGGTTCCGACCGGTCGTCAACAGGCCGTGAAGCAGGGTGTGTTGGTCGGCGATGACCTTCACGAACCACTGCTCGTTGACGACGAGCGGGACCGACAGCCAGTTGTCGGCCTCCAGCGACTCGTACTCCGCCGACGACTCCCCGTAGCGGGCCGCCACCTCCTCGGCGACCGCTTGCAGCGCCGAGTCCGGAACGGTCGCCTTGAGGAGTCGTCGGAATGCCATTCACAGTCGGTACGGCAGCGAGCGTGATAAATGATTTCGCTCTGCAGAGTGCCGACCACATCGACGCGAGAGGGTTGCTCGTGGCGGCACGTTTATTTTTGCGCCGTCGAAGGTGTGTGTATGGACTTCACACTGCCTGACGAACACCGGATGATTCAGGAAGTCGTCCGGGACTTCTGTGAGGCGGAACTCGAACCCATCGCACAGGACATCGAGGACGAACACCGCTTCCCCGAGGAGATATTCGAGGAACTGGCGGACCTCGATTTGATGGGCGTTCCCGTCCCCGAGGAGTACGGCGGTGCGGGCGGCGACTACCTCATGTACGCCGTCGTCGCCGAGGAACTCGGCCGCGTCTCCGGGTCGGTCGGCCTCTCGTACGTCGCCCACACCTCACTCGGGTTGATGCCCATCGTCAAGTTCGGCACCGAAGAACAGAAGGAGAAATGGGCCCGGCCGCTGGCAGAAGGCGAGGGGATGGGGTCGTGGGCACTCACCGAACCCTCCTCCGGGAGCGACGCCTCCGATATGGACACCATGGCCGAGAAGGACGGCGACGAGTACGTCATCAACGGCACCAAACAGTTCATCACGAACGCAACCGTCGCGAACAGCGTCCTCGTGAAGGCCGTCACCGAACCCGGCGCGGGCTACGACGGCATCTCGACGTTCATCGTCGACCCCGAAAACGACGACGGCTTCGAGGTGTCGACGGTGTGGGACAAGATGGGACTGAACGCCTCACCCACCTGTGAAATCCAACTCGACGACGTTCGGGTTCCCGAAGAGCGCCTGCTCGGCGAGGAGGGCGAGGGGTGGAACCAGACGAAGAAGACCTTAGACGGCGGTCGCATCTCCATCGCCGCGCTGTCGACGGGCCTCGGCGTCGGCGCCTTCGAAGCCGCCCGGCAGTACGCCACCGAACGCGAGCAGTTCGGCAGTCCCATCTCGAAGTTCGACGCCGTCCGCGACATGGTCGTCTCGATGGACCGGAAAATCGAGCGGGCGCGACTGCTCACCCACAAGGCCGCGACGATGTACGACAACGGCGAGGACGTGACGCGCATCTCCTCGCTCGCGAAACTCGACGCCTCCGAAATCTGCCGTGAAATCGCCGAAGACGCCGTGCAGGTCCACGGCGGCTACGGCTACACGACGGACTTCGCTCCCCAGCGCTTCTACCGGGACGCGAAGCTCATGGAAATCGGCGAGGGAACGAGCGAAATCCAACACCTCGTGTTGGGTCGAGAGCTCGGATTGTAACACCGAGCCGGCCGATTACATGTAGGCGGCGTCCCAGCGAGTCGGTTTTAGCTGGTTGCCACAGGAGTCACACTCCAGTCGCCCCATCGAGTCCATCGACGTGACGAGCGATTCACACGAGCCACAGTAGTAACCGTACTTGTTCTCCCGGTCTTCGTCGGAGTAGACGGTGTAGAAGGCGGCTTTCGAGCCGCGGTCGGAGTCGCTTCGGTCGACGTACAGTTCGCGGTCGTCGACGACGATGGGCTGGATTTCCGAGCCCTCGTGGTCGACGTAGATGTTTTCGACGAAGGCGGTACCGTCGATTTCGACGCTTCCTTCCCCGACTTTCGTGAGTCCGCGTTTCTCCCAGAACCGGTTACCCTCGGTGTTGTCCGCGAGAACGAGTCCGCGGATGGTCTCGGCGCCGGCGGATTCGAGTCGCTCGCGGGTCTCCTCGTAGAGGGCATGCCCGATTCCCTGTCCGCGGTATATCGCGGCGACGTGGAGCCAGTGGATGTCGCCGCGGTCGTCGACGAGGGCGCTCTCGGAGAACGCCACCGGTTCGCCGTCCTCCTCGGCGATGAGGAGCTGTACCTCGTCGTCGTCGAGTTTCTCGGCGAATTTGTCGACCCCGTACCACTGTCGAATCGCTCCCTCGATGGTGCTCGGACTCAACGAGTACGACGCCTCCATCGACCGGAGCGCGATAGACCGTACCGTCGGGCCGTCGTCAGCCGTTGCTTCGCGTACCTCCATACACGTGAGGTACGACCCGCGGTGTCATAAAACCGGACGCCACCGCTAGGCGTTGCACGGATGTTCACCGGTGGTTCGAACAGCGGGGCGAAAAGACGACTCCGAACGGGGTCAGTTCGTCCCGTAGCGCTCGGGCACGTAGGCGGCGAACGGTTCGGGGACGTACCGGAACACCCTCGGCGCGAGGTTGGCGAGTCGGCGCCGCAGCGTGACGTACGCCGCCGCCACCGCGAGTGCGGCGACGACAGCCCACGCGAAGGCGCCGTCAAGGACGACGAAAAGCGGCACGCCGACGGCGGCCGATAGCGCGAGGTCACCGGGAGACCCGTCGTAGGCGACTGCCCGACGGGGCGGGAGCCACTCCTTGCGAGTGTGGTCGTACACCGCCCGCTCGGAGGTGCCTTCCCACGGCCGAAGTTCGAGCCCCCCACCGTAGACGTCCATCCGACAGTGGAGGGTGGCACCTAGGAGGAACAGGGCGACGGCGACCGAAATCGGCCCCGTCCAGACGAACGCGGCGAGGACTGCCGGGAGCGCCGCAACCGGGTACAGCGTCGGGTAGTGCAGCGTCTTCCGGTGGCCCGAGTACAAATCGAGGTCGGGGAATATTCCGCCGAGGAGCCCGCCGAGAAGCGCCGCTGGCGCCAGTTCCGGGGCGTACACCGCAAGCGGCGCCGCGAGCGCAAGCCCGACGAGCGCGTGCGTCGGCAGCATCATACAGTTCAACGAAGGCGGTTCGGTCGTATAAGCACATCGGGAGTCTCGACACCGTTTCCCTCGCCCCTCGACACGCTGTGACATTGTCGTAAGCCTAAAGAGTCGAACCTGCCTTTTTTCGGGCAAGATGACCGACGCATTCGACTCTTTCGTTCGGAGGGGGATACATGGGTGTTGAAATAAGGGAATCGCCCGTCTCCGATGACGAGTTCGAGGAGATGAAGCAGTTCGTCCACGACTACCTCGCGGCGAGCGTCGAGGGCGAAGACGAGGGAGGACGGATGCGGTGGTACCCGTGGCACTCCGCGGAGTACCGGTACAACCACATCCTCAACGTGACCGAACTCGCCATCGAAATCGCCGAAAAGGAGGGGGCGAACGTCGACGTGACCCGCGTCGCGTCGCTGTTCCACGACATCGCGAAACTCGAAGCCGACCAAGACGTCCACGCCGAGGCGGGGGCTCGCGTCGCCCGCGAGTACCTCCGCTCGCGGACCGACTACCCCGAATCGTTCATCGAGCAGGTGTGTGACGCCGTCGAGACCCACTCCTATGAGGGCGACCTCGAAAACGTCCCACTCGAGACCCAGTGTCTCATGGAAGCCGACCTCCTCGATAAGGTCGGCGCCAACGGAACGACGCTGATGTTGCTTCGGATGGGATACGAGGCCCGAACCCACATGGACGCGAACGAGATGGTCGGACGCGTCCTCGAACGCGGCGAGGACGCCATCTCCCGGGTCCGTTCGGACACCGCAGAGAGCATCGCCCACCAGCGAATCAAACGCGTTCGGTGGTTCAAGGAGTGGCTCGAAGGCGAAATCGCCGAGATGGAGCCACCAGACCCAAACACTGACCTCTTATAAAAAGAGGGCGTCGGCGAGGAAGTACACGCCGAACCCAGCGAGTACGACCGCACTCCCGTAGGCGATAGCCGGCGCCAGCGACTCCATGCGCTGTCGAGCGGCCGTAAGCGTCGCGGGGAAGCCAGTTATCCAGACGCCGATACCGCCGAACAGGCCGGCTAACAGGACCGGACTACCGGTCTCGACGACGACGAGGCCGGCAAGCGCCTCGCTGGCGTACGACAGCACGTCGACGGTTCCGGGTGTCAGAAGCGCCGTGCCCGCGGTGACCCAGAACAGTATCTGATAGGGATTCGTCAACGCGAGGATGAACGCCTTCGAGAAGCCACGGCTATCCTCGTCGCCGGGCGTCTCGGCGGCCCGAAAGCTCTCCTGTGCGCCGCGGGCGGCGCCGTAGGCGAAATACAGCATCAACAGCCCACCGACCCCGACCATGACCGACTGCAGCGTCGGCATCTCCTCGATAGCGGCGACGACGCCGAGCAGCGCCAATCCGAGGAAGACGGCGTCGGCGGTCATCGCGCCCAGTCCGGCGCGGAACCCGGCGGTCCACCCCCGCAGGACCGACTCCTCGGCGATGACGGCGTTCATCGGCCCCGGCGGCGCCGCCAACGCCAACCCGAACAGCACGCCCGCCGAAAGCGTCGAAAGGAGAGTCATCTCCCTGCAGTATCACGCCGCTAAACAAAAGCGTGGCGTGATGAGAGTTCGTGACACGATTCTGGCGACGAGTACCGCGGTCGCCAGCGAGCGCCTACATCCCCCGACCCATGAGTCGACTGCGGACGATGTCGGCGTCTTTGTTTCCAGTTCCCGTGTTGAGGAGGACGACGGTGTCGTCGGAATCGAAGGCGCCGGTGTCAGCGAGGTCCCACGCACCCGCGGCGGCCGCTCCGCAGGCGACGCTGACCTCCAGTCCCTCGTGTTGGGCGACCGTCGCGGCGCTGTCGAGGAGGTCTTCGTCGTCGACGGCGACGCCCGACCCGCCGCTGGCGCGGACGGCCTCGACGGCGGGCAGTCCGCCGGCGGAGTCGGGCACTTCGAGACTGCCGACGACGGTGTCGGGGTACTCCCACGGTTCGGGGTCGTCGCCATTCTCTACGGCCTCGACGATGGGCGCACAGCCGTCCGGTTGGGCGGCGTACAGACGGGGCGTACCGTCGACGAGGTCGAGTTCGTCGAACTCGCGGGCACCCTTCCAGAGCCCCGAGACGGTGGCCCCGTGGCCGACGGGCACGACGACGGCGTCGGGAGCCGTCCAATCGAGGGATTCTGCGAGTTCGTGGTACACCGATTTCAGTCCCTCGTGGCGGAACGGCGAGTCGAAGGCGGCGGCGGGGAACCACTCCTCTTCGTCGGCCGCCGGCAGTTCCTCGCGTTCGCGCTCGTAGGTCTCGCGGGCGTCGTCGAAGCGCCCCTCGACGACGCGCATGTCGCCGCCGTGGACGTTTATCATCGCCTTGTTGATGAAGTTCGCGCGACTGGGGACGAACACCCGCGAGAGCAGGCCGGCGCGGGCGGCGTAGGCCGCAGCGGACTGTCCCCCGTTGCCCGTCGTTGGCAAGGCGAGCGTATCGGCGTCGGCCCGGTTGGCGGCCTCGGCGACGACGGCGAGACCGCGGTCGGTCACCGTTCCCGTCGGGTTGTGGGCCTCGTTTTTGATGTAGACCGAATCGACGCCCAACTCCTCGGCTAGCCGTGGGGCTTCGACCAGCGGCGTCGCTCCCTCGCCCATTCCGTCGGGAACGACCGGGAACAGTTCGCGGGCCGCCCACGCGCCGGTGCGGCCGGCGAGCGTCTCCCGACTCAACTCGGCGGCGTCGTAGTCGTAGGTCGCATCGAGCGTCCCGCCGCAGTCGGGGCATCGGGTCGGAGCCTCGTCGTCGACCGTCTCACCGCAGTCAGTACAGCGAAAGCCCTCGAAACTCGTCATACGTGAAGTTTGGACGGCGGTGGCAAAGCCCTGTCCTTCCCGGTCAGACGGACCCACCCTCACTCGCGGTGTCGGGACGGAAAGGCGTTTGAGGTGGCCGGTCGAATTCGATGGTATGCACGTCGTCGTCGCCGGTGGCGGACTCGCCGGACTGGTCGCCGCCCGACGCCTCGCGGAGGCGGGCGCCGAAGTCGAACTGTTCGAGGAACGCGAGGAAGTCGGCGGCCGCGTTCGCTCCCGAACCGTCGACGGGTTCACGCTGGACCGTGGCTTTCAGGTGCTGTTCTCCGCCTATCCCGCCGCTCGACGCGAACTCGACCTCGACGCGCTGGACCTCCGGCGCTTCGCCCCCGGCGCGACCATCGCCCGGCCGAACCACCGCTCGACGCTGTCGGACCCGCTCGGCCAACCGACTGCGGCGGTGCCGACGCTTTTGAACCGCGACGTTCGGACGGGCGACAAACTCCGCCTGTTTCGCCTCCAGCGGGAGTTGAAGCGTCGCGAGTGGGAGACGCTGTTCGACGGCGACGACGCCTCGATACGGGAGTACCTCGCAGGGCAGGGCTTCTCGAAGGCGTTCGTCGAGAACTTCGCGGCACCTTTCTACGGCGGCATCACGCTGGACCGCTCGCTGTCGACGTCGAGTCACGTCTTCGAGTACACGTTCAAGGCGCTCTCGGAGGGCAAGACGGTCGTTCCCGCGGCAGGGATGGGTGCGATTCCGGCGCAACTCCGGAAGCGGGTGGAGGCAGCGGGTGCGGTTATCGAAACCCAAGACGCAGTGAGCCGAATAGATGCCGACGAGGACCGCGTGAGTATCGAGACGAACGACGAACACCGCTCACCCGACGCCGTCGTCGTCGCCACGGACCCGAAGTCGGCCGGTGACCTGACGGGAATCGAGACGCCCACGGAGGCGAAAGCCTGCGTCACCGTCCACTGTTCGGTGCCGGATCACCAGACGCTGGACACCGGGTCACGCATCCTTCTCAACGCCGCCGACGACCGTCCGAACACCGTTGCGCCGATGTCAGCCGCCGCCCCGGAGTACGCACCCGAGGGCCGTGACCTCCTCAGCGCGACGTACCTCGGCGAACAGGACGAAAGCGACCAAGAACTCATCGAGACGGTTCGGGAGTCCCTCGATTCGTGGTATCCCGAGAACCACTTCGGCGAACTCGAAGGCGTCGCCGTCGACCGAATCGAGTTCGCACAGTTCGCCCAACAGCCGGGGTTCCGCTCGTCGCTCCCCACCGCCGATGCCCCGGAGGGACCGGTGTACCTCGCCGGCGACTACACCCGGTGGTCGTCGATTCAAGGCGCCTTGGAGAGCGGAAAGCGGGCCGCAGACGCGGTTCTCGCGGACGAGGACTGACTACAGCAGTCGGCGGAACTCCCCGAGCGGCGGGAACTCGTGGGTTTCGTCGGCGTCCTCGTCGCGGACGACGGGACGGAGTCCGTCGGCGTCGGTGACGAACGGCGATTGAAATTCGCTTGCGGTCATTCCGTTGACGGCGACGCCGGCCGGCAATCGACTGAACGACGGTAGCATCAACACGTCCGCATCGCCGTACTGTTCGGGACCGTACAGGAAACAGGGCCAGCGTTGTCCCTCGATTTCGATGGTCGGGTGGTCGTGGCCGACGACGTAGCAGTCGGCGTCCGTTTCCGGTCGTTCGTGGCCGTGAATGACGACGACGCGGCCGAGGCGGTACTCCTCGGCTATCGGGCCGTCCCACAGTTCCTCAAGCATCGTGTCGTGGTTGCCCGGCGTGGCGAGGAGTCGGGTCTCGGCCGCCTCCGCCACGCCCTGGAGTTCCTGAACCGTCTCAGCCGTGCCTCGCGGGAGGCTATTGAAGGCGTGGAGCACGTCGCCGGCTATTACGGCTTCCGACGGGGTGAACCGCTGGAGCAGCGCCTCGAACCGCTCGACGAGGGTCGTGTGTGCGTGTTCTCCGAGCCCCCACTCGACGTTCGAGGTGGCGGCGCGGCCGACGTGGAGGTCCGCACAGACGAGCACGTCGGCGGCCGGCAAATACACCGCTCTGTCGTGCGGTTCGAACTCCATGTCGGCCGTACGGTCGGCGGCGGCAAAGCGCTGGCGGGGGTGTCGCCGGGGTTTATAAATAATCGTCCCGAGAGACCGGTATGGTCGATGTCCTCGACAACAAGCGCTCGGCGACGAAGTTCCGCGTTCTCGTCGAGATAGCGGACCGCCAGCCGGCGGTCAATCAGGGGGAAATCGCAGACGCCGTCGGCGTGACGAGTCAGGCCGTCTCGGAGTACATCCGCGAACTCGTCGACGAGGGGTTCGTCGAGAAGGAGGCCCGCTCGCGGTACCGCGTCACCAAGCAGGGCGTCGACTGGCTGTTCCAGCAGGCCTCCGACGTGCGCCGCTTCGCCGACCACGTCACCGAGGACGTACTCGGGAGCATGCAGGAAGACGCCGCCCTCGCCACCGCCGACATCGAATCCGGCGACTCGGTGTCGCTTTTCATCGAGGACGGCCTCCTCCACGCCGCCCCCGGCGAGGAGGGCCCTGCCACCGGCGTCGCCACGACGGACGCGGGCGAGGGCGAAGTGGTCGGCGTCACCGGCTTTGCCGGCATCATCGACCTCGAACCCGGCGAAGTGACGGTGTTTCAGGTCGCACCGATTCGGTCGGGGACACCGGCAGGGTCGGAGTCGCTTCGAGCGGCCGCCGACGCCGCCGACGTGGTCGCCGCCGCTGGCGTCGAGGCCGTCGCCGCCCTCCGGGATTCCGGCGTCGACGCCGACGTGACCTTTGCGGCCGGCGAAGTCGCCGCCGACGCCGCAGGCCGTGGCCTCGACGTGGTCGTCGTCGCCACAACCGACCTCGCCGGACGGGTCACCGACGCGCTTCGTGACGCCGGATTGGCCTACGAAGTCGACGACGTGTAGAACGCTACTACGTGTCGCTCTGTGCCCGTTCGACGGCCTCGTAGTACGTCGCCGCGTCGGCTTCGTAGATGAACGTCGCCAGTTCCTCGTGGCCGAGGTCCTGTGCCGCGAACTGTGCGGCCATCCAGTTGTGTGGGGCGTCCAGTCGACCCGAGTCCAGTACCTCGCGGAGTTGTTCGACGACCGTCTCCGTGATGGGAACTCGGGTCACGACGAGGCGTGTTGCCTGGCGGTGTCGTACGCCTCACGGACTCGTTTGAATTCGGCCTCGTCACCGCCTTGGTCGGGGTGGACTTCCTTGACGCGGCGGCGATAGGCCTGCTGGACCGCGTCCTCGCTGGCTCCGCTCGGGAGGCCGAGGACGGCGTAGGCAGTCTCCGCCGGGTCGACGCTCCGGTTCGAGCGGTGCGAGCGGCGTCCGGAACCGCGGCCGGTGTCGCCGAACTCCACGTCGGGCGTCTCGAAGGGGAGTCGGTTGCCGAGTGCGATGCCGGGCATCTCGTGTTCCATGAGGATGGCGTACGTCGAGGTGTGTTCCAGGGCGTAGAACGTGCGTGCGTCGAACGTGACGGCCACGTCACGGTGGGGGAGATAGAAGGCGACCGGTTCACCGTGGGCACGGGTGTCTTCGGCGAAGCGCTCGCCGATAGCGTCGAGATAGCGTCGAATTTCGGCGCGACGGCGGCCCTCGCTGGAGGGCCACGTCGACCGGCTCTCGTTGCCGTCCGGGAACATCCGGGAGGCGACGACGAACGTCGCCGCGACGACGAGGCTCACGAGCGCGCCGACGGACACGCCGAGGAGGAGCCATCGCGGCAATCCGAGTAGCGATTCGACGACCACACCCACTCTAGGGGAGAATACCATAAGAGCGTGTTGGGATTCGGCAAACCGTGCGGTTATCGTGGTGAGAATCAGCCGATGTACCGGAGGTCCTCGTCGCTCGGGGCGGCGCCCTGTTCCATCTGCCGAATGCGCTTTACGACCTCTTCCATCTCCTCGGCGCGCTCTTCGAGGGAGTCGTAGCCGATATCGAAGCCGACGGCCTCCTGGAGAACTTCCAACACTGCACGCGCACTCTTGGGGTCGACGAGATAGCCGCTCGTCTCGCCCATCAGACAGGCGGCCTCGTAGCCGCGGCGCTCGCCCAATCCGAGGAGGAGTCCGGAAATGCCGACGATACCGCCGGCGGGTTCGTCCTCGCGGAACTCGACGCCGACGCCTTCGAGGTCCTCGATGAACTCGTCAGTCGTCGCCGCCCCGACCACATCCGGTTCGTCGACCAACTCGCCGGTCGGGACGCCGCCCAACGCGAAGATGCGGTCGGTCTCGAAGGACGCCGCCACGTCGAGGAAGGCGTCGGCGAGGCGGTAGTGGCCGGGACCGTCGCCGGCCTGGTGGTCGCCGGTCAACACCAGCATGTCGTGGCCGGCGTCGCGGATGGCGTGGACCTCCGCACACGCCAGCGTCGTCTTGCCGTCCTCGACGGTTACCTGCGGCGGGAAGTGCTCGGAGTACACCCGGCGTACCAACTCGGCGTCGAACTCCTCGAGTAGGTGTTCGGCGGCGAGTTTGCCGACGTGGCCGACGCCCGGGAGCCCTTCTATCAACACCGGGTCGTCCAAATCGGGGTCGGCAGGTCGCTCGATGTCGAACTCGTCCATGCGACTCACTGGCGGTCCACCGACTTAAGAACGCGGCGATAGTCGACGGTTCAGGAACGCCGGCGCCGTGCCCGCCGCCGGTACTCCCCGTAGGGGTCCTCCGGCGAGAACGGGGCTGGCGCGCTGTTTTCGGCGTCGGCACCACACTCCGGACACTGCTCCCCGAGCGTGTACACCGGCCGGTCGTGTTCGGCCTCCCACGCCGAACACACCCGGATGTCGGCTTTCATCTACTCCTCGTCGGTGCGGCGCTCACGGTGGAACTCGCCGGTGCCGCCGACGGCCTCGATGGCCTCGCTGGCCCGTGTCGCGCTTTCCTCCAGTTGGGTCTCGGCAGTCTTGTAGTTCGGCGCCTTCACCTTGATGCGGTACTCCGGTGCGCCGACGTAGGTCACGTCGAGTTCGACCTCGTCGGGGACTTCACCGTTGCCCTCGGCGGCTTTCAGCGCCTCGCGAACGTCCTCGACGCCGTCGGTGCCGGGGGCTTCGAGGTCGACGTAGCCCGTCACGGTGACGTAGGGGACGGAGACGTTCTCGCGGGCCGTCTCGACGATGGCCTCGAGTTCCGCATCCGAGAGGTCGGTTCCCTCGAGGGCCTCGGGGCCGTGGATGGCGGCCTGCTCGAAGCCGGCGTACAGCGAGCCGTGAACGTCGATGAGTTCGTTTGCGATGTCGCGGAACGTCTCGTCTTCGACGTCCTCGCCGAAGGCCAGCTCCATCCACTTGTCGGCCTTCTGTTCGCTCTTCCACTCCTGGACCTTCTCGGAGCGCTGGTGGTCGTTGACGTCCTTAATCGAGAGGTCGACCTGTTGGGCGTCCTCGTCGACTTCCAGTACCTTACAGACGACGAGTTGGTCCTCGTTGACGTGGTCGCGGACGTTCTTGATCCACCCGGAGGCGACCTCGCTGACGTGGACCAGCCCCCGTTTGTCTTCGTACTCTTCGAGGTCGACGAACACGCCGAAATCCTCGATCTCGTCGACGCGTCCGACGACGAGTTCTCCCGGCGTAGGCCAGCCACTGTATTTCATACCCTTCGCTACCCGTCTGACGAGAATAAAAGCACCGTTCGCCCGCCGGTTGCCGTCTATCGCGCTTCGACGGTCTCGACGACCTCGCCGAGGATGTCTGCCTCGCCGCCGGTCGGCGTCGCGAGCGTCGAGCCACACACCGCACACGTGACGGTGCTTGCGGCCTTGCCGAAGACGACCTGCTCGTTCTCACAGTCCCCACATTGGACGCGGAAGAAGTTTCCTGCCATCGTTTACTCCTGGAAGGTGAGTCGGCCGGCACGCCATCCTTCGCGGAGGTGGGCCTTGCCACAGTCACTGCAGCGGTACTTGAGGTCCGTCTTCTTGGTGGGCTTGTCGCCACCGGGCACCTTCGAGAACCGCCCGGCGTTGCCGATGACGGCTTTCCCGCGCCGAGTGCGGCGGGCGTCCCACTTCGTCCCCGAGGAGCGGCCCGTTCGGACCTTCTCCACCTCGTGTTCGTGGTGGGTGTTGCAGTGCGGACAGTACGTGTTGAACCGGCGTGGCATTTCCATAGTTATCGACGGCTAACGCGTCGTGGGTTAAAACGGGTTTGGTTTTGCGGCCGAACGGCTGCCCACAGACGGTCGGCGATGCGTGGGGGCTTCGAAGCGCTTAACCCGAACTCTCACGAAGGCCCGCCCATGAAGCGGCTCATCATCCGCGGGGACCCCGGCATCCGCAAGGGCGCCGTCATCGACTACGACGGCGAGGAGTACGTCTGCTTCGGCATCTCCCGGCAGGGCGAGTGGCACGGCCCCGACCGCGTCCAGCTGTGGTGTACTATCGGCAAAGAAGCCGAACGCGAGGACTTCGCTAAGCGAAACTTCGTCCCGATGCACCTCGACGTGGACAACGTCGACGCCGATGCCGTCGAAGTCATCAAAACAAAGGCCGAACCGGCGACGTCCTGAATCGGCCACGACCCTTCCTCCGACGATTTATATACGAGAACGCGGCCACGCCGCGTATGCGCTGAGTAGCCACCGACGGCCATTCGGATACCGCGCGGCCGGCCGTCGGATACGACGCCGCCTGTTCGATACCCCCACGTCAGCGCCGAACTTCGTAGACGACCACGTCACCGCGCTGGAAGGCGGCTTCCAGTGCCGGATGCTCCTCGATGGTCACATCGTAGCGGGAGCGTTCGGCAGGACCGACGTAGACGTATTCGACCCCGTAGTGGTCGAGTAGTTCGGTCTGTTCGTCCGTCGACCCCTCGTAAATCGTCGTCACGTCTCCGAGTCGCTTCTCGTAGGCCGCTTCGCCGCGGTACTGCTCCTCGTGGAACCACCCCAGTACCGTCGGATTACCGGTGAGACTCGCCGGCGCGGAGGCGCCGTCTCCCTCCTCTGGCCGCCACCAGTATCCGCCAGGCGCCGCGGTGACGATTGTCGGTTGCCCCTCGCGGGCGTCGAGCCACTCGATCGCCTCGGCCTCCTCGGGGAAGACGGTGTGCGTGTAGGCGGTGCCGTCCAGCGTCGGGCTATCGGTGCCGACCGGTTCGCCCTCGAAGTGGGAGGGCACGGCGAACCCCGCATACAGCCCCGTCGTCAGGAGAACGACGCAGGCGACGGCGACGCCTGCGATTCGCCACGCCGAACTGTCGACCGAGGAGAGTGCTTCGGCCGGGTCCAAAAGCCGTGCCAGCGCGACGCCGGCCGCCGGCGCCCACAGTACCCATACCTGCATGTACGTCTTGAACACCGTGTTGAGGCGTTCGAGGTTCGACCCCTGATACTGCGGTTCGACGACGTGAGCGAACTCGACGATGAGGACGAGCCCGAAGCCGGCGAGCATCAACAGCGTCTCGAAGCCCACATCGGACCGGATTCGGAGCAACAGCCACGCGACCGCCAGTAGCAGCCCGAACAGCGCGAGCGCGGCAAACCCGGCGAACCAGACGCCGAAAGCGAGGAGTGTGGTTCCGCCGACGACGGCGACGCCCCTGTCGGTTGGAATCCCCTCAAGGGGTTTCGAGAGCCGCCCAGCGAGATACGGCGCGAAGACGAGCAGGAACCCACCGTGGACGAGCAACAGCGGCCCGAGTCCGCTCCGTGGCGGGAAGAGTCCGACACCGCGAGAGGAGGCGCTGCCGAGCCAGAACGGCAACACCAGAAGGCCAGCGAGCAGGAGCGCTACGACGGCGACGGCGAGTGCGAGGCCGTCCCGTCGGAACTCTTCGGCCAGTCCCGACCGGGTCGGAAGCCGAGCAGCCACCGAAGCGGGCAGCAGGGTCGCCGGGTCGGACGGTGCGAACGCGACGGTCAAAAGAACCAGCCCGCCTGCGGTGGGGAACGACCACGTGTTGACAATCGCGAGCAGCCCGGCGATGGGAACGACGGCGGCCAATCGGAGCCGACGGCGCGTCCGTTCAGTTTCGGGCGTTCGCCAGTAACTGTAACACAGCGCCGCGGCGAGAAGCAGGAACGGCGTGCTCATCATGTGGGCGTGTAAGTCGCCGTTGAGCCACGCGAACAGCGGGAACTCGTTTATTGTGCCGTCGATGACGCGGCTCGAGTCCCAGTAGGAGAAATCACTCGGTGTCCACGAAAGCACCTCCGCGTCGGCGGGGATGTCGGTCGCCGCGACGACGGCCGAATCCGGGAGGAGCCACACCAACATCCGCCCCGTCGTTTCGAGGTTGCCGGCGACGCCGACGAAGAACGCTCCCAATCCCGCCGCGAGCCGACGTGGAGCGTCGTGGTTCGCCGCGATAGCCCCGGCCAGCCCGTAGGCGCCGGTGACGAGCGACGCGTAAAACCCCGCCAACGCGAGGTTGTAGGCGAACCGGGGCGCGGTTCCGGTGAACAGCGTCAACAGCGCGGCGAGCATGTGGCCGCCGTAGTAATATCGCACCGACTCGCCGGCGAACCACATGTCCTCCGGTGGGAGCGTCCCGGCCTGAAGGAGCGTCCGGAGCAGTCCAAAATCGAGGAACTTCTCGCCGGTCGACAGCGGCAGCGGTGCGATGGCCGGTGACACCGACCGAATCGCGACGACGAAACAGAACGCGACCGCGAACACGGCGGCGGCCTCGGCGAACGCGCGCTCGTCTATGTCGGCGTAGTCCCGAAGTGCGGCGCTTGCGAGAACGAGAACCGCGAGAGCCACAAGAAGCGCGGGCCAGCCGAAAGCGACGTGTCCGACGAGGTAGCCGACGACGGCGACGGTCGCGAGGCCGACCGGAATCGCGAACGCGGCACCGCCGTCGTGAAACCGTGAAAACAACGCCCCGGACAGCGGCAGGGCAGCGAGACCGACGGCGAGATACATCACGAGCCAGAGCGCGACGAGCCCGTATTCCATCACCCGTACGGCGGACGTGAGCCCCTATACCTCTTGTGGAGTCCGGATTCGAACGAGCCGAACGGTTTTTCATCGCCCGGGCGCGAGAGAGGGGTATGTCAACGCTCGGGGTCGTCGTCCCCGCCTTCCGCCCCGACCGCCGCCGCCTCGAAGCGTACCTCCGTGCGGTTGCCGAGGAACTCCAGCCGGACGTGCTGCGAGTCGAAATCGACGATCCACGACCGGCCGTGTTAGAGGACATCGCCGGGTTCGGTATTCCAATCGTCGAAACCAACGCGGTGCCGTACCGACGCGGCAAGGGCGCCGCCATCACCGCCGGGTTCGAGGCGCTCGAAACCGACCGCCTCGCATTCGCGGACGCCGACGGAAGCACCGCCGCTACCGAACTGCGCCGCATCGTCGGCGCACTCGACGATGCGGATGTGGCTGCGGGGTCACGCCGCCACCCCGATGCGACGGTCACCAGCCACCAGACCCTCGCCCGGCGCTATCTCGGCGACGGTTTCGCGTGGCTGGCCCGCCGATTGCTCGATGCCGACCTTTATGACTACCAATGTGGCGCGAAAGCCATCACCGCAGAGGCGTGGGAGACGGTTCGCAGCCACCTGTATGAACCCGGCTTCGCGTGGGACGTAGAACTGCTCGCGATGGCCGCCGCGCTCGGATTAGACGTCGAAGAGGTCCCAATCGAGTGGGAGGATAAACCGGGGTCGACTGTCGACCCGCTCTCGACGGCCGTCGACCTCGGGGCCGCGCTGTTGACCGCACGCCACCGCTCGAAACGGATTCAGGACAGTAGATTTCACGACGCAATCGCCGCGACACGGGACGAGACGGCGCTCGTCGACCGTCCCAACGAGGGTCGAGGAGGACACGGCCAGTGATGACGACAGCGGAGTCCGACACCCCAGACGACGAGCCGAGCACGGCAGACGAAGAGTATGGACTGCTTCAGCGCATCCAGGGCCGACTTCGCGCCCTCGTCGCCGCCGAGCGAATCGGCCAGTTCGTCTCCGTCGGCGTCGCCGGGGCAGGACTCGAAACCGTCATCGTTGCCCTGTTGACCTCCGGCATCATCGCGGGACTGACGGCCCCACCGCTGGCCGGCAAGGCGGTCGGCGCCGAGGCATCCATCACCCTGATGTTCCTCCTCAACGACCGCTGGACGTTCGCCGACGAGGGCGACAGCGGTGTTCGCTCGTTGATACGGCGTTACGCGAAATCTCACGCCGTCCGCCTCGGCGGCCTCTCGGTGGCCTTCGGCGTCCTGTATCTCCTCACCTCGTGGACCGACGTTCGACTCGTCGTCGGCGGGATAAACCTCTGGCCGACCGTCGCGAACGTCATCGGCATCGGCGTGGGGATGACGCTGAACTACGTCGCCGAGAGTCTCATCACCTGGCGGGTCCACGACTCGCGGTAGGATTCCACAGACGGCACGCACATCACAACCCTTAATGGTCGGACCCAAGTACGAAGATGTAGCGGGATGGGATAGCCAGGAGATTCCGCCGGGCTCATAACCCGGAGATCGGTAGTTCAAATCTACCTCCCGCTATCTTCTCCGAACTTTTTGCACGACGAGCTTTCTGCACGCCGGCAAAATCCATGCGAATCGCCGCTGGCGATTCGCTAGATGACGAGAGTCACCAGAGGCGACTCTCGAACCACTTCGATGAAAAAGACACGTCAGGCCTTCGGTCCCGCACCTCAGTTCGTTCGGCGCGGTAGAACCGTGAGCGCTCCGCGCTCACCGATACTCGAATTCGGCTGGGGCGGACAGATAGTGTGTTAACTTATTATCAGCGAGAGAATAGTACGCCGCCATGGCGGAGGACCTCCGACAGGTAATCAAAGGAAACGCACCGTCCCTATCGCTATTCATCATCGGCATGATACTCCTTACGGACCCGATTTTTGGTTTCTCACAAATGTTTCCCGATGGGGTATTTAGCCTGATATTCGGAACCCTGCTTCTCGCTAGTGGCGTTTTCCTGTACTGGTCTGAAAGAAGCTCAAGCGGTTAGTAAGTAGGTTTACTGACCGACTCTTTTAGCGGGTTCTCTCCGGAATCGTCTGTAATCGGAGCCTTCCACAAATCGGTCGATACAGGACATCTAACTTCCTTTTTGAGAAGAAAGCATCGTCTATATCCGGAATATTTTTTGCAGCAGCCGAATGTTTGTCTGCCACGTCTGCCAAGGGCCATAGTTGGAGAACGGTGAACGGGGCGTTTCCGGGGGAGGTCGTGACGTGATTTCTGTTCGACAGTCTGGACAAAGGTAGCGGGAGCACTGGCCACTCGTAACGACATTCCAGTCACCGTCATACTGACTCTGGTGACTGCAGTTCGGACAAAAGAGCTCCCCCTTCGAAGAAGTATCCTGCTCGATTCGAGAATCGGTTGTCTGCTTGGGACTACTGACCATGTATTTTGGTCGTTTCGTACCGGTATACCTCGCTCGTTTTTTCACCCCCACAAATTTGTGAGCAAGTGAGTAACAGAACTCAACAAGACCCTATTCGGAGATATATTCACCCGATTCACAGGTCTATTGGCCGCTCTACAGAGGGAGTCGTTTTCTCCACGTTTTGCCGAATCGAACGGGACTTCTGGTTCCGCTGACCGTGCGAACGGTGACTCCGCCGCCGTGAGCAGAGTGGTTCGCCGAACGCGAACCCGATGAATTAAAAAGTGGTTAGTAATCGCCGTCTTCGTCGACGATGACGACCTCGCCATCAATGACGTCGACGTTGATGAGCGTCTTGGCGGTGTAGGGGGAGTCTTCGAGTTTGTTCTCGCCGCCGACCTTCTTGATGACGGCGACCACGTCGACGATGTCGGCGCCGATATCTTCGAGAGCACCGCAGATGGCGGTGAGGGTGCCGCCCGTCGAGAGCACGTCGTCGAGCACGAGGACGTTATCGCCCGATTCGACATCGTTGATGAACATCTGGTTTTCGGAGTAGCCGGTCTCTTGGAACAACGGCGTCTCGCCGTCGAGTCCGTACTCCCGCTTTCGGATGACGACGAGCGGGATGTCGGTCATCAGCGAGACGGCCGTCGAGATGTGGATACCCATCGCGGCGGGCGTGACGATTTTGTCGACGTCTTCGAGTTGGGCCTTGCGGATGATTTTGATGACGATTTCGCGCAGGAGGCTCGGTTCGAGCATTGGGACGCCGTCGCTAATGGGGTGGACGAAGTAGTGATACCCCTCCTTCTCGATAATCGGCGCTTCGAGCAACGACTGCCGAAGTTGGTCCATGTCCGCCGTACTGGAAGCGAGCGGTAAAAGTTGACGATAGCGATTTACCCGAACGGGAGTGCGCGTCCACCGACGAAGGCGAAGTGCCACAGTCCTGCGAGAACGAGGAAAACGGTACTCGAGGCGGCCGCGAGGCCAAATGCGACGGCACCGACGCGGTCCGCACGGCGGCCGGTGGCGTCGAAGAGCACCCACGTCGCCAGCAGGCCGGCAGTGCCGAGACCGACGAGGGCGTGAGTCTGGACCGCCTCACCCCGGGTCGCATCGACGACCCACAGGTAGACGACGAGCAGTTGGCCGCCGACGAGGATGCCCGAAACGTAGGTGAACCCGAGCAGAACAAGCCGTTCCGAGAGAACGCGCCTGACGGACTCCATCCGCACGAGGGCATAGATAGCGATAGGGAACAGCGCGATGAGATACCGGACGGTGATGGTCGCATGGAGCGGGAGCCGCGGGAGATAGACCAGCGTCAACGCCATGGCGTAAACGGCGACGAAGGCGTCGACGGTGCCAATCGCCGAGAGTCGGCGGCGTTCGAGGACCGACCGAAGGCCAGCGCGGAGGTCCGTCCGAACGGCGATGATGGGGACAGCGAGCAACGCCGCCGCCAGCGGCATCGCTTCGAGAAAGGCGAGTCGAATCGCTTCGCCGGCGTCACGGGCTGCAACGTCGGCGATGTAGCCTCCTCGAACGAAGGTGTGATACAGCCGACCGGACTCGCCGACGAGTGTCCGGACGCCCCTGCGGTACAATCCCAGGACGACATCGAGGGCGCCGGCGAAGGCGTCAACGGAGTCGGAACCGGAGCCTGCCGCCGAGTCACCCCTGCGAGCGAGACTCCCATCCCCGCCGGCGCTGAGCACCCGTGGAGGTTGTGCAGCGTTGCCGCTGATGAGATAGTTCGTCACGAACATCGGGACGACGGCGGCGACACACGTCGCCCCGGCGGTCGCGAGCGACCGGAGGTTTCGGCCGGCCGTCGGCACGTCGACCGCGAGAACGGCGAGGAGGAGAATCATCCCTTCGGCCGCGCTGACCCATGCCGCGACGCCGACCGGTGCGTAGGCGGCGGCGCGAAACCGAACGTCGACGGCGTCGCCCTCGCGACTCCGATACAGGAGGTACATCGAAGCGACGACGCACAGCGTGACGAGGACGTGGCGCTTCGGGAACTGTGCCCAGAAGCCGACGGGAGTCGCCAAACTCGCGGCGAATCCGGCGGCGAAGCCGATTCGACGGTCGTAGGCGCGCGCGAGGAGGCGATAGCAGACGACACCGACGAGTGCGGCAGCGACCATCGTCTGCATCTGGAGTGCGATGAGGTAGTGGCGGTCGGCGTCGATGGCCGTCGCTCCGACGATGATGATGACAAATCCGGTTAGTGCGAGGACGCTTCCGGCGTAGTTAGCGTGTTTCGGATACGCCAGTTCCTGCCCGACCAAGCGAGCGAGGCCGACGACGAGGAGTGCCCAGATGCCCGCCAGCGCGACCCGGAGATCGGCGACGGCGGCCATCGCCTCGACGAACAACAGGAACGGCACGGCGAGAAACACCTGCCCGTAGTTGCGGCCATACAGCCGTCCGTCGACCGTCCCGGTTCCAGGCGTTTCGAGACCAGCCCCGTAGACGGCCTCGTCGAGATATAGATGCCCGTCAGCGACCGCAACGAGGGCGTTCGCGACTGTGTAGCTGTCCGTGATGACGATGCCGATTCGCCAGTAAACGGCGTACACCGAAAGCGTCGCGAGGAGGAGGATAACACCGTATCGGTCGCCAAGGACGGCACGGCCGAACCGTCGGAGCCGTCGTTTCACCGTTTCACCTCGATAGTGACGTTACGCTCGGCGAGCAGTCGGTCGCTCCGCTCGTCGTAGACGTAGACCCGAACCGTCCCGTCGTATCGCGTTTCGTCGACTCGGTCCGGCGCTATCGTGGAGGGCGAAAAGGCGAGGTCATAGCGGCCTTCGTAGCCATCGTCGAGGAACGTGACGCTCGTTCGGGAGTGGTTCAAACCCTCAACAGCGAGTTCGTAGGCGATTGTGGGTTGGCCGGACACCGTCGAAACGCGAATCCGAGCGGGGTCGAGACGGAGGGTGTAGGGACCGGAGCCGTAGTTCGACTGCGTGAGCGTCGCGGTGTCGGGAACCGTCTCGACGGTGACGTTCGCGGTTCCGGACCCCGGAGCGAACGACTGCTCGTCGGTCAGCGAGAGACCGACGAGTGGTCCCGACGCCACGGACACGCCGATGACGACGGCGATAGTGGCTGCGACGACGGCTCGGTCCGAGCGCATCGATACCCCCAAGCGGTCCTGCCGGTATAAAAACTCCGAGCGACTACGAACTCGACCCGTCCCACCGACCGATGACGTAGGTCCGTTCGCCGGCGCCCGCTACCCAGACGATGCGAACGCTCGCACCGCGTTCGACCCCGTTGACGGTGATAGAATCTCCCGAACTGATTGTTCCGGTGCCACCCCACGCCCGGGTGCCGGTGACGCTCCCGTTGGCGTCGCGGACGAGGACGAACACCTCATCGGCGGCGAAGGAGTCCCCAGTGTCGTGGGTAATCGTGAGTTCCCCGGCCACCTCGTCGTGGGTGTAATCGAAGGCGACCTTCGGAACGTCGTCGCCGGGCGTCGTGAAGTTCTGGAAGACGACGAACCCGAAGAACAGCGACAGAATGACCGCTAAGCCGACGATGACGACCATTCCGGTCACCTCGTTTTGTGCGCGGTCGTCGAACACGCTTGCGCGTTCACCACCGACCAGCAAAAGTCCTCGTTCGAGCACCGCTCACTCGGTCAACTCGGCCGCGAGCGCATCGGCGATGTGCCCGCCGATTTCGGTTTTGCTGCCTCGGTGGCTGGCGACGGAATTCGGCCGGACCAGCAGGATTCGGCTGGTGTCGTTGCCCATCACGCTTGCGTCGTTGCCGACGACGAAGGCGAGGTCCGCCCGTTCGAGCGTCTCGTGGGCCTTCTCGACGAGGGCGTCGTCGTCACCCGACGTTTCGACTTTGAACCCGACGATGGGTAGCTCCGGGTAGTCGGCGCGAATCGTATCGATGAGTTTCGGCGTCGGTTCGAGGTCCAGCGACAACTGTTGACCCGAGCGTATCTTCTCGGGCGCCGCTTCGACGGTGTAGTCGCTGATTGCGGCCGCCGAGACGAGCGCGTCGGCATCGTCGACGACCGAGCGGACGCCGTCGAGCATTTCGGCAGCGCTTTCGACCTCGATGACGTCGGCGTACGGTAAATCCGGGCCGTCGTGAACGACGGTCACCTCGGCACCGCGGACGTAGCAGGCCTTCGCGACCGCCCGGCCGGTCCGACCCGACGACCGATTCGACAGCACCCGGACCGGGTCGATGGACTCGCTCGTCGCACCGCTCGTGATGACGACGTGTTGCCCGTCGAGGGGGTTCTCGCCGGTCGCGCGGGCCACGTCGAGGACGATGGATTCCTCGGTCGCTATCTTCGCTTTCCCCTCTTCGAGTCGCGGGTCGACAAAGTCGACGCCCCACGACTCCAGCGTCTCGATGGCATCGAGGACGCCGGGGTGGTCGTACATCGGCGCGTGCATCGCCGGGGCGACGACGACGGGGAGGTCAGCACCCAGAGCGGTCGTCGCGGTCGTGGTCACGGGCGTGTCGTCGACGGCGCTCGCGACCTTTCCGATGGTGTTGGCCGTCGACGGCGCCAGCAGCAACACGTCGGCCCACCCGTCGTACCCGCCCAACTCGACGTGTTCGACCGACCCCGTTATTTCGGTGACGACCGGATTGTCGGTGGCGAACTCCAGGGCCCAGGGGTGGATGATACCGGTCGCCGCGTCGGTCATCACCGCGCGCACGTCGGCGCCCTGCCGTCGGAGTTCGTGGGCCAGTTCGACCGTCTTCACCGCCGCGATGGAACCCGACACTCCGAGCGCGACGTTGACACCATCGAGCATCGGCGGACGTTCGACGCCCCCGAATAAAAACCATCGTGCCGTCCTCGGGCGTCACGACCCGAATCCTGACACGTTCACCCACGGGGCTTAAACCCACGCCGCATGCACGGGAGAACAGCCAATCCGTTGTGGAGTTCCACGACATGTATGGCGATTCAGTTCCCAAGCGACGGAGACGCCTGGATTTCAGAGTACGGCGAGTTGCTCAACGACAACGACGACTACGACGACGCCAGCGAGGGCTGGGGCGACGGCTTCAACGGTGATTTCCTCTTCGTCGTCGAACCGGACGACGCCTACGACGGCGGGGAGGTGTACTTCTTCCTCGGATTGGTGAACGGCGAGTGTACGGACGCCTACGAGGTCGAAGACCCCGAAGAGGAGGACTACGGCTTCGTCTTCCGTGGCCCCTACTCCAACTGGGTTCGACTGTTCGAGGGCGAACTCGGCCCCGTCGACGGGATGATGTCCGGAGAGTTCGAAATCGAGGGCGACATGCAGAAAGTACTGCAGTACAGCGAGGCCGCCGTCGAGATGACCGAAACGGGCCGGGACATCGACACCGACTTCGAGTACTGAGTTCGTTACTCCCCTTCTTCGCGGCGCTTCTCGACGACGCTCGGATGCATCGTCGGTTCGTCGGGGTGGTGGTCTTCGAACGCCTCGACCATCACTTCCATCGACTCCCGCTCGCGGCGGCGGCGCTCTTCTTCGTCGATTTCCTCACACCCCGGCGGCACCTCCCGGCCGCGTTCGGTGAAGTACCCCTCCGGGGCGACCCAGTCGTGGTAGTAGGGCACTTCGGAGTCGTCGACGAGCGTCAGCGCCACGTCGGCGCCGTGGCCCGCACAGACGACCGTCTGGTGGGATTTTTCGGCGATGCGGCCGGCCGCGTACAGGCCGTCGACGCCCGTCCGGCCGTCGTCGTCGATGTCGACGTAGGTCTTCGAGCCGCGTTTGGTGAGGCCGACGCCGTCGATGGCCTCGAGGTAGTCCGTGTCGGCCCACGACGCCACGAGGACGTAGTCGGCCCGGAGGTCGAACTCCTCGTCGCCCTCGACGCGGAGTTGAAACCCCTCCTCGCCCAGTTCGAGGTTCGTCACGAGTCCCTGTTCGAACAGACAGCCGTTGCGGCCCGCCTGGGCTTCGAGTAACTCGATGAACAGCCGGGAGTTGACGCCGGCCGGAAACCCGGGGACGTTTTCGAGGTGGGCGTTCCGACGGAGCAGGGATTCGCCGTGGTCGACGACGACGGTGTCGAATCCAGCTCGTGCGAGGAACGTTCCTGCTGTCAGTCCGGTGACGCCGCCGCCGACGACGGCGACGCGGGGAGATTCGGCTTCGCTCATACCCGGCCGTTTTCATCCACCCCCTACAAACGCCCCGGTTCGGACCGGGGGACGGTTTAAGCCGACGGCGCCGTACAAGCGCACGTGACGCAGTACGTACTCTACGGCGGGAAAGGCGGCGTCGGCAAGACCACCTGTGCGGCCGCGACCGCGTTGAAGTACGCCCGCGAGGGCCACTCGACGCTCGTCGTCTCGACGGACCCCGCACACTCGCTTTCGGACGTCTTTGACGCGCCAGTCGGCGACGAACCGACGCGAATCCACGACGATGTCGACCTCTGGGGCGTCGAAATCGACCCCGAGGACCGAATCGGCCAGTACCGCGGACAGGTCGGCGCCGCACTCGAAGAACTCGAAGATCTCGGCATCTCCCTGGACCAAAGCGATGTCGACGACGTTCTCGAAGCCGGCGTCGCTCCGGGCACCGACGAAGCCGCCGCGTTGGACCTCTTTCTGGACTACATGGACGACCCCCGCTACGAGTACATCGTCTTCGACACCGCACCGACGGGGCACACCCTTCGGTTGCTCAAACTCCCCGACGTGATGAGTTCGGCGATGGGGAAACTCATCTCCGTCCGTTCGCAGGTGTCGAGTCTCGCCGACTCCGTCAGGAGCTTCATGGGGTCGGGGGAGGACGACGAGGACGACGATACGGAGACCGACATCGACCTCGAAGAACTGCAAGACCGCATGGAACGCGTCGCCAAGGTGTTACGCGACCCCGAGCGGACGGAGTTCCGCGTCGTACTCATCCCCGAGACGATGGCGGTGTTGGAGACCGAGCGCCTGCTCGCGGAGTTAGAGAGCTACGACATCCCGGCGAGTCGAGCCATCGTCAACAAGGTCATCGAGGACCCAACCCCCGGCTGTGACCTCTGTCAGGACACTCACGGGAGCCAGCAGAAACGCATCGAGGAGGCCAAAGAGCGCTTCGAGTTGCCGCTGACGCTCGTGCCGCGACTCGGCGGCGAGGTCCACGGCATCGAGGCAGTCGAAACCGTCGCCGACCGCCTGTAGTCGGGCCAACGCTTACCACATCGCCGCCCTAACGAGGGGTGTGGACACCGTCGAGGTCACGACCGTCGTCTATCTCCCGCCGGAAGAGGTCTACGAGTTCCTGCTCGGCTTCCAAAGCTACGCGGAGTACTCCGAACATCTCACCGGAGTCAGGCAGTTCGGGGACGGTGAACCGGGGACCGAGTACGAACTCGACTTCTCGTGGTGGAAACTCACCTACACCGCCCGCTCCCGCGTCACCGACGTCGACCCGCCGAACCGCATCGACTGGCACATCATCAAGGACATCGACGCCGTCGGCCAGTGGCTCGTCGAACCCCACGCAAGCGGGGAGGGAACGGAGGTGACGATGCGCATCAGATACGCGCCGGATTCCGCCAACGGAAACGCGTTGAACCTGCCGCGGTTCGTCTCGCTGGGCTGGGTCGTCGACAAGATAACGCCGAAGGTGAAGTCGGAGGCCGAACGCGTCGTCCGACGCATCGTCGCCGACCTCGAAGGCGATCACCGGAACGTGGAACTAGAAATCGAAACGTCCTGAAGACACCACCGTTCGCTCGCGGTGGTTATTCCTCGTAGTCTCCTCCATATTTCATGAAGAAGTAGCCGAGTCCGAGCGTCGTCGCCAGCCCGATGAACGTCGCGACAGTCAGCGCCAACGCGCTGTCGGGAATGATGATGGCTGGCCCTTCGCTACCGCCGACCTCGATGGTCGAGACATCGTCACCGACGGCGATGCCACCTCGCATGCCTTGCGGTTCGTGAGGAATACAGCGGTACTCCGTGATACCAGCGTCCTCTTCGGTGAACTCGTACTCGTAGGTCGCCCCTTCCTCGTCGACGGGGTCCCCGCTGTCGAGTGTGGCCGCTCCCTCGTTGGTGTTGACGTTGTGGGCGCCGCCTTCGCCGGTCCACTCCCACGTTATCGTCGTTCCGGGCGAAATCCACACCGTCGCGGGGTCGAACGCCAGTCCGTTGTCGCCCGCGCCGACGCTAATCGTCAGTTCCTCCTGTCCGCGGGCGTCCTGAACGCCGTCCTCCGAGTAGAGGTTCGCTTCGCTGAGATACCCGCTGAACTCGGGAACCTCCGTCTGTGCGGCAGCCGTCCCCGCGGCGGCAGCAACGGAGGCCGTCCCCGCCGCTGCCGTCATGAACCCACGACGGCTCATGTCGTTCGTGCTCATACCGACCTTTTGCCACCACCCCGTACTGAATCTGTTCATTCGCGCCGACCTTTTTGCACGGACCGGCAGAGCCGGTCCGGCAAAAACGTCGAGGAAAAAGACACATCGGGCCTCCTTACAGTCGGCCCTCGGTCCTGCGCGCCAAAGGCGCGCAGTGAACCGCTCGCTCCCTACGGTCGCTCGCGGATGCTACACTAATCCAATCAAAGACCGGGACTCTTGTGGTCCGAGATAGCTTCAGCTCAGTCGGCTACAGCGTGTAGTCGTGACTCCCGTCCTCGCTATCGAGGAACGCGACGAGGAGGTCGACGACCGCATCCACGTCGTCGACGTGGACGCTCTCGGTCGGCGTGTGGAGGTACCGCGTCGGCACTGAGATGGCTCCTGCCGGCGTCGCACCGGAAGTCCGCTGGAGGCCACCGGTGTCGGTACCGCCGGCCGGTAATACCTCGAACTGGTGGTCGATGTCGCCGTCTTCGGCGACCGAACGGAGCCGACGGTGGACCTTGTGGTTCGTGATGACGCTGCCGTCTTTGAGTTTGATGCCGGCCCCCTCGCCGAGTCGCGTCACCTGTTCGCCGGGTTCGAAGCCGGGCACGTCGTTTGCGACGGTCGTATCGAGGGCGACGACGAGGTCCGGGTCAAGGTCGACGCCGAGCGCCTCCGCGCCCCGGAGGCCGACTTCCTCCTGTGTCGTCGCCGCGAAGTGGACGGTCACATCGGGGGATTCGAGACGGCGGGCAGCCTCCAGCATCGCGAACACGGACACGCGGTTGTCAAGCGCCTTGCCGGTGACGAACTCGCCGACGTGTTCGGTGGCCTGGTCGATGGTCACGAGGTCGCCGACGGAGACGCGCTCGGAGACGGCCTCGGCGTCAAGGCCCAAATCGACGTGGATGTCGTCGACATCGGGCTGTTTCTCGCGCTCCTCATCGGACAGCGTGTGTGGCGGCACCGACCCGATGAGGCCCGGAACGTCGCCGTCGTCGGTGTGGACGGTGACGCGCTGGGCGCGGAGGATTCTGGGGTCCCACCCACCGAGAGCGTCGAGTTCGAGGAAGCCGTCGTCGTCGACGTGACGAACCATGAAGCCGATTTCGTCCATGTGGGCCGCCACGACCACGTCGTACTCTCCCGACCCGACACTGCCGACGAGGTTGCCCATCGCATCGGAGCGAATCCGGTCGACGTGCGGTTCGAGTTCCTCGCGAACGAGCGCGCGCACGCGGTCCTCGTATCCCGGGACGCCGCGCGCTTCGGTAAGTGCGACGAGCAGGTCGTCGTCGAAATCGTCCGTCATGCCTTCGAATCGGGGCGCGAGCGATTTAAGCGGCCAGATTCCGCCGTTCAAAAGAACCGCGCCGATTCGGATACGACCACCGTCTCGAAGGCGTCGGTCGTCGACAGCGTGACGGGTTCGCCGGCGGCGACGGTGCGCTCGGTTCGGCCGTCTGCCAGCAGTTCGACTGGCGTCTCGTCGCGCTCGACGGAGAGGGTCACCTCTTCCAGCGGCAACACCCACTGATCGGCGTCAGTCGCGAAGGGCGCGAGCGGAACGACGGACACCACGTCGGTTCCGGTCGCGACCACCGGCCCGCCCGCGGCGCTGTTGTAGCCGACGCTTCCGGCGGGCGTCGAGGCGACGACGCCGTCGGCCCGGAACCTGGCGACGCTCTCGCCACCACACCGAACCGAGAACTCCGAAATTCGGGCCGGTTCGGCGGCTACGAGCGTCACGTCGAACAGCGCGCGGACGCCGTCGAAGGCGCGCTGGGCGGAGACGACCGGATGGCGTTCGGTTCGATAGGCACCGTCGAGGACGCGTTCGAGCGCCGGTTCGAGGTCCGACGACGACACCGAGCGGACGCCGCTTCCGGCATCGACCGGGAGGACGGGCACCCCGACCTCCGCTCGCAGCAGGTCGACGACCGCGGCTTCGCCGTCCGCGACCGCCACCTCGATGCCGTCGAGGTCACTCGCCGCCCCGACGACCGGGTCGCCGCCGGCTGCTTCGACGGCCGCCGCGAACGTCTCGTCACCGACGACACCGACGCGCTGACTCATCTGCCCGAAGGGACGGCCGGGGAGGGCAAAAAGGCCCCGTCCGCGACCGGCGCACGGGAGGGTTTTTGTCCCGCCACCGCAACGGGGGAGATATGCGTAGCGTACTCGACGAGTGGCGGCCGATAGTCGACGAGACCATCGAGTCGCTGCTTCCCCGCGAGGTCGACGAGGCGTACCTCACGGATTTCTTCGGCGCGGCGAGTTTCGCTTACGACCCGACGGCGATACAGAACGCTCTCGCCGACCCCATCTGGGATTTGCTGGACCGCGGCGGCAAGCGCTGGCGGGCCGTCCTCTTTCTGCTGTTCGTCGATGCATTCGGCGAGGACCCCGAGGCGTTCCTCGAGTACGCCACGATCCCCGAAGTGTTGCACAACGGGACTATCATCGTCGACGATGTCGAGGACGGTGCGACCCACCGCCGGGGCAGTCCCGCACTCCACCACACCCACGGGACTGACGTGGCGCTCAACGCCGGCAATGCGATGTACTTCCTGCCGCTGAAGGTCATCACGCGCGACCCGGCGAACCTGTCCCCCGAAACCCGACTGGCCGCCTACGAGATGCTGACGTTCGAACTCAATCGGACGCATCTCGGCCAGGGAATGGACATCTGCTGGCACAACGAAAAGGAGGTCCGCATCACCGAACCCGAGTATCTCGAAATGTGTGCCTGCAAGACCGGCTGTCTCGGACGCATCGTCGCTCGGTTGGCCGCCATCGTCACCGAAAACCCCGACGCCGAGGACGCCGCCGCGAACTACGCCGAGGACATGGCTGTCGCTTTCCAAATCGCCGACGACGTACTCGACGTCGAACACGCGATGGAAGAAGGCGGCTCCTTCGGGAAGGGCGTCGGCAACGACATCCGCGAAGGGAAGAAGACCCTGATGGTCATCCACGCCGCCGACAACGCGTCCCCGGAAGACGTGGCGCGCCTCGAGGAACTGCTGTGGGCCGAAGAGAACACCGACGAGGAAGTCATGGAAGCCATCGACATCCTCGAATCCGCCGGCAGCGTCGACTACGCACGCGGTGTCGCCGAAGACCTCTCGGCGGAGTCGAAAGCCCACCTCGACGGTGTCGACCTCGAAGCCGGGCCGGAACGGAAGCTCCGGTCGTTCGCTGAGTTCGTCGTCGAGCGGGAACGATAGCGCCCCGGATTTGGAAACACATTAATGGGCTCCGTGCCGACGCCAACGTATGGACCCATCGGTTACGCTGTTCGGCCCGGTCGATACGTATCTCGCCCCGGTCATCGGGTACGTGTTGCTGGCGCTCATCCTCCTCAACGTTCTCGGCCGGGGAATCGAGTACAAACGAATCGCAAAACAAGCTCAAGACGGCGCCGAAGCCGTTAGCCGCAACCCGCTCCGCGTCGCGACGAACTTCCTGCTGGTCGCCGGGGCGTTCTACTACCTCACGGTGAACCGCCACGCCGGCCTCGTCGTCTCGCTGTTCGTCGTCGCGATGGTCGTCGCCGATGTCTTCGAGTTCGAATCCCGAAAGGTCGAAGCACGACAGGAGTGGGACGTCGAACGGCCGTGGGGCTCCATCGCCGCCTCCGGATTCGCGCTCGCGTACATCGCCTACCAGACGCTGTTCTTCCTCATTCAGCCGTTCTGGAGCGCTATCGTCTAACTGGCGGCTCGCGGCTCTCGTCTCTTTTCACGCCGAACCGCATCCACCCGATGGACCCACCGAATTCGGCTTCGATAGCTGTCCGTCGACGCCACGCGTCGCTTCGAGTGTCGACACCGACTTCCGGAGGGACGTGCCCGCCGCTGTCCGTATCGAACTCCCCTCAGAAGAATCCGTATTCCGTGCTGCTGTCGAAGAAGAGTCGACGTTACGCCTCGGCGCTTCGCTCGTCGAAGTAGTCGCGCAGTTCGTAGAACGCCGGGATGAGGAACCAGAACGTGATGACTCCGATGATGACGAACCCGGCGGTCACGTCACGGAGGAGCAACACCAACTCGGCGTACGTGCCGGGGTCCTCCGGCGGCGCCGCGATGAGCTGTGTCCCTTCGAAGCTCTCGGTCGTCAGCCACGCGGAGATAGCCATCCAGACGAGCCCTCCGCCCGTGAGGATGGCGAGTCCCTTCGCGAATTCGTCAGCCATTATCCGAATCTTCGGCGGTGTCGTCTTTAGACTTTCCCATTCCCGCCGTCCGGAAGCGAGTCGAGAACGCATACACTGCGCTCCCGCCGACGATGAGCGCGAGCCCGACGGCGACGAGAAGTAGGTTCACGTCCTCCGGACTCGCCGTCGCACGCTGGGTGCCCCGGTCAAGCAGGACGAACCCCCCGAGAATCGAGACGATGGCGATGAGCGTCGAGAAGACGGTGACCGTCTTGTACAGCCGCAGTGGAACCACGATGTCCCGACCCGAGGCGCCGACTGCCACCTCCGCATCGGAGACGCGAGGGTCGTCGTCGGAGGCAGTGCTGTCGCTGTTGTCGTCGTCGGGAGTGTCGTCTGAAACCATGAGAGAACGAAAAGACGGCGAGCCGCGTTACTTCGGCGGGCGGAGCCGGTAGTACCGGCGGTTGAGTTCGAACATGTACCCCTCACGCATCGTCTTCAGCACCGAGTAGGCGACGAAGGCGAACGCGAACGGGAGCATGAACGTCAACACGAACAGCTCACCGGATGTCATCGGGAGCAGGTCCGTGATGAGGTTCTGGACTGCGAGCACCGCGATGGTGAACGCGAAGATGACGCCGCCGACGCCGACGGCCGCCCAGAACGGCTCCTCGACGGGCCGCCGTGCGCTCCCTTTGTTCAGGAACGGGACGATGGCGATGACGCCGACGACGACGAGGTTCGCGAGCACGCCGTACGTTCGGTCGGACATCAGTTTCTGCCCGCCGAGCAGCGACAGCTCGGGGTTGATGGGCGTCAGCTTCAGCAGGCCGAACGACCAGTACAGATACCAGTCCGGCAGGATGACCGCCGGCGTGGAGTTGGGGTCGGCCGGGCCCGGGATGTGCGGCGGAATCGCCGCCGAGATGAAGAACATCGCTCCGAGGAAGAACGACGTAATCGCGAGGTTGCGAATCATCTCGTGGGGCCACGTCGGGAACGCGAGCACGTCGCGTTCGACGTAGTCGGAGGCACGACGGAGGTCCTCGTCCTCTCGTCGGGACCGCTCAAAGTACTCGTAGGTCAGCCGAGCCAGTCCTTGCGTGCGCTCCTTCCGTTCGCTCCACGTCGGAGCCTGGTCGTCCTGCGGGACGATGCCGCTTCCGTCCGTCTTCGGTTCGCCGCCGTCGGTTTTGGGTTCGTCGTTGCTCATTGTATCAGTGCGGTTCAGCGATGCCCTGCATCCAGACGATGCCGATGTGGATGGCGATGACGAGCGTCACCACGAACGGCAACAGGAACACGTGCAGGATGTACATTCGTTGCAGCGTCGCCTCACCCAACGTGAAGCCGCCGAAGATGAGCTGTGCGACCCAGTCGCCGATGAGCGGAATCGACAGCGCCATCTCGACGCCAATCTGGCCGGCCCAGTACGACAACTGGCTCCACGGCAGCAGGTAGCCGGTGTATCCGAACACCATCGTCAGCGAGATGAGGACGATGCCGATAATCCAGTTGAGTTCACGCGGCTCCTTGTAGGCGCCCGTGAAGTACACGCGGAGCATGTGCAGGAACACCGCGGCGGTCATCACCTGCGCCGACCAGCGGTGGAGGCTCCGCAGGAACGTCCCGAAGTTCAAATCGCCCATGATGAACAGGACGTTCGAGTAAGCGACCGAGGCGGCCGCATCCGCAGACGGCGCGGCCGTCGAGGGGGCATAGTAGAAGCCCAACAGCGCGCCCGTGATGGCGGCCACCACGTAGGCGATAGTACTGAACGACCCTAACGCGTACAGTGGGTACCAGTACCAGAACTTGTTGTCGAGGTTGTACTGCTCGGTGTGGCTCTTCGGCATCTGGAGGTTCGTCTTGTAGTACATGTCCTCCAGCAGCTCCAGGTAGTCGACGATGCGGAGCCGTTTGTCGAGCCAGATGAGGGTGGTCAGGTAGACCTCCTCGATGGGAGAGAGGTCCTTCGTCTCCATCCACCCTTCGTGGTCGTGTTCGTCTTTTCGTTCTAGGCTCATGGTTGTTAGTCAGGTCGTGGAAGTGCGACGAACGTCCCAAACTCGGGGGTGAAGGGGTCGTACGTCGACTGGTGGCACTGACAGTACACGCCGTTTTCGGCGTCGTACTGGGCTGCACTTCCGCTTTCTTTGTATCCCGGGACACAGCAGAAGTGCGTACAGACGTTCAGGTACGCGATGATGCCGTTGGTCGAGGCCGCCTCAATCCAGTTGCCAGCCTCGCTGTCCTCTTGGGCCAACTCTTCGACTCGCTTACTCCGGATGAGTACGACGGGAAGGACGTTATCCGTGCCCTCGGAGCGCCACGTTGCCTGAGCCGGCTTGCCAACGCCATCGTCGCCGAAGCCGTTGCCCCAGTCCTCGTAGCCCGCGAAATCGTCGACGTGGATTTGGTCGCCCTCGCTGAGTTCCTCCGCCTGCCACTCGTAATCAGGACTCCCCGCCGAGAGGAAGTAGTTATTCTGGTCTGCAGACGGCTGGACGCCCGGTGCGTTCTGCCGACCGCAGTACTGGTACCACGCCGAGGAGTACGTCTGTCCGCCCAGTTCCATCTCGGCGACATCGTAGGTGACACCCTCCTCGGTCACCGTCTCGACTTCCGGCCAAACGCCGCGGAGGTAACCCTCCTCGTCAGTTTCGACGGGGATGTACGGCATCCCACGGGGTGCTGGACCGCCGAGTTGCTGGATGGCGGCGAACTGCGTCGGACCACCGCCACCGCCGGCCGGTTGGGTGGCGATATCGATTGTCGCAGCGCCCCCGACGCCGACGCCGGAGAGCGCAGCACTCCCGACGACGCCTTTCACGAAGCGACGACGACCGGATTCGCTTGGATACTTGTCACTCATTGTTATTTCTTGTAGTATGGGTAGATGGCACGCTTCAGTTTGTCCAGCGTGCCGTCGGTGATTTCCTCACCGTGCATGTCCTCTTCGCGGATGTAGAGGTCCTCCCACTTGCGACGGCGCTTCTTGACGACCATCACGTCCGGAAGGAACTCCTTGCGGTACAGCAGCAGGATGAACGCGAGGTTGATGAAGATGGCCGCGAGCAGGAGTCCAAGGAGGACGTTACCGGCTTCCGTGCCGGTGGAGGTACCGACGCCCCACCCGGCGGTGAAGCCGTAGGTGAACACGCCGACGAAGACGATTTGGATGACCGACAGCAACACGATGGTAATCGCGGCGACGGTGCTCTCCCGCGCCGGTTCGTACCGGTGTATTGCGCCGTAACTGTTGTCGGACATGGTCAGTTACCTCCGCTCGTGTGCGGCGATTCGCCGTACTTGAGCATGAAGAACGTGAACAAAAGCGACACCGTAATCATCAGGATGACGCTGACGCCGACCCAGTGTTCGTGGATGTCCACGCCGAAGTGCGAAGGGTCCTTCAGCGACGGCCCGCTCGTGTCGATGGTGGGCACATCGTCACCGACGGCAATACCGCCCTTCATGCCGGACGTTTCGTGTGGGTTGCAGTAGTACGTCGTGATACCGGCGTGGTCTTCCGTGAACTCGAACTCGTATGTCGCCGAACTGGAGTCGACGGGGTCCCCGCTGTTGAATTCTGCCGGCCCTTCGTTGGCGACGACGTTGTGGGCACCACCCTCGCCGGTCCACTCCCACGTCACCGTGGTCCCCGGCGAAATCCAAATCGCCGGCGGGTCGAACGCCAGTCCGTCCCCGCCACCGACGGAGATGGTCACTTCGTCTTGGTCACGGAGGTCCTCGGCCGACTCGTACAGATTAGCATCGTCGAGATAGGCTCCGAAGTCCGGCTCGAGGTTTCCGCCGCCGCCCGAGCCGCCTTCTCCGCCTTCCGCGGATGACGCTGCGGCTGGCTGTGCCGCGCCCGCGGCCGCCGTCGCGGCCACCGACGCACCACCGGCAGCACGCATGAAGTCCCGCCTTTTCATACACCTGTTGGTCAGGACTGTTTGTGCTTAAACCCACCGATGGCGCCCTCGTGAGAGGGCCCTGTAGCGGCGTCTAAACGCCTGTCTCTGCGTTCTCCTCTCCTCGCAAAGCACACACTCCTATGGGTCCCCCGACTGAATCTCGCTCGGGTCGTCGGCCTCCTCGATGGCCTCTCGGTGGATTCGCTCCATCGCCGTCTCGAGTTTCCGGCCGCCGGCCTCGAAGGCCTCGTCCGGCAGAAACGACGGCCGCTCGTCGGAGCCGGCGCCGACCGCACGCAACCGGTCTCTGTACTGCTCGGAGCGCATCCGGTCGGAGAGTCGCGCGTTCGCCACCGTCAAAAAGAGGAAAAAGCCGATGGCGAGGAAGAACAGCCCGAGCGTTACGATGATGGCGCCGCCGAAGCCGATGTCGAGCAAGCCGACGACCCCGGCCAGCCACACGAGGAGGAACAGGACTCCCGACAGCGTCGTCGCGCCCGCGACGACCTGCAACATTCGATTGCCGAAATCGCCGCTTCCCTCCGGGACCGTATCGGGGTGCGGTAGGCCGGCGTCGTCGTCGACCTCCGGGACGTCGTACTCTTCCATCGCACACAGCGCAATCATCGGCTCGACGTCGCGGAGAATCGTCCCGGTACCCTGAATCGACCCGTCCGGGCGGACGATGACGTACCCCTCGTCGGAGTACGCGACCACCCGGTCGTCGTCGCCCTCGCCGACGCGCTCGACGACGGCGAACACCTCCCGACGCTCGACGTTCGCCCGGAGTTCGTCCTCAACCCGGTCGAGCAGTTCCGACCCCGTTATCCACGAATCGGAGTCGAAGACGGCCTCCCACTCGTCGGCGGACATCTCCGCCATCTCCGCGGGGCCGAAGTCGTCGAAGTCGTACTGTGCTTCGACCTGCTGGCGCAGTTCCTCCGTCGAGAGGGTTTCCGTCTCGCCGGCGCCCTCACCCGGCTCTGAGCCGTCGGATTCGGTGGCGTCGGTGTCCCTCGACGCCGAATCCGTGGCGTCCGCTGCCTCCTCGGTCGGGTCCCGCGAGTCGGCCATTGGCGGATGTTGGGCCGTCGAAGGCTTACGCTTTCCGACCGCGGACGACACGGCACACTCAAACCCTCGCCGCACCTACTGCCGACAATGGCCACGGACGCACAAATCGCGACCCTCGTCGTCGTCTCCGTCGCCGCCAGTTTCCCCTGTTTTCTGTACGGCGCGTGGATAATGATAGACAACGAGAAGATTACGTGGGGGATTCTCACGTATCACCTGAAGTTCATCCTCACCGGCCTGACGCTGACGACGGTGCCGCTTCTGTTCTGGATGCTCCCGCGCCTGCTCGAACAGTTCGGCGGGTTCGCCGCCGCCCACGCCTTCTTCGGCCTGCAGGCGTACGCGTTCCTCGCGTTCGGCTTCACCGGCATCGTCCGCATCTTCCGGGCGAAGTACGAACACGATCTCTACAGCGAGTACGACGAGGACGTGCTGCTCGACGAAATCGGCGGCGACAACATGGAGTTTTGGCGCCGACGCCTCCGCATCGGCGTCTTCGGCTACGTCGGCTGTTGGCTCATCGCCTTCCTGACCGGCTTTACGCGGTACCTCGGCGCGTACGTGTTCTGACTCACCACTCGCTGCCGTCCGCCAAGTCGACGGCGCTGTCACCCTTTTCCGAAGGGCAGATATCCGCCAACACGCAGTCATCACAGTCCGGGTTCCGGGCAGTGCAGGTATCCCGTCCATGACTGATGAGCAAGTGGGTGTACTCCTTCCAGTCGTCTTCGGGGACGATACCCATCAAATCCTCCTCGATGTTCTCCGGGGACTGTTCGTCAGTGAGGCCGAGTCGTCGCGAGATGCGCTGGACGTGGGTGTCGACGACGATGCCCTCGGTGAGGTCGTGGCCGTGCTGGAGAACGACGTTGGCCGTCTTCCGGCCGACGCCGGCGAGGTCGGTCAGCGCCGACATCGTGTCGGGGACCTCACCGCCGTGTTTCTCGACGATGTCTTCACACGCCGAGCGGATGTACTTCGCCTTGTTGTTGTAGTAGGTAATCGAGTTGATGTCCTCGGCGAGTTCCTCCTGGTCGGCCGCGGCGTAGGCCTCAGGCCCGTCGTACTTCTCGAAGAGTTCCGCGGTGACCTTGTTGACGCGTTCGTCGGTACACTGCGCAGACAGCATCACCGCGATGAGCAACTCCAGTCGGTTCGAGAAATCGAGTGAAATCTCGGGGTCGGGGTACTGCTCGTACAGTCGGTCGAGCACCTCGATTGCCTGTCCCTCGCGTGACTCCAGCGGCGTTCCCATACCCGATGGGTGGGTTGCTCCCCCTTTTCGCTATCGGGTTGACGACGTTGTGTGCCATACTGTAACATACTCCCGGTAGTTTCAATTCACTCTCCGCCCACGGGGAGAGTATGCCCGGTCCAGCCTTCCTCCGTGGCGATTCGGTCGACCTCCACACGGTCGAGGAAGACGACCTGCCGTTCCTCCATCGGCTCGTCAACGACCCACGCGTCTGGCGGTCGCTGTTCAACGCCGACCCACAGATGATGGCCGACGAGCAGGCGTTCTACGAGAACGTCGTCACCGCCGACGGCGAGGTCCACCTGCTCATCTGTGCCGACGGCGACCCCGTTGGCATCATTGGCCTCAACGGCATCGACCCGAGTTGGGGCATCGCCGAGGTCGGCTACTACGTCGACCCCGACGCCCACGGGCAGGGGTATGCGACCGCTGCAGTCGCGTTACTCGCCGAGTACGCCTTCGACCAGCGACGCCTAGAAAAACTGAACGCCGACGCCCTCGCGACCAACGAGGCGAGTCAGCGCGTCCTCGAGAAGAACGGCTTCGTCGAGGAGGGTCGCTTCCGGGAACACGGCTACGTCGACGGCGAGCGCGTCGACGTGATTCGGTACGGATTGTTGGCCTCGGACCGCTAGAACGCGGCCGACGACTCCGAGACGCTCTGGCGCCACGAAGCACCCTCGACGGGCGTCGGGGTTTCGGCGTCGCCGTCGGCGCTCGCCTCGAACAGCGCCGAGAGTTGCCACACCTTTCTCCCGGAGTCGTCACACTGCAGACAGACCAACGAGACGCGGTCGAGCGCCTCGATTCGGCAGTCGACGCCGGTCTGTCGCTCGACGAGTTCGCTTGCCGCCGCCGGCAGTGACCCGCTCTCGACGACGCCGCCGGGAGTCACCCACTCGTCGTCGCCGCTGACGGCCAAAACGCCGTCGGCGCCTTCGACGCGAACCCGAACCTCTGCGATGTTACCGCGGCCCTCGATTGATTCGAACTCCTCCCTGTCGACGGACACCGTCGTCTGCTGTACGTCGAATCCTTCGTATCGCTCGTAGAGCGCATCCAGATACGCGGAGACGCCGCCGGAGATATCGGGAGAACTCATTGACGCGTCGACGTTCGGGAGCCACATAAACCCGTCCAATCCGGAATCTCACAGGACGCCGGTAACCGTCGCCGCCTCGATGGCGGCGTCTTCTTCGATGCCGTCACCCAAGATGGTGTAGCGGTCCCGTATCTCGTGGGCCGTCGTCGTCGCTTCGATGAACTGCTCGGGGTCGATGCCGAGGTCCTCGGCGGTCGTCGGCGCGTCGATGCCGGCCAGGGCATCCCTGACGCGGTGCCACTCGCCGCCCTCGCCGCTGTGGAGGTACTCCGTGACGATGGAGGCGACGCCGACCTGATGGCCGTGCAGCGCCGCGCCGGGGGCGATGCGGTCCAACTGATGGGAAATGAGGTGTTCGGCACCCGAAGCGGGCCGCGAGGAGCCCGCAATCGACATCGCCACACCCGAAGACACCAGCGCCTTCACGACCACCCATGCCGATTCCTCTAAGCCGCGTTTGATAGACTCCGACTGTTCGACGAGCATCTCGGCGGTCATCTGTGAGAGCGCGCCGGCGTACTCGCTGTACTCGACGTTCTTCAGCCGGTGGGCCAACTGCCAGTCTTTCACCGCCGTGTAGTTGGAGATGATGTCGGCACAGCCGGCGGTCGTCAGCCGCCACGGCGCCTCCGCGATGAGTTCCGTGTCGGCGATGACCGCAAGCGGCGGGTCGGCGGCGACGGAGTGGCGACTGTCGCCGTCGGGCACCGACCCCCGACCGGAGACGATGCCGTCGTGGCTGGCCGCCGTCGGCACCGAGACGAACCCACACCCGCGCTCGTCGGCCGCCATCTTCGCGATGTCGATGGGCTTGCCACCCCCCAACCCGATGAGGAAACCGGCATCGACCGCTTCGGCCGTCTCCAGAACATCCTCGACGGCGGAGAAGGTGGCTTCCTCGACGATGGCGGTCGCGGGGTCGAAGCCGGCGGCCTCGAAGGCCTCAATGAGGCGGTCTGCGGCCAACTCCTCCGGCGTCGGCGAAGTGACGATGAGCGGCCGCCCGGTGAGATACAACTCGTCGATGACCTCGACGGCGCTGTCGAGGACGCCGTGACCGACGACGACGCTTCGCGGCAGGCGAATCCACGACGACTTCTCGAACATAGCGGACGTGTGCGAGGACGGGTAAAAACCGTTCCCCCTACTGGACCGTCTCCAGTACGTCGAGTAGGCGCGCTTCCGTCTCGCGGTCCGGGCCGTTGTCCTGCCCCGTCCGGTCGGAGTTGCGGTAGTCCTCGACCGTCTCCGCCAACGCCGTCTCGTGGGGCGTCGACTCCCAGCCCAGCGCCCGGAGTTTGCTCGTCTCCAACAGATGCGGGTAGCCGCGATAGATGGGGAAATCGCCCAGCGACAGTCCGACCGCGCCGAGTTCCCGCTCGCTTGCGTGAACCGTCTCGACATCGGTGTCGCAGGCGTCGGCGAGGGACTCGACCCACTCGCCGAGGACGGGCGCGTGGCCGTCGCCGACGTTGTACGCCTCGCCGGCCGCACCCTCCTCGGCGACGGTTCGGAGCGCCGAGGCCACGTCCTTCACGTAGACGAGGTGCCGGAGGTTCGTCCCGTCGCCGGGGACGACGATGCGGTCGTGGCTCTCGACGCGGTCTATCCAGTAGTTGAACCGTTCGGTGTAGTCGTAGGGGCCGTAGACGACCGGTGGCCGGACGCTCATCGCGTTCACACCACGGTCGGCGGCGGCGAAGACGGCACGGTCGCCTTCTGCCTTCCGGGGGCCGTAGGAGTCCATCGAGTCGTCGACTGCCTGCTCGGTCGAACAGTCACACAGTGCCGTTTCCCCCTCGCGTTTCGGAACCCGCTCGTCGCCGTAGGCCGCCCCCGAGGAGATGTAGACGTAGGCGTCGACATCGCTGAAGATATCGGTCGCCGTGTGGACATCGCGTGGGTAGTAGGCGACACAGTCGACGACCATGTCGGGGTCGATATCGAGTCCCGCCCGGCGGAGTTCGGCCTCGTTGGTCCGGTCGCCGGAGACGTGGGAAACCCGGTCGGCGGCGGCGAAGGGATCGTCGTGGTTGCCGCGGTTGAACATCGTCACGTCGTAGCCGGCATCGAGGAACTCCTCGACGGTGTGTCGGCCGATGAATCGCGTGCCGCCGATGACGAGTGCGTGGTCTGTCATACCGGTGGCTGGTCCCGCGCGGCGAAAAAGGGTGTGGACGGCGAGCGAAGCCTACAGAGAGACGCCGACCGCGACGACGTTCGCCGCCGGCGCGAAGGTTGCAGAGTGCTCCTCGCCGTCGATCATCGCCAGCACTTCGGCGGGGCCGACCTCGTAGGCGTTGGTGTCCTGGGGACTGTCGGGTGATTCGATGAAGTAGGTGAACGTCTTCGAGTCGCCGTCGCCGTCCGGCAAGTCCTCGGCGTCGAAGGTGCCGAAGGAGACGACGCCGTCGCCGTCTTTCTCGCCATCACCGAACGATTCGAGCAGTTCCCACTCCGGCGGGAACGAATCCCGGATTTCGACCGACTCGGCGTCGGCGTCGACCGAATCGACGGTGACGGTGACGCGGTTTGCGCGTCCGCCGGGCGTCACCGACGCATCCACGTTCCGACTCCCGGACGCGGCGAGAGTCGCACCGACGCCGCCGGGCTCGACGCTCCAGTCGTCGACACGGCCGTACTCGCGTTTCGTCTCGCCCGTCTCACGAATCTGTTTAAACCCGAGTGCCGAGGTGAACACGATGTTCCCGAGGAAGGTCACCGCGTAGTTCTGCAGGCCGAAGGGATGGAGGTTCGCCTGCGTCGCCGGCGGGAGCAGCGAAGAGATGTAGTGGATTCCGCGGCCGCTGTCTGTGCTCTCGGTGACCGAGCCGGTCGCTACCAGCCCGTTGGTTCGCGCTGCGACGGAGGCGACACCCTGGTTGGCCGCCGAGAGGAAGGCAGACTCATCGAGGAGGTCCATCGGTGCCGAACCGCTAACTTGGTAGCCGAGCGGCTGGACCTTCCAGAGTTGGTCCTGGATGGGTCGGACGCTGTCGTCGAACAGCGGATGGTCGAGGTTCTTGTCGCTGTACTCGGCGACGTTGAGGAACTGCCGCTGGACGTTCGACTCGCCGATGGCAGACCCATCGAACAGGTCGTTGTCGAGTTCCGGCAGGACGTAGGTTCCCGTGTCGGTGACGACGAGGTTGCCACCCGAGTCGACGAAGTCGTCGAGGGCGCCGGTGTAGGTGTCGTCGGTGACGCCCTCGGCGATGTCGGCGTTCGCGTTGACGTTCCCCGAGACGCCCTCGGAGATGCGGTCGGTCGGCGAGACGTAGTCGTGGATGAGGACCGCGTGGTCGTACTCGGCGAGTGCTCCCTGTTTTACCTCCTCGACGGTGACCGGATCGACGGTACCATCGTCGATGAACGTCCGCAGGGTTCCGCGCTTCTCGGCGGACTGGTAGTCCTCGAAGAACTGGAACGGCGTCACGTCGTAGGCAATCTGTTCGTATCCCTCGTTGCCCCAGTTGTCGACACTCTTGGGGTCGGGGTTGCCCTGAGCGGCCAGCGTCCACCGCTGCATCTCGACGAGTTGGCCGGCCTCCTGGTAGTTGGCGATGCGGAGCGTCCACGTGCCGGGTTCGGGGTCGCTGACGGTGAACTCCGGTAAGCCACAGCACTTGCCGCCGACACGCTCGTCGGTGACGCCCTCGAACTCGTACACCGTCTCGCCGGACGGCGAGAGGAGTTCGAGGTCCGCGATGACGTCCTGTCCGTGGAGGTGGACGCCCATGCTGTTGAGGTTCGTCTCCGTCACGTCGAAGGTCAACTCGGTTCGGTCGGCCGCGAGTTCGGTCTCCTCGGTCGTATCGTAGAACTGGGTTTCGGGGTCGAAACTGAGTTGACTCTCCGTCCGTCGCAGGGCGTCGTCGGCACTGCCCGGTTCGCCCGTCGTGATGTAGGCAACCGACTCGCCGCCGGTCTCGGTTTGGGTGCTGAACTGCTCTTCGGTCGTCGGCGTGTCGGTGTTGTTGACCGCGAACTGCGTGATGGTTCGGATGGCTGCCCGGTAGCCAGTGACCTCCATCTCGAACAACTCGGGGTTGTAGACGTTGCCACCGAGCATGTGGTTGAACGACATCTCGAAGTCCAGCGTCGTCATATCCAGCCCGATGGGTTCGGGGTGAGCCATCCAATCGAGGAACGCCCCCGAGACCGTGTAATCGAGGGTGTCGTAGATGGTGGCGTAGTCGAATGCGCTCTCCGGGACGACGCCGAACAACACCGGAGATATCTGTTCGTCGCCGATGAGGTCGACACGGGCCTGTCCGACGGTCTCCCAGGTGTCGAGGGCCTCCGCCAGCGTGTCGTTGATGTTGAGACACATCTCGTAGACCTCATGCAGTTCACGGGTGTTGAACTGGTCTTGGCTGATGAGCCCCAACACGAAGTTGTTGAACACGGGGCCGCCGTGGAGGTCCGCGCCGTAGTTGAGGTTCTCGTAGCCCTGGAAGTAGTCGACGAGCGCCTTCGCGTCCGGAACCTTCTCGTTGACGAAGGTGGGTTCCTCGCCCTCGTAGTTGGCGGGTGCCGCCGGGTAGTGTGAGGGGTTGATGTAACCGACGGCCGGATACTGTCGGTTCGTGTCGAACACCTCGGCGTTGCCGCGTTCGTACAGCGGTGCGGCCGGTGCCCGTGGAAGTCCCGTCCCCGGACCGCCGACCTGCCATCCGGAGTCGTACTGGGGGTTCCGAACCGCCCAGCCGTCGGGGTTGACGAAACCGATGATGACGACCACATCGTCGAGCAGCGGTTCGAGTTTCGCGTCGCTTCCGGGCACGTCCGGCTCGGAGCCGCGGGCGGCGTTCTCCAACACCCGAGCGCCAGTCTCGCGGCCCGCCATCTCCAGCCCGTGCAGCGAACACGAGAAGAACACCTTCTCTTTGTCCTCGAAGTCCGTCGTCGAATCGAAGTTCGTCAACTCGACGACGTACATCCCCTTCGGGTCGGGGCGGTCGGTGATGGTGTTGGTGTGGCCCGGCGACTGACCGACGTTCTTCACTCGGATTCGGTCGGGGTAGCGCTCTTCGAGCACGCCGAGGCCGTCTTTCAGTTGCTCGAAACCGATGTAGTCGACCGACCGCCGCGGTTCCGGAAAGACGCCGAGCGGGTAGTAACCGATTCGCCAGAAGGGGTTCGACCCCGGCGCGAACTGGAACTCCGATGCCGACGGCAACTCCGCGAGCGTCGAGGCCTGTGTCGTCGTCAACTGGGCGTAGCCGGCCGGCTCCGGCGACGTGATGGTCTCCGTCTCGACATCGAGGAGCCCCTCCATCGCTGTCGGGCCGCTGGCGTCCGAAAACCGGACCAGCGTCGGTACCTCGTAGTCCTCGGGCGTGTGGTTCAGTACGTACTGATACTCCGTCGAGAACGCCGAGGCGCTTGCGTCGGCCGTCGCGTTCCCGGGAAGCGTCAGGGCGGCACCGGTCGCCGCCGACAGTTGCATGAACCGCCGGCGCGACACCGGCGAACCGTCGAATGGGTCGTCGTTGCTCATGGGTCTCTCACACGAGCAGACCCACTATCACTTACAAAACGTTGTGACAAACCTATCCAAACAAACCCACTTTTTGCACGAGAACGCGGGTCGCGCGCCGGACGGCGAGCGACCCGCGTTCTCGGCAAAAACGTGGGGAAAATAGCGCGTACTCCTTCTGCTCGCTTCGCTCGCGCCAGTCCGTGCGCGCTACCGATGCCGAACGCCGAAGGCGTGAGGCATCGGGGAAACGCCTCGTGGTTCGAAAGACGCCGAAGGCGTCTTTCGTCATCACGAGAGAGCTGCGCTCTCTCGAACGACTTCGCTCGGCGTACATCACCATCCGTTGTATGTCCAGCATCCGCGAGCGACCGTAGGGAGCGAGCGGTTCGCCGGCGACGAGGCCGAAGGCCGAGTCGCCGGATAGTTTTTCCCCAAGTTTTTGCGAGGTGGGGTTCCCGCAGCGAGCGAAGCGAGCGAGGAAACCCCACCTCGTAAAAAGTGGGTGTTAGTCGTCGCTCGCCACGTGACCCGTCTGGTCGGCGGCGGCGTCGGGCGTCGCCGAATCCGGCAGGGAGTTCCGCACGTCGGCCTCCTCGCGCTCTTCGATGATGTCGGCGTAGGCGTCGGGCAGCACCTTCACGAACTTCGGCAGTTCCTCCTCCCAGTTGTCGAGGATGTACTCGGCGCGGTCCGAGTCGGTGTAGGCGACGTGGTTCTCCAGCAGGCGCCGGAGCATCTCACGGTCCTTCGCGTCGAGTTCGTCCATCGTCGACACCATGCCGTAGTTGACCTTCTCCTCGAAGTCGCCCTCGCGGTCGAGGACGTAGGCGACACCGCCGGACATCCCGGCGGCGAAGTTCTTGCCCGTCTGGCCGAGGCAGGCGACGACGCCGCCGGTCATGTACTCACAGCCGTGGTCGCCGACCGATTCGACGACGGCCTTCACGCCGGAGTTGCGGACGCCGAAGCGCTCGCCGGCCATCCCGTTGATGTAGGCCTCACCCTGCGTGGCGCCGTACAGCGCGACGTTGCCGATGAGGATGTTCTTTTCGGGTTCGTAGGGGGCGTCGTTGGGCGTGTTGACGACGAGTTTGCCGCCGGAGAGCCCCTTGCCGACGTAGTCGTTTGCGGTGCCGGTCAACTGCATCGTCACGCCGTCTTGCAGGAACGCGCCGAAACTCTGTCCGGCGGTGCCGCCGAAGTCGACGGTGATGGTGTCGTCCGGCAAGCCCTCGGTGCCGTAGGCCTTCGAGATGTGGTTCGACAGCGTCGCGCCGACCGCCCGGTTGACGTTCGAGATGTCGCTGTCGATGTGGACCGGTTCGCCGGTTTCGATTGCGTCCTCGGCCTCCTCGATGAGGTCCCAGTCGAGGGCCTCGTCGATTTCGTGGGCCTGGGGGTCCGTCTTCGTCCGCTGGTCGCCCGCGGGTTCGGCGAGAACCGCCGAGAGGTCGAGTTTCTTGGCCTTCTCCTGTTCGACATCGTCGCGCTGTCGAAGCGTATCGACCTGCCCGACCATCTCCTCGACGGTCTCGAAGCCGAGGTCGGCCATGATTTCCCGCAGTTCCTGAGCGATGAACGTCATGTAGTTGACGACGTGCTGTGGTTCGCCGGGGAACCGTTGGCGGAGTTCTTCGCGCTGGGTCGCGACGCCGACCGGACAGGTGTTCTCGTGGCACTGTCGGGCCATCACACAGCCGGAAGTCACGAGCGGCGCGGTGCCGAAGACGTACTCCTCGGCGCCGAGCAAGGCGCCGACGGCCACGTCGTAGCCGGTCTTCATCCCGCCGTCGACGGTGACGCGGATGCGCGAGCGCAGGTCCGTCGAACACAGCATCTGGTTGGCTTCGGCGAGTCCGAGTTCCCACGGCAGGCCGGCGTTTTTAATCGAGGTTTTCGGTGAGGCGCCGGTCCCCCCGGAGTGTCCCGAGATGTGGACCACATCAGCGTTGGCCTTCGCAACCCCCGCCGCAATCGTGCCGATACCGGCCTCCGAGACGAGTTTGACGTTGATGTCGGCCTCGGGGTTTGCGGCCTTGAGGTCGTGGATGAGTTGCTTGAGGTCCTCGATGGAGTAGATATCGTGCAGCGGCGGCGGCGAGATGAGACCGACGCCCGGCGTCGAGTACCGGACGTGGGCAATCATCTCGTTGACCTTCCGGCCGGGAAGGTGGCCGCCTTCACCGGGTTTCGAACCCTGTGCCATCTTGATTTGAATCTCGTCGGCGTTGGTGAGGTAATCAGAGGTGACGCCGAAGCGGCCGGAGGCGACCTGTTTGACACTGCATTCCTTTTCAGTGTTGAACCGCTCGGGCGGTTCGCCACCCTCGCCGGTGTTGGATTTGCCGCCGAGGCGGTTCATCGCGATTGAGTTGTTCTCGTGGGCCTCCGGCGAGAGGCTGCCGAGGCTCATCGCGGCCGTCGAGAACCGCTTGACGATGTCTTCGACGGGTTCGACCTCGTCGATGTCGACGGGGTCGCGGTCGGAATCGAACTCCAGCAGGCCGCGGAGCGTCTGGAGGTTCTCCGTCTGGTCGTTCATCAGTTCGGCGAACTCCCGGTACTGCTCGTAGTCGCCCTGTCGGACCGCCTTCTGGAGCGTGCCGACCGACTCGGGGTTCCACTCGTGGAACATCCCCGAAGACCGGTGTTCGTACTCGCCTTGGTGTTCGAGGTCGGGGTCCTCGCCGAAGGCGACCTCGTAGCGCTTCCGGAGGTCCGACTCGATGTCCTCGATATCGACGCCTTCCGTCCGGGCCGTCGTCCCTTCGAAGTACTCGGCGACGAAGTCGGAATCGAGACCGACCGCCTCGAAAATCTGTGCGCCCTGATAGGATTCGACCGTCGAGATGCCCATCTTCGCCATCGTCTTGAGCAAGCCGTCCTCGACGGCCTTGATGTAGGCCTCGATGGCCTTCTCCTCGTCGGCGCCGTCGGGGCCGGCGACGAGGTCCGTGATGGACTGATAGGCGAGGTAGGGGTTCACCGCACCGGCACCGTAGCCGATACACGTCGCGACGTGGTGAACCGCACGCGGGTCGCCGGATTCCAGCACGATACCGACGTGGTTTCGGAGGCCGTTGCGGACGAGGTGGTGGTGGACGCCGCCGGTCGCCAACAGCGCGGGAATCGGAAGCGCCTCGGGGCCGGCCTCGCGGTCCGACAGCACGATGATGTCGTTGTCCCGTGCGGCCTCGGTGGCTTCCTCGCGGATGGCCTCGACGGCCGCTTCGAGGTCGCCGTCGGGGTCGTAGGTGATGTCGAGGACGTACGTCGAGAGTTCGCCGTCGTCGCCTGCGAGGTTCTTGATGGACGCCGTCTTCGCGTCGGTCAGGACTGGCGAGTCGACGACGAGCTGTCGGGCGTGGGCTGGCGTCTCGTCCAGTAGATTCCGCTGGTAGCCGAGACGCGACTCCAGTGAGGTGACGAGTTCCTCCCGGATGTAGTCCAGCGGCGGGTTCGTCACCTGTGCGAACAGCTGTTTGAAGTAGGTGAAAAGCGGGCGGTTGAACTGCGAGAGAACGCTGAGCGGCGTGTCGTCGCCCATCGAGCCGACGGGGTCCTTCCCGTCTCGGGCCATGGGTTCCAAGAGGTGGTTCATCTCGTCGTGAGTGTAGCCGTACAGCGCCTGATGGGCGCGGAGGCTCGACACGTCGTCTCGCGGCAGCGCGTCGTCGGATTGGGCGATGTCGTCGATGGTGACCTGCTCGTCGTCGACCCATTCGGCGTACTTGTCGTCGACGAGGTCGTCGAAGATTTCCTCGTCGGGGATGACACGGCCCTCCTCTGGGTCGGCGAGGAACAACTGTCCGGGCTGGAGGCGGTCCCGTCGCACGATATCACCGAAGTCGTGTTCGAGGGCACCGGCCTCGCTGGCCATCACGAGCGTGTTGTCGCTGGTCACGTCGTACCGGCAGGGGCGGAGGCCGTTGCGGTCGAGGACGGCACCGACGCGTTCGCCATCGGTCGCGGCGACGAGGGCGGGCCCGTCCCACGGTTCGACCAGCGAAGCGTGGTAGTCGTACCACTCTTGGCGCTCCTCGGGGACGCGGTTGGCCTCCCCACGCCACGCCTCGGGGATTAGCATCCGGAGGGCGTGTGGCATGTCGCGGCCGCCCTGCATCAGGAGTTCGAGGGCGTTGTCGACGGAGGCGGTGTCCGATTGGTTCGGGTCGTTGATGATGGGTCGCAGCGTCTCGATGTCGTCGCCGAAGGCCTCGTCTTCGAGGTCGTCCTCGCGGGCGCGCATCCAGTTGATGTTGCCTTGGATGGTGTTGAACTCGCCGTTGTGGATGATGTTACGGTAGGGATGGGCGAGGTGCCACGCGCCGAGAGTGTTCGTCGAGAACCGGGCGTGGACCATCGCGAAGACGGATTTCATGCGCTCGTCTCCGAGTTCGGGGTAGTAGGCCGGGAGTTGCTCGGCGGTCAGAAGACCCTTGTAGACGACGGTGTCGCGGTCCAGAGAGCAGACGTAGAAGCGACCGGAGCCGTCGGGGCGACGCTCTTCGATGGTGTTTTCGAGGTCGCGGCGGCCGACATACAGCGCGCGGTCGAAGGCGTCGCCGTCGAGGTCGGAGCGGACGAAACACTGAACGACGGCGGGTTCGGACTCCGTCGCGGTTTCGCCCAACTCGCTGTTGTCCGTCGGCACCTCGCGCCAAGCGAACACGTCGAGTCCGTGGTCCGAAAGGACGGACTCGACGAGGTCCTGTAGATGTGCGGCCTCGTCGGCGTCCTGCGGCATGAACAGCGAGCCGACGGCGTACTCGCCGGGCTCGGGGAGGTCGTCGATTTCGTCGGCGAAGAAGTCGTGGGGCGTCTGGAGCATGATGCCAGCGCCGTCGCCGGTGCCTTCGTCGGCACCCGTCGTTCCGCGGTGTTCGAGGTTTTCGAGCAGTTCGATACCGTCCGCGACCGTTCCATGGGAGACACCGCCGTCGAGGTCCATGACGACGCCGACCCCACAGTTGGCGCGGTAGTCGTCGGAGTCTACGAGTCCGGCCGAACCCGTAGAGGAGTCGATTCGCTCAGGCATACCACACAGTGACGGACACCTCAATAAGAGGCTTCCCCTCAAAGACTAAAGGTTAGTTTACCCCATATAAGGCAATATAATGTCATATTTTTGAATGAACTCGGGATCGACGGATGGACGGCTCAATCGTCACCGGTGGCCGAATCGGCCATCTCCCGAGACTCCGGCGGCGGGACGATTTCCTCGACTGGGTCGTCGTTGCCGCCGAGTCGTGAGCGGCCGTCACGGACCGTGTGATACGCCGCGATACCCGACACCGTGAGCGCGATACACAGCGCGTATCCGAACCCTGGGACCGAATCGAACGGCGGAACGCCGAGCGCCGCGACGGTGACGAGGGCGGTAAACACGGCGCCGAGACCGAGGTAGAACTGACTCCACGGGAGGTCGTTCGACGGCACGATGTCGAGGTAGATGTCGAGTTGGCTGACGCGGGGGGTCATCCCGACGACACCGCGGTCGCTGTCGTACTCAACGACGTCCAGTTTCGACATCTTCGGGAGATGGGTCTGATGGAGCGCCGTGTACACGCGTTTGCGCAGTTTCGGCGTCACCGCCTCGCGGTCGATGCCGTTCTCCCACGCCGCGACCTGTTCGGAGAGGTCCCGAACCGTCACCGGTTCCTGTCGCTGTTTGAGGTAGTGAAGTGTGTACCGCCGACGCTGACTACTCAGCGTCTCGAACACCGCTTCCGTCGAGAGCGACTCCGGCACGGAACCGTCTGTGCCGTCGGGGTCACTCCCCCCAATCCCCCTCTCGTCTGCGGCCATTGCTACCATGTAACTATTCCCCTGTTCGAACCAAACGCGTCCATGTGGTATATACACCACTTATAAATGGTTGCCATATCAGGTGTGAGCGGGTTACGGCCCCCCGGGTTCGGTGAGCGAACGCAGGCTACGTCGGTCCGCGAGCAGGTGACACAGCGAAGTCCCCGCGAGAAACGCCAGCGCCGCGCTGGCCCACAACAACGGGTCCAGAAACGATACCACCGGAATGCCCGCCAGTGCGCCGACGACGAGACAGAGGCCGACGATGCCGATGCCACGATACAGTTCCGACCACGAGATGCCGAACAGCGCGACGGGCGTGGCGTAGTGTCGAACCGACCGGGCCGCGGCGAGCGCCCGAACCTCCCGGCTATCGGCGTCGTAGGACACCAACCCGAGGTCGGCCAACCGCGGGACGTGGGTCTGTCGCAGCGAGTTGTACACGCTCTCACGAAGCGGCGACGGGGGCTGGTCACAGCCCGCTTCGGCCGCCGCGACTGCGTCAGCGAGCCGCGAAACCGACATCGTCCCCTCGTGGCTGAGCAGCCGAAGCGCCGTTGCCCGGCGCGGACTGCTCAGTACGCGGTGTACGGTCGTCTCCGAAATACGGTGCTCGGCGTAGCGCCCTGCTACCGTGTCCCCACTCGACATGCACCAACAGAGGCCCACGGGGTAATAACCATGGGGAGCATACCGGTTTCGACCGGTCGGTTTCGCCAGACGGAGAGTCGCCGGAACGGTGACCATACCGGGACGAAAACCGAGCGTTTAGCCGGGTAGGACCATCGTACCGCCTCGACGAACGGGGCGTTCAGCCGGTCTCAACGCCGCGTTCCGTGCATGGTCCGCTGTCTTTACCTATGCCCCCTCCCCCCAGAGGGAAACCTATCCCGAGGCGTCAGGGAACGACCCACGACCCGCGGGGAGTGAACCAACATGACCGACGACAACAAACCCACGACGTACAGCCTCTCGCGCCGCAAGACACTCGCCGGACTCGGGGCCATCGGCCTCGCCTCCGCCGGCGCCGGGCTCGGAACCTCCGCGTTCTTCAGCGACACCGAGACCTTCGAGAACAACACCCTCACCGCAGGCACGCTCGACATGAACGTCACCGCGACCATCGAGGCGGCCAGCGAATACTTCGAAGACGCAGTCGGGATGAGCCTCACGGCGGACGACAGCGAGGCCGTCGCCGGTCTCGTCGTCGATGACATCAAGCCCGGCGACTGGGCGGTCATCTGCTTCGACATCGAAGTTGGCGACAACCCCGGCTACGTGATGGTCTCGACGGAGAACTTCTCGGAAGACGGCGGCGAGAACCCCGAACCCGAACAGGAAGCCGAAGGCGATACTGACAACGAAGCTGACCTCGGCGAATTCCTCCTGACCACGGTCTGGCAGAACTTCCCGGGGTCCGGCAGTTCCAAGGGCGACCTCGCGAACCTCGACCCTGTCTTCAACAACAGTTCGAGCGATGTGGAGCTGTCGGGCGGCTACCAGCCACCCACCGACCTCGACGGCGTCGTCGACGGCGACGTGCACTACACCACCGCACGCGAGGCCAACGACGCACTCGAGAACTACATCATCAAGGACGCAAACGGCGACCCGCTTCCAGTCAATGACACCGAAAGCGAAGGTGTCTACTCGTTCTGCCTCCTGCTCGAACTCCCCTTCGAGGTCGGCAACGACATTCAGGGCGACAGCCTCGGCTTCGACCTCGTCTTCGAGACCGAACAGGTCCGGAACAACGACGATCCGTTCAACAACAGCGTCAGTACGCCGACGCCCACTCCGACCCCCACGCCGACTGGACCCCAATAATCCACCATTAGCATAAACAGACTATCATGACTCAAGACCCAGAACCGAAACTGTACGACCTCTCTCGCCGCAAGATGCTCGCGGGCATCGGCGCGGTCGGCCTCGCTTCGGCGGGTGCCGGCTTCGGCACCTCGGCGCTGTTCAACGACACCGAGACCTTCGAGGAGAACTCCCTCACAGCGGGGGAACTCGACTTGCTCGTCGACTGGCAGCAGACCTACAGCTACTCGATGGGGGGTGAGGAAATCACTACGTTCGTCAACGCACACCCCGACCACGACGGCGACGGTGAACAGTCCATCATCGACCCCCAGACCGAGGAGGTCTCTCGATACACCGACGAGTCCCGCAACCTCGCGGGGCTGAACTGCGAGAACATCCCGCCGCTGTCGGAGGCCGACTTCGGCACGGACCCCATCACCGAAGAACCGATGGAGACGCTCATGCAGTTTAGCGACATCAAGCCCGGCGACGAGGGCGAGGTAACGTTCTCGCTGCACCTCTGTGACAACCCCGGCTACGTCTGGATGCAGGCCTCCGATGTCTCCGAGAGCGGGGGGGACCACCCCGACCCGGAGATGGCCGTCGACGCCGACAACCTCCCGGACCTCGCGGAGGAAATCGCCGTCCGTCTGTGGTACGACGCCGACTGCGACAACGTCTACGACGAGGCCGAACCGGCCGATATCATACTGACGCTGGATTTCTCCGGGTCGATGCTGTACGACCAGTTCGGCGGCGTCGTCAACGAGGAGGAAATCGAGGTCGACGGAGACACCTACGACGAGACGACGAAAATCGATCTCGTCGAGTTGGGCGTCAAGCAGTTCATCGAATACCTCGACGAGTCGAACGCCGACGTGGAGGTGGGCGTCGCCTACTTCGACGGCGAAGGCGCCGACAACGTCGGGCCCCGAGTGGGCCTCCTGCAGGGACTCACCAACGACCTCAGCGCCGTCGACACCGCCGTCTCCGGTCTCCGGCAGAAACTCGCCAACGTCGTCTCCGGCGCGAATAACGACCCGTTCATCAACGACGGCAACGCCGACCCCTCCGCTGGCGGCGGTATCGCCACCGGTACCTACATCGGGGAAGGCGTCAACGAAGCGCAAGTCGAACTCCGTGACAACGGTCGTTCCGGCGTCGAGTACGTGAACATCGTTCTCTCGGACGGCGAGTCGTTCAACGGGCAGGGACCGACGCAGTTCTCTGACCCGACGGAAGCCGCGGACAACGCCCGTGACCCGCAGGGGTCACCGACCCACGGCAGTCCGACGCCGGCCTCGCCCGCGACGAACCTCTACACCATCTCCGTCGGGAGCGCAAACGACAGCGTCCTCCAGTCGATGGCTGGACCCGCCGGCGGCGCGGGCGGTGCGACCGCCTACTTCTTCGACGTGAACGACCCGACCAATATTCCGACCGTCTTCGGCATCCTCTCGAACGCCGTCGGTCCGGAGTCGGAGATATTCAACGGGTCGCTGGCGGATGCACTCGCCGTCCTAGAGAGCGGAAACGGACTCCCGCTCGACGGCAACGTTTCGACGCCGTTCGATGAGTTCGTTGAATCGGCGACCGACGACGACCGTGAACCGTTCGCCGGCGGACAGATGTACTGTCTTGGATTCTCGTGGGAACTGCCCTTCGAGGCCGGCAACGAGGTGCAGGGCGATACGCTGGGTTTCAACCTCGGCTTCTACACCGAACAGGCGCGGTACAACGACGGAAGCGGGTCGGCACAGGCCTGACCCAACGGCACACATCCTACTACCTTCCCACGCTGGCGTACGGGGGTTCGACTCCTCCGGTGGGCATCTCCGCACGCGGAGAACACCTATGACACGAGACAACCAACTGTACGATCTAACCCGGAGAAAGCTACTCGTGGGTGCCGGTGCCGTCGGCCTCGCTTCGGCGGGTGCTGGGCTCGGTACCTCCGCGTTCTTCAGCGACACCGAGAGTTTTGAGGGCAACACCATCACGGCCGGTACGCTCGATTTACTCGTCGGTTACGAGTCGACGTACAACGGCGCTCCAGCCGAGAACCTCGCTCAGATGCCGTCGGGAACGGCTGACGGCCCCGCGGGACTGTTCTACACGCTTGACGACGTGAAACCCGGCGACTCCGGGTCGTTTCAGTTCTGTTTCGAGTTGAACACCAACCCAGCCTATCTCTGGCTGTGCACCGAGGAGACGGAAGACGCCGAAAACGGACAGAACGGCCCCGAAATCACTGCAGAGGGTGTCGACACCGACGGACTCGGTGAGCTCGACGACAACATCCTCGTCGACGCCGCTTACTGCGATTCTGACGGTACGCCGCTCGAGGGGGGCGAAATCGCCTCGGGCGTGACGTTCGCGGGACTCCTCGCGGCGTTCGAATCCGGTACGCCCCTGAACGGCGACGGCGTCGACGCCACCCCGGGTGAGCAGTCGCCGTACCCGGCCAGCAGCGAGCGCGGCGCAACCACCGGACCATGTGTCTGTTTCGAGTGGGAACTCCCCTTCGAGGTTGGCAACGAGGTGCAAAGCGATTCCTTGGCGTTCAACGTCGAATTCCACGCGGTGCAGGCGCGCAACACCAACGGGACGCAGAACCCTTGTGGTGAGGACATCGAAGCGCCGGCCGACGAGCCCCCGAATACGGACTTCGAGGACGGACAGGACAGCGGCTGGCAGCTCTTCGGAGACGCCACGACTTCCGAAGCACAGGTCGTGAGCACCGGCGGTAATCTCGGGGCATACCTCGAGGGAGTCGACACGGCTACCGGCGGTATCTGGTACTTCGATGCCCCGGAATCGTTCCTCGGTGACCAGTCCGCGTTCGCCGGCGGAAGTCTAGCCTACGACCTCACACAATCTCCGGCGGGGTCGTTGGTTCGCGACGACATAGTCCTCGTCGGCGGTGGAACGACGCTGACGTACCGCTACGACTCTTCGGCAGATTTCCCAGCGCTAACACCCGCCTGGTCCGAGTACGAGATTCCGCTCGATACGAGTGCAGGCTGGCGAATCGGTACCAGCGGGTCGTACGGGAGCCGAACACCGGCGACATCGACACAAATCGCCGCCGTTCTCGGCGATTTGACGGCGCTCAGGATTCGCGGCGAGTTCGTTAACGGGAACGACACTGGCGGGCTGGATAACCCCCAATTCGTCGCACCGTAGGACGATTTACAGCCGACTTCAACACCGGTACGGATACCCTACCGCTCGCCGACGGAGCGACACTCGACCCATACCTATGCGATATCCTCCCCAGTGGGAGAGCAACACGAGCGGCCGAACGCGGCCGGAGACTGATGAAATGCAATTCACACGACGACAACTGCTGGCAGGAATCGGAGGGGGGACGCTCGCAGCCGGCGGCATCGCCGCGGCTCGGCCAGCCGACCCTACGTTCACGAGATACACCTACGCGGCACCGGATACCGACGACCGCCGGCTCCGCGTCGCGTGGTACGAGCGATACAACGGCGCGTTCCTCGAACACCAAAACGGGACCGAGGCGGTGACGCTCACCGACGCCCTCGACCCGGCGATGGACCCCGAATACGTCGTCGAAGCCAACGGCCCGGTCGTCTCGCTTTCGAACGTCGTCCCCGGGGATAGCGGAACCTTGGTCGTCGGACTCGAAGTCGTCGACGAAGCGGGCGCAGAGGCACTCGATGTCTACGTGCGCGCGGCGCTGACGGAGAATGCGGAAAACCGCGTCAACGGACCCGAACTCGCGGCCGGGGACGACCCCGACAGTGGCGAGGGAGAACTCGGTGCCGCGACCGAAGTCGTCCTCTGGCGCGACGACGTGCCGGGTGGCAGTTGTGACGGCCAGTTCCAACCGATGGCCGGCTTCGGCGAGACCGCCATCGCCGAGGGGTCGATGAAGGCGGCGTTCGCGGGGGAGTTGGCAAACGATGGCGAACTCGCAATCGACTGTCTGTCCGTTGGGTCGACCCGGTGTCTCTCGCTGTCGTGGCAGGTCCCACTCGAGGTGGGAAACGTCGTCCAGACCGACAGCATCGGCTTCGACATCGCCTTCGCCGGTGTCGCCTGTGGCGGCGAGAACCCATTTAGCATGGAGGTGGCCGAATGACGCTCAGCAGACGCCGCGTGTTGGCGGCGCTCGCGACCGCCAGCGGCGCGGGCGTTGTCACCGGTGGCGGGACGGCCGCCCTGTTGAACGACGGCGAACGTCTCACGGGTGCCGTCGGCGCCGGTGCCGTCGACCTCGCAGTCGGCTACGAGGTGTTGGCCGGACCGAACGCGGGAACCACCGGGCGTGACAACGGACCGACGCTCGAACTGCCCGTCGCCGGACTCACCGCGAGCGACGACAGCGGGACGGCACTCGTCAGCGTCTCCCTTCCGGACCTCCCACAGAGCGTCAACAATCCGGCGGCTGTCTGGCTTCGGTTGGACTGTGCGGCGGCGTCGGCGCTGTCGGAACACCTCTCGGTTCGGCTCTCGTATGCCGACTGTGAGACGGGTGCTCGCGGCGCTACCATCGCCGACGGCTCGCTTCGCTCCGTCGCCGACGGACTACGGAACGGTGAACTCCTCGACGCCGACACCTCGACGGAGTCGGTCGACTGTCTGACCGACGAACTGTGTTTCCTCGTCGAGTACTGGCTGGACGATGAGTACGTTGGAACCGACGCCACCGCGCTGTCGTTCGACGTCTACGGCGTCCAGTGTCGCAACGACGAGACGAGAGCGAACCCGTTCCCACGGCGGCCGCGCTGTGACACCTACGACCCCTGTGTGTGCTGTGACCGGCTCGGAAAACTGGAGTTCGAGGACGGAGAGGCTCCCGGAATCGGTGATAGCTACATCGAACCGGGTGTCTACGCGTTCAGCGAAGGGGGCGACGGCTACGAAATCGAGATATACGACACTGTAGAGAAAGACGGTGGCGCCGAAACCACGGCGGTCGCGTTCCGCCTCCGCCGAACCGACGGTGGAACGCCCCCAGCCCTGTGTGAGGTGGGAATCAAGGCGGGCCCCGGTGACCCACGGCTCTACGCCGCCGGGAGCCAGCCGACCAACGACACGGCGTCACTCGAAGACGGCGGCCTGCTGTACGCCGACGACGACAGGGGAATCAGCCACGTCACCGTCGCCGTCTGCTCGACCGACTGTGAGGAGGAGAACCAATGACCGACGAAACCACCGCAACCGAGGAGGCGACGATGAGCGACACCCAACCGGAACGGGAACCGGCACCGGAGAAGTCGTCCGAAACCACCACCAGCGGTCGGGCACGCCGTATCGCGGCCGTTCTCGGGTTCGTCCTCATCGTGGCGCTCGTCGTCCCCTTCGTGGTGTTCGCGGTGCCCCAGACCATCGGCGCCGACCACGGGTTCGTCGTCCTCTCGGGCAGTATGGAACCGGCCATCTCGCCCGGCGATGTCGTCATCGTCGCTAGCGGCCCGGTCGCGGTCGGCGACGTCATCACCTACCGGACGGGCAACGAGGTGCCGACGACCCACCGAATCGTCGAGGAAGTCGACGGCGCCTACCGGACGAAAGGCGACGCCAACGAGAACGTCGACGCCGGACTCGTCGACCCCTCGCAGGTCCTCGGGAACGTCGTCGTCGTCATCCCGCTCATCGGCTACGTCATCCTGTGGGCGAACACGACCGTCGGGTTCGCGCTGTTGGTCGTGGTGCCGCTGGTCCTTCTCGGTGGCATGGAGGCGTACCGCTTCCTCCGTACCCCCGAGGAAGAACACGACGCCACGAGCACGGCGACGGACGGTCGAGCGGGCGCCCCGGACGGAAGTGTGCCTGCCGAGGTGGCTGTGACCGAAACCGAAGACAGCCCCTCTGAAGCGTCGCCGCAGAAGACCGTCGAAGTCGCCGGACTCGACCTGTCGCTGACGCTCTGGGTGCTGTTGGCCTTCGCCGCGTACGCCGGCTACGTGCTCTTCACGGAAGTGAGCCGAACCGGCGTCCCGAGCGCCGTCGGCGTCGGCGTGTTCACCGGCGCACTCGTCGGGTTCCTGCTGGTCGCCGCGTTGGTGGGCCGAGAGCGTCTCCGCACTCGCCGGCAGGACGCCGAACCGGTTGCCGTGACGGACCCGGACGCCGACGGAACCCCCGGAGGTGACTGAGATGGCAAACGACATCGCCGTCGTCGTCGCCGTCGTGGCGGTGTTCGTCGCCGCGACGGTCGGTTCCGCCGGCGGAACGGCCGCGCTGCTGTCCGACCAGGAATCGGTGACCGTTCCCGTCAGTGCCGACGTGGCGCCGCCAGTTCAGCCAGTCGAGGACGACAATGACACAGGCCCTTCGGCCGAAGGGTTCTCGCCGCCGTCAGCCGGTCCACCCGGAGGACCGACCGCGTTCGCACGCGGAGGTGGCCCCGGTGGCGACAGCCTCGATAGCGATACCAGCGCCCCGACGACGGTATCGGCCGACGACGAACAGCCGGACGGCGAGCAGCCACCCACCGAACAGGCTGACGACTCACCGACGGTCGAAAGCGGCTCCAGCGACGGAACGGCCCCGGACGGAGAACCCACCGAGGAACCGGGCGAAAACACGCCCGAGTCGAACGACGAGGAAGACGGTTCGACGACCGAGGACGAATCGGATGCCGGTTCACAATCCACTGACGGGTCCGGTGATGCCGAACCCGAGGGCGAGACGTCGGAAGACGCCGGCGAGTCGGACGCTGACGGTGCCGACGCCGACAGTGCCGACGATACCACGGACGACGAGGACGCCGGTACCGACGCCGAGACCGAAGAGCAGACCGACGACGGTGCTGACTCGACCGACGGTGACACGGAGACGCCAGAAGCCGACGAACAGTTCGTCGACGATAGCGAGCAAGCCGACGATGGTGAGCAGGCCCCCGACGACGACGAAAAAGCCACCGACGAGCAAGCGGGCGACTCGACGGAGGACGGTGTCGAAACCGAATCGACCGACTCCGGCGAATCTTCGGACGGCCCCTCATCCGCCGACGATGAGACGACAGATGAGGACACGACAGACGCCGGGACGGCAGACGACGGGACGACCGACGGCGACACTTCGACCGACGGGACGACTGACGGAGAGACCTCCGGAGCGACCGCCGACGAAACGGACGCCTCGACGAGCGACGCCGAAAGCGAGTCCACGGACGGAGACACCGACGAGTCAGACGCCGCCGCTGACACAACCGTGTCCGGCGAGTCCTGATGCGTATCCGCGGGGTTCCGACCGTCGGCTTGCTCGTGACGCTCCCGGGGATGCGCCCCGGGGCGAATCGCCGCAACGCGCTGGTGGCGCTGACGTATCTGTTCGCGCTGCTGCTCGTGATTTCACGGCTGTTGTAGGTACCGGCCGAAAAATCGAACCGCGCGCTCAGTAACTCTTCGCGAAGTACGCCGTCTCGACGGCCTCTTCCTCACAGATGCCGCAGGTGTCGTGGACGGGCCCTTCGTCCTCGTCGAGGGGGAGCATCACGATTTCGGCGGCGATTTCGTCCTTGATGGCCGTCTCACAGTCTTCGTCACCACACCAGCCGGTCTTGACGTAGCCGCCGTGTTGGCCGATGGTGCCGAGGATTTCGCCGCGGCCGTGGGCCTCTCGGATGTTCTCTTCGAGGTTCTCCTCGGCGGCGGCGTACAGTTTGGCGTACACCGTCTCCAGTGCTTCGTCGACCGACTCGACGATGCTGTCCGCGTCGGCAACCTCGCTTTCGCCGTCGGGGCGGTGGACGAGCGTTGCTTCGCCGTCTTCGACCTCGTTGGGGCCGATTTCGATGCGGAGCGGAATGCCGTTGAGCTCGTGTTCGTTGAACTTGAAGCCGGGGTTGCGCTCGTCGCGATCGTCCAACTCCACGCGGAACTGCTCGTCGAGGTCGGCGGCGAGGCCGGCGGCGTACTCCTTGACCTCGTCTTCGGTGTCGGCTTGCCAGATGGGAACGACGACGACCTGCGTGGGCGCCAGCGCGGGCGGGATGACCAGTCCCTGGTCGTCGGAGTGGGTCATGATGAGCGCGCCGAGTGCGCGCCACGACAGCCCCCACGAGGTGGTGTGAGCGATGCGTTCTTCCTCGTCTTCGTCGGTGAAGGTGATATCGAAGGCCTCCGCGAAGGAGGTGCCGAGGTGGTGGGAGGTGCCGGCCTGTACCGACTTGCCGTCGGGCATCAGCGCCTCTATCGTGGTGGTCGTGTCCGCGCCGGGGAACTTGTCATGTTCGGGCTTGCGGCCGGTCATCCCGGGGATGGCCATGACCTCCTCGTACAGTCGCTCGTACTGGCCGAGGCGGGTCATCGTCTCCTCCCAGGCGTCCTCGCTGGTGGCGTGGGCGGTGTGGCCCTCCTGCCAGAGGAACTCCTTGGTCCGGAAGAACGGCTTCGTCTCGGTGGCCTCCCAGCGGACGACGCTACACCACTGATTCAGCCGCAGGGGCAAATCCCGGTAACTGCGGACCCACTCGGCCATGAACGGCGCGATGATGGATTCGCTGGTCGGTCGGACGGCGAGTCGCTCTTCGAGTTCGTCGTGGCCGCCGTGAGTCACCCACGCGACTTCGGGGTCGAACCCCTCGACGATGTCCTTCTCCCGTTCGAGATACGACTCGGGGATGAACATCGGGAAGTAGGCGTTGTCGACGCCTGTCTCCTTGAACCAGCCGTCGAGGTGGTCCTGTAGTCGCTCCCACAGCGCGTAGCCGCGGGGACGGGTGACGATGAACCCGCCCATCGGCGCGTAGTCCGCGAGGCCGGCCTTCTGGACGACCTCGGCGTACCACTCGCCGGGACTGTGCTCCTTGCTCTCGGTGATGCCGAGTTCCTGCTCGCCGCTCATACCTGAACGTCCTTCAGGCTGGTATTAAACCCGGCGTATCCGTGGGAACGGCTCAGATGCCCCACTCGATTCGGTCCCACGCCCGCTCGTAGGCGAAGTACGTCCCCGTCTTGAGGACGTTCGCGACGAGGCCGATGCTGAGCGCCTCGCCGACGTTGCCGACGACGAAGAAGGCGACGGTCACGGTGATGACGACCATGAACAACCGGTAGCCGACCGTCTTGACGACCGCCCGCGAGAGTCGCTGGTGTGGTCGCCGCCGGAGCGCGTCCATATGAGGAGTCGTTCCGCCATCTACGTAACTCTATGGAATTGATTTTCGAGAATTTGTAACTCTATTTGGTTACTCTTACAAGAGCATCTGCAATCCGACGAGCACCACCATTCCGACGACGATGGTCGCGAAGATGCTCTCGGTCCGCCAGGCGACGACTGCAGCGACAGTGCCGGCCAGCAGGCGCTCGTTGCCGAGCGAGACGGACGGAGTGCCATCGACGATGACGAGGGCGGGGAGGACCAGCGCCGCCAACACCGCCGCCGGGACGAACCGAAGCGCCCGTTCGACGCCGTCAGGAACCTCCGAGAGGTACTCGAAGAGGAAGATAAAGGAGAACCGAATCAGGAAGGTCCCGACGCCCGCCACGGCGATGGCGAGCCACACCGTCGCGGAGTCAGTCATCGAAACCACCCCGTTTCGACGACCAAGCCGGCAACGACGCCGGTGACGGCGCCGGTGATGAGACCGAGATTGAGGGGGAGGCCGGCCCCGATGACCGCGATGGACCCGCCGACCCCGGCGGCGACCGCACTCGGAGAGTCGGTAATCGTCGGCACCAAGATAGCGAGAAACGTCAACGGCACGGCGAACTCAAGCGGCAGGGATTCGGGGACACGGGCGCCCACGACGACGCCGATGACCGTACAGATTTGCCAGACGACCCACAGCGGCACCGCCGTCCCGAGGTAGTACCACTTCCGATTGACCGACTCGTCGGCGCGGAACTCGGCTACCGACAAAGCATACGCCTGGTCGGTCAGGATGTACGCCATCCCAGCGCGCCACCGCGTCGAGAACTCCTGTAGATACGGCGCCAGCGAGGCGCTGTACATCGTCATCCGGAGGTTGATGACGAGGACCGTCACGACGACGACTGCTGCGGGTGCGTTCTCACCGAGCAACTCGATTGCGGCCAGCTGGGAGGCACCGGCGAAGACGAGAACGGACAGTCCGACCGCGTGCAGCCCGGAGAGACCGACCCGGACGGCCGCCGCACCGGCGACGAGACCGAAGGGAACGATGCCGACCATGACCGGCGCGACGGTCCGGGCACCATCCAGAAACGACCCACGACGCGAAGACATTACGCCACGCTACCGGTGGCGGGGATACATGTGTTGTCTTTCAGGGTGACTCAGTCAGTCGAATCTACGACTCGATGGTGACCATAGTGCCGTCGGCGACCGGCTGGAGCACGTAGCCGCCCGACTGGCCCTGCTTGACCGGCGTGAAGTCCGCGGTGAACACCGTTCGGGTGTCCTCCCGAATCTCGAAGGATTGGTTGAACTTCAGCGGCGCGTCGCCGGGCGTGCTCACGTCGGCGTCACTGCCGTCGTCCAGCGTCGCCTCGACGTTCGAGACCGCTATCTTCAGGTACTCGTAGTCGCCGGCGTCGAGTTCCTGTTCGTCGACGAGTTGGGTGTTGCCGTCCTGCAGTTCCACGAGGTCGGCCTCGGCGTCGTCGACCTCGTAGGTCTCCTCAGCAGCGTCGTCCGTTCCGTTGCCGTCCGTCTCGTTGCCGTCCTCGCCGTCGTCGGAGGCCGGCTTGATTCGCAGTTCCGTGATGGTGACGACACACGACTCGAAATCCGAGATGTCGCCGGGTTGGTCGGTGACCTGCGTAGCGAGCGTGCCAGTTGCACTACCGATACAGCCGGCCAGCGAGGCGCCCGCGGCGACGCTTCCGGTCGCGATGAGGTATTCCCGTCGTTGCATATGCGTCAAAAAGGGCCGCATCGAGTGATAGGTCTGCTGGCCGATTCACGGGAAGGTACAGCAGCACTCAGGCCAGTTGCATCTCGTTGCCGCACTCCTTACAGAAGATGGTGAAGCCGTCGACCGGTTCCTCGACGCCGTGAGGGGTCACCTCGCCGCACTCACCGCAGGGCGCGAACGATTCGAGGTCTTCCCAGTTGTGTTGGCTGCCGGGAGCGGCCAACGCGAGGCCGACGACGGTGTCGTCGCTTTTGTTCCGGCCACACTGGAACTCCCCTGGTTCGAAGTGGATGACCTCGCCGGCTTCGACCTCGGTTTCCTCGCCGTCGGTTCCGTGTTCGAACGTGGCGACGCCATCCATGATGTAGAAACACTCCTCTTGGTCGTGGTGGGTGTGGAGGCCCCCCGAGAAGGACTCTCCGGGTTCGAGTTCGTAGTGGACGGCACTCATCTCCTCGGCGCCGAGGGCGTCGCTGACGTTGCGGCGCTCGCGGTTGACGCCCATCGGGTGCGGTTCCGGGTCGATGTCGTCGATAGTGACACGTTCCATACCGCCACCAGCGAGGGCCCGACCAAAAGCCTACTCCACGGCGAACGGGCTGTCGCCCTCGGTCCACTCCCAGCCCGGCAGACGCGTCTGAAAGCCGGCGGCGAGGGCCGCATCGAGGTCGTCGGCGCCCGCGGCGTCGTCCGCTTCGCCGTGGGTGTGTACGTCCGCAAAGTGAAACGTCGCCTCCGCGAGGGTGGCGTGCGGTTCGCCGCCCGCAATCGTCGCAGCGAGTTCGCGGCCGAGGAACTCGTCGACGACGAACCCGGGGTAATCGCCATCACAGTCGAGGTCACGGAGGATGCCACAGAGGGCGGCGACGTTGACCGCGCGGTCACCGTCGGAGAAAACCGCGTCGACCTCCCGACGATACTGCTCGGCCGTCACGCGGTCGACCTCGACGCCGAACAGCGGACCCAGACGGGACCGAACGTCGTTCATCAGCGCCGGAATCGTCTCGTTTTCGCGGACGCGGGCGCGTTCGGCCGCGACGGTTTCGGGTGTAAGCTCCATGTCTTCCGTTTGCGAAGGATTTTATATGAGTGGTGGGTTACGTCCGGGTACGAGCGGGTTTTCCGGTCGTTCCCGCGGTCGAGAGACCACAGTTACCCGTAGATACGACATCCATGACCTGTTGTCACACCGCACGCCGGTCGGGCCATCGGCCCACACGACAAGCGGTGCACCGCGGCGCCGGAACCCCACAACCGAGGCTTTCTACATCATGAGTGCAGTAGAGCGGAAACTCGAAGACATCAAGGAAACGATAGTGAGCGAAGTCCCGAACGACATCTCCATCTCCGACGTGAAGTACGAGGGGCCGGAGCTCGTCGTCTACACGCGGGACCCCAAGAAGTTCGCCGGCGACGGCGATTTGATTCGGCGGCTGGCGTCGAAACTCCGGAAGCGCATCACGGTGCGACCGGACCCCGACGTTCTCTCCCGACCCGAGGAGGCCCGAAAGAAGATACGGGAGGTCGTCCCCGAGGAGGCAGGCATCACGGACCTCGATTTCCACGCCGACACCGGCGAAGTGGTCATCGAGGCCCAGAAACCCGGGATGGTCATCGGTCGACACGGGTCGACGCTCCGGGAAATCACCCAGCAGGTCGGCTGGACCCCGGAAGTCGTCCGCACGCCGCCCATCGAATCCGCGACGGTGTCGAACGTCCGGAACTTCCTGAAACAGGAACGCGACGACCGACGAGATATCCTCGAACGGGTCGGCCGGCAGATTCACCGCGAGGAGATGTCCGACGACGAGTGGGTCCGCATCACCACGCTGGGTTGCTGTCGGGAGGTCGGCCGCGCGGCGTTCATCCTCAATACCCCCGAAACGCGCGTCCTCATCGACTGTGGCGACAAACCCGGCGCGGAAGGCGAGGTCCCGTACCTGCAGGTGCCGGAGGCGCTTGGCGCCGGCGCACAGAACATCGACGCCGTCGTCCTCACTCACGCCCACCTCGACCACTCGGCGCTCATCCCGCTTCTGTTCAAGTACGGCTACGACGGCCCCATCTACTGTACGGAACCAACCCGCGATTTGATGGGACTTTTGACGCTGGACTACCTCGACGTGGCCGCAAAGGAGGGTCGGGCCCCGCCGTACGAGTCCGAACAGGTTCGTGAGGCAATCAAGCACTGTATTCCGCTGGAATACGGCGACGTGACCGACATCGCGCCGGACCTCAAACTCACTTTCCACAACGCCGGCCACATTCTCGGGTCGGCCGTCTCGCACTTCCACGTCGGCGACGGCCTGTACAACGTCGCCTTCTCCGGTGACATCCACTACGACGATACGCGGCTGTTCAACGGTGCGGTAAACGAGTTCCCCCGCGTCGAGACGCTCGTCATGGAGTCGACCTACGGCGGCCGCAACGACTTCCAGACCGACCAGGAGGACTCCGAAGAGGAACTGAAGCGCGTCATCCGCGAGACGACCGAGGAAGGCGGGAAGATACTCATCCCCGCCTTCGCGGTCGGCCGCTCCCAAGAAATCATGCTCGTCCTCGAAGAGGCGATGCGTAAGGGCGAGATTCCGGAGGTTCCGGTCCACCTCGACGGGATGATTTGGGAGGCCACGGCCATCCACACGACCTACCCCGAGTACCTGCGTGACGACCTCCGGGACCGCATCTTCCACGACGACGAGAACCCCTTCCTCTCCGACCAGTTCAACCACATCGACGGCGGCGAGGAAGAACGACAAGAGGTCGCCGACGGCGGCCCCTGTATCGTGCTGTCGACCTCCGGGATGGTCGAGGGCGGCCCCATCATGTCGTGGCTCAGCCACGTCGGCAGCGAGGAGGATTCGACGCTCGTCTTCGTCGGCTATCAGGCACAGGGGACGCTTGGCCGACGCATCCAGAACGGTTGGGACGAGATTCCGATGGACGACCGCTCGAACGGCCGCGGCACGCTGTCTCTGAACATGAACGTCGAGACGGTCGACGGCTTCTCCGGCCACGCCGACCGGCAGGGACTGATGAACTTCGTCCGGACGATGAACCCACGGCCCGAGAAGGTGTTGTGTGTCCACGGCGACGAGTCATCGGTACAGGACCTCTCCTCGGCGCTGTACCACGAGTTCAACATGCGGACGTTCGCGCCGAAGAACCTCGAAACGTTCCGGTTCAAGTAACCACTCGAAGCCGCCACCCGTGTCGACTCTCGCCCTCCCCGTCGAGTTGTTCGAGGTCGCCCTGATAGCCCTCGAAACGTCGTCGCCGCTGGTTTCGGACCTCTCGAAGGAAGTTGCATCTATCGTCACAGCGTTTCTCGATGCGGTAGTACACGCCGTCGAAACCGCAACTGGGTGGACGGGACTCGGCATCATCTTCGTCTACTCGTTTCTCATCGCGTTCATCCTTCCGGGGCCGAGCGAAATCGTCCTCGTCGCGCCGCTGGAACTGGGGCTTTCGGGGGCGGCGACGCTCGCGCTCATCGTGTTGGTGAGTGCGGTCGGCAAGACCGTCGGCAGCGTCGTCGCCTTCCGGGTCGGACAGGGAGTGAAACACTCCGACCCGGTGGTACAGCGACTCCGGCGTTCGCGGTTCAACGTCATCGAGTGGTCGGAGAAACAGACGGTCAGAATCGCCCGCAGGTGGGGGTACGCCGGCCTCGCCGTCGCGCTCTCGGTGCCCTTCTTCCCGGATACGGTATCGATATACGCCTTCGCCGTCCTCGAAGAGGACGACCTGAGGTTCGCGCTGGCGACGTTTGCGGGGAGTCTCGGCCGGTTCCTCGTCGTCCTCGCGCTCGTCGGCGGCCCGGCGACCCTGCTGTGAGCGGTGGCGAGGAACCGAGGCGGTTCGGGACTGACTCGGTCAGCCGACAGGCCAGTGGACGTTGGCGCTGACCGAAGGCGTCATCTGTATCGTGTTGTATCTCCCGTCGTTTTTCATCGGCTAGGTGCGGTCGTCGAGCCACAGGATGCCGGCGCCAATCATCCCGAGGGCTATAACGACCGTGCCGCCGGCGACCGCGAACAACCCTAATTGCTGTTCGAAGAGGTACAGCACACCACCGAACAGGACGAGAACACCCCCGGAAAGCCCCGTACCGAGAACCAACTGCACCGTACCGTTATCGGTGGTCCGGTCGGTTCGGGACAACAGGTCCGGCATAAAAAACATGACAACGCCACCGACGGCGACGGCCACGAACTCGGCCGTCGGAAGCAGTGGTTGGTCCAAGGCGTCGAACAGTACTTGAACCCACAGGAGTTGGAGGAGGTACGCCCCCGGGAGCGCGTAGGTCTCCGTCCACGGCGGTTGGGGGTCCGCTCGAAGCGTCCAGCGAACGGCCCACACCGTGAGGCCGAGTGCGAGCGGCCACGCGACTGCGAACGCCGCATTCGGCAGGAACGGCACCGTCTCTTGGCGGCCTATCCAGAAGAAAACCGGAAACAGCGAAACGAACGCCGTCGGTACGAGCAACACGCCCGGCGGTCTGGTCGCTGGAGCGGGAAGCGATTCCTCCGCCACGCTCGCTGTTCCGGGACGGCGTCGCTCCCAGTCCTGTAGAAACTGCGGGACGCGTTCGGTCTCTCGGACCCAAAACCAGAGGCTGAACAGGCCGGGGACGGTGGCACACAGCAGATACCCAGCAATGTTCCACCGGGTGAGAACCGAGATGCGCGCAGAGAGGAACACGTCGGGCCGGTAGATAGCGATGAACACGAACAGTGCAATCGCCACGAATGAGAGTAGCGTAAGAAGCATCGAAAGCAGCGTTCCAACGACGAAAAACGGCGCCACCATCATCCCTTTTCGACTGGTTGAGGTGTATTTCAACACCCGGTAGAATCGCATCTCGATGTCGACTGCTCGGTTTCGGATTCCGGTGCCACTCGAGATGACGCCGTCGGGCAATCGCTTGCCAACCGCGGGCGCCGCCACACCGACCAACACGACGACCTGCGGTAGCGGGAACAGGATACCGATGAACCCAACGATGAAAGAGAGGAACAGACAGACCGCGACGAGGATGAGGGCACAGGAGGCGACCCCCAGGCCGTTGCTCACGGGGGCGACCCAGTTATCCCGCGAGAGGTCTTCGCGCATGCTCTCTTTCTGTTCGTCGGTCGGAGACCCGGGGCGAATCTGGTCCATGAACGCGACACGTTCATCGATGGTGGCCTCACGCCACCACCAGCGGTGGATGTAGAGGCCGATGAGCGTGCTGCTTGCGAGAATCCATCCGACGAGGACAGAAACGAAGACATCCGATTGATTCACCACCGATGTGACCACCGACGGGAGCACCGACCGGCTGAACGCACCCGGCATCTGGTCGGCAATGGGGATGGCGAACACACAGACGAGAACGGTGGTCAGCAGACGGAATCGCCGGCGCCCGACGACCGAGGCCGCTGGGTCGGCATCCGAGAACAACCGCGGAAGGAGTTGATACACGAGATAGCCCAACAACAGCCAGTCGAACCCGGCACCGACGAGACGGAGTTCCTCCCCCCGAACAGCCAGTACAGCGAGGACAAAGGGAATCAGGGCGGTGTCGGCGAAGGAATCGGCGACTCTGCCGATAGTCGGGAGGAATGCGTCGGGAACGACCCGAAAGAGCAGACTGTTGCCCGCCAGCGTCGCCAGAGCGCGTCGCGGCGTCGCGACGGCCGCCGTGAGCGCGCCCGTGACGGCCGTCGCCGAGACGTTCCACCGTCCCATCGGATGTGACTCACAGCACCAACAGCAAAAGCCTACGGGACGTTCCGTGCCGTGAACGTCCGTCAGCGCCGCCGTCTCGCCACGCGCTCTTCGGCCGTCTCACTCGTGACGACCTCGTACAGCAGAGCGCGTCCCCCATCCTCCTTCGGTCGGAGAACCCGGCCGAGACGCTGGGTGAACTCCCGTTCGCTACCGGACCCCGACAGCACGACGGCGACGTTTGCGTCCGGCACGTCGACGCCCTCGTCTAAGACGTTCGCGGCGACGACGCGGGAGTACTCGCCCCGGCGAAAGCGCTCCAGAATTTCGCGTCGTTCCTCCGCGCCGGTTTCGTTGGTAATCGGCGGGATGAGAAACCGCTCGGCGAGGTCGTAGACGAGGTCGGTGAAGGCGGTGAAGACGATGACGCGGTCCTCGCGGTGGCGCTCGAGGATGTCGGCCAATTTCTCGACCTTCCGGTCGGCGTTCATCATCACCTCGCGAGCGCGCTGTTTGGCGAGCAGCGCCTCACGGGCCCGGGGGTCGGTTCCCGACCGCTTGACGAGTTCCTGATAGTCGCTACCGCTTCGGAGTTGAATGTTCGACTGCTTGAGATAGTCGGTGAAGGTACCCTGGTGTTCCTCGTAGCGTTCTCGCTCCTCGGCGGTGAGTTCGACCTCGATACGGCGGATATCGTAGTCAGCAAGGTGCTCGCCGGCGAGGTCATCGGCCGAGCGGCGGTAAACCACCGAACCGACCAGTTCCTCGATTGCCTCGTGGGCGCCGTCGGGGCGTTCGAAGGTCGCCGTGAGGCCGAGGCGGGCCGGGGCGGCCATCAGGCGAGCGATGTCGCGATACCCCTCGCCGCCGAGGTGATGGACTTCGTCGAAGACGAGTAGGCCGAAGCGGTCGCCCAACTCGTCGGCACGAAGGTACGCCGAGTCGTAGGTCGCGACGGTGACGGCCTCGACGCGCTGTTTTCCGCCGCCCAACTGACCGATGGGGCAGTCGAACTCCGCACGGAGTTCGCTCCGCCACTGTTCGAGCAAGTCGATGGTCGGCACGACGACCAGCGTCGCGGTGTCGAGGGCAGCCATCGCGGCGATGGCGACGACGGTCTTGCCGCTGCCGGTCGGGAGTTCCAACACGCCGCGGTCGTTGGCCTCGCGCCAGGCGTCGAGGGCTTCCTGCTGATAGGACCGGAGTTCGTACGTCGTCGAGAGGTCATCCACGTCGGGCACATCGAGAACGCGGTCCTCGACGGCGAAGCCGCGATTGTGACACGTCGACAGCAGGAACGGATACCGGAAGGCAGGGGCGCGGCGGCTCTTCGAGCGCTCGTCGACCTCGACGAACGACAGGCCATCGAGTGCCTCGCCGTCCGACCCGTCGACGCGTATCGTCCCCTCGTCGTAACGCAGCGTGACCACACCGGCGTTCGGCGACCGGCCGGCTTAATTCCACGGTTCACCGACTGCGGTGCGACCGCTTTCTCAACCCTTATTGCCGGCCGAGAACACGTTCGGAGTATGAGCGATACGGAGCGCGAGGAGTCCGCCGACGGTGACGGGCAGGCACTCGACGCCGAGGAGCCAACGGCCGAGGCCGACGCCGCCGAATTCGTCGACGAGGAGACGGCCGATGTCGACGCCATCGCCGAGCGCATCGCCGACACCGACACCGAGGAAATCGCCGAGGAAATCGCCGCGCTGCGGGAGCGAAACGACGAACTCGAACTCGAGCGCGACGACCTCGAATCCCGGCTGAAGCGCAAGCAGGCGGAGTTCCAAAACTACAAGAAACGACAGGAGAAGCGCCGCGAGCAGGAACGCGCCCGCGCGACCGAGGACCTCGTGACGCGACTGCTGGAGGTCCGGGACAACCTCAAGCGCGCACTCGAGCAGGACGACGACGCCGACATCCGCGAGGGCGTCGAGGCCACCTTCCGGCAACTCGACGAGACGCTCGCGTCCGAGAACGTCGACCCCATCGAACCCGACCCGGGTTCGGAGGTCGACCCACAGCGCCACGAGGTGCTCCTGAAGGTCGGAAGCGACCAACCGGCCGGCACCGTCGATTCCGTTCAACGGCCCGGCTACGAGATGGCGGGGAAGGTGCTTCGGGCCGCGCAGGTGACCGTCGCCGAGGAAGGCGAATAGCGCTTCTGTTTATATTTCTCGGTCACCAATACCGGAGGTTCGGAAAACCGCCAGAAGGAGCCACGACGGTAGCGAGCGTGAGTCACCGTATCTAGCAACTTTTAACCGATTCAGACCGATAGGTACGGCCAACATGGCGAGCAACAAGATTCTCGGTATCGACCTCGGTACCACCAACTCGGCGTTTGCGGTGATGGAGGGTGGGGACCCCGAAATCATCGTCAACGGCGAGGGTGAGCGGACGACGCCATCCGTCGTCGCCTTCACCGACGACGGCGAGCGACTGGTCGGCAAGCCCGCGAAGAACCAGGCCGTCCAGAACCCCGAGCGGACCATCCAGTCCATCAAGCGGCACATGGGCGAAGACGACTACACCGTCGAAATCGAAGGCGACGACTACTCGCCGGAGCAGATTTCGGCGATGATTCTGCAGAAAATCAAACGCGACGCCGAGGAGTACCTCGGCGACGACATCGAGAAGGCCGTCATCACGGTGCCGGCGTACTTCAACGACAAACAGCGACAGGCCACGAAGGACGCCGGCGAAATCGCCGGCTTCGAGGTCGACCGCATCGTCAACGAGCCGACCGCAGCCGCGATGGCCTACGGCCTCGACGACGAGTCCGACCAGACCGTCCTCGTGTACGACCTCGGGGGCGGCACCTTCGACGTGTCCATCCTCGATTTGGGCGGCGGCGTCTACGAGGTCGTCGCCACGAACGGCGACAACGACCTCGGCGGCGACGACTGGGACGAGGCCATCATCGACTACCTCGCCGACTCCTTCGAGGAGGAGAACGGCATCGACCTCCGAGAGGACCGACAGGCACTCCAACGGCTGAAGGACGCCGCCGAGGAGGCCAAAATCGAACTCTCCTCGCGGAAGGAGACCACCATCAACCTTCCCTTCATCGCCGCGACCGACGAGGGGCCGCTCAACCTCGAAGAGAAGATGACGCGCGCGAAGTTCGAGTCGCTGACGAGCGACCTCGTCGAACGGACCGTCGGCCCGACCGAGCAGGCGCTCTCCGACGCCGGCTACTCGAAGGGCGACATCGACGAGGTCATCCTCGTCGGTGGGTCCACGCGGATGCCGCAGGTCCAAGAGAAGGTCGAGGAGATGACCGGCCAAGAGCCGAAGAAGAACGTCAACCCCGACGAGGCCGTCGCGCTGGGTGCGGCGATTCAGGGTGGCGTCCTCTCCGGCGACGTCGACGACATCGTCCTGCTGGACGTGACGCCGCTTTCGCTCGGTATCGAGGTCAAGGGCGGCCTCTTCGAGCGCCTCATCGACAAGAACACGACCATCCCGACCGAGGAGTCAAAAATCTTCACGACCGCGGCGGACAACCAGACCTCCGTCAACGTCCGGGTCTTCCAGGGCGAGCGTGAAATCGCCGAGGAGAACGAACTGCTCGGCGCCTTCCAGTTGACCGGCATCCCGCCGGCCCCCGCCGGAACGCCGCAAATCGAGGTGTCGTTCAACATCGACGAAAACGGCATCGTCAACGTCTCCGCGGAGGATCAGGGCTCCGGCAACTCCGAGGAAATCACCATCGAGGGCGGCGTCGGCCTCTCCGACGAGGAAATCGAGGAGATGCAGGAGGAAGCCGAGGCTCACGCCGAGGAAGACCAGCAGCGACGGGCGTTCGTCGAGGCACGCAACGAGGCCGAATCGTCCATCCAGCGCGCCGAGACGCTGCTAGAGGAGAACGACGAGGAACTCGACGACGACCTCCAGTCCGACATCGAAGCCGAAATCGAACGCGTCGAGGAAGCCCTCGAGGAGTACACCGAGGTTGACAGCGACGAACTCGACGAGGCCTCCGATGCGCTTGAATCCGCCACCGAGAGCCTCTCGGAGCAACTGCAGGAAATCGGCAAGCAGATGTACGAACAACAGGCCGCAGGCGGTGCTGCAGGCGCTGGCGGCCCCGGCGGCGCGGCGGGCGCCGGCGGCATGGGCGGCATGGGCGGTGCCGGCCCCGGTGCGGGTGCTGGTCCCGGTGGCGCCGGCGATGCCGACGGCGAGGAGTACGTCGACGCCGACTTCGAGGACGTCGACGAAGACGAGGAGTAAGGCGAGTCCGAGTCGTCGGCTCTGAAGACGACCCGATTTTTGCGACGACTGTCTCAGTAGCGGTGCCCGTCCGCAAAAAGGACCTCCAGTTACGCTACTCGCCGACGTGGTCGCCGGCGTGTGACAGCGTCAACTCTTCGGCCTCGTAGATGTTGATGAGTTCGGTGATGAGTTCGTCGTAGGATTCGTCCTCGATGCGGAGGTTGTCGAGGCGCTCGAGCGTCTCCCGGTCGAGACGTACTTCAGGTATACCTGTCGGTTCGCGGCACGGCTTGAAAAGTTCCGGGGACGGGGGCACCTCGTCCCGTAGACTCACTCCTCTTGGTGGGAGCGCGTCAGCGGACGGTTGCCAAAGAACTAAATCTCCTCCGTGTCGGGTGAATACTGTCCATGACACGACTGTACGGAGACGCAAAGCGGGTTGCCGTTGTGGTTGTCGTCGCGACTCTGTTCTCCTCTGTCTTCGCTGGGGTGGCCGCCGCCGACATCGAAGTCAGCGGCGAGTTCGACGGAACCCTCGCCGGCTACGGCGAAGACGCCGAGACGCCGAACGAGATAACCGTCGACGGGCAGTTCACCGTCGAGGGCGAAACCGCGGTCGACCCCGAAATCGTCATCGAAGGGACGGACGCGGCCGTCCTCGACACCGACTCGATAGAGGTGTTCGTCGAGGGGAGCCAGTCCATTTCATTCGACCGCCAGTACCGCGCCGGCGAGGTTCGGTTGACGCCTGCAGAGGGCGAAATCCCCGCCGGGACGACCATCCGCGTTGAGTTCGCCACCTACTTCACCGGCGGCACCACCGCCGACACCATCGACGCCGGAACGGCGACGGTGAGCTACGAGACCGCGGGCGGCACGCCCGGCGAATCGTCGTTCACCGCCCAAGCCAACGCGTCGAACAGCCCCGACAACCGAATCGAGTCCCTTCAGTCAGAGATAGCGGACGGAACCCGGACCAGCCTCGTCATGCAGGTACTCGCCGGTATCGGCGCTTTGGCCATCGTCGTCGCCGTCATCGGCGGCGCCGTCGTCATCTATCGTCGACGCAACTCCGGCCCCGACTGGTAGTCGAGCGGTTCAGTCCGCGGTCGCTTCCTCGTCGACGAACTCTATTTTGATTCCCTCGCGGTCCTCGAACTCGCGGGCGTACTCCTCGAGCAGTTCCTCCCAGGAGACGTTGCCGGCGAGCCACTGGCGCTTCTTCTCGGAGGCGGGCGAGAGTTCCTGGACGGCGTTCCAGCCGAGTTGGACCCCATCGAGTGCTTGCTTCCACCCGCGGAACCCGATGGCACCGTCTTCGTAGTTATCCCAGAGGACGCCCTGATAGAGGTAGCTGACGACGCCGTCGCGGCTGATGAACTCGTGTTTCAGTTCGCCCTCGTCGGCGGCGCCGGTTTCGAGTTGGACGTACTCCAGTTTCGGTTCCGGCGGCATCGGCAACTGAATGGTCTTGTCGGTCCCGAACACCGACCGAACATCGCGGCCGTACCACTCGGGATAGGCGAACGCCAGTCGGTAGTCGTCCCAGTGTTGGGCGACGAGGTCGTCGAGGCCGCCGTCGTCGGCGTAGGAGTCCAGTTCCTGATACAGTCGCAACACGTCGACTGGACCGGTTCGGACGTAGGCGACGAACTTGACGCGATGGGAGTCGTAGCTGTCGTCCGTGTAGCGGTTGTACCCCGAACTCGCCGTCGAAACACGCTCGAAGGAGATGGCATCCTCGTTGTCGTCGTCGTAGACGATGTACATGTCCGTCTCTATCATCCCGAGACTCTGGAAGTAATTGAGAGCGTCGTCGGGCGCGTCGTCCTCGTCGACGTCGAGAACGAGTCGCGGTTCCTTCTGGAAACACCGCTCGTAGCGCCGGGCGATAGCCTCGAGGAAGTCGTCGCGGTCGACGTATCCCTCGTCGAGATACGACTCGATATCCGTGAGGTCCGTCTCCAGTTTTTCGAGCGTCACCTCCTCGAGGGCCTCGGGTTCGAGGGGCATCCGTGCGATGCGAAGCCCCGATTGGTCGGGGTCGGTGAGTTCACGACGAAGCGACTTGAGGTCGTCTCGGGCGTCGCCGAGTTCGCGTTTCTTGTGTTTGAGTCGACTCTCGATTTCGGCACGCTGGTCGACGATGCCGTCGCTGAGGTCGTTGAGTCCGTCGTAGTCGTCCTCGACCTCTCGGAGCCGTTCGAGTGCCTCCTTCAGGTTCGACAGTCGACTGTTGAGTTTCTCCTCGCGGCCTTTGATCCCGGGCTTGCCGTCCCAGAAGGACTCCTCGACCTCCTCGAGTTCGACCTTAGTGTCCTCGATTCGGCCCCGGAGGAAGTCGAAGAGGTTTCGCGCCTTTTGGTTGACCCGAGAAACGTCGCCGAACTCGGGGTGTGAGGAGAGTTCGAAGTGTTTCCACATCTCCGAAACCGTCTCCTCGCGTTTCTCGCGAACTTTCGGCTCTTGCTCGTCGAGTGCGGACTCGATTTCGTCGAGCGCGAAGGGGACGAACCGCAGGTCGTGTTCGGCCTCGACTTGGTCGAGCACCGACGCGATGTCCTCGCGGGTCCGGTTGACCATGTTGACGCCGCCGCCGAGGCTGTTGTCGATTATCTCACGGACTTCGCGTTTGGTCTCGCTCGCCTCCTCGGGGTCCAGTTGCTCGAAGACCACATCCGAGTTCCGCACGAGGTGTTCGATGGCGTCGAGGTCCGAGTCCGTCGCTTCCAGCGAGGAGCGACCCGCATACAGCAGGCTCTCCAGCGCCTCGATTTCGGATTTCGTCTCACAGTAGGTTCGGAGCGTCTCGTGGGGAATCTCGACTTCCGTTTCGACGACGGTTCCGACCCGGGGGTCGGTGTCGGAGACGCCGGAGACGTTCTCCATGTCGTCGCCGTGTTTCGCCATCGTGTAGATGGATTCGGCGACGGTGTTGTCTATCATCTGGTCGTAGCGTTCGAGGCCGGCGGAGGACTGTTCACCCTCGATTTTGTCCTCGTTGACGCCGACGAGGAAGTAGTCGTTGAACGGCTGGGTGTCGAACTCGAAGGCGTTCTCCTCGAGGGCGGCGTCGATAGCGTCGCTCGTCGAGGTGTCCCCGTCGGGGTCGTGTCGAGAGTGAATCGGGAGCCGGAGGCTGTCGTTGGCGTCGGCGTTGAGCAGGTGTTCGAGGTCACGCAGTGCGGCGTAACTGTTGGCGTAGTACCGCCCGTCGTCGCCCGGGAGCTGTTTGATGTCCCGACCGAACTCGAACTCGGGGACGACGCCGAACCCGCCGAGGTAGGCGAACATGTTGTTCCGGTTGCGGATATTCTCGGCGAGGTGGTGGAGAATGCCGGTCAGAATCGGGAACGTCCCGCTTCCGGTCCCCCCGCCGAGGGAGTTCACAAGCAGGATGTTGATGTGTTTGTTCGAAGACGTGAGCGCGGTCTGGTGGTCCTGTCGGAACCGGTTGACGTTACGCTGAATCGTCTTGAACACGTCGGAGAAACTCGGCTCCTCGGGATTGTCGAACTTGTACCGACCGACGGGGCGTTGGCGCTCCGCGCCCTTCGCTCCGAACCGCATGCTGTTGGTCAGAAACGGGAACTCCTCGCGGTGCGTTCCGACCAGCGTGTCGGGGGTCTTCAGATAGAGGTTCTTCTCTATCAAGGAGCTGTTGAGCTCGCTCATGTTGGAGTCGACAATCAGATAGTCGAAGTACGCCGACTCCTCTTCCGGGACGTGTCGTTTGAGGGTTTCGAGAACCTCGATTCCGGCCTGTCCCACCCCGATGAGAAACGTCGGTGACGGCTCTTTGCCAGCCATGTTAGGCTAAACAGAAATCAGTTATTTAATCCCTTGGGTCACCTCAAAACCGAGCGACGGAGTCCGACTGGACGCGTCGGGTCGACCACCAAGTGACCGAACGGCCGGCCCGCCGGCGAGACGTTTTTATTGCTGGCCGAATCAGTCGGCGTGTGAACCGACGCGGGGAACAGGGTGCGACGAATCGAAACGCCGCGGACATCGTCCAGGCGACGATGGTTCGTCTCGATACCGCCACGGAGGGCACCGTCGAACTCGACATCGAGTACGACTTTGCCGACCGGCTGACGGGCTGTAGCGTCGCCATCCCCTCGACGCTCGCCGTCGACGGCACCCGAGGCTTTCGGACGAACGGACGCCAGTACGACTGGGACGGGGCGACGAACCCCGCGCGGTTGAGCGGGAGTCTCTCGGCCGACACCGGCGGACCGGGAACCTACCGGTACGTCGACGCCGGCGATTGGGCCATCGTACAGCGCCCACAACTGAGCATCGCCTACCAGTACCGAGGTGCCGAGCCGGCGTTGCAGCGACGCTACGACGTCGACGGTGAGGGCGTCACCAGTTCCGACGGTTCGGTGATGTACCTCGGCCCCCACGACGAGTACACCGACACCACCGCTGGCCAGCGGTTCCGGCTCGTCGTTCCCGAGGCGGCGGCGCTCCGCCCGTCGGTCGACGCCGTGCTGTCGGCGCTGGGCGACGCCGCCGCCCGTCTCGATGTCGGCGGTCGAAACGACGAAGTCCTCGCCATCGCCGCCCCGACCGGCGTCGGATGGGGCTCTCTCGGCGTCCAAAGCGGCGCCAACGGCTTTTGGACACAGGACGACTGTCGACTCGACAACGTCAACAACACGTGGATTCACGAGTACGTCCACACGCGACAGGAGTGGGACCGCTCGGCGTCGACGAAGTGGCTCGTCGAGGCGACGACGGAGTACTACGCGTCGCTTTTCACCTACCGTCGCGGTCAGGCACCGTTCTCGGCGTTCCACGACTACGTCTCGACGAACCGGGATTCGGGGTCGGTGCTGGTCGACCCAAAGCAGTGGACCAGCAGTCAGGCTTACTACACGAAGGGTCGTCGCGTTCTCGCCGCCCTGGACCTCGAAATCCGCGAGGCGACCGGCGGCGAGTCGACGTTCCAGGACGTGTTCCGTCGCATCAATGCCTACAACCGGCCACTCACCCACACCGCCTTCGTCGATATCGTCGCCGAGGTGGCCGGTCGACGACTCGACGACTGGCTGGACCGCTACGTCTGTGGCTCCGCTTCCCCCGAAATTCCCGACGACGAAGGCGCCTTCAAGTCGCCATCGTCGATGTCGGGAAGCGGCGGACCGACGCCGGAACCAGAACCAGAACCAGAACCAGAACCCGAACCAGAAACTGAACCAGAACCAGAACCAGAACCAGAACCAGAACCCGAACCAGAAACTGAACCAGAACCCGAACCAGAAACTGAACCAGAACCCGAACCAGAAACTGAACCAGCGACGATTCCGTGTCCGGTCTGTTCGACCGAGGTTTCGGAGGACCGCCAGTACTGTCCGGCCTGTGGGCAGTCACTCCACGAGCAGTGTCCGGTGTGTGGGACTGGCGTCGAAGGGGATGTGTACTGTCCGGAGTGTGGCAGCCGCCTCGAAGAGGCCTGCCCGGTCTGTGATGCGACCCGGGTCGACGACGAGCGATTCTGTGAGCGATGCGGGCACGACTTCGAGGCGTGACCCGTTCTTTTGAAGTGTCTCAACCGATTACCCCCTACAACGAATGAGCGAGGACTTCTACTCGGTGCTGGGCGTCGACCGCGACGCCAGCGAAGACGAAATCAAGAGCGCATTCAGGGAGAAAGCCTCGGAGTACCATCCGGACGTTTCGGACGACCCGAACGCCGAGGAGAAGTTCAAGAAAGCCAAGAAGGCAAAGGAGGTGCTGTTGGACGACGAGAAGCGCCAGATGTACGACCAGATGGGCCACGAGCGCTTCGAGCAGGCCGACAAGCGCGGCGCGACGGATTCGGGCGCCGGCGGCATGGGCGGTATGGGTGGCCCGTTCGGTGGCGGCGGTGGCGGAGCAGGCGGGATGAACGACATCTTCGAGCAGTTCTTCGGCGGTGGCGGCTCTCAGTCCGGCCCCCGACAGGGTGCGGACCTGAAGACGCGGCTCACCGTCGAACTGGCGGAGGCCTACGAGGGCGTCACGAAGCAACTCACCATCACGCGCCCGGAGACGTGTCCGGACTGTGACGGCGCGGGCCACCCGCCGGACGCCGACGCTCGCACCTGTTCGGCGTGTAACGGCCAGGGCCAGCGGACGACGGTCCGCCAGACGCCCCTGGGACGAGTTCAGCAGACTCAGACCTGCCAGCAGTGCGACGGCGAGGGGACGATTTATTCCGAGACGTGTTCGACCTGCCGCGGCGAGGGGCAAATCCGAAACGAGACGACCCTACAGGTCGAAGTGCCCGCGGGCATCCGAAGCGGCCAGACGCTCCGGATGGAGCGGGAGGGCGCCCCCGGAGAGAACGGCGGGCCGAAGGGCGACCTGCTCGTCGAAATCGAAGTCGAGGAAGGCGAGGAGTTCGAACGCGACGGCGACGACCTCCGGTATCGACACCCCATCTCCTTCCCGCAGGCCGTCTTCGGCGACACCGTCGAAGTGCCAACGATGGACGGCACCGTCGAGATGGACGTTCCGGCCGGCACCCAAAGCGGCGAGACGTTCCGCCTACGCGATAAGGGGATGCCGCGACTCCAGCGCCGTGGCCACGGCGACCTCTACGTGAAGGTGCAAATCGTCACGCCCGACAACCTCAACGACGAACAGCGGGAGGCTCTGGAGGCCTTCGCCGAGGCTGGTGGCGAGGAGATAGACGTAGAACAGGGCTTCTTCGAGAAGTTGAAGAACTCTTTCTAGTCGTCGCCGGACCTCGGACGAACGAGGTCCGCGAGCGTAACCGTACAGCCGAGCAACCACCCCAGCGGCGTGGCGATGCCGACCCACATCAACACGACCCCGATGCCTTCGAGGCTGTAGTTGTTCCGGAGGAACTCGTTGAGACCACCGACGAACAGAATGTTGTCCAGCAGGTAGATGGCGAGTTCCTCGCTGCCTTCGAGGACGCCGCTCAGCGAGGGGTCGTACAGCGCCGCGACGACCGGCGGCAGGAAGATGGCGTTCATCGCGAAGGGGTACGCAAAGACGACGGTCGTCCCGCGGCCGCCGAGGCGGGTGAACCCGGCTGCCAAGCCCGCAGAGACGACGGCGACGACGCTGGCGGCGCCGACGGCGACGAAGCCGTCGAAGGAAAGTCGCACGCGGGCGAGGGCGGTCAGCAGTCCCCACAGCACCGCCGCGAGGACGACCACGCCGATGACGCCCAGTCGCGTCGTCGCGCTGTCGAATCGGCTGGCGTTGAATCGGGCGGCGAAGCCGACGAGCAACAGCGGATACAGCAGGGCGACGATGGGGACGCCCAACGCCATCCACAGCCGGTATTTGATTTTGTCACCCTGCGTCCGGGGTTGCCACTTGCCGAGCACGCTGTGGACGGCGGTTCGCTGTCGCGGGAACACCAACTCCATCCACGTCTCGTGGAGCCGTACAACGTCAATCTTGATTCCCTCGACGAGACCGCCGTCTGACATACCCGCATCGTCCCAGCGCGATTAAAAATAGGTTCCGGCTACCGGGATGGGTCGTCCGAGACCCTACCAGCCGTCGGGGCCGAAGTCGGGGTCGATGAGCCGCCGCCGTTCGTCGATGCCGTCGATGCGCTCGATATCATCCGCCGAGAGGTCGACACCGAGCGACGACCAGTTGTCGCGGATGTGGTCCTCGCTGGTCGCCTTCGGAATCGCGGTGACGCCCTTCTCGCGGAGCCACGCGAGACTCACCGCCGCCTCGCTGACGCCGTGGTCGTCGGCGATATCCGAAAGCACGTCGACATCGAAGACGTTCCCTCTGGCCAGCGGCGAGTAGGCGACGAGTTCGATATCAGCGTCCGCACAGTACGCCCGCAGTTCTCGCTGCTGGAGCAGCGGGTGCATCTCGACCTGGTTGGCGAAGATGGGTGCGTCGATGGCCTCGCGGGCCACGTCGAGGTGTTCGGGTTCGAAGTTCGAGACGCCGATGCGCTCGATGGCGCCGGAGTCGTACAGTTCCTCGAAGGCCGACAGCGTCCCCTCGGGGTCGTAGGCGTCGGCCGGCCAGTGGACGTACAACAAATCGAGATAGTCGGTGCCGAGGCGGTCGAGACTCGCCTCGGTCGAAGCGAGCACGTCGTCGTGGGCCAGTTGGTCTATCCACACTTTCGTCGCGAGGAACACGTCCTCGCGGTCGACGGACGCGGCGTCGATACCCGCACCGACGGCCGCCTCGTTGCCGTAGGCCTGTGCGGTGTCGACGTGTCGATAACCGGCTTCGAGGGCGGTACGGACCGATTCGGTACACTGTTCGGGGTCGTCGTTCTGCCACGTGCCGAAGCCGAGCGCCGGCATGCCGCTGTGGTCGGGAACGCTGTTGCTCTCCTGTTGTGACATACCGTTGGCTTCGAGGGTGTCGCCGAAAACCGTTGCGACACCGGCGAGGGTCCCCTCGATTCAACGACGGGAAACCGCAAGGGTGTTGTCGGCGGATACTGAAGCGCGTTCGTGGCCGTTCAGTACCGATACGTCGCTCTCGCGCTGTGTACGCTCGCGTTCACTGCGACGATGGTCGCACGGCTGGCTATCAGCCCGTTGGTGCCCGACATCACCGCCGATTTCACGGTGTCGAAGGGTGCCGTCGGCCTCGCCCTCTCTGGAATGTGGGCCGCCTACGCCCTCTCGCAGTTTCCGAGCGGCATCCTCGCCGACCGCTTCGGGGAGCGGGGCGTCATCCTCACGGCCGTCGGTATCACTGCCGGGGCGAGCCTCCTGCTGTCGCTGTCGCCGACGTTCGCCGTCTTCGCGTTGACCGTCGTCGCGCTCGGTGCGGGGGCTGGCCTCCACTACAGCGTTGCGACCTCGTTTCTCGCCCGCCACTTCGAACAGGTCGGTCGCGCAATCGGCGTCCACGTCTCCGGCGGGCCGTTGGCCGGCCTCGCGACCCCCGTCGCCGCCGCAGCGGTCGGCGCACGCTACGGGTGGCGGACAGCGATGCTGCTTGGTGCCGCCGTCGCCGTCCCCGTCTTCGTACTGTTTTACTGGCAGATACGGCGGACGCCGCCGGCCCGCCCCGACCTCACCATGCGGTCGCGGCTCGAAGTCGAACCCCTTCGCGAGTTGCTCTCGCGGCCGGAGATACGGTACACGACGGTGATGGCCGTCGGCGGCGCCTTCTGCTGGCAGGCGACGGCGTCGTTCCTGCCGGCGTTCCTCATCGAACACCACGGGCGGTCGGTCTCGACCGCCAGTGTCCTGTTTTCGGTGTACTTCGTCGTCCACGGCGCCACTCAGCCGATTTTGGGCGCGCTCTCGGACCGCGTGGGGCGGGACGGCACCGCCGCCATCGCCTTCGGCACCGGCGTCGTCGGCTACGGCGCGCTCGTCGCCGTTCCCGAGGGTCCGACCGTCTTCGCCGCCGTGCCGCTCGTCGGCGTCGCGATGTCGTGGGGCGCACCCGTCCAATCGCGGTTCATCGACAACCTCGCCGAAACCGAACGCGCTGCAGGGTTCGGACTCGTTCGCACGGTCTACATGCTGCTCGGTGCACTCGGGAGCGTCGTCGTCGGTGGCCTCGCCGGTTTTACGGGGTGGACCGTCGCCTTCGGCCTGCTCGTCGCGATTTTGGCCGGCGAGTTCCTGCTCGCAGTCGGGCCGACCGTCCGAGGGCAACTCGCTCCGTCGGTGTGAGCGTTCGACTGCCACTTGACGGCTAGGTTATTTATACGGGAGCGTGGAACGCCCCGGTATGCCTCCAGAAACGTACGACATCGCCGTCGTGGGGGGCGGAACGGCCGGCTGTTTCGCCGCCGCGGCCGCCGCCCGGGACGGACTCGATGTCGCCCTCCTCGAACGCAAATCCGCGTCCGACGGCGGCCATATCGCCTGTGGCGACGCCATCAAGGGGACCAGTACGTTCCCCGACGTCATCGACCTCGAGTACCTCCGCGAGGAGTCGTTCACAAACGAGAACATCCAGCGCGCTCGCTTCGAGAACCCGAAAACCGACGAGAACCTCGACATCGGGTTCGGGGATTCGAGCGGCGCCGTCGTCGACCGGAAGCGCTACGGAGAGGTGCTGCTGGAAGAGGCCGACCGCGCCGGCGCGGACGTCCACTACGACACCGTCGTCCAAGATGTCGTCCAGAACGGCGCCGTCACGGGCGTGACCGCGACGACTCGCGGGTCGGTCCGGGAGTTCGACGCCGACATCGTCGTCGACGCCGCCGGGTCCCTGTCGCTGCTACAGGACCGCGCGGGCTTCGAGGGGACGACGTTCGACACCAACGTCAACTACCAGCAGTTCTGTTCGGCCTACCGCGAAATCGTCGAGGTACCCGAACCCGTCGAGTGGCACGACGCCATCGTGTTCAAGCCGGCGTCGGAACTCGGCTACCTCTGGTACTTCCCGCGGACCCCCACCGAAATCAACGTCGGGTTAGGCTTTCAGATGAACAAGCCCCCGATGAAACTCGTCGAGGAACTGAAACGCGACCTGCGGAACCGCCCGGAGTTCGAGGGCGCGACGGTGAAGGACAAACTCGGCGCCGCCCTCCCCACCCGTCGCCCCTACGACTCGGCGGTTGCGCCGGGCTACATCGCCGTCGGCGACGCGGCCGGCCACGTCAACCCCTGTACCGGCGGCGGCATCCCCGGGGCGGCGAAGGCCGGCGTGTGGGCCGCCGAAGTCGCCGCCGAAGCCATCGCCGACGGAACCACCGACGAGACCGCCCTCTGGGAGTACAACCGCCGCGTCCAGACCGATTTCGGCAAACGGTTCGCCGCGATGGACCTCTACAACATCTGGGGCGGCACCCACGACGTGGACGAACTCGTCGACATCGTCAGCGCGATGCCCGGCCAACAGCTCGTCGACGCCCTCGGGGCGGAGGGCACCACCTCGATGAGTTGGCCGCTCAAAATCCGAACCGCACTCGAGACGTTCGGCCACTGGCGGACGCTGTTCAGGGTAAAGAAACTCAACGACCTCGCGGGAGAATTGAAGACCATCTACGACGACTACCCCGCCACACCAGACGGCTTCGCCGACTGGCAATCACGACGGGACGACCTCATGGAGACGGTCTACGAAGTGACCGGAGCCGACCCCAAATACTGACCGCTTGCCGTGTGGGCGAGCGCCGCAGGCACACACCACCCGTTTACTGACGGCACAATGCTTAGTTCACCTCCGTGAGACGGACGGACACATGAGTCGCTACTTCGCGTCCGCAGTCGACATCGCCGAGGGCGTCAACTCGGGGGAGTACGACCCCGTCGAAATCGTCGACCGCTTCGTGGACCGAATCGAGGAGCGCAACGACGTGACCAACGCCTACGTCAACGTCCTCGCCGATGATGCCCGCGAGCGTGCCCGCGAGGTGCGCGAACGAGTCGAAGCCGGCGAGGACCTCCCGCTTGCCGGCGTCCCGCTGGCGATGAAGGACCTCTCGGAGACGAAAGCCGGCGTGCCGAACACGAAGGGACTGAAACCGCTCGAAGACAACGTCGCCGAGGAGACGAGCGTCACTATCCGGCGGCTGGAGGAATCCGGTGCCGTCGTCGTCGGGACGACGAACACGCCCGAACTCGGCCACACCGTCCGGACGGACAACATGCTACAGGGGCCGACGGGGACGCCGTTCGACCCCGAACGCAACGCCGGCGGCTCTTCGGGTGGGTCCGCAGCGGCGCTGGCCGACGGCCTCTGTGCGCTGGCGACCGGCTCGGACGTGGGCGGCTCGCTCCGAAATCCAGCGTCCTGCTGCGGTGTCGTCTCGGTAAAGCCGAGTCACGGCCTCGTCCCGCGCGGCAATCGGACGAACGGCTACCGCGGCCACACCCCAGTCGGCGTGTTGGGACCGATGGCCCGCGACGTCGAAAGCCTCGCCGTGATGCTCGACGTGATGGCCGGACAGGACCGCATCGACCCCTTCAGCGTACCGACGCCCGACGACTACCGCGGGGCCGTCGAGGCGGCACCCGATGCGTCGGAACTCTCCATCGCTTACTCGCCGGACCTCGATATCTTCGCGGTCGACCCCCGCGTCGAGGAGGCAATCGAGTCGACGCTTTCGGACTTCGAAGCCGCCGGGGGAACCGTCGAGGAGGTACCCCTCGATACGCCATCGAAGGGCGACCTCACCCACGCCTACAGCGTCGCCGTGACGACGTTCTTCGCCACCTCGGTCGCCGAAATCGACGAATCGCTGGGGATGGACCTCCTCGGCGACCACGCCGACGAGGTGCCCGTCGAACTCCAGACACTCGTCTCGATGGGCGAAAGCAACGACATCTCCGAGTACACTACGGTCGATTTTCCCCGAACCGACCTGTATCACGCCGTCGAGGGCGCCCTAGAGGAATACGACGCCCTCGTCTGTCCGACGCTTGCGACGCCGCCGCTGACCCACGGCGAACCGATGCCGACAGAAATCGGCGGCGAGTCCACGAGCGGCATGCCCACCGACTGGACGATGGCGTGGCCGTTCAACATGACCGGCCACCCGGTCGTGAACGTCCCCACAGACACCACGGAGGGACTCCCCGTCGGTATGCAGGTGGTCGGCGAACCCTACTCGGAGGCACGGCTCCTCGGCGTCGCTGCGGCCCTCGAAGAAGCGAGTCCGTGGAGTTATCCGGGCGTCTGAGTCGAGTCAGTCGTCCGCGGCGGCCGCGTCCCCGCCGTCGGCGTCAGCGGCGGCGTCCTCGATGCTCGGCGGGTACTTCCCGCGGTCGAGTTTCAAATCCGACAACGGCCGTGCCATACACGTCAGCGCGTACTCCTCGGCTTCCTCGTCGGTGAGGCCGCGGGCGGCCGGTTGGGTGACCTCACCCGCCTCGATTTTGGCCGAACACGCCAGACACATCCCGACACGGCAGGAGTACTCCTGTGCGATGCCTTCGTCGATGCACCGCTTCAGGATGGTCTCCTTGTCGGAGACGGTAATCTCTTCGCCCGTCCCGACGAACTCGACGGTGTAATCGGTCATGCCCGCCCGTAGGGCGAAGTTCGTGAAAACTCTTTACCAAGACGGGCCGCCCGTGGCCGTCAGCCACACCGGCCGTCGGACGGCCGACGCTCCAACCGCTCGCCCGAATCGAGATAGCCAACTAACTCCGAGACAGCAATCGGTTCGTATCCGAGGAGTTCGACGGAGACGTTCACGCGCCGGGACGTCGGGTCGACGAAGGGGTACGTTTCGGGGCGGATGTCGTGGTGGTGGCCGTGGACGACCCACCCCTCGTGGTCGGCCGGGGCCGCCTCGGGGTCGTGAACGCAGTAGAAGCGATGGCCGCCGGTCTCGAACTCGACGGCCGACTGTGTGGTGACGGCGTAGCCGCGGCGGACGCCCGAATCGTGGTCGCCGGCGACGAACGTGATGTCGCCGTTCAGGCGGCCGAGCCACCGCCGGACCGTCGTCGGTTCCGACGGTTCCGCAAAGTCGCCGACGAACACCACCTCGTCGTCCGACTCGACGACGCGGTTCCAGTTCTCCGTGAGCGTCCGGTTCATCTCGGCGACGGAGGCGAAGGGGCGGTCGGTGTAGGACAGCACCTCCTCGTCGTCGAAGTGCGTATCCGAGAGGAGAAATCGGGTCACAGCTCTCGCTGTCGGCCCTTCGGCATCTGGGAGCGCAGTTCGTCGTACAGGTACAGGCCGACGCCGATGGGTTCGACCGCCCCCGCGATGTCGTGGGCGGCGATGAGATACCCCCAGTCGCCGTCCCACTCGGGGTCGGTGTCCGCCCCGCGGAGGAAGGCTCGGGCGTCGTCTGTCTCAAGCACGACGACGTTTTTCGTCGCCTCGCGACCGAACCGCTGGACGGCGTCGGTCGTCGGCTTCCAGTGTTCCTGTCGCGTCCGCAGGAACGTCATTCCGAGACCCTCCACGTCCGCCGGCGATTCGAGGTCCGAAGCGAACGCCCACACCTTCCCGGCGCCCTTCTCCCAGAAGGTGTAGTTCTCGAACGTCTCGGGGTCGAGTCCGAACCGGTCGACCCACCACTCGACGACTTCCTCGCGGGCCGCTCGGCCCTCGTCGTCGCGTTCGGCAGCGGTCGCCGGCAGGCGGTTGAACACCTGTCCGTCGTTCTCCCGAGAACTGTCGTTCTCGCTGGTCATGCCCCCACCTCCAGTTTCGCACAGAAGAACCCGCCCGTGTCGTTGTGATGGGGGTAGATGCGTTTGGCGCGCGTCATCGAGTCGTCGTAGGTGTCGCCGTCCCACTCGGTGATTCCGGAGACGTGTTCGAGGTCGAGGTCGTACTCGACGAGTCGGCAGTCGTACTCCTCTAAGGCGTACTGGAGGACGGCCTCGTTTTCCTCGGGGGCGAAGGTACACGTCGAGTAGACGACGGTGCCGCCCTCGCGGGTGACCTCCAGCGACCGGCCGAGGATGGCCTTCTGTACGCCCGCGATGCCCTCGATGTGGTCTAACGACCAGTCGTCGACGGCGTCGGGGTTCTTCCGGACGGTCCCCTCACACGAGCAGGGCACGTCGACGAGCGTCCGGTCGAACGGGTCGCCTGAGAACGGTTTCAGCGAGAAATTGCGGGCGTCCGCCCGGGTGACGACGAGATTCGAGACGCCACAGCGCTCGGCGTTCGAGCGCAGGGCCGACAGTCGGCCGAGGTTGTTGTCGTTGCCGACGAGCAGGCCACGGTCGTCCATCAGCGCCGCGAGTTGGGTCGTCTTGCTCCCCGGCGCCGCACAGCAATCGAGGACGCGCTCGCCCGGTTGGGGGTCGACCGCAAGCGCCGGCACCGCCGACACCTCCTCTTGGCCGTACACCCAGCCGTGGACGAACGGCCACGTGTTGCCCGGTTTCACGTCGTCTGCGAGTCGAAAGAGACCGTCGTGCCAGCCGACGCTCTCGTAACCGATGCCCGCTTCATCGAACGCTTGACGGACGCGGTCGGGCGTCGCCTTGATGTCATTGACGCGGACGACCGACGGCAGCGGTCGCTCGCAGGCCGCGTGAAACGCCGCCGAATCGTCGACGAGCGAGTCGTATCTGGCGAGCGGGTCCATATCCGCCGTGGGACGCCCGCGGGTTTGTCGGTGTCGGTTCCGGGCCACCGGAGCGCTTCCGGCGGCCAGTATTAAGACGCGGCCGGCCGTTCGCTACGGTATGGCACACGTTCAGGTCGAAGCCGAAGACATCGAGTTGGATTCGCCAACGCTGGTCGAGGGGCTTCCGGGGGCCGGCCTCGTCGGGAAAATCGCCGCCGACCACCTCGTCGAGGAGTTCGAGATGACCTACTACGGCGCCCTTCACTGTGATGGATTGCCGAAGGTCGCCGTCTACCGCGGCGAGAGTTCCGACGTCCGTCCGCCCGTCCGACTGTACGCCGACGAGGAACGCGACCTCGTCGTCCTCCAGAGCGACGTGCCCGTCTCTCCGACCCAATCCTCGGATTTCGCCGGGTGTGTTACGGGCTGGATAGACGAACACGACGTACTCCCGCTGTATCTCAGCGGCCTCGGCGAGGAGAAAGACGGCGTCCCCGAGATGTACGGCGTCGCCACCGGTGGCGCGGACGACGTACTCGACGCGGAGGGCATCGTCCCACCACGAGAGAGCGGCCTCGTCAGCGGGCCGACCGGCGCGTTGCTCCACCGGGCCGGCGAAGCCGGCATCGATGCGGTCGGCCTCATCGTCCAGACGGAACCGCAGTTCCCCGACCCCGAATCCGCCCGCGTCCTCCTGGAACACGGCATCGGTCCAATCGCCGACATCGAGGTCGAAACCGACGCCTTACTGGAGCGCGCCGACGAGATACAGGAGGCCCGCAAACAACTCGCCGAACGACTGCAGGAGGCCGACCGCGACGAGAGCACGCAAGCCCAGTCGATTCGCGGGTTCCAGTAGCGGAACCGCGCCAGAACTATTAGGCCGGTCGTATGACAACAAACAACAATGTCATCGATACGAAACGACGTGTCGGCCGACCGGCCGCCCGCACCCTCCGTCGACGCCGTGAACCGACTGCGCCGTCGAATCGATGCCGTCCGGATACGCGAACACCTCCGGCGGACCGAGGCGGCGCTCCGAGACGCCGAACACGACCATCTCACGAACACCCAGCGCCGCCGTCGACAGCGACATCTCGACCGACTGGCAGCGTACCGCCGCCGCGGCGAGTTCCCGACGAACCGAACTGAGGCCGAACGAACGCCGCTGTTCGTCGGGAGCGACGGAACGCCCTGTGCCGTGGCGCATCTCATGCTCGAAGCCGGCCGTGAGGACCTCGTCGAGTCGGTGCAGGCGGCCGACCCGACGGTCCGAATCGAGGACCTCCCCGACGGGCATCCGGTCGTCGAGTGGGTCGAAGCGAACGGCCTGACGAAAGCCGAGGCCGCCCGCATCCAACCCACGTATCCCGAAGGCGTCCAGTTCGCGACGACCTGCGGCCCGGTGCCCTGCTGGCTCGCGGGCGCTTTCGTCACGCTCGTCGGGGCGGCCGTCTTCGCCGCCTCCGAGTACGTCGGCTACCGGTTCGCAAGCGAGGCCTTCCCCGACAACGCGCTCAAGCGACGGGGCGTCCTCGGCTACGTGACGGTGTTGAACCTCTTTCTGGCACCGCTTCTCGCGTTGGTGCTGTTCGCGCTGTTCCCATGACGGGGCCGCGAAAGCGGCTGCTAGCGTACGCTGCAGCCCTGACGTTCGCGGTCGGCATCGTCGGTGGGGTCGTCGCAGCGATGACGGTGTTCGTGCCAATCGACGAGTCGAGGTCACTCGTCGAGGCGCGAGTCGGGTCGGCGTTAGTGAAGGGATTGCTCATCACCGTCGTGGCACTGTACGTTTCGATTCCGATTGGAGCCGCAGTACTCCATATCCGTAGCGAGGGGGACCGACTCCGTCAGGCCGGCATCGCCGCACTCGCAGTATTCGGACTGCCGCTCGTGTTCGTTGGAACCCTCTACGCACTGTACCAGTTCCATATCGGTTTCGTGGGACTACTCCCGCTCGGTGTGCTGTTCGTTCTCGTCGCAGTTCCCGTTCTCGTAGTCGTGTTGGCGTATCAGGGGTTATCCGACCGTGGCTCCGGCGAAGGAGCCGATAGGTCCATCGCTCTCAACCTCGCGGTAATCGTCATTTTCGCCGTCGGGTTCGTCGGCATCTACCCCCTCGGAGCGGGTTTCGCCGACGACCACACCGAGCAACGCGGTTGGGCCGGGCCGAACGCGAAGTTCGTCGCCGAAGAGCAGCCGACGGACGAGAACAGGAGCGTCCTCACGCTCACCCACGAGGCCGGCGAGCCCATAGTCGCCGAGAACCTCGAAGTTCGAGGAGAGGGGTTCGCCACGGTCGAGGGCGTCGACCAGACCGACCCGGGGCCGTGGCAGGGGCCGGTGAGCGGTGAGCGGCCCCGACGCGGTGGTGCTGCGGTCGTTTCGGGCGACTCCGTCGATATCGGCGTCACGGCCGACTGTGAGATATCACTCGTCTACTACGGCGATGATATGGCAACGACGATAGCCCACCACGACTGCACCGAGTCCTGACGACCGATACGAAAACCTATCCGGCAGGCCGAACGACTTCGGATATGCCGCCGATTCACGACAGCCAGCGGGTCGCGATTATCGCCGACTCCCAGAACCTCTATCACACCGCCCACAGCCTCTACTCTCGAAACATCGATTACACCGAACTGCTTGAGGCCGCCGTCGAGGACCGAGAACTCGTCCGTGCCATCGCCTACGTCATCCGCGCCGATTCGCCGAGCGAAGAGGAGTTCTTCGAGGCGCTGCGGGACATCGGCTTCGAGACGAAAATCAAGGACATCAAGACCTTCGCCGACGGGTCGAAGAAGGCCAACTGGGATTTGGGGATGTGTCTCGACTCGGTGACGCTCGCGCCGAAAGTCGACGTGGTCGTGCTGTGCAGCGGCGACGGCGACTTCGCGCGACTGTGTACCCACCTGCGCCATGAGGGCGTCCGCACCGAGGTGTTCGGCTTCGGCTCCTCGACGGCCGAAGAGCTTCGGGAAGCCGCCGACTCCTTCGTCGACATGAGCGAAGACGAAGAGCGGTTCCTCCTCTAACGGGTCGAGAGAACAGCAAAACAGCGAGCCGTGCGGCGTTAGATAGCGTCGATTACAGTTTGCCGGCCTTCTGCAGCTTCATCAGGTCCTCGGTGTCGAGGGTTTCGCCTTCCTTGAACTTCTGGTAGATTTCCTCGGCTTCCTCCTTTGCGGCCTCGCGCTTCTCTTCGCGCTCGCCCTTGCGCTCCTGTTCTTCTTCCTTGTCGAGTTCGCGCAGGCGCTTCTGGACGCGGACGAAGTCCTCGTGGTGGCGGTCGGCCGCCTCCTGGGCGTCGACGAACTTCTCGTGCCACTCGTCGGCCTCGTCGCGGATGTCGTCGGCCTCCCGATAGGCCTCAATCATCTGGTTGTGGTGTTCCTGGGCCTTGTCGGCGAGCTCGGTCACCTTCTGGTGGTGGTTGGAGGCTTCCGCGCGGACCTCCTGGGCTTCCTCTTTGAGCTCTTCGAGTTCGCCGTCCTGGTTCAGTTTCCCTTTCCGGTCGGCGAGTTTCTCGCGTTTCTCCTCGATTTTCTCGATGAGCTCGCGCTCGTCTTCCGTCGAGAGCACTTCGGTCTGCTGTTTGAACTCCAGCTCTTCGATTTCCTCTTTGAGCTGGTCGACGCTCTTGCCCTCGGAGAGTTCGAGGTCGTCTTTGAGGTCGTCGACCTTGTCGAAGAGCTCGTTGGCCTTGGCGTTGAGCTCGTTTCGCTTCTCTTTGTGCTCTTGGACCTGCTCGTTGAGCTCGTCGCGCTTCTCGCGGTGCTGTTGGGCCTCGTCGACCTTCTCGCGAGTTTTCGCGTTGAGTTCGTCGCGCTTGGAAGCGCGCTCGGAGGCCATCTGATTGAGCTCGTTTCGCCGGTCGCGAAGCTGGCCGGCGCGTTTGATGAGTTGACCTTTAGAATCGTTTTCGAGGTCGTCGTCTGTCAGTTCTACGTTCTGGGATTCGTCGATTGACTCTACCATGGTTATCGTTCTACTCCATTACCGCTCCGGGTGCGGACAGCTAACGCTCGGAGAGCCGCTGTCGCCGTACAAGGAATCGTACCTATCATTCTGGTCGGCTGACGATGCTGCCGAACGCCGGATGCGTTCTGGTGTCTGTTACTACTGTGTTTCGCTATTTAAAAATTTCGGAGGTCGAGACACGTGAAAACGGCTACCACACGCCTGAAGGTGCCGCGTTAGCTGTTCACACACGTTTCGGAGAGTATATAAACAGGGCACGAGCGCCCAACGAGCGAACGGACGCCCTGAAGTACCGGCCTCGTTTTCTCAAGAGTATGGAACAACGCGTGCACGCGAGCGGCCACGAGCACGTCAGCGCCGAACACACGAGTACGTTCGAGTTGACGAGCGACGACTGGCTCACACCCGCGGGTGATTGCATCCTCGGTATCGAAGCCGACACCGTTCCCGCCGACTTCGACGATGCGTTCGTCGAGGCCTGCCGGTCCCACGACGCGACCATCACGGTCACCCTCCGGGCCGAGGACCACGAGCAGGTCATCGAGGGACGGGGCCACCCCGACCTCACCTTCGAGAACGACCGCAGCATGGTCGGCCGAACCAGCGACTACGTCGACGACCGGACCATCGTCGTCGGATGCGACGCCGCCGCGGCGGACCTCGACCGGGACTTCGTCGAGGCGCTCGCCTCGGGCGCCAACCTCGAATGCGTCCTCTCCGTCGACGCCTGAGCAGACGAACGCCTCGCCGACTCGGGTAGGGTTTTGGGGGTCGACGGCCTACGTGGTCACATGGACGACGAACCCGCCGAGAACATCTCCGGAGGCGAATCCGGCGGCGGCACGGTATCGGAGTTCGACCCTACGGCGGCCGACACTCGCGCCGAAGGCATCGTCGACCGACTCGGCGAATTGTACTGGCAGAAGACCTACGGCGGACAGGACGCCTTCGAGTGTCTCGTCCGCACCGTATTGAGCCAAAACACCTCCGACAAGGCGAGTCAACCGGCACACGACGCGCTGATGGAACGGTACGGCCGCGACAACCCCGGCGACCTCGCGGTGGCCCTCGCCGACGCCGCCCAAGACGAACTCGCCGAGACAATCTCCTCTGCGGGACTGTACAACCAGAAATCGGAGACGCTCATCCGACTCGCCGAGCGCGTCATCGCCGAGTACGGCGGGGCTGCGGGCTTCGACGGGTTCGTCAAGGACGAAGCACCCACAGAAGTCCGTGGCGCCCTACTCGATTTGAAAGGCGTCGGGCCGAAAACCGCCGACTGCGTGTTGCTGTTCTCGGGGGGGCGCGGGGGTGTTTTTCCGGTCGATACCCACGTCCACCGCATCGCCCGCCGGATGGGACTGGCTCCGGCCGATGCCGACCACGAGGAAGTTCGCGAATACCTCGAACGGGACGTTCCGGCCGGGAAATGTGGGTTCGGTCACACCGCGATGATTCAGTTCGGTCGGGAGTACTGCTCGTCGCGCAAGCCGGCGTGCTTGGAGGACCCCGACGCCTGCCCGCTGGCCGACGACTGTGACCAACTCGGGGTTTACCCGGAGACGGGCGAGGTAATCGACCCGAGTGAAGCCCCCGAGCGGTGAGTTACGCTGGCGACGAACAGAGCGATTCACCCTCGTGCCACTCGTGGTCGATATCCTCCATCAACAGCGCGTGGTCGAACGCGACGGCGTCCGTCGACATGGTATCGAAATAACTCGACGCGACGTTGCTCACCGAAAGTGGCGTGACCTCCCACTCGAGGGTCTGAAGGTCGAGTCGTTCGTACTCCGCACCACTCCTGTCCGGCGAGTAGCCGACCGACCCGGCCTCGAAAAACCTCGAAGCCGCCGCCACGGAGTCGAACACCGAACCCTCGGGCAGGGTATCGGTCCGCCGGCCGTCCACCCGCACGTGGGTTTCGCCATCATCGCTTTGCATCTCGACTGCGTACCTGCCGTCTCCTTCCACGACATCGAACGTGGCGTGGTGGTGGACGCCCGGGAACGCCCGTCCACCGAGGAGAGTCACAATCCGGGAATTCGTATCCCGCCGTGGGACGAACACGGCGCGTTCGCCCTCGTTGCCGTCGACCTCGACCGCGATGCGGTGGGCGGCGTTCTCCGAGCCCGCGCCGACGAACCGCGGACCCCACCTCGGACGTAAATCCCGGAGGCGGATGAGACAGATGCCGCCGATGGCGTAGCCGTCGACGGTGTGGGGACTGAATCGGTCGGGGAGCACCGCATCCAACGCTGCGGGGTCGACCCGGTAATTGACGAGGATGCGGCGGTCGATAACCCCCCTGAGCGTGGGCAGCATACCCCGAAAATCGGGCGGATCCGACAAAACGGTGGGTGTCGGTTCATCGCCCGAGCCGACTGCCGTGGCGCTTTTAGCCCCCGGAGTCGCAGTTCCCCTGTGCTCACGAAGGACCTCCTTCGGGTCTCCCGTGCTGGCGGCGGCTACCACCCGCAGTTCACCGACGCCGACGACGAGGCGCTCGCCGCGCGCGTCCTCGGTTCCTACCAGGGCCATGTCGGCGAGCGACGCGAGACGCTGGAGGCCGCCCTCACCGACCTCGAAGGAGAGGCGTCGGATTTCAAACTCGTCAGGGGGTTCGCCAAACTGCTCGAACGCGAGGCGACCTTCGAAACGCGGGCGCCGCTGAACCCGATTCGCGCCCGAACGACCGCCTTCGAGGCCGCCGAGTCAGTCGGCGTCGTCACCGAGGCCGAACGCGAGACGGCGTTGGAGCGGGCCGCAGAGCGTCTCGACACCACACCGGAGGACATCGAGGCGTCGCTGTTCGCCGACCGGGAGACGGAGGAAGTCCTCGTTGCCGTCGAATCGGACTACGACCCCGAGAGCCTCCGAGACCAGTACGACCTCTCCCTTGCACAGACCGCGCTGTTCGACGCCATTGAGGTCCGCGTCCGCTCGTCGGACCCGAAGGCGCTCGTCTCGGCGGTCAAACGGCTCCGCCTGATGTACGAGATTCGCCGCACCGACGACGGACGCGAAGTGGTCGTCACCGGCCCCGACGCGCTGTTCAAGCGCTCCCGTCGCTACGGGACGCGCTTTGCCCGCCTGCTGCGGACGGTCGCCAAAGCCGAGGAGTGGCACCTCGACGCCACCATCGACGACCGCGGCACCGAACGCCGCCTGACCCTCGGCGACGGCGACGTGACGGTACCGGGAACCGACCCCGTCGCCGAACCGACCTTCGACAGCGGCGTCGAATCGGATTTTTACGCCAGATTCGACGCGCTGGACCTCGATTGGGACCTCGTTCGGGAACCCGAACCGCTGGCCGCCGGCGAGCACGTCGCCATCCCCGATTTCGCCTTCGAGTGGAAACACGGCGATTTCAGGGTGTTCTTCGAGATAATGGGCTTCTGGACGCCCGAGTACGTCGAAAAGAAGCTCTCGCAGTTCGCCGCCCTCGAAGACGTGGCGTTTCTGGTCGCCTACGACGAGTCACTCGGCGTCGGCGAGGCCATCGAAGCGGAGGGCCACCGCGCGATACCGTACTCGAAGACGGTTCGACTGAAAGACGTTCGTGACGCGCTTCGGCCCTACGAAGAGGAGTTGCGCGCCGAAAGCGCCGAATCGGTTCCCGACGAGTTGGGTCCCGACTCCGACGTGACGACCATCGCCGCCCTCGCCGACTGCCACGGCGTCCCCGAATCGGCCATCGAGGAAGCGACGTTCCCGGAACACGAACGCGTCGGGCGCACGCTCGTCCGGCCGGCGGTGCTGGGGACGCTGGCCGACCGCATCGAGGCAGGGATGGACCTCGCCACCGTCGAAGACTTGCTGTCGGAGCACGACATCGACGATGCGAGTGCGGTGCTGTCCCGACTCGGCTATCGCGTGGAGTGGGAGGGCCTCGGCGGCGGCACGGTTCGAGAGAAGTGAGCGGTGATGGTCAACCGTGACTGTTGGCAAGAGTTTTGCCGCCCGGGTGTTGAGAGGCGGACATGACCACCTTCGAGTACGACGTCGTCATCGTCGGGGCCGGAACCGCCGGCTGTTACGCCGGCGCGACGCTTTCGGATGCGGGCTACGACGTCGTCATCGTCGAACGGAAGGACGCCGAGGAGGCGGGCCACATCGCCTGCGGCGACGCGCTGAAGGGCGCCGACAACTTCCCCGAGTCCATTCCGAAATCCGACATCGCCGACGCCTTCACCAACACCGAGGTCGACCACGGTCAGTTCGAGATTCCACAGGAGGACGCCGTCCTCGACATTCCCGTTCCGGGCGAACTCGCCGTCATCGACCGCTGGGAGTACGGCCGCCTCGTCATCGACGGCGCCGAACGCGCCGGCGTCGAGTTCCACTACGACACCGTCGTCCAAGACGTGATGCAGGACGACGACGGCCGCGTCCGCGGCGTCAAAGCCAAACACAAAGGCGACCCCCGCACCTACGAGGCGACGATTACCCTCGACGGCGCCGGCGCACTGTCGCTGCTACAGGACAAGGCCGATTTCGAGGACGCCACCTTCGACACCAACGTCCGCTACTCGCAGTTCGCCTCCGCCTACCGGGAGGTCATCGAGGTCGACGAACCCGTCGAGTGGTCCGACGCCCTCGTGTTCAAACCGACCAAGCGCTCGGCGGGGTATCTCTGGTACTTCCCGCGAACCCCCACCGAAATCAACGTCGGCTTGGGCTTCCAGATGAACGAGGAGCCGATGAAGCTCGTCAAGGACCTCCGGGAGGACATCAGCCAGCGACCCGAATTGAAAAACGCCACCGTCAAGGACAAACTCGGCGCCGCACTCCCGACTCGTCGACCGTACGACTCGGCGGTCGCCCCCGGATACATGGCCATCGGCGACTCGGCGGCCCACGTCAACCCCATCAGCGGCGGCGGCATCGCCGGCGCTGCCTACGCCGGCCAGTACGCCGGCGAGCAGGCCATTCAGGCCATCGAGGAAGGCGACGTGAGCGAGTCGAGTCTCTGGCGGTACAACGAGCGTGTGATGGACCACTACGGCGGCCGGTACGCCGCCCTCGACATTTACAACATCTTCTCGACGGCCTATGACCTCGACGACCTCTTGGCGCTTCTGGCCGCGATGCCCGCCGAAAAGCTCTCAGATGCGCTGTATTCGGGGTCGGCGAACGTCAGCCTCAAACTCAAACTGCAGGTGCTGTACAAGTCCATCGGCCACTGGGGGACGCTGAAGAACCTCTACGACACGAAGAACCTCGCCGACCGCCTGCTCGACCACTACGAAACCTACCCCTCCAGCCCCGACGGCTTCGAGTCCTGGCGCCGTGAGCGCGACCACATCATGGACGACATCTACGCGGAGACGGGCGCGGAACCGAAGTACTGAGCGCCGGTTTCGAGTCGTTTAATCCGCGAGAACACGAACCGAGTCAGTATGGCCGAGGAGACGCTGTACGAGCGACTCGGAGGACACGATGGAATCCGCGCCGTCGTCGACGATTTCTACGACCGATTGCAGGCAGACGACGAACTCGGACCGTTCTTCGAGGACGCCGACATGGAGTCACTCCGGAAGACACAGACGGACTTCCTCTGTGAAGCGGCAGGCGGTCCGGAAACGTACGATGCGGCACCCGTGCGTGAGGCACACCTCCACGTGCCGTTCACGTCGGCCCACATCCAGCGCGCAGTCGACCTCCTGTCCGAATCGCTCGAGGAGTTCGACGTGCCGGAGGACGACGCCGAGAAAGTCATCGGGGCGATAGCCGCATACGAAGAGGACCTCCTGGCGTCGCCGGACGGCGAGTGAGACGCGTTCGGGGGTGTATTCGGACAGCGATCCCAATGGCGCGTACAATGAAGGTCCTTCAGTCCGTTTTTAGGGTATGTCGAACACCGGAACGCAGACGGCGGTTCCCGACTCGGTGCGGTCCGATAGCCGGTGGAAACGCACCGAGGAGACGGCGGAGACGGTGTTCAGTCTCCCGAACGTCGAGGTGACTGGCCACACCGTCGTCTACGAGGACGCCGACCTCCGGGAACGCATCGTCGCCGCGGGCGGTCCCGACCGCATCTGGCGGTTCGTCTTCGCCACGCAACTCGAGTTCTCTCCGTCGCTACCGTTCGGAACCACCTCGCTCGTGAAACCGCGCATCGTCACCGAGTCCAAACGGGAGTTCGCCGAGGAACTCCGCGAGCGCGGCTTCGAAGCCGTCAAGGTCGGCGACACCGAGAGCGTCCGCACCGACAACCGAAAGCGGGCACGGCTCACCCGCTATCGGGCGCAACTCACCCTCGACGGTGAGACACTGCCGGTCGCAGGGCGGGTCGCCGCATGGTACGACGGGGGGTTCTACGTCGCCGGCGGCGCCTATCCGACCGACGGTCTCGACCGGTGGGTCAACGACGCCGAGACGGAGCGTTACGAAAAGGAACTGCTCGATATCATTCGAGCTGTGGGGTAAAGCGGGCGAAACAGAGATACCCCGTGTGGCCGACGCCCGCAGTCGATGGCCGAGAGCCGCGGTCGTCGAAGTCCATCCGTCGCTGGATGGTTTCGAGCGTCTCGATTTCCGAAAGACCCGCTTCGCGGGCGGCCTCGACGCAGCCGCGGGCGGACTCGACGAAGGGAGTGTAGGCGGCGACGAACCCACCGGGAGCGAGCAGCTCCGGGGCGCGCTCGACGACCGCGGGCGCATCGCCCGTATCGAGCGTCAGCAAATCGAAGGACCCCTCGATGTCGTCGAGGTCCTCCAGCAGGTCGCCGGACCGGACCTCGACGGTGTCGGTGACGCCCGCGAGGTCCATGTTCTCGCGAGCCACCTCGGCGAACTCCGGGTCGCGTTCGTAAGTCGTCACATCGACACCAAGTCTGCCGAGATAGGCGGCGAGAACGCCGGTTCCGGTACCGGCGTCGAGCGTGCGGTCGCCCGAAGCGACGCCGGTGTGGCCGACGACCAAGCCGATGTCGCGTGGCATCATCGGCGCGCCGGTGCGTTCGAGGTGGTCGAAGAGGTCCGGACCGCGGAGTCGTCGGACCTCGAAGGCCTCCCCGAGATGCGTCTCGAGGGTCGTCCCGGTGGTTACGTCCTCGGGGACTTCGAGAATACCGAGGTCGGACTCCATCGTCTCGCCGGGGCGAACGAGGAACTCCCGGTTGCCACGAACGACGAGAACGCGTCGCTCGCTCACTCTACTTCGAGCTTCTGGACGGCCGCCGCGAGGTCGCCGGTCTCCTCGAGGACTTCACGGGCGCGCTCCTCGGAGACACCGGCCCGGCGAGCGACGATTTCGACGTCCTCGTCGGAGAACTCGCTGCTGCCGGTGTCGTCGCTCTCGGATTCCGACTCACCCTCGATGGCCTCGGTGCCCTCGCCGCGTGGCCGCGTGTCGGGGTCGCCGACGATTTGATACGTTTGCTGGCCCTGGGCGTCCATCCGCTGGACTTCGGCGTCGTGGAAGACGAGTTCCTCGTCTGCCGTGCGGATGATGACCTCCTCGGCGTCGATGTCGGTGAGGTCGATACCCATCTGGCTCATCATCTGTTCCATCTTGCGCGGATTCATGCCGCCGCCTCCTCCAAACATACCCGAAGTGAGGGCGCGACGGGGCAAAAAGCCTGATGTTACGCCGTGGGCGAACTCACGCCTCGATGCCGTCGCGGACTTTCACCGCCATGCCCGTCTCGAAATCGAGCATGGCGTCGGCCGAGAGTTCGGCTCGACCGACCGCCAAGAGGTCGCCGTCGTAGTGTTCGACCAACACCTCGTCGCCCGGTCGGACGGCGGGGTCGACCTCCCGGACGAACTTCGCGAAGACGTTCTTCTCCTCGCGGACGAACGGTTCGCTGTCGTCGCCGACGACGACCCGGTAGGCCGGCGCATCGAGGGCGGCCTGCAACCGCCGTCCGCCGGCCGCGCCGAGCGTGAACCGGCCGTCGACGCCGTAGGAGAGTATCCGTTCGTCGTCGGCGAGAATCTGCTGTGGCCGGCCGGAACTGGTTCGCTGGACGGTGATGTCGCCGTCGAACAGCGCGGCGCCGGCGCCCGCCCCGAACTGGTAGTCCGCGACGGTCCGCAACGAATCGAGACTGCTACCCATACCATCGCTGGGTGCCGCACCCGCAAAACCCCTGTGAGTCGGTCATCGACGACGGAACCCCCCCGCTCAGGACAATCGGTGAGTTTTAACTGCCGGGTTCACATACCGACAGGTATGGCAACCAACACGGGCAGGCTCGTCGTCGGCGCCGCGCTCCTCGTCGTCTGCAGTATCGTCGTCCTCGTCGCAGGGTTCCTCGACACGCCGATTCCGTACGCCCCGGGCGTCGCCGCAGTCGCCACGCTGGGAATGGTCGTCGGAACACTGCTCGTCGGCCTCTCCGAGAAAGACGCCGCCGTCTGAACTGTCGGTGAACTTCTCACCGGCGAGCGCCCACACTTAACAGTCAGACGGCCCTCACTCCGGGCATGAACGGATTCGAGAGGCTCGGACGGGTCGTCATCGGACTCTTCGTCGCCGCCGTCGCCGCCGTCGCCGCGTGGTTGCTGTTCGTCGCAACACCCGCGGATACGGCCGAACTGATTGGTGTGTTGCTCGTCGTCGCGACTGTCGCCGCTGGACTCCGCGTCGGGAGCAACATCGCTGCTAATGTGTTTCCGGCGTACAACGTCGCGGAGGTAGCCGTCGAGGGACCGATTACCCGTGACGGCGGCGGTGGGTTCCCCCCATCGACTCCAGGCACTCCCGGCGCGGACGAAATCGTCGACCTCATCGAGAACGCTGACACAGACGACAACGCGGAAGCGTTGTTGTTGCGGTTGAACACGCCCGGCGGCGCCGTCGTCCCGAGCGACGACATCCGGCTGGCGGCGAAGCGCTTCGACGGGCCCACCGTCGCCTACGCGACCGACGTGTGTGCCAGCGGCGGCTACTGGATTGCCTCCGGCTGTGACGAGTTGTGGGCCCGCGACGGCAGCGTCGTCGGCTCCATCGGCGTCCGCGGGTCGCGGATGACCGCCGCCGACCTCTTGGAGAAGGCTGGCCTCGAATACGAACAGCTCACTGCCGGGGAGTTCAAAGAGGCCGGCGTCCCCTTCGATGACCTCGAACCGGAGGAACGGGAGTACCTGCAGGGCATCATCGACGACTACTACGACCAGTTCGTCGAGACGGTCGCCGAGGGCAGAGGGATGGACGAAACCGAGATTCGCGACACCGAAGCGAAGGTCTTTCTCGGAAGCGAGGCCCACGAGATGGGGCTGGTCGACTCCATCGGCACCCGCAAAGACGTAGAGGAGCGCCTCGAAGACCTCCTCGACGAGGAGGTGTCGACGACGGAACTGGAGCCACGACTCGGCGTCGCCGAACGGCTCCGCGGCGGTGCCGAATCCGTCGCCTACGCCGTCGGCGCCGGTATCGCCAGTCAGTTCACCGACGCCAGCGGCGAGTTCCGGTTTCGGGTGTGAGTCTACCCGTTTGTTCAGGTATCCGCGAGCGAACGGAGTGAGAGAGCGGTTCACGGCGACGAGGCGCGAAGCGCCGAGTCGCCACCTTTTTCATCGAAGTTTTTGCGCCGAGCGGTCGCGCGGAGCGCGACCCGAGGCGGAAAAAGTTCGTCCTGAAAGCTTTTGTCCGCCCACTGGCAACGGACCACCGTGAGCACGCTGGTCGTGTGCGTCGACCGCGACGGGACCCTCGGGCCGAACGGCCCAATCGTTGGCTGGGAGGCCGTCCAGGCGCTCGTCACCGACGTGGGCATCGACGACCCCGAGGATAGCCGTGTCAACTGCCTGTTGGAGACGCTCAGCGTCGCCCGGGACCTCCGCGACGAGGGCGAAGACCCCCTCGTCGCCGTCATTTCCGGCGGTGGCGGCGACGGCATCAACGGCGACCGCGCCGTCGCCCGCGGTATCGACACTCTCGTCGCGGACAACGACATCGAGGCCGCAATCGTCGTCACGGATTCAGCCAGCGACGAGCGACTCGTCCCCATCATCGAGAGTCGCGTCCAAGTCGATGCGGTCGACCGTGTAGTCGTCCGACAGTCCCACGACATCCAATCGACGTACTACCTCCTGAAGCAGTTCCTCGGCGACGAGGAGTTACGCGGAACGGTGTTGGTCCCCATCGGCGCCGCATTGCTCGCGTTTCCGGTGTTGCTGCTGTTGGCCGACGACGTGGCCATCGCGCTGTCGGCCATCGCCGCAGTCATCGGGACGTTCCTTCTGTACAAGGGTCTCGGCATCGACGACTTCGTGGCGACGCTCCCCCGACGGGTTCGTGACGCCTTCTACTCCGGACAGGTGTCGCTCGTCACCTACGTCGTCGGGACGGGGTTGGCGTTCGTCGGCATCTTCGCCGGCGGCATCAGCGCGACGAACATGACCGTGACGAGCGAACTGCTGGTCGGCTTGCGGTTCATTTTCGACAGCGTTCCGTGGTTCGCGGCGGCGGCACTGGCGGCCGCGACCGGCCGCCTCATCGACGAGTTGCTGGCCGAAGAGGGTGTCTCCGCGGCGCTGATGAACCTCCCGTTCGGCGTCGTTGCCGTCGGTTTGGTCGTCCGTGGCTTCACGGGGTATTTCCTCGAACGCGCCGACGTGCTCGGCCCCTTCAACGTGCCAGCGACCGAACTCGGTCCCGTGAGTATCGAGGGGTTCGTTCTCGGAATCTGGGGGCGACTCGCGCTGTACGTCGCCGCCGGCATCCTCGCGAGTTTCCTCGGGGTCGCCTTCGCCTCGCGGATGAGCGAGGGTGATTCGCCGCTCGAAGAGGTCCCCGAGTAGCGGAACCGACGCCCATTTAGCCGCCGCTCGGTTACTCCAGATATGAATCCGTGGGTGAGCCTCTTTTCGGGCGGGAAGGACTCCTCGTGGGCGCTGTATCGAGCGCTCGAACGCGGTTTGCCGGTCGAGCGACTGGTGACGGTCCACCCCGAGGGCGACTCCTTCATGTACCACGTTCCCGCGACCGAGTTGGCGTCGCTGGCCGCCGAGAGCATCGGTATTCCGCTCGTCGACGTTCGCCCCGAGGACTTCGAGGCAGGTGCCGACCCGACCGAAGACAGCGGCGAGCGCGGCGACCGGGAGTTGGAACCGCTGGAGGCGGCGCTGGCCGAGTTGGCCGACGACCTCGGCGGCATCGACGGCGTCACCGCGGGCGCCGTCGAAAGTAGTTATCAGACCGACCGCATCGAGGCGATGTGTGAGCGCCTCGATGCCGAGTTGTTCGCCCCGCTGTGGCAGGAAGAGCCCCGCGAGTTGGCCGACGCGATGTTGGACGCCGGCTTCGAAATCAAAATCGTCCGCGTGGCGGCGTACGGACTCGACGAGTCGTGGCTCGGACGGACGCTGGATGCCGATGCCCTCGCCGACCTCGAAGCGCTCAACGACGAGTACGGCGTCCACATCCTCGGGGAGGGCGGAGAGTTCGAGACGCTCGTCACCGACGGCCCCCACATGGAGCGTCCCATCGAGTTGGCATACGAGACGTCCTTCGACGGTTCGCGTGGCTCCCTGCGGGTTACCGATGCGTGGCTCGGCGAGTAGCGGGTCGCTTCGGTCGGCCCGTTCGCTGTAACAAAAGACACTTGTCCGCGGCATCTGTCGTCATCGGACAATGAAAGCCGTCGTTCTCGCTGGCGGGTACGCGACGCGTCTGTGGCCCATCACGAAACACCGTCCGAAGATGTTCCTCCCGGTGGGTGAATCCACCGTTATCGACCGGATTTTCGAAGCGCTGGAAGGCGACGACCGAATCGAAGAGGTGTACGTCTCGACGAACGAGCGCTTCGCCGAGGAGTTCGAACGCTACATCGCCGAGAGCGACTTCGAGAAGCCGACGCTCTCCGTCGAGGACACCACCGAGGAATCGGAGAAGTTCGGTGTCGTCGGCGCACTCGGGCAGTTGGTCGACCGCGAGGGCATCGACGACGACTTGGTCGTCGTCGCCGGCGACAACCTCATCGGTTTCGACCTCACCGACTTCGTCGACTACTTCGAGGAGAAAGGAACGGCCGCCCTCGCCGCCTACGACGTCGGCGACCGCGAGAAGGCCAAATCGTACGGCCTCGTCGAGTTGGACGGCGAGCGAATCGTCGACTTCCAGGAGAAACCCGACGAGCCGAAGAGCACGCTCGTCTCGATCGCCTGTTATGCCTTCCCTGCGGAGTCGCTGCGGTTCGAGGAGTACCTCGAAGGCGGCAACAACCCCGACGAACCGGGATGGTTCCTGCAGTGGCTACAATCGAGGGAGGCGGTCCACGCCTTCGTCTTCGAGGAGCCGTGGTTCGACATCGGCACGCCGGAGTCGTATCTGGAGGCAATCGCGTGGTCGCTGGACGGCGACAGCGTCATCGCCGAATCGGCGACCGTCGAGAACTCCACTATCGGCGAGAACGTCCACGTCATGCCGGGGGCGAAAATCGTCGACTCGACGCTGGACCGCTCGGTCGTCTTCGGTGACGCAACCGTCTCGGACTGTGAAATCCACGAGACCATCATCGACGAAGGCACGCACATCGAGAACGTCGACCTTGCGGGCGCGCTCATCGGCGCCCACACCCGACTCACGAACGGTTCCGGGGAGTAAGTTTTAGCCTTCGGGACCCAGAGTAGCGGTATGCAGGGTGCAGAGCAGACCACCCGGCAGCGCATCGCCGAGTTCCTCCGAACCGACAGCGCCGAAGCGGGCGCGCTGGCGAACGAATTCGAAATTACCACCGCCGCGGCGTTGTCACACGTCGAACACATCGCGCGGTCGCTCGACGACACCGACGAGCAGTTGCTCGCAGCGCCGCCGGAGTGTCGCGACTGTGGCTTCTCGTCGTTCGACGACCTGACGAACCGCCCCTCGCGGTGTCCGGAGTGCAAAAGCGAGAACGTGACCGAACCGGCGTTTACGATACAGTAGCGGGCGGACGACTCGCTGTTAGTGCTGGAAAGCGCGTTGACCAGTGAACGCCATCGCGATGTCGTGTTCGTCGGCGGCGGCGATGACGTCCTCGTCGTTGACCGAACCACCGGGCTGGATGACCGCCTCGATGCCGGCGTCGGCGGCCTCTTCGATGCCGTCGGGGAACGGGAAGAAGGCGTCGGAGGCCATCACGGCGCCCTCTGCGCCTTTGCCTTCGGCGTGTTCCTCTGCCTTCATCGCGGCGAGTCGGACGGCGTCGACCCGGGAGACCTGCCCCATCCCGACGCCGACCGTCTCGGTGCCTTTCGCAAAGAGGATGGCGTTGGACTTGACGTGTTTGATGGTTCGCCACGCAAACAGCATCGTCTCGATTTGCTCGTCGGTCGGTTCGCGCTCTGTGACGATTTCGAGGTCGTCGGCCGAGGGCGCCTGAAAGTCCCGCTCTTGGACGAGGCGACCGCCGACGAGGTGCTGTTCGGTGAGCCGTTCGCTTCGCTCGGAGAGGTCACCCACCTCGAGGATTCGGAGGTTGTCCTTCTCGAAGAGGACATCCAGCGCCGCCTCCGTGTACGCCGGCGCGACGACGACTTCCTTGAAGGAGTCGGTGATTGCCTCGGCGGTGGCGGCGTCGCACTCGCGGTTCAGCGCGACGATGCCGCCGAAGGCGCTCATCGGGTCCGTCGACAGCGCCCGCTCGTAGGCGTCGGCGAGCGTCCCGGCGGTCGCACAGCCGGCGGGGTTGGTGTGTTTGATGACTGCCGCCGCGGGGTCGTCGAACTCCTTGATGAGGTCCAAGGCGCCGTCGGCGTCGTTGTAGTTGTTGTACGACAGCGCCTTCGCGCCCTCGTTCAGTTGGTCGGCGTCGACGACGCTGGCCTCCTCGCAGGCGCCGTCGACGTACACCGCGGCGTCCTGATGGGGGTTCTCGCCGTAGCGGAGTTCCCGACCCCGGTCGTCGGAGACGACCCGGCGGGCGGGGAACTGTCCGCCGTCGTCGCCGTCGACGGAGACTTCGCCGTCGTCGACTGTGACGCGGTCCTCAGCGAACCACTTGACAGCGCGCGGATAGGCGGCGAACTCCGCGTCGTTGAGGACGCGCGCCTTCAACTCGGCGGCGTCGTCGCCGTCGTAGACGGGAACCGGTTCTTGCGTGACGATGGGGCCGCCGTCGACGGTTTCGTCGACGACGTGGACGGTACATCCGGTGACGGAGACGCCCGAATCGAGCACCTGCTCGTGGGCGTCCATCCCCGGGAACGACGGAAGGAGCGAGGGGTGGACGTTGAGGGTGGTCGGCGCAGAATCGAGGAACTCGTCGGTGAGGATGCGCATGTAGCCGTCGAGACAGACCAAGTCCACGTCGTACCCCTCCAAGCGCTGGAGGACGCGACGTTCGTGCTCCTCGCGCGTCTCGTCGTCGGATTTGGGGACGACTTCCGTCGGGATGCCGCGTTCGGCGGCGCCCTCGATGACGGGGGCGCCCTCCTCGTTCGTGAGGACGACCGAGAACTCGGCACCGCCCGGTTCGGTGTCCGCGATGTGAAGCAGGTTTCGGCCGCGGTTCGAGGCCATACCGGCTATTTTCATGGTTGAAACGGACTGCCGCGCGGGCAAAGTAGTTGCGGTTGCAGTTCCCTCGAATATACACATATACGTATATAATGTCAACAGCAGCGGCTCCGACTGTCGTTGTTATACACATTCGTGCCCACAAAACCCAATTTAACGCGTTGAGTATGTGTTCGCTGTTCGACGAACAATGTTAACAGCACGCGGAGAGAGCGTCGTCCCATGTCGGAGGAAACGCGAATGGAGGACCTTCTCGAAGAACTGCGGGAGGCAAAACGGGCCGTCGCCGACGAGGGGCGGCCGGATGCCGTCGAGAGCCAGCACGCACAGGACAAACTCACTGCCCGCGAGCGCGTCGAGTACCTCTGTGAGGAGTTCGACGAAATCGGCCAACTCGCCGCCCCGGCGCCGACGACGCCCGAGACCGCCGACTGGGACCGGGAGGATGCCCCCGCCGACGGCGTCGTCGCTGGCGTCGGCGACATCGACGGCCGCCCCGTCGCCATCGCCGCCACCGACTTCACGGTTAAAGGTGGCTCCATCGGCCACACCGGCGGCGAGAAACTGAAGCGAGTCATGGAGTTGGCGCTCGAACGCGGCTTCCCCACCGTCCTCCTCCACGACGGCGGCGGCCACCGCATTCAGGAGGGACTGGACGCCCGCCCCACGGCACAGGGCGACGGCGGCATCTTTCGGTTGCAGACGAAACTCTCCGGGTGGGTGCCCATCGTCTCGTCGATGATGGGCCCCGGTTTCGCCGCGCCGACGAACTTCTCGGCGATGGCCGACTTCGTGCCGATGGTCGAAGGGTCGACGCTCGGCGTTGCCGGCCCCTCGCTGGTGAAAGCCGCCCTCGGCGTCGACCTCTCGAAGGAGGAGTTGGGCGGCGCTGGGTTCCAGACGGCCGAGACGGGCATGGCCGACCGAGCATACGAAGACGACGAGGCCTGTCTCGACGGTATTCGTGAGTTCCTCTCGTATCTACCGCGGAACGCTCGTCGCGACCCGCCGACTGCCGACGCGCGTCCGCCCTCCGAGACCGCCCGCGAACGCCTGTTGGATGTGATGCCCGCCGACCCGAAGAAGGGCTACGACATCTACGCCATCGTCGAGGGCGTCACCGACGAGGGGACGTTCTTCGAGACGAAACCGAAGTTCACACGGAACGTCGTCACCGGGTTCGCCCGCATCGACGGCCGACCGGTCGGCGTCGTCGCCAACAACCCCCGGGTGATGGCCGGGACCATCGACGCCGACGCCTCCACCGCGGCCGCGCGGTTCGTCTCGCTGTGTGATGCTTTCGGCCTCCCCATCGTCGCCCTCGAAGACGTGCCCGGCATCCTCCCCGGGCCGGATTCCGAACGCGACGGTGTCGCCCGCGCGGCCGGCAAACTCCCCTTCGAACTCAATCGCGCGACGGTGCCGGTCGTCAATCTCGTTCTCCGGCGCGGTTACGGCTTCGGCCACGTCGCCATGGGCGGCGGCGAATCCGTCCAGAACGTCCTCACGGCCGTCTGGCCGACCGCGGAGGTCGCCGCGATGGGTATCGAGGGCGCCGTCGACGTCGTCCACGGACGGGAAATCGAGGCGGCCGACGACCCCGAGACCAAACGGCGGGAACTCGTCGAGTTCTACAAGGACCGCACCGACGCCATCCGGTCGGTCGAGGGCGTCGGGATGGACGCCGTCATCGAACCCACCGAAACCTACGGCTGGGTGAAACGCGCGTTGAATCGCTACGACGAACCCCGCGAAGAGGAGTGGCCGCCGAAGAAACACGCAATCAATCCGTGGTAGTGGTGACCGTTACAACAACGCCTCCAGTCGGTTTCGGTGGAAGGCGACGGCGTCGTCGCCGGTACGTTCGGGATACCCCGGCCGCGTGACTTCGCCGTCGGCGTCGACCGCCGAGCGGAGAACGGCTATCAGTCGCTCCCGTCGCGTCGGGGCCGGGAGCGGTCGAACGGACCTGTAGCCGTCACGGAACGCCGCCCGAATCCGTGTCGGGTCATCGACGTACCAGTCGGCGACGAGGCGTTCGGTCTTGGCGACCGAGAGGCCGGCTGTCGCCGCGAGCGGTTCACCCCAATCGAGGACGGCAACCAGTTCTCCCGACTCGACGAGTGCGTTGCCGGGGCGCAGGTCCCACGGATACAGTCGAGGCCGGGGATTCTTCCGGCCCGTTGTCTCCCGTATCGCTTCACGTAGCGGCGCTTCGAGGTCGGCAAACGCGGCCGATAAGGCACGAACGCCGGCCTCGCCGTGACCGACCAGCCACGGTTCGTATTCGTCCGGTCCGTTCGCCCGTAGCGTTCCGTTTTCGGCACGGACGGTGCCGAACTCCTCGAAGGAGAACGCCTCGTGTAACTCGGCGAGCGCGTGGCCGAACCGCCGTGCGATTCGCGCTTGCTGGCCAGGTGAGAGAGACACGAACCGCTCGTGGAGGTTGTCTCCCTCGATGTACTCGGTGACGCAGTAGCCCCGCACGTCGATGCGGCCGACATCGAGGACGGCGGGGACCGGAATCGTCGTTCGAGTCGCGACTTCCTGTGTCACCCGCATCTCCGTCCGGAGTGTCTCGGCGTCGGGCGACTGTTGGACGACGACCGTGCGGCCGTCGTCAAGGTCGACGACAGCCGTTCGCTTTCGGTTCCCCTCTGGCGGCGTCGTGACCGACTGGACGGATACCCCCGGAAACGCCTCCGCGAGGACGGTCTGCGGCGGGTCAGTCACGGTTCGACCACACTGGCGAGGTCGGACAGCGAACCGAGGACGTGTTCGGGTCGGTACGGTTCGGGGTCGACCTCCGTCGGCGAGTACCACGCGCTCGCCAGCCCCGCGTTCTGTGCGCCGGCAACGTCGTACTCCAGTGAATCACCGACGTAGAGCGCATCGCTCGGCGCGGCATCGAGCGCATTGAGTGCGGCATCGAAGGGGTCGCGATGCGGTTTCCGGCGCGGAAGGTCGCCCGCGTAAACGACCGTCTCGAAGCGGTCGCCGAACGCGAGCGCGTCCAGTTTCTGGGCCTGCCTCGATTCGGGGCCGTTGGTGACGACGCCGACCCGAGCGTGGTTCCGGGCCGTCTCGACGGCTGTCTGCGCACCCGGCGACGGCGTCACTCGGGCGTAGTCCACGACCTCCAAAAACCCCTCACCGAGGGCTGTCGCGTCGACCGGCGCCCGGCCGTGTTGGGCAGCTACCTTCGTGAATCCGGCCGCCAGATAACTCGCTTGGTCGTCCGGTGGCGGCGAGTCACCGAGCGCCGCCCACAGGTCGTCGGGGTCACCGAACGGTTCGATGCCGGCCGCCTCGAAGGCTCCACGGTACACTGCCTCCGGCGATTGGGCCTGCTCACAGAGGGTTCCGTCGAGGTCGAACAGGACGGCGCTGTAGGTCACGGTTTCAGTAGGCGTCGCTCCGGCAAAATCCTCGCGGTGGCGGCGGGCGTCTCAGTCCGACCCGGCGTACACCGTCCCGTCGACCACGAGCGGGTCGGTCCGAATCCAATCCGGCATCGAGTACGTCCACTGGCGTACGCCATCGGTGTCGAAGGCGTACAGCGTCTTGTCGTCGCTGCCGACGTACACCGTCCCCTCTGCGACGGCGGGCGCGGAGTAACATTCGCCGTCGAGGCTGACTTCCCATCGCGGGGACCCATCCGGGGCATCCATCGCGTACAGGGTGCCGTCGGCGGTACTCACGTAGAGCGCCCCCTCGGCGAGCGTGGCCCGCCGGTACACGCCGCCACCGAGGCTCCGGTCCCACTCGACCGAACCGCCGGCGGTTCCGAGGGCGTACAGCCGTCCGTCGGTGTTGCTGATGTACACCGTTCCGTCGGCGACGACCGGGCCAGCGACGAACTCTTCGCCGGTGGCCGCCCGCCATCGGTCAGTCCCGGATTCGATGTCGACAGCGTGAATGCCGCTCTCTCGGGACCCGATGTAGACGGTTGCGTCGGCGACGACCGGTGGGCCCTCGATAGCATCGTCCGTTCGGTACCGCCAGCGGACCGTCCCGGAATCGGCCCCGACCGCATACAGCACGCCGGATTCGTCGCCGACGTACACCGTTCCGTCGGCGACCGTCGGCGACGAACGGACCCAATCCGCCGTCTCGATTGACCACTGTTCGGTTCCGTCCGCCGCATCCAGTGCGTACAGGTGACTGCTGTCGCTGCCGACGTACACCGTCCCGTCTACGACCGTCGGCGCCGAGCGGACCCAGTCTTCGGACCCCGCTCCGAGGGAGGCTCGCCACCGCTCTGTCCCGTCGCCGGCGTCGACCGCATAGCAGTAGGTGTCGTCGCTCCCGACGTAGACGGTCCCGTCGGCGAACGCCGGCGAGGAGCGTATCCAGTCGTTGGCTTCGAAGGTCCATCGCTCGGTGCCGTCAGAGGCATCGACGGCCGCCAGAACCCCGTCGTTGGCGCCGCCGAGTTCGTCGAGGCCCGTACATCCCGCCAGGACCCCGCCGACGGCAGCGGCACCGACACTCCGGAGGAAGCGTCTGCGTGTTGGCATCACGCTCCGCGGCACGAAGAGCAGTGGGAAAATACTTCCGCGCATAACGGTTCACCGACTCCTATCGATACACGTACGTGTTCATTTTCTCCGCCGGCAGTTCGATTATCGACACCCTTTTTCAACGCCTCGTCGCAGGTACGACCATGACCGATCGGGGCCCGCTGTACGCCGTCTCGCCGCTGGACGGCCGCTACGCCCGTTACACCGAACCGCTCACAGAGTACGTCAGCGAGGCCGCGCTCATGCGTGCCCGCGTCGAGGTCGAAGTCGAGTACCTCATCGCCCTGGCCGACCTCGAGGCGACGCCGCTGTCGCTGGACGAAGAGACACGCGAGACGCTCCGGAACCGATACGAATCCTTCGACGCCGACGACGCTGCCGTCGTCAAACAGCTCGAAACCGAGGGGTACGCCGGCTACAGCGCGACGAACCACGACGTGAAGGCCATCGAGTACTTCGTCCGGATGGCCCTACCGCAGGAGGACGAACAGGGGCCGTGGGTCCACTTCGGTCTCACGAGCGAGGACGTGAACAACCTCGCCCACCGCCTGCTCGTGAAACCCGCCGTCGAGGAGGTGTTGATTCCCGAGATTCGAGACCTGCGAGACACCCTGGCCGTCGAGGCCCGGCAGTACCGCGAGTTGCCGATGCTCGCACGCACCCACGGCCAGCCGGCGACGCCGACCACCTACGGCAAGGAGTTGGCGGTGTATGCCTCGCGACTCGGCCGGACGCTCGGACGCGTCGAGGCGGCCGCCGCCGACCTCTCGGGGAAACTCGCCGGCGCCTCCGGCACCTACGCCGCCCACCACGTTGCCTACCCCGACGTCGACTGGCGAGCGTTCTCGAAATCCTTCGTCGAGTCCCTCGGTCTCGAACACACCGAACTGTCAACGCAGGTCAACCCCTGTGACGACCTCGCAGCGGTGTTCGACGCGCTGCGTGGGGTCAACAACGTCCTCCGAGACCTCGATTTGGACATGTGGCTGTACGTTTCGGACCGCTATCTCGGCCAGGAAACCGTTGAGGGCGAAACTGGGTCCTCGACGATGCCACACAAGGTCAATCCCATCGACTTCGAGAACAGCGAGGGCAACCTCACGAAGGCCAACTCTGATTTGACGTTCCTTGCCGACTACGTCACCACCTCACGCCTCCAGCGGGATCTCTCGGATTCGACCGTCAAGCGCAACATCGGCGCGGCATTCGCTCACTGTCTCATCGGCTACGGCAAGACCGCCAAAGGGCTCTCGAAGGTCGAACCGAACGAGGCGGTGATGCGGGAGGAACTGGAAGCCAACCCCGAAATCATCGGCGAAGCCGTCCAGACCATCCTCCGTCGGGAGGGCGACACCGAGGCCTACGAGCGCATCAAGGCACTCACACGCGGCCAGCGGGCGACGCTGGAAGACTTCCGTGAGTTGTTCGACGAACTCGACGTCGAGGAGTCCGTTCGCGAGGAACTGCACGACCTCACTCCCGCCGGCTACACCGGACTGGGAAGCGAGTTGGTCGAGGAGGTTTGACATCCGGCCGCTCATCACGGATGGAACGGAGCGTAACGCTTGACAACACGGGGGAAAACATCAGCATATGAACGGGGTGGAACTAACGCTTCGCCTGCTCGCGGGGGTCTTGCTCATTTTGGCGAACGGCTTTTTCGTTGCAATCGAGTTCGCGCTGACCCGTGTCCGTCAGTATCCACACGCCGAATTCGACACCCCGGGTCTCCGGCGGGCTTGGGAGATGACGGAGGACCTCGAAATCTATCTCACGAGTTGTCAGGTCGGCATTTCCGCGACCAGTATCGCTGTCGGCATCGTCGCAGAGCCAGCGTTGGCTGCGTTAATCAATCCGATTTTCGAAAATACGCTCCTTACAGCGATTGGGGCGGGGGGCATTCTCGCGTTCGTCATCATCAATCTGCTCCACCTGACCCACGGCGAACAGACACCGACCTATCTCGGGGTCGAACGGACGAAGTTCGTCGCTCGGTACGGTGCGACTCCCCTCTATTGGTTTGCCAAACTGCTCTATCCGGTTATCGTACTCGGCGACAGCGTCGCCAAATGGACGCTCGGGCTTTTCGGCATCGAGATGACCGGTGCCTGGCTCGAAACCGAAACCGACCGTGTCGAATCGCGGGCAGACCTCCGTCACCGACTCGGGGCGTTACTCGACAACGGAGACCTCACCAACGAACGCAAAGAGGAGGTTATCAACGCGTTCAGCGTGGGCGAACTGCCGGTGAGTGAGGTCATGACCCATCGGTCGGACATCGTGTTCCTCTCGACGGCCGTCTCTGCACAAGAGAACCTCGACCGAATCGGAACGAGTCCACACACACGATTTCCGTTGATTGGTGACGACCCCTCCGATTATCGAGGAATCGTCTACGTCCCCACAGTCGTCGACCAACTCGACGACCTCAGACGCGGCGAGAGTTCGTTCGAGGACATCGCCGCCCCGCCGATGACGCTTTCCACAGACACCCCCATCAGCGACGCCGTCGATTTGTTTCAGGACGAACATCAGGAACTCGCGCTCGTGACTGACGACACAGACGGAACCGTCGTGGGATTGATTACCGCGACGGACGCCTTCGAGGCGGTGATGGGTGAAATCGAAGACCCGCTGGATATCGAACTCCAAGACCGAACGACCGCTCCACAGTAACACCAGCGGACTTCGCGATTCGCCACCGGTACACTGAGTGATTCAGTTTGGAGTGGCCACGAGCGTCGATGCCCCCGTCGGCGGCGAAAGAAGCCCCAAGCGTTACTCGGTGCCGGGGGTCTCGTCTTCCAGTCGCGTCAGGTCGTCGAACGTCTCGCGGCGGCGCGTCAGGCGAACGTCGTCGCCCTCGATTGCGACTTCGGCGGGCTTGGGCTGGGAGTGGAACTGACTGGCGAGATTGATGCCGTAGGCGCCGACGTTGCCGATGGCCAGCAAGTCCTCGGCCTCGGGTCGCGGGATCGGCCGGTCGGTACAGAACACGTCGGCGCTGGTACACAGCGGTCCGCCGACGCTCGATTCGACGGCCTCGCGGTCGTCGCCGGTGACGTTGCGGATGTGGTGATAGGAGTCGAACATCGCGGGACGAATCATCGCCGTCAGGCCGGCATCGACGCCGACGACGCGCGTCTCGGGGGTCTGTTTGATGGTGTTGACCCGCGTGAGAAGCGCCCCGGCGTCGGCGACGAGATACCGCCCGGGTTCCAGGGCGATGGTCGCATCGACGTCCTCCGTCACCTTCCGGACCATCTCGGCGGCGGCCTCGATGTCCAGCGGCGGTTCCTCGGGTCGGTAGGGGACGCCGAAGCCACCACCCAAATCGAGGAATTCGATGTCGCCCACGCGTTCGGCGAGGTCGGCGACCTTCCCGAGCGCCCGTTGGTGGTCGGCCAGGTCGTCGGAGAGAACGCCACTGCCGACGTGGGCGTGAAGCCCAACGAAGTCGAACCGGTCCCGAGCATCCTCGGCGACGCGTTCGACCTCGTCGTACGGCAGTCCGAACTTCGCGTCCTTGCCGGTGGCGACCTTCTCGTGGTGGCCGGTGCCGATACCGGGGTTGACACGCAAGGCGAGACGGCCGTCGAAGCCGCGTTCTTCGAGGCGGTCCAGCGTCATCTCGGCGCCTGCCGTAATCGTCAACTCGGGGGTATCCTCCCAGAGGTCGACGGCGTAATCGAGGTCGCCGTCGGGCGGATTGACGGCGGTGTACTGGAGGTCTTCGGGTGCGACGTCGGCTTTCAGCGCGCGGTCGAGTTCGCCGGCGGCAGCACACTCGATATCTGCCCCGGCATCGTACAGCGTCCGTATGACCGCTCGGCCGGTGTTTGCCTTCGCAGCGTACATGACATGGGCAAAGTCGAACGCGGCATCGAACCGCGCGAAGTTCTCCCGGATGCGGTCGTGGTCCATCACGTACAACGGCGTACCGTGTTCGTCGGCCACCCGTCCGAGGCGGTCGGCGTCCCAGTCGGCGAGGCGCTTGACGAGCGGCGAGGCGGCGAGACTCATTATCACAAGGGAGGGTCGACCGATAACAAGGGTTCCGCTTCGACCGAAAGGCTTGGCATACTCGACAACGAACCGAAGGGTATGACAGACGAGACGCCACGCCGCCGCACCGACCGCTCGAACCCCGTCGGCATCGCCATCGGTTCGACGCTCGGTCCGTTCAGCGCCGCCGTCGGCAGCGTCGTCAGCGAGAACCGCTTCGCGTTCAAACTCGCCGTCGGCGCGGGCGCCAATGACGATGCCGATGACGGCTTCGACGAGGACAACGCCGCGACCATCGACATCGAAAACGCAGACGAGGAAACACTCGAAGAGACCGAAGACGGCGCGGAGTCGAGCAACGACGACCCCACCGAAGCCGACGACTGACGGTTACAGAAGCACCGTTTTCTCGCCTTCAGTTATCGCGCAGGGCGTCCTCGCGTTGGGTCGCCTCCAGGGTCTCTTCCTCTACGTCGGTGGCGACGACAGCGGGCTTGTAGGCGCCGCCCTCGAAGAGGTCGTGGTCGCCGACGCTGGATTCGACGAACCGGGTGAATGCGCGCCGCTCGGGCGGCAATTCGCCGTAGATGACCTCCTCCTTGACGAGGTCGTACACCGGGATGCGGGGCGTCAACAGCGTGTTCTCGCCGACGATACTTCCTTCGCCGACGACGAACCCACTCGTGACTCGACAGCCAGCGCCGAGGGAGACGTCGTCCTCGACGACGACGGGGGCGGCCTCGACGGGTTCGAGGACACCGCCGATGAGCGTGTTCGCGCCCAACTTCACGTTGTCACCGATTTGGGCCGCCGACCCGACCGTGTCACAGGAGTCGACGAGCGTGCCGTCGCCGACGTGGGCGCCGATGTTGACGAACGCCGGACTCATCAGAATCGCGTCCGACCCGATGTAGGCGCCGCGGCGGACGACGGTGCCGTCGGGCGTGTTCCGGGTGCCGCGCTCGGGGAGGTCGTCGGTCTCCCGCAGCGGCAACACGTCGTGGTAGTCGACGCCGCCGTAGGTGTGGGTCTCGATGTTCCGGAGGCCGAAGTTCAGCAGGATGCCCTGTTTGACCCACTCGTTGGCCTCCCACTCGCCGTCGTTTTTCTCTGCGGCCCGGACCTCGCCGGCCTCCAGCGCCGCGAGGAACTCCTCTAAGACGGCGATGTCCTCGGCGGTGGCATCGTCGGCAGTCAGTCCCTCGTCCTTCCGCTGTTGTAGGTCCTCGATGTCGTCTCGGAGTACGCTCATTACCCCGACGGACGGAAACGCGGGACTTGGCTCTGTTGGAATCCGGTTAAAATAGTCGGCCAACTCGGCGACGCTCGCGCCCTACAGCACGTCCTCGAAGTCGTACCAGCCGGCCTCCCGACCGAGGAGCCACTCGGCGGCGTCGACGGCGCCGGCCGCAAACACCCGACGCGATTCCGCACGGTGGGTCAGCGTCAGCACCTCATCGTTGTCGGCGAGCAGCACCTCGTGTTCCCCGCGGACGTTGCCGGCCCGGCGGACGTGGACGCCGACCTCGCTGTCTTCTCGCTCGTGTTCGCCTTCCCGGCCGTGGACGCGGTCGAGGGCGTCCTCGCGGGCGGAATCGATGACATCGAGGAGGGTCTTCGCCGTTCCGCTGGGGGCGTCGCGTTTGCCGTTGTGATGCGTCTCGGTGAGTTCGATGTCGTAGTCCGGCAGCGCCTCGGCGCCGGCCTCGACGACCCGGAGCAGCGCCTGCACGCCGCGGGCGAAGTTCGACGCCTTCAGCACCGGCGTCGACTCGCTGGCCGCACGGAGCGCATCGAGGCCGTCCTCGTCGAACCCCGTCGTTCCGACGACGTAGGGGACGCCGGCCTCGGCGGCGAGGGCGGCGTACTCGTGGCTGGCCGACGGGACGGTAAAGTCGATGGCGACGTCGGCGTCTGCCAGCAGTTCCGGCAGTTCGTCGTCAGGGTAGACGCGGACGTCCTCGATGGTGTCCGACGAGGTGGCGACGCCGGTTACGTCGTGGCCGCGGCCGCTGGCCTCGGCGACGATTTCGCTGCCGGTCCGTCCGGTCGCACCGATGACGAGCAGGTTCATTCGAGGTCGTCGAGCACGCGGCGCAGTCGGTCGCGATTCTCGGGCTGCAGCGGGTTGAGCGGCGAGCGCATCGTATCGGAGTGGATGCCCCGCATCGCCATCGCCTCGTTGATGGGGATGGGGTTGGTCTCGACGAACAGCGTCCGGAAGAGGTCCCCTAACTCGTATTGGAGTTCGCGGGCGCGGTCGAAGTCGTTTTCGAGGGCGGCGCCGACGAGGGCGACGGTGCGCTCGGGTTCGACGTTCGCCGCCACGCTGATACAGCCGGTGCCACCCTGTGCGATGATGGGCAGCGTCAGGGCATCATCGCCCGACAGCACCGAGAAGTTCTCCTCGCGGGTGCGCTCGATGACCTCGTTGGTCCGGTTGAGGTCGCCGCTTGCGGCCTTATACCCGACGACGTTCTCGTGTTCGGCAAGCGAGACGGCGGTCTCGACGGCGATGTTCCGGCCGGTGCGACCGGGGACGTTGTAGATAATCTGTGGGAGGTCGACCGCATCTGCGATTTGCCGGAAGTGGTGTTCCATCCCGTCCGGTTCGGGGATGTTGTAGTACGGCGAGATGAGGAGCAGACCGTCGGCGCCCGCGGCGGCGGCCCGTTCGGAGAGGTCCAGTGCCTCGCGGGTGTTGTTCGAGCCGCTGCCGGCGATGACCGGCACGTCATCGACCGCGTCGACGACCGTCTCGACGACCTCGATGTGTTCGTCGTGGGTCATCGTCGCCGATTCGCCGGTCGTGCCGACCGGCACGAGGCCGTCGACGCCGGCGGCTTCGAGTCGCTGGGCGTGGGTCCGGAGGGTGTCGTGGTCGATGCTCTCGTCGTCGTGGAACGGCGTCGTCATCGCAGGGAAGACGCCGTCGAATGTGTCGTGTGTCATGGTGTCTTGGGTGTCGTATGTTCAGAGGCTGTGCGTTCGGTTTCGACCTGCGACGGGGGTGCCAGACCCGCCGGAGACCGGTCTAGGAACGTTTGCCTTTGGAGAAAGCGACTGAGACGGCGGACTCGGTGGGGTTCGTCCGTGGCCGACCGACGAGTACGCCATCTCGCATACATCAGAGACTTTCGCGGACGGACTTAGGCGTTTTGAGTCCGACACACTACCGTGCCGTGTGTTACCATCCACGCCAGAAGCCATTTCAGCGTAAACTCCCAACTCGGGGTACATGAGACACGTAGGACTCAAAGCCCGCATGGCGGTCGTGGGGAGCATTCTCTTCGCCTTCTATGCGATGCTCGCCATCGTCGCCTTCGAGGTGTTCGGGGTCGGCATTCCCGTCATCCTGCTGGGGACGGTCGCCTTCGCCGGCTTCCAGTACGTCGTCGGCAAGAAGATGGCGCTGTGGAGTACCGGCGCCGAGGACATGCCCGAAGACCGCTACCCCGAGGTTCACCGCTCCGTCGAGCGCATCAGCGAGGAGATGGACCTCGAAAAGCCGCGCCTGATGGTCGCCGACATGGGCGTCCCCAACGCCTTCGCGGTCGGCCGCCGCAGCGCCGGCGTGGTCGTCGTCTCCACGGAGTTGATGCACCTCTTGAGCCACGAGGAACTCGAAGCCGTCCTCGCTCACGAACTCGCCCACATCGACAACCGCGACGTGATTACGATGGTGATGGGGCAGTCCATCGCCTCGATGCTCGGGTTAGCGGCGTACTTCGTCGTCGCCTTCGCCGGCGAGGACGGCATCGCGGGCATCATCCTCGGCTACATCGCCTCCATCCTCGTCCAGTCGGTTGCGATGGTGTTCGTGTTGGCCATCTCCCGATACCGGGAGTACGTCGCCGACTCCGATGCGGCAGAACACGTCGGCGGCGATGCGATGGCTCGTGCGCTCCAGAAAATCAGTTCGGCCGGCCAGCGCGGCAACGCCGAGTTGGACGACAACGTCAGCGCGCTGTGTATCTTCGGCGGCGAGCGCTCGGCGCTGGCGAAACTGTTCGCCACCCACCCGCCCATCGAGAAGCGCATCGAAGCGGTTCGGGACGTAGAGCGGTCGTACTACTGAGTTCTCTCATTCGCTCGGATCTCGGACTGCCATCCCGGAGATGTACTCGGTGAGGTCCGTCGCCGAGATGATGCCGATTGCCTCGCCGTCCTCGTCGACGACCGGGAAGTGACTGATTTCGTACTCGACCATCCGTTCGGCGATTTCCGGAATCGCTACGTCGGGTTGCGTCGTCGCGATGTCCTCGGTCATGTGGTCGCCGACGGTGGTGGTCGATTTGGGTGTTCCCTCGGCGACGATGCGGACGAAGTCCGTCGACGTGAGAATGCCGATTGGGCGGCCCTCGTCGTCGACGGCGACGACGGATTTGATGCCCTCTCCGAGCATCGAGTCCGCGATTTCTTCGACCGGTGTTTCGGGGTCAGCCGTCAATACGGGCGCGGTCATGAGGTGTCCGACTTCCGTGTTCATGGCGGTCCGTTGCGCGCTCCCATGTATAAGCATCCGGTTCTCGGCGCGTTCCGCCACCGCCGGCCATAGAGGGACCTCCCGCCCGTGTTCGACACGCTAAAGCGGCCGCCGGAACTCCCTAGGGTATGGAGTACCACGAGGCGGCGAACTTCCTGTTCGACCTCCGCCGGTACTCGCCGACGACCGGTGTCGAGTCGACCCGGCGGCTCCTCGATTTCCTCGGGGGGCCCGGCGAGGACCTCCGGGTCGTCCGCATCGCGGGGTCGAACGGGAAGGGCAGCACCGCCCGAATGGTCGAATCCGTCCTCCGGGAAGCCGGCTACGACGTGGGGCTGTACACTTCCCCACACCTCGACGACGTTCGCGAGCGCGTCCGCATCGACGGCCGGAAGGTCTCGAAGGCCGCAGTCCGTGAGTTCGTCGAACAGGTCGAACCGTACGTCACGGAGCAGGCCGCCGAGGGCGCCTCGCCGACGTTCTTCGAGACGACGACGGCGCTTGCGGTGTGGGCCTTCGCCCGCGCCGACGTGGACGTGGCGGTACTGGAGGTCGGCATCGGCGGCCGCTACGACGCGACCGGCGCCGTCGACAGCGAGGCTGCGGCGGTCACGAGCGTCACGCTCGAACACGCCGACATCCTCGGCGACACGATACCCGAAATCGCCCGCGACAAGGCCGCCGTCGCGCCGGATTCGAACCCGCTCGTCACCGCCACCGAGGGCGAGGCGCTTGAGGCCGTCAGGGACGTGGCTGGCGACGTACGCCGCGTCGGAACCGACGACGACGCCGATATCCGCGTCCGCGACGGCGGTCGGGTGGGCGTCGAGCAGGCCGTCGCACTCGACGGCGACGGCTGGGCAGTCGAAACGCGTCTCCCGCTTTTGGGGACGTATCAGGCCCGAAACGCCGGCGTCGCGGCGGCATTAGCCCGACAACTGGGTGGCGTCTCGACCGACGACATCGAACGCGGCCTCCGGAACGCCCACTGGCCCGGCCGTTTCGAGGTGATGGAGCGAGAGCCACTCGTCGTCCTCGACGGCGCACACAACCCCGGCAGTTGTGCCGGCGTCGCCGAGACGCTGTCGACGTTCGAGTACGACGACCTGCATCTGGTTTTCGGCGCGATGTGCGACAAGGACCACGCGGGCATGGTCGAAGCGCTGCCCGACCCCGACTACGTCTACACCTGCCGGCCGGACTTCGAGCGCGCCGAAACGCCCGAGGCGCTCGCGGCGGCGTTCGAGGCCGCCGGGTCGGACGCCGAGGGACGGACGAAGGCGGCTGTCGAAGACGCCGTCGAGGCCGCCACCGACGCGGCCGGCGACGGCGACGCAGTCCTCGTCTGTGGGTCGCTGTTCGTCGTCGCCGAAGCCAGGCGGCGCTGGACCCGACTCCGCGTCGAAAAGCGCGTGCCGGACCTCGACACCGCACGGGAGGTCCTCGCAAGCGCCGACGTGACCGAAGGCGGCATCCACCGGATGCGAGCGAAGGGCGTCCACCGCGTCGTCGCCACCCGCGTCCAACCCCGCCAGGCCGAATACCTCAAACAGGAGTCGCTGTCGCTCGGCGCCGAGTGTGCCACTTCGGGACTGTCCGCCCAGGACCGGGAACTCGTCGACGTGGTGTTGATGGGGACGCTCGCGCAGTTCAAACGCCTCGCGGAGACGCTCGACGGACAGCCCTACGGCCTCTCGCGGTTCGCCGACGAACTCAGGGAGACCCTCGAAATCGGCTATCGGCCCGAACCCCACGGCTACCCGTGGGACGATGGAACGGCCGTCATGGGTATTCTGAACGTGACGCCCGACTCCTTCCACGACGGCGGCCGCTACGAGGACGTCGACGACGCCGTCGCACAGGGTCGACGCCTCGTCGAGGCCGGCGCCGATATCGTCGACGTGGGCGGGGAATCCACCCGCCCGGGCGCCGACCCCGTAGCAGTCGAAGCGGAGAAAGAGCGCGTCGTCCCCGTCGTCGAGGCGCTTTCCGACGCCGACGCCCTCGTCTCCGTCGACACGCGGAAGGCCGAGGTGGCACGGGCCGCCCTCGATGCTGGCGCCGACATCCTCAACGACGTGTCGGGGCTGGAGGACCCCGAAATGCGGCTGGTAGCGGCCGAACACGACGTGCCCGTCGTCGTGATGCACTCGATTCACACCCCGGTCGACCCCGAGGCCGACATCAAGTACGACGACGTGGTCTCCGATACGCTCGATGCGCTGGTCGAACGCGTCCTGCTGGCCGAGAAGGCCGGTCTCGACCGCTCGCAAATCATCGTCGACCCCGGTCTCGGGTTCGGGAAGGCACCCGAGGAGGACTTCGAGATACTCGGCCGCCTCGCGGAGTTCCGCGCGCTCGGCTGTCCGGTTCTCCTCGGCCACTCACACAAGTCGATGTTCGGAATCCTCGACCGCGAGGCGGACGGACGGCTGTCGGCGACCGTCGCCGCAAGCGCGCTGGCCGCCGAACGGGGCGCCGACATCGTCCGGGTTCACGACGTCGAAGAGAACGTGGCGGCGGTGAAGACGGCCGCCGCCGCGATGGACCCCGGGGCGTTCACAGAGGAGTAGCCGACACGTTCGGCCGATTGGAGAAGATATATCCTCGCCGTTCGACTACACGTAGCCGTGGCGTCCCCGTTCGAGGTTCTGGGTGTCGAGCCGGATGCTGACCAGCGAGAGATAGAGCAGGCCTACCGCGACCGAATCAAGGAAGCCCACCCCGACCACGGCGGCTCCCCACGGGAGTTCAAGCGGGTCCGAGAGGCCTACGAGGACATCAAAGCCGGCCGCGCCCGGAGCGTATCCGACGCCGACGACGGAGTCGACGCACCGGGTGAACCGGAACCCGGGACCGACGAGTCGAGAGAACGCACCGACGAACCCGAGGAGTCGGCCACGCGCGTCGAGTATCTTAACTACGACGTCCTCGCCGACCACGGCTGGAGTCTCGAAGACGACGACCTCTTCGATAAGGCGTCGGCGGCGAACCTCGACCACGAGGACTACGGCCGGTTTCTGGCCGAACCGCAGGAATCATTGCTTGAAGCCGCCGAGAACCGCGGATTCGCGTGGCCCTACGCCTGCCGCGGCGGGGCGTGTGCGAACTGCGCCGTCGCCATCAAAGACGGCGAACTGTCGATGCCGGTCGACCACATCCTCCCTGAGGAGATGCTCGACCGCGGCATCCGACTCTCCTGTATGGCACGGCCGGCGACCGACCGACTCCAGGTCATCTACAATGTCAAACACCTGCCCGACCTCGACGACCTCCTGTTGCCGCCGAGTCCCTTCGAGAAAGCGCAAGCCGACGACTGAGGGCGGACGCTTGGCGGTTCAGTCGTCCGTCGGAGCCGCTTCCGCCTGTTGTTCTTCGGTGTCGTCGCCGTAGATGTCCTCGATGGCCTCCTCGTAGGCCGCCCGGATGTTGCGTCGTTTCTTCTTCATCGACGGCGTCAGGAGGTCGTTGTCGGCAGTCCACTCCTCGGGAACGAGGCGGAACTCCTTGATAGTCTCGTGGCTCGACAGCACCTCGTTGACGCGGTCGACCTCCTCGGCGACCCACTCGTGGACGCGGTCGTCGGCGACGGCCGCCGCGGGGTCGTCCGGAAGGTCGATGTCTTCCTCGTCGGCCCACTCCCACAACTCCTCGAAGTTGGGAGCGATGACGGCGCCGATGAACTTCCGGTCGTCGCCGACGACCATAATCTGGTCGACGCGGGCGGAGGTGGCGAACTCGTCTTCGATTGGCTCGGGGGCGACGTTCTTGCCCGTATCGAGGACGATGAGGTTCTTCCGTCGGTCGACGAAGCGGACGTAGCCGTCGCCGTCGATGGAGACGATGTCGCCGGTCCGGAAGTAGCCGTCATCGGTGAAGGCCGCCTCGGTTTTGTCGGGTTTGTTCCAGTAGGCCTCGAAGACGTTCGGTCCCTTCGCGAGCAGTTCGCCGACCTCGCCTTTCTCGGAGGCTTTCGTCTCCTCGCTGACCACGTCGGGGTCCAACTTGAGGTCCACGTCACACAGCGCGATGCCCATCGTCCCAACACGGATGTCTTCGGGCGGATTCGTCGTCAGGGCGGGGGCCGTCTCGGTGAGGCCGTACCCCTCCAGAATCGTCAGCCCCATCGCCCGGTAGAGTTTCGCGAGGTCCTCCGAGAGCGACCCACCACCGGAGACGAACAACTGGACGTTGCCGCCGAGCGCCTCCCGCACCTGCGAGAAGACGAGTTTGTCGGCGATTTTCAGTTTCGTCTCCAGGACGACGCCGGGGTCGTCGGCGTCATCGTAGGTCTGGGCGGTGTCGACGGCCCACTCGAAGATGCGCTTTTTCACCGGCGACTCGGAGGCCTGTTCGCGCATCTGGTTGTAGATGCGCTCGTAGACGCGCGGCACCGACGCCGCGGCGTCGGGCCCGACCTGCTGGAGGTCGTCACCGACCGTGTCGGGGTTTTCGGCGTAGGCGACGGTCATGCCGATGCCCAACTCGTGGAAGTGGTTGATTCGCTCGAAGGCGTGGGCAAGCGGCAGGAACGAAAGCGCCGTCATCCCGGCCTCCATCGCCGGAATGTCCTCGTCTTTGTCGGGACGCGGCCCGATTCGCCGTCGGAGTTGATTGAAGCAGGTCCGCCAGTTCTTGTGGGTCAACTCGACGCCCTTCGGGTCGCCCGTCGTCCCCGAGGTGTAGACGAGCGAACAGAGGTCCGTCCACTCGCGGTTCTCGAGCCACGACTGGAAGGTCTCCTCGTCGTGGTTGTCAGCCCCGAGTTCGTACACGTCCGCCAGCGTGTGGATATCCTCGCGGTCGGCGTACCGCTCGGAGACCTCGTCGATGACGACGACGAACTCCAACTCGAGGTCGTCTTCGACGGACAAAAGCGTCTCCAGCAGGTCCTCGTTTTCGACGACACAACCCATCGCGTCGTTGTCGTCCAGCAGGTACTGGACCTTCGGCGCCGAAGACTCGGTGTAGACGGTCGTGACGACGCCTTCGGCGGACTGAATCGCGTAGTCGGCTTGCGACCACTCCATTCGGGTGTTCGCGTAGATGCCGACACGGTCGTCAGGACCGACACCGAGTTCCCGAAAGCCCGTCGCGAGATACCGCACGATGTCGCCGGTTTCCTCGTAGGTGAGGGCACCGTACTCCCCTGCAGGCGGGGCCGGAACCACGTCGCCGGTCAACGACCGGTCGTAGACGCCGCCCTTGTACATCTGTGCGTCCCGACTGCCGTTCCGTGCCACAGAATCGAAGAACAGCTCCGGGATGGTCGTCTCGCCTATTACCTCGTCCGTGTACTCGCGCTCGACCGCTCTCCAATCCATAGCGATTGATAATCACACACGTACTTGAAGCTATCCGCGTGTTGACCACTTCACTGCGTCCGGAAAACGGTTCGGCGGAGTTCAGCGCGCCTCGGCGCCACAGGAACGGAACAACTCGAGGTAGTCGTCGACGACCGCGGTGTGGTCGAACGACCGGAAAGACTCGTCGATGTCCTGAAAACCGTAGCTCCAGGCCTCCTCGATGGCGTCGTCGAGGGCTTCCATGTCGGTGACGCGGATGCCGCGCTCGCGGCGCTCGACGAGTTCGTGGGCGCTGGAGTCGCCCTGATATTCGACGATGCCGACACAGCCGGCGGCGAGTGCCCACAGCAACTCCTCGGCGAACAACTCCCGCCGTGCGGTCTGGACGAAGGCGTGGGCACCCCGGTAGATGGCGACGCGCTCCTCGCGGTCGCACTCGCCGACGAACTCGACGCGGTCGGCCAATCCGAGGTCACGGGCCTGTCGCTCGTAGTCGGTTCGTTGGGGGCCGTCACCGATGACCGTTGCCGTCCAGCCGTCCTCGCCGCGGAGTTCGGCCAGCCCCAACAGCAGGCTCTCGAGGTTGGCGTCCTCGTCGAGTCGGCGGGCGTACACCACGTCGCGGCGCTCGGCGGGGTCGGTGTCGGCGACGAGCGAGAAATCGATGCTCTGGGGAACGACCGTCGTGTTCGCCTCCGTCGCGCCGGACTCCCGGACGCGCGTCCGCTGGAGTTCCGAGGGGGAGACGACGCGGGTCGGAACCCGGGCGGCGGTCGTGGTCCACGGGGACGCCTCGACTTCCGGTTCGTCGCCGAACCACTCACAGACGAGCGGCGCACGTGCGAGCGTGGCGCCGATTCGAGCGGAGACGACGGCGCCGGGCGGCGACGCCGAGGCGAGAACGACATCGGGGCGGTACCGAGCGAGCAGTCCCGGTACCCGCGTGTAGAACAGCGGCGGCGTATCGAAGGTGACCGACTCGTAGACCACGTCGTCGAGTTCGAACTGTCGGGTGTCACTGCCCCACCAGCCGAGACAGTACACCCGGACCTCGTGGCCGCGGGCCGCGAAGCGGCGGGCGAACCGCCGGAGGCGCAACGCGCCGTCGCGGTCGGACTGTGGCGGAGGTCTTCTGAACACGACCGCGATTCGCATGCGACCGACGACGAAGCGGGGTGGCAAAAAGGAAGGGGAATCCGTGCCGGGGTCATCGTCTGAGCCGAATCGCTATTACCCGCCCGCTCCACAACGGGGACGTGTACGACATCGAGCGCTATCTGAACGTCCGAAGCGCCTTCGGGGCGAGTTTCGCTCCCGACGGCACGCTCGCGTTCCGGATGGACACCACCGGGACGCCGCAGGTGTGGACCGTCGAGAAGCCGGGTGCGTGGCCGACACAGCGCACCTTCTACGACGAGCGAGTCACCTTCGCCACCTGGTCACCCGAACGGAACGAACTCGTCTTCGGGAAAGACGAGGGGGGCAACGAACGCCAACAGTTGTTCCGACTCGACGCCGACGGGACGGTGACGAACCTCACCGCGACGGACGCGAAACACCGCTGGGGCGGCTGGAGCCACGACGGCGACCGTATCGCCTTCGCCTCGAACCGACGCGATGAATCCGTCTTCGACATCTACGTCCAGGGGCGCGAGGAGACCGGCGACGACGCCGAACTGATACGCGAAGGCGACGGCTGGCTGTCGCTCGGCGGGTGGAGTCCCGACGACTCACGGCTGCTCGTCCACGAAGCCTATTCCAGTTTCGACCACGACGCCTACGTCCTCGACGTGGCGTCGGGGGAGTTAACCCACCTGACGGACCACTCCGAGGACGCCATCCGGTATTCGAGTCTCTCGTGGTCGCCCGACGGAACCGGCGTCTACTGCTGTACTGACCTCGACGCCGACACGCTGTATCTCGCGCGACTCGACGCCGAGACGGGCGACATCGAGACGGTCGAGGAGGGTGGTGAGTGGAACCTCGACGGCATCGCGTTGGACGACGAGACGGGTCGACTCGCCTACTCGCGGAACGTCGACGGCTACACTGAGTTGACCGTCGGCGAACTCACCGGCGAGACGACAATCGAGACGTTCCCTGACCCTGAGATTCCGGCGGGCGTCGCCGGTGGCGTCGCCTTCGACGACGACGCCGACCGCTTCGCCGTGACGGTCACCGCCGACACCGAGAACACAAACGTCTACCTCGTCGACGCCGAGACGGGCACCGCCGAACGGTGGACACACGCTTCGACGGCGGGCATTCCCGAAGAGACGTTCCGGGAAAGCGAGTTGGTGCGCTACGAGACGTTCGACGGCCGCGAGATTCCGGGCTACCTTTCGCTTCCGGACTCGGCGCCGGAAGAGGGCGCGCCTGTCGTCGTCGACATCCACGGCGGCCCCGAGAGCCAGCGCCGGCCCTCCTTCTCGCCGGTCAAGCAGTACCTCCTCGCCCACGGCTACGCCGTCTTCGAGCCGAACGTCCGCGGGTCGACCGGCTACGGCCGGGCTTACACCCATCTAGACGACGTCGAAAAGCGGATGGATTCGGTGGCCGACATCGAGGCGACCGTCGAATGGCTCGCCGACCGCCCCGACATCGACGACGACAGGGTCGTCGCCAAGGGCGGTTCCTACGGCGGGTTCATGGTGCTCGCGGCGCTCACCGAGTACCCCGAGTTGTGGGCTGCCGGCATCGACACCGTCGGCATCGCCAACTTCGTGACGTTCCTCGAAAACACCGGGTCGTGGCGCCGCGAGCTACGAGAGGCCGAGTACGGCTCACTGAGTGAGGACCGTGAGTTCCTCGAATCCATCTCACCTATCAACAACATCGAGAGCATCGAGGCGCCGCTTTTCGTCCTCCACGGCGCGAACGACCCCCGCGTCCCGGTGGGTGAGGCCGAACAGATAGTCGAGAAAGCCAGAGCACAGGGCGTCCCGGTCAGAAAACTAATCTTCGAAGACGAAGGCCACGGCTTCTCGAAGTTGGAAAACCGCATCGAAGCCTACACCGAAATCGTCGATTTCCTCGACGAACACGTCTAACGGCGGCTCTCGAAGTCGGATTCGTGGGTAAACGGTAGCAGATTTCGGGCACAAGTCTTTTGGTACGTCAACACATACCATGGTGTAAGAGGTGGTGACCAGTCTACGGGGAAACACACCAGCAATCGACCGGACGAATCGCCATCGAACGACTGCTGTAGTGGTATCACGGCGAGAACTCCCGACCCAGAGGGCCGACGCACTGCATCGAATCGATTCACAACCCACGTTTGAACCGGGTACAGCGGGTTCCGGACCCCGTCCCAGGCACCGAACCGAAACTGACGCGAATCGAACGAATCGAGAAACGAACCGAGAAACCGACGGACCGAGCAAAACACACGACCGAATATTTTTTCGAGCGCCGATACCGCTACCGTGCGTTTTCCAGTTTGTCCATCGCTTCGGGGTTCTCGATGGATGACATGTCACCCAAGTCCTCGCCGGTGTAGGTGGCCTGAATCGCCCGGCGGATGATTTTCCCGGACTGAGTTTTGGGGAACTCGTCGACGAACAGCACCTCCCGCGGCCGGAACGGTTTGCCGTGTTCCTCGCCGACCTTCGCCCGGAGCTCCTCTTTGAGGTCCTCGCTTTCCTCGTAGCCCGGCTCGAGGACGACGTAGGTGACGACGGCGGTGCCGGTGGTGTCGTCTGGGACGCCGACGGCGGCGGCCTGATTGACCGCCTCGTGTTCGATGAGCGCGCCCTCGATTTCGGCGGGTCCGACCTTCCGGCCGGCGACGTTGAGCGCGTCGTCGGCCCGACCGTGCAGGAACCAGAAGCCGTCCTCGTCCTTCTGAGCCCAGTCGCCGTGGTCCCACATCGGCGGGTCCTGGAAACTCGACCAGTACTCGTGGAGATAGCGGTCGTCGCCCTGCCACAGCGATTTCGTCATCGACGGACAGGAATCACGCGCGACGAGATAGCCACGTTCGTGGTCCTCGGCGATGGACTCGCCGGATTCGTCGACGATGTCGATGTCCATCCCGAGACCCGGGCCACCGAGCGTACAGGGCTTCAGCGAGTTGATGGGCATCGGCATCAGGAAACAACCGAAGATTTCGGTCCCACCCGAGATGTTGATGATGGGTGCCTCGCTGCCGCCGATCTCCTCGTAGAACCACAGCCACGATTCGGGGTCCCACGGTTCGCCGGTCGAACCAAGCAGGCGCAGACTGGAGAGGTCGTGGCCCTCGACCCACTCGTCGCCCTGCTTGCGGAGCGCCCGAATCGCTGTCGGCGAGATGCCGAACTGGGTGACGTCGTGGCGGTCTATCATCTCCCAGAAGCGGTCGGGTTGGGGGTGGTCCGGTGCGCCCTCGTACATCACCATCGTCCCGCCGAAGGTGTGGGTACCGATGAGCGTCCACGGCCCCATCATCCAGCCGATGTCCGACACCCAGAAGAACCGGTCGGAGGGCTTGAGGTCGAACCCGAAGTACACCTCCTTTGCGGCCTGTAGTTGGGCGCCGGCATGCGTGTGGACGATGCCCTTCGGCTTGCCCGTCGTCCCCGAGGAGTACAGCAGCATCGACTCATCTGAGGCGTCGAGTTCCGCCGTCTCGTAGTCGTCGGCCTGCGTGGCGACCGACTCGCTCCAGAAGACGTCTCGGCCCTCGGTCATCTCGGGGTCGCTGTCTGGGAAGCGCCGGTAGACGACCACGTCGGTCACGTCGTGGTCGGCTTCCTCGATGGCTTCGTCGGCGGGCGCTTTCAGCGGTATCTCCGACCCCCGCCGGTAGAAGCCGTCGGCGGTGAACAGCACGTCGGCTTCGGGGTCCTCGATGCGGGTGGCGGTGGCCTCGACGCCGAAACCCGAGAAGATGGGGACGGCGATGGCGCCGATCTTGAAACAGCCGTACAGGATGGAGATGACCTCCGGCACCATCGGCATGTACAGCGCGACGGTGTCGCCTTTCTCGACGCCGACGGATTCGAGGTAGTTCGCCACCTGATTCGACGTTCGGGAGAGTTCGTGGTACGTGAAGTTCCGGACGTCGCCGTCCTCGCCCTCCCAGATGCAGGCGACCTTGTTCCGGCGCTCGGAATCGGCCGCCGCATAGCGGTCGACGGTGTTGTGGGCGACGTTCAGTTTCCCGCCAGGGTACCAGTCGGTGAACTGCGGCCCCTCCGAGTCGTCACGGACGCTGTCGTATTCCTCGTACCACTCGATGTCGAGATAATCGGGCAGTTCGTCCCAGAACCACTCTACCTCACTCGTGGTGCGTTCTATCAGTTCCTCGTAGTCGTCGATGCCGTACTCCTCCATGAACGCGTACACGTTCGTCGACTCGACGAACGCGTCGTCGGGTTCGTGTACCACCTCGTCGAACTCCTCAAGAGACTCCATACTGTGATGTGTTCGCACCCGCCGTCAAGTAGTTTTCTTCCTTGAAAAAACAAAAAATGAATTTCATGTTGTCCAAGGAGGGGGAACGGTTTTGCGTCGGCCGCTCCAACGCAACGCTATGTACGTCCGGGACGCACGAAACCGCGATGAGGCCTGGCTGTTAGACCACATCGAGGCGATGGGCCTGGACGAGACGGCCTTCCGGTCGCGGGACTACGTCATCGCCGTCGACGAGGAGTCGAACACCCGCGCGGGATTCGGCCGGATTCGAGTCCACAGCGGCGACGACGGAGAAGTGTGTGAACTCACCTCCATCGGCGTCCTCGACGGCTGGGAACGACAGGGCGTCGGCGCCCATGTCGTCGAGCGCCTCGTCGACAGCGCCGAAGCCGAGGGGTTCGACCACGTCTACTCGCTGACGAGTTCCCACGACTACCTCACCCAGTTCGGCTTCGAAGGCGTCTCCTCGGACGCGCTTCCGGCGGTGTTACAGGAACGACTCGAATCCAAGCGGGAGTCGCTGGACCCCGAAGCCGTCCCCATGCGCATCGACACCGAGCGGTTCCGGATGCCCGAGCGCCTCCGCGAGCGGTTCAAGGTTGCAGCCGAGGCCCAACCCGAGCCCGAACCCGAGGAATCCGCCGAGGACTTCGGTATCGACCCCGACGAAGCGACCTACAAGTACGATACCGGGAGCTGAGGCTCCGTTCCCAGCGTCAAAAAAAGCCGTCTTGGAAGGCTCTGTTCAGGTCGGGCCTTTGTTGCACTCTTTGTTCGTTTCCTCACCGTCGGCGACGTCGAAGCTGCCGCCGCTTTCCTCAACTTTGAAGCCCTTTTCACCGTAGCAGGGCGAGGACTGACACCGGACGTAGTCGCTCCCGTCGGTGCCGAACGTGATGCCTGCGGACCCGTTGCCTGCAGCGAAATCGTCGGCGGCGCGACCGGCCCCGAAGCTGTTGTCGTCGGCCGACATGAGGGCTGTTCCCTGCGTCGCGTTATCGACATCGAACAGGTACCATTCTTGGCCACCGAACAGGACGACCACCTCGATGGTGTCGTTCGATTCCCACTCGATTTCGACGGGTTCGCCGTTATCCTTCGTGTGTTTCACGTCGACGCTTTGGATGTCGGGGACGGTGTCATCGCCCGTACAGAACGCGACGAAGCTGATGGCTTTGAGGCCCTCGAAGTCCTCCGTTTCATCAGGTTCGTCCTCGCCATCCTCGCCATCCTTGCCATCATCCCCGTCGTCGCCATCACCCGGTTCCTCGGTGTCGCACTCGTCACCGGCGAAGGCCGTGATGCTCAACGAGGCGTCTTCGAAGATATCCGTGCCGGCGTCGAAGCCGAACGCTCGGACGACGAAGCCGATACACAGACACTCACCCGGGGCGAGGTGGTACCCCTCGGCTCTCGGTTCGAGTGGCGACATGTCGATGACTGCATCCCGATCGTCGCCCTCGTAGAAGACGACCGCGTCGTCTCCCGCCGAGAAGCCGTACTCGGCTTCGTACTCGTGCGGAACCGGTCCCGGAATCTCCGGAACGTCGAGACGGAAATCGACGCAGACCCCGTGGTCGCTCTGATTGCAGACCTCGAAGACGTTGTCGAACCAATAGATTGACTCGACGTTGATACCATCACCGGCGAAGTTGTCGTTTTCCTCGCTTATCTGCAGGGCGAACTGTCCGTTTTCCTCGACGACGTAGACCCCGTTTGAGGATGGCTGGCCCTGCGGACCCCTACACGGCCCCAGTCCAATCAGTGCATCCGAATCGGGGACGACATCGATACTAGTGTCCCGTCGGACGTTGGCCGCGCTGAACGCTCCCGAACCGACGAGTGTACTTGCACCTACCGACGCGCTTCCGAGGCCGACGAGTATGCTTCTTCGTTTCATAATTGTGTTTTCGGTGCTTTGACGACCACCAGCAGACTCACGCTGGAGGGCCGAACGACCGACTGAAGCGGTTGCTGTCGGCCCGTTTCAGTTGTCGATGTTGTTCCCGGACGGCGGATTCTCGCCAGCGTTGACGACCAGCGATCCTTCCCAGTCGGGCGTGTCTGTCGAGTCGACATCGCCGACGTTGATAATCAGTGAGACGTAGAGGCACTCACCAGGGCTGAGTTCCGTACTCACACGGCCCGCATTGTCAGTCATATCCATCGCGAAGGCGGCACCCCACGTGTCGTCAGCGCTGCCGACGAGCACGGCCGCCGCATCTTCGCTATCGACGTCGGACGAGTCGGTCGGGGCCGAATCCGCATCGTAGGTGAGTTCGAACTCGTAGGTCTCGTCGCTCTCGTTGCAGAGCGCGAATGCCGGGTCGTCCTCGATTTCGTTGTCCGAGGGGCCGGGTGCGGCGCTGCCGTACAGGACATCATCGGAGCTGACGCCAGCGATGCCCTGATTGTCGAGGCCGTCCTCGGCGTCGTCTTGGCCCAACGCCCCGACCTGGTAGGTCGAGTTGGCGTTCACGCCGTTGCCGCTCTGGTTATCCGCTTCGAAGCTGATGTAGAGCTGGCCGTCCTCGTAGCCGACCCGACTTTCTGAGACGGTTGAGTTGTTACCGACGACGTCTTGGTGCCAGCCGGGGAGCAGCTGAATAAGCGCAGCGTCGTCGGCGCTGACCGCCACATTTGCCTCACGATTTCGAATCTGTGCGGAACTGAACGCACCCGAGCCGACGAGCGCGCTGGTTCCAACTGCTGTACTCCCTGCCGCGATCAGGAATTTGCGTCGATCCATATTTCGTTCACCTTGGTTTCCGCGCCCACCCGCCCACACGGACACTACACACACGCGACCGCCGACCGTGCCATCGGGGGAGCGCTTGGTTAGACCATACCCCCATACCTACGTTGGTATTGGCTAGCAGACCGAACGCAACCCCTCAGTGTCGTTCGAAAACGACAAGGTTCGGTCGAGAAATCCATCGTTGAATCGATACTCGAATGGATAATGGCCCGAAGCCTTCGTGCGATCCGAAGGTAACATCTGATTTCGTCGGACGAAGTTCGGAATATATCACTCGGAAAGCTGTCTCGCCGGCTCAATGGTAACGACGGGCTTGTTATCTATCAACACACGGATAAAAAGAATACCGCGTCAGGACGACGGTGCTGTGTACGTTTCGGTCGCCGTCGAAACACCCGCATCGGAATCATCGACGTGCACCAGCACGTCGCGCGTCGACCCATCGAGATCCGGATTACAGGTCGTGTACGTAATCGAGTAAGTCCCCGAGATGATCTCCCCGATGTCTTCGAAGACGCTTTTGATGTCGTCTGTCTCACCGACGAAGGCGTTCTCGTCTTGATCGTCTATGACGTCATCGTCGGTCTTCGGCGGGCTTGAAAGATCCTCCATCAAATTCTCGTCAGCCCCAGACCCGTACGCGATGGAAATAACCGTCGTCCCATCACCCTCGTCATTGAGGTCGGTAACGTTCCGGGTGTCGCGAGCCGCTTGTCGGGTGGCATCATTGTCATCCGCGCCACCATTCGCCAAGACGACCAAGAAGTTAGGCGTACTCCCATCACCATTATTATTCAATTTTTCTTGCGCTTTGGTAATACCTTGCGCCATCGGAGTCGTGCCATTAGCGGTGAGGTTTCCAATGGCTGTTTTGACGTCCCCCGGATCAGTACCAAGTGGTGAAGCAACACGCGCATCCGAGACACCGGCCCTGTCGCTGAACTCGACTAGGCCGATATTGACTCCCGGACCGAGGGTGTCAACGAGCGTCTTTGCCCCGCTTTTCGCGTTGCCGATCTTGGTTCCACTCATCGATCCAGACGTGTCCATCGCGATCATCACATCTGCCTCGGCTTCCTCGTCCTCACCGGCGAAGGCGACCGATGGATCCTGCCCGAAGTTATCGCCTCCGAACGTCTCGCAGATACTGAAGTCGTCGGCCGTTAAATTCCCGTTTTCACCCGCAGTAGTCTCAACCCGCGCCGTCGCGGTGATCTCGGGGAAGTTTCCAGCATCGAGGTTCTCGATTGTCAGGAAGTCCTCGGTACCGTCGCTCTCTGAGACATCACAGGACTCACATTCGGGGGCCTTTGGGTCAGATCCACCTTCCCCATCGGGACACTCCGCGTTCGCGCGAAGCGAAATGTCGTTGTCGACGGCCTCCAGCAGTTTATCGACATCCGCCGACGTGAGCCCGAGTGTGTTCGTGTAGATGCCAACACACGTACACTCACCCGAGCCGAGTTCGTAGGCGTTCGCGGCGCCGAGAATCGACTCATCGGGGTCGTCCCCGATGTAGAAGTCAACCCGGGGGTTTCCGTCGTTAGTTTCGGGCCAGTCTTCGTGTTCGACCACCCACAGACAGATACTGTGGCCGCTCTGGTTGCAGACCTGGAAGGTGTTGTGGAACCAGTAGCGCGAATTGCCGTTGACGCCATCCCCTTCATTCGGTTCCTCTGAGATGTCGATATACAGTTGGCCGTTTTCGTTGATTCCCGAATACATCGCGTTATCCGATCCGGGACAGCTATCCAGTCCAACGAGGGCGTTGGGGTCCTCGACCACGTCAATCGAGACGGAGCGTTCGGCCCGCATCGCCGAGAACGCACCCGAACCGACCAGTGCGCTACTCCCGAGGGAAGCACCCCCCACGCCAATCAGGAATTTTCGTCGTTCCATGGTTGTTGTACCTCCTTTGCGCGCCTCCCCGCGCTCGCGAGGGCGAGCGCGAACCTGGGAACCGCTCGATTCGAGGTAGATGCCGACCCCACGTTGGTATTGACTAACACACCGAGTCGAACCCGAACCTTCAGAGCCGAAACGAAAGGTTCAACGAGAGAAACCAATGGTTTCCAGACGTACTAACCGACTACAAATGTATAACGAGGGGTTCGTTTTCGGAGTGTCCAGTTACTATGAGGGCCCAAATGACGGAAATAGACGGCGTTATTAACACTTCCGTTGAACGGACGAAAAGTAATTTGCGGGTTGTAATCAACTCCCATCCGGATTGGTGGGAGCATGAAGGATTCAAATCAGTTCGAGGGACTACACTCGACGGGGAGGGGAACTCTCACGGACACGCTTGAGGCTGGAGAGATATCCGTTCCACGGGAAGACATCTTCGAGGTGCTGTGTAATGCCCGTCGGCGGTGTATCGTTCACTACCTGAAGAAGTACGAAGGCAGGCGAATCGAGCTCAGGGAAATCGTCGACTACGTCGCCGCGTGGGAGGAGGGGACGACTATCGACCGACTCGACAGCGACAAACGCAAGAGCGTCTACTCGGCGGTCAGGCAGACACACCTGCCAAAACTCGAAGATGCCGGACTCATCGAGTACGACCACATGCGCGGTGACGTGGAGTTGACCGACGCCCTCCAAGAGGTCCAACTGTATCTGGAATACGTCCCCGGCAACGACATCCCGTGGAGCGAGTACTACCTCGGTCTGTCGCTCGTGGCTGCCGCGCTCATCGCCGCGACGTGGTACGGGGCCTATCCGTTCGGCGGTCTCTCTGGATTCACGCTGGCAGTGATTCTCGTCGCAGTGTTCGGAGCATCGGCCGTCGTTCAGACGTACCAGACCGCGCGAAATCAGCTCGGAACCGGTAAATACGAACTAGAAGAATGACCTCTCGAACGCTTGTCGGGTTGTTGGTAGTGTGGCTTGGAGTTTCACTCACCGTCGCAAGCGGTGGCTTCAGCGCCGCAGAGGTCGACCGCAACGCGACGGTCGATGTCGCGGACGACCCCGACGCGTTGGTCGGCGTCGAGACACACGACATCGAGAGGACGAAGCACACCTATCCGGACGGTATCGAGACCGGCGGCGAGGTGGGCACCGATACTCCCGAAGCCGGCGTAGCGGTGCTGTTCGTCTACGAGGACGTTCCGATTGGGACGGTAACGAACCGCTTTCCAGCGCCGATGACCGTCAACGTTACCGTCGAAACCGAAGACGAGTATCCGATCGTCGAAGGCCACAGGACACCGACGGAGCTAGGTGTCGGCGAATCCGGAGATGTGACAGTCGACGTGAAATGCCCGGTCGTGCTCACAGCTGTCGGGAACGGCACTCTCGGAGTGTCAGCACTCGATACCCGGGAGACGACGGCAGAACTCGATATCGGTGCGGACTCACCGGCGACACGAACGACCGCCCGATTGACTCGGGAGGCAACCGTCGAGTGTTCCTTCCCCGGAGCCAGGATACGTGCCGGCATCCTCCCGGACGATACGGCCCCCGGACTCCACCTCGATGTGGCAGGGAACACGAGCCACGACCCTACTCCAGTTCTCGAAGATTGACGTGCTGTGGCGGTTCGAACTCGTAACACAGCGATTCACCGAGTACGTAGTACCGGTGTTTGCCCACGTCCTCGATGACGCGTGCGTCGGTGTCGATGGCGATATCGACGAGGTCCTCGAGGTTATCGATGCGGACACGCGGTTTGTCGTCGGCGGCGGTCGACACCGCACCCCGGGAAATCCACTGGTCGAACTCCTTCCGTTCGGCGGCAAACGACAGGCTTCGGCGTTCGGTGTCGGTCACCTCGAACGCCCCGCGATGCCGACCGACCGCGACACCGGCGAGTCCAACGAGCGAGAGGACGACGAGCAGCGGGCCGAGGACGCTCCGAACCGGGCCGTAGCTCTGTTCGACCGTCACCGTCTCCGTTCGCGGATGGGGTTCGGTTTTCCCAGAGGGCCCGCTTACGCTGTAGGTGTCCGAACCGGGGTCGAGCGTGAGCGTGTAGGTGGCTTCGTCCGTAGCCTCGCCCCCCGCCGCGGTGCCGGTGGCCTCGACGGCCGAGACGACGCTGACCGAAGTCTCACCGGGCGAGGCGCCGAGGTCCTCACGGACGCCCTCGATGTCCGCGAGCACCTCTGTCACGTTGACGGTGAACGATGTCGTCGCCAGTTCTCCGGGCGCGACCGTCTCGGAAGTCGTTCCGAGCGGTTCCTCGATGCGCCAGAGTTCTTCGGTGTTGCCGTCGTCGCCCTCCGACACCGACCGGATGACGAGCGTCGTCGTCGTTTCGACCGTCAACTCCCCGTTGGGAGCCTCGAACCCGTATCTGAACTGCCCGTCGAGTTCCGGGCCGAGTTGCGTGTAGTACAGCGAGCGGTCCTCCAGCGTCTCGCCGACATCGAACACCCTGTTTTCGGTCTGAATCGTCGAGGAGTGAGTGTACCCGCCGACGGAGCGCCACTCACTTACGGTCCGCTGTTCGGTCTCCGTACCCGGTTCGATTTGCGTCGTGTAGGTCAGCGCTCCGCCGACGAGCAGCGCGACGACGAGTGCCGCCGCGATAACCACCGCGTAGTCGGCGACCACCACCTTCGCCCGTTTCCCCCACATTTCGTCCCGGCAAACGCAAGGCCACAATAAAAGGGTTATCACGGCACCATTCGCTGGGCTTCAGAGCCACGACTCCCGTGAACGCGAGCGCGTCCGCACCGGCGAGGCCCCGACCACGAGCAACCCGACGAGGAGGAACGACCCACCCATCAGCAGGCTCGTGGCGAGCGTCGGCAACCACGGATGGACCGCGTACAGCCCCGCGACGACGCCGAAGGGCAACACGGCGAAGTAGCGGTGTTCGGCGACGTACTGCGGGTAGTAACCGGTCTCCGGCGGCGCCTGTAAGGTGACCGTGACGTTTCGCGATTCACCGCGGTCCATCCGCACCGACGTCGGCTCCACGTCAACGTTGCTGCTCGCAGGCGAATAGAAGGCGTACACCGGCAGTTGGCCGCCGTTGAGCGCCGGATACGTCAGATTCGAAGTCTCGTCCGTCGGCACCGTCGTCGGGTTCTCCGAGTCGAACGACGCGCTCACCATGCCGTACTCCTGGGTGTTCGACATCGCGGCCATCGTGCCGCCGCTGACCAAGGCGACGAACAGCGCCATCGCGAGCACGAGGCGACGGGGGTCATAGATGCCCTTCCGGCGTCGGGTTCGCTTGACGACGCGCTGTCGCCGCTCGTCGTCGAAGAGGAACCCGAAGAGAAGCACTGCCAACCCACCGCCGGCGATGAGGAGCGCCAGCCCCTGCGTGCCGAGGAACGCCCGCGTGCCGAACGTCTGTGCCAGCGTTCGCTGGACGGAGTCGAGCATCCCGCGGGCGGCCTCGGTCAGCAGTCCCAACCCTGGAATCGCGACCACCTCGCCGTTTACTTGCCAGACCTTCGCGACGACCTGTGCGTCGGTGACCGGCGGCTCTTGGCCGTCCTGATCGGTGAAGGGGTTTGCATCACCGCGGGTGATATACCCCGATTCGGTCTCCCCGACGACGCGGTGGGTCGTCAGCCCGCCGCCCTGGAGATTCTGGGCTTCGAAGACGATAACGTCGCCCTCCTCGATGTCGCCCGCGACGGGCGAGGGAATCGCGACGAAGCCGTCGCCGGGTTCCAGCGTCGGCACCATGCTCCCCGTCTCGACGAACCCCAACAGCACGGGCTGGCCGAGTGCGGCCCCCGCGATGAGCGCGACGAGCACCAACACCAACAGCAGTTCCACCCCCCGGGTGGCGTAGCCTCGAAGCGACACGTACTGTTTCTCTCGGCGGCGATTGGGAAAAGCGTTTCACCGGAGACGGACCGTAATCGAGCGTTACTCTCGGTATTGGCGGAATACGAATAAAGCCTAGATACCGAACATACCCGCCCCTTTAATTTGAAAGGGCGAACTATCAAAACCGATTTACTGCAGACCACCATGTAAACATGTACCACATCGAGTGGGGAGGGGATTGGATGCACAGCAAACTACCTGTAGGAGGGTCACTCGAAACTGCTGGCGACGGCCGCGAGCTGACGCGCGATGACGTCTTCGAAATCCTCAGCAACGACCGACGTCGATGTATCGTTCACTACCTGAAACAACACGACGGCCGCCGCGTGGACTTGCGGGAGCTCGTCGATTACGTCGCCGCGTGGGAGACCGACACGCCGATCGAGAAGCTCGATGGCGACAAACGCAAGAGCGTCTACGCTGCGATTCGACAGACGCATCTCCCGAAGATGGAGGAGGCGGGTATCGTCGAGTACGAGCAGCTACGTGGGGAAGTAGAGTTGACCGACTGCGCCCGTGAAGTCGAACTATATCTGGAGTACGTCCCCGACGACGACCTCGCTTGGAGTGAACTGTACCTCGGGCTGTCGGCGGTGGCACTCTCGCTCACTGTCGTCGCCTGGAGCGGCATCTACCCATTCGGCTGGCTTTCCGCGTGGGCTCTCGCATTCGGCTTCACGGTGGTGTTCGTCGTCACCGCGGCGGTTCACACCTACCAATCGAGGCAGCGACAGCTCGGGACCGGCGAGTACGAAATCGAAACGCCGGGATAGGGGCCCGTTCGTTCACACCCACGCCTCAGTTCCGGGGAGTCGAAGCCCAACCTCGACGCTCGCGTACGTCGCGACGAACGCCAACGCGTAGCCGAGCAGGTGCGCGTAGAGGTTGACGACGCTTCCGCCGCCCGTCGGGTCCGCGGGGAAGGCGACGAAGACGAACGCGAGGAACGCGAGCAGTCCGGCGGCGAACAGCTCGAAGTGGCCGGCCATCCCCGCGGCCGCCCGGACGTTCGAGCGGAGCCGCCCCGGATGCTCGAAGGCCGGCAGGGCGTACAGCAGCGCCGACAGCACCGACGCCGCCGCCAGCCCGTAGGTCACCGGCGACCGAACGCTCAACAGCGCCGACAGCGCCAACCCGACGAAGAAGAAGGCGGGAGCGAGCGAGCGACGCGAGCCGATGTCGAACTGTGCGTCGAGGTAATCGGCGAGCGCGATGGGCAGGTAGCCGACGAAGGCCAACAGCACCCCCGAGAAGCCGTAGCCCACGCTCGGCCGGATAACGGCGAGGTTCAGATACGACAGCGCCACCGGAAAGACCGCGAGGAAGACGGCGAAGGCGACGAAGAACCGCCGCCGGTGGCCGCTCAGGGCGCTCAGCAGGTGCGCCAGCGGCGCGACGAGCAGGTAGCCGCCCACGTTCACCAGCAGGTGCGCCGAATCGAGGTGGACGAACGCCGACGTGTAGGCAGTGAGTAGCGAGGGGTCGGTGTAGGCGAAGGTCAGCGACTCCCGAATCTCAAGCGGGAGCGCAAAAACGGCGACGAGGACAAGCGGGACCGAAAACAGGAGCGCGAGGTCGCCAGCGCGGACGCTCTTTCGGAGACTTCCAAAAAACGACTTCGCCGTCTCATCGCTCATTACACCTCTATTCGCTTTCGATACGGTAAAAAGAACGGCCGGTATCGAGAACTGAAACGGATGGCTTAGGCACCGCGGAGCCGCCGGAAGAGCAACATCGTGCCGATGACACCAGCGAGCAGTAGGGCGATACCGAGCAGTGCAGTGGAACCGAAGCCGGCAACTTCGTCGGTTTGGTCGTCAGTCTCGGTCGGCCCATCGTCGACCGCCGTTGGAGCCGGCGTCGATTGTGGCTCGTTCGGAGTCGGCGTGGCCGTCCCGGTCGGCTCGGGCGTAGATTCCGTTTCGGTGTCTGTCTCCGTCGAATCGGGTGTTTCCGTACCCGAATCGTCATCGTCTTCGGAGTTTTCGACGGAGTTGGACTGGAATTCACCGCCGCCGGATTCTCCAGTCTCGACTTCGGGGTCGAGAACCGCCATCACGTTGATGGAGTCGAGTGTGATTTCGTTCGTCTCGCGGGTGTCGATTCGCATCGCTATTGTTTCCGAATCTCCGGGCTGTATGAGCACTCCGTTGGCTTGGCTTTCTGTCATCCCCTCGCCCGGAACGTAGAACTCGACGGCGTCGCTGTCGTGTTCAACCCAGACGGTCGCGTCGCTCTGCTGTTCGAGGACGTTCTCGATTGTGAAGACAGGGCCGATATCGGTGAGGGCGTTCGGGTTCACGCCTGCCGCGTTCATGTTCGGATTGTCTTCGGTGAGAATGATCCGGATTTCCCCAGTCTCGTCCTCGAATTGGGCGTAGGTCCCTGCGTTTTCGGCCAGTTCAACTTCGAGAACATTGGTTTCGTCGTGAGAGACCACATCGACACCGCTGGTGGAGACCACAAGACCGGCTATCGCCAAAATGAGAAGGCAGGAGGCAAGTATTCTTTTCATTTATTTTCCTGCATATTTGGCTTGCGTGGGAACCCACCGGCGGTATCATATCACGCCCCTATTCTTAGTCTCTCTCTCCCGGCTGTCCGTCGGTAAAGGCCACTGCCTTGATGACCATCGTGTGGTTCCCTTCTAATTCAGCGAAGTCGACATCATTACGATCCCACCCGACTCCGATGTTCTCAACCTGCTCACCCGTGTCGAGATGTACGGGGTTGTTGGGGTAATTGAAGCCAGCCCCGCTGGCTTGAGGGTTGTCCTTGTCAGAAGTAGCCCCATAATCCGTTTCGAAGTCTTCCCCATAACCATTTGGGCCATCTACATCAACGCCGCTGCTCTTGTCTTCCGGGATATCTTGAGAATTGGGCTGGACCTTGTCTTTGGGGAACAGATCTCCGTTATTTTGTGGACCCTCAGCGAAGATACCGAAGCCACCGGGGAGATCCGAGGCGTCCTTGTCCACGCCGACTCGAACGATTTGAGTCCCTTGATTTTTCACTTTGAACAGGTTAGCGAATTTCGAATCCGCATTGATGTTAACGGAATCGAAGTCCAGAGCCAGCCCATTCTCAGTGTTGAGAACGTATTCGTTTCCGTTCGGGGTATCTTCACGGGTTATTTGGAGGTATGCTGAAGCATCACCGGCAACCTGAATTGAAATATCACGTGCTGCGTTGACACTTGTAAACGCGCCCGAGCCGACGAGCGCACTCGTTCCCACTGCCGCACTACCCGCACCGATCAAGAATTTGCGTCGTTCCATGTTGGTTTCACCTTGGTTTCCGCGCGGCCCCACGCCCCCACACCTCACATCGACCGACCGGGCATCAGTGGCTCCGCGCTTACTCACCCCAAAGAGAGGACACCCCTTCTGTATGCACTGGCAGAATCGAACACAGCCCCGACCTGCGAACGGACACAAGGGGGCTGAGTCGCTCACATCCCTATCCTGAAGTACCCTTGAGAGACCCTTAATCAGCCATTAATAGCCGTTTCATCGAGAAATTGAATGCTATTCTCCTCGTTTCGCCGCTGTCGAACCGTCCGTTCCGTGGCTCGAACCCGAATCCCCGCCCTACAGACGACTATCGAAATCAGAATTCGACCGCAGCCTGTCGGTTTCGCGAGAACGCGCGCGAGAATTTACGAGATTATTCCACAACTACGACTGTAGATTTTCCAGCCCATTCACTGGTCCGAGACCGCGGTTCGAGAGTTACAAACGCCCCCTTATAAATAACCCATACCTAATCACCAGCCAATTATATACCAACCATCCAAAACCGCAATACTGCGGTCGAATTAGTACCGAATTCGAGCTCAAATCACAAAACCATCGCAGGGTTTAATTAGTGCGACCCGCGTCAGACAATTGTAGTCCTCTGGTGGGGGAACATGAGTCTCAAAGGAACCACAATCTCCGATTCGGTCTCGCCCTCTGACAACGCATCGTCGCTGCCGCGCGACGAGGTCTTCGAGGTGCTCAGTAACGCCCGGCGCCGCTGTGCGCTGCAGTATCTGAAACAACAGGACGACCGACGGGTCGAGTTGCGCGAGCTCGTCGACCACGTCACCGCGTGGGAGAACGACACCACGACGGCCGAAATCGACAGCACCGAGCGCAAGCGCGTCTACACGGCGCTGCGGCAGAACCACCTGCCGAAGCTCGACGACGCCGGTATCATCGAGTACGAACACATGCGCGGGGAGGTGGAGTTGACCGAGGACGCACGCGAAGTCCAGATGTATCTGGAGTTCGTCCCGCACAACGACATCCCGTGGAGCGAGTACTATCTCGGGCTATCGGCGGTGGGGGCGGCGCTCGTCGCCGCCGTGTGGGTGGGGGTGTACCCCTTCGGTGAACTGTCCGGTCTTGGACTCTCTGTGATTCTCATCGCGCTGTTCGCCGTTTCCGCTGCGGTTCACACCTACGACGCCGCACGAAACCGCATCGGCTCCGAGAAATACGAGGTGTGTGACGAATGAAGCGCCGCAGCGTTCTCGCCTCGATGGGCGCGTTCACGGCGAGTGGAAGTCTGATAATGGGGTCGGAGGCGTTCACCTCGGCGGAAGTCGAGCGAGACGTGAATATCGACGTGGTCGGTGATCCCTATGCCTTCTTGGGGCTCGTGTATCCGTCGGCGGGCTGTCGCTCGAAGGACGAACTCGATGACGAAAACTTCTCCAAAGAGGAATCCGACGACTCCGGCTTGGATGACTGTAAGTCGGAACCGCAGTCCGTATCTGTCGAAGAAGGCGGAGAAAAACCACTGTTCTTCGCTTTGAATCGGTTCAACGTCGAAATCGGTACCTTCGAAGTCGAGATCGATAGCGACGATAAGAAGTTCGACTCGATAACTATCAAGGAAAACAAACCACCGGAATTCGACACCGGAGACGTTGCCAAAGTCACTGTTGAGTCGACGGGGGCAGGAGGAACGACCTTTGACGAGGTACCGGTCAAAATCAAAGCCGAAGGGAGTGGTACCACCGTTGAGGCGACCCGTGTCTTTGAGGTGACCGTTGAGGAGCAAGCCGAACCAAAGTGTGGAGTATTCGAAATCACAAGCGATACGAAGGGTAATCTAAAAATCAACGTCGAACGAAACGGGTCCGGAATCGAGGTAATTTCGGATAAAATAGATGGTGAATCATTCCAATCGACAACTTGCCTCGATATCATCATAAAAGACGGCGTTACACTTAATGGTGGACTAAAGGTCGGAGTCGATGATGAGATCAGTGTCAACCTCATTGAGGAGGAGGGTTCAGATGTCAATGGGTCTCGCGATATTCGTAAGGGACTGTTGAATTCCCTACTGAACTAAATAGTCGGCTCTTTCGGGTTCTACTCAGCTATTGCGAAAATCCCTATAGGAGTATTCTAATCTCTATTGTACTGAATTATCGCAGTGGCTGGAATCAAATCACTCCGCCAACCCTTAAGCCCCGTCCGACCCCTTTCTCTAATAATGTTCGACCCCGACGACCTCGAAGCCATCCGTGAGGGCCACGAGGACTGGAAGGACGACACCTTTGGCCCCACCGTCGAGCGCTTCGGGGAGCGCAAAGAGCAGTTCACGACCGACACTGGCGGCCAGGAGGTCGACCCCCTCTACACCCCCGCCGACATCGCCGACCTCGACTACGGCGAGGACATCGGCTTCCCCGGCGAGTCGCCGTACACCCGCGGCGTCTACTCGACGATGCACCGCGGCCGACTGTGGACGATGCGGCAGTACGCCGGCATGGGAACCGCCAGCGAGACCAACGAGCGGTTCAACTACCTGATGGACGAGGGCCAGACCGGCCTCTCTATGGCCTTCGACCTGCCGACGCAGATGGGCTACGACTCCGACAGCGAGATGGCCGAAGGCGAGGTCGGCAAAAGCGGCGTCGCCATCGACTCCCTCGACGACATGGAGACTGTCTTTGAGGGCATCCCGCTGGACGAGGTCTCTACGTCGATGACCATCAACGCCCCCGCGTCGGTGCTGTTGGCGATGTACATCGCCGTCGGCGACCGACAGGGCGTCGACCGCGAGGAGCTGCGGGGGACCATCCAAAACGACATCCTCAAGGAGTACATCGCCCGCAATACCTACATCTTCCCGCCAGAGCCCTCGATGCGCATCATCACGGACATCTTCGAGTTCTGTGCCGCCGAGGTGCCGAACTTCAACACCATCTCCATCTCGGGGTATCACATCCGCGAGGCCGGCGCGACCGCCGCACAGGAAATCGCCTTCACCCTCGCCGACGGCGTCGAATACGTCGAAGCCGCCATCGACGCCGGCCTCGACGTCGACGAGTTCGCCCCCCAGCTCTCCTTCTTCTTCAACGCCCACAATAACATCTTAGAGGAAGTCGCGAAGTTCCGGGCCGCCCGCCGGATGTGGTACCGAATCATGGAGGAACGCTTCGACGCCGAAAAGCCCGCCTCCAAGCAGTTGAAGTTCCACACCCAGACCGCCGGGTCGACGCTGACCGCCCAGCAGGTCGAGAACAACGTCGTCCGCGTGGCCTATCAGGCACTCGCCGCCGTGTTGGGTGGCACCCAGAGCCTCCACACCAACGGCAAAGACGAGGCGCTGAGCCTGCCGACCGAGAAATCCGTCCGGACGGCCCTTCGAACCCAGCAAATCCTCGCCCACGAGTCCGGCGCCGCCGACACCATCGACCCGCTTGCGGGCAGTTATTACGTCGAATCGCTGACCGACGAACTCGAAAACGAGGCCTTCGACATCCTCGACGACATCGACGACCGCGGCGGGATGCGGCAGGCCGTCGAGAGCGGCTGGGTCCAAGGGGAGATTCAAGACGTCGCTTTCGAGCGCCAACGCGAAATCGAGACGGGCGAGCGAATCATCGTCGGCGTCAACGAGTACCAGGTCGACGAGGACCCCAAAGAGGACATCGAGGAGGTCTCCGAGGAGGAACAACAACAACAGAAAGAACGCGTCCAGGCGATTCGCGACGACCGCGACCAAGCGGCCGTCGACGACGCCCTCGCCGACCTCAAAGCGGCCGCCGAAGGTGACGAAAACGTCATGCCCTACATCGTCGACGCGGTGAAGGCCTACGCGACGACCGGCGAAATCTGCAACGCGATGCGCGACGTCTTCGGCGAGTACCGCGCCGGCGTCTGAGTCGGGAGGTTATTTCTCCCTCGGCGACCGACGGAAACGCATGCGCTTCGACCACGCCGGCGTCGCCACCGAAAACGCCGAGAGCCTCGCCTTCCGCTACGAGGACATCTTCGGCTGTGACATCGCCCACGAGGAACGGTTCGGGGACCTCCGAGTCATCTTTCTGGAACTCGAAAACGGCTACTTCGAACTGCTCGAACCCCAAGAGGAGGGAACCATCTCGAAGTATCTGGAGAACAACGGCCCCGGGCTCCACCACATCGCGCTGGAAACCGACGACATCGATGCCGCCCTCGAACGCGCCGAATCCGCCGGCGTCGAGTTGATAGACGAGGAACCCCGTCCCGGCGCGTGGGGCCACGACGTTGCGTTCCTCCACCCGAAATCGACCGGTGGCGTCCTCATCGAGTTCGTCGAACACTGACACGACGCCGGCACGCTTTTTCTCTCGGCCATCAACCACCCCGACGTGACCCTCTCGACCCCGCTGTGTGGGGCTCTCGAAATCGAGTACCCCATCGTCCAAGCGCCCATCGGCAGCGCGACCCGCCCCGAGTTGGCGGCAGCAGTATCGAACGCCGGCGGCCTCGGAACGCTGGCGGTGACGTGGCGGCCGCCCGACCGAGCCGCCGAATTCGTCGAGCGAACCCGCGAGCGTACCGACCGCCCCTTCGCCGTCAACGTCGTCCTCGACCCCGAAGCCAAGGAGGTCGCCACCGAGGACCACCTCGATGCGGTCCTCGATGCCGGCGTTCCAGCCGTCTCGTTTTCCTTCGGCGATGCGACACCGTACATCGAACGCGTCCACGACGGAGGCGCGTCGGTGCTCGTCACCGTCGGCAGCGCCGAGGAAGCCGAGGTAGCCGCCAAGGCTGGTGCGGACGTAATCGTCGCACAGGGCTGGGAGTCGGGCGGCCACGTCCAAAGCGAGGTCGCAACCCTGCCGCTCGTCCCGCGCGTCGCCGACGCCGTCGACGTTCCGGTCGTCGCCGCCGGCGGTATCGCCGACGGCCGCGGCGTCGCCGCCGTCCTCGCTGCCGGGGCCGACGGCGCGTGGCTCGGAACCCGATTCGTCGCTACCGAAGAGGCCGCCGTCGAGAATCACTACCGGGAGCGCATCGTCGACGCCGAGGAGACCGAGACGCTGTACTCCGAACTGTTCGATATCGGGTGGAAGGGAACCCCTCACCGCGTCCTCCGCAACAGCACCACGGAAAACTGGGAACAAGCGGGCCGGCCCGCCCCCGGCGACCGACCAAGCGAGGGCGAGACAATCGCCGAGTACCCCGGCGGCCACCCAATCGTGCGCTACGGCGACGACCTCCCGATGGAGGGCGTCGAGGGTGACCTCGAAGCGTTGGCGCTGTACGCAGGACAGAGCAGCGGTCTCACCGAGGAGGTACAGCCAGCTGCAGACGTGGTCGAAGAGTTGGTCGCCGAAACCGAGGCGAGAATCGACCAGCTATCGCAGTTGGTCCAGTAGAAGCAAGCATCCGCGAGCGCCGAAGGCGCGAGCGGTTCGCGGCGACGAGGTCGAAGGCCGAGTCGCCGGTAGTTTTTCCCCAAGTTTTTGCGAGGAGAGGTTCGCGCGCTGCGCGAACCCGACGAAGTAAAAAGTGGGTTCAGTAAAATTCGCGAACCAGGTCCATCGCGTCGTCGGGCGCGCCGTCGGGGATGTCGTTCATCGGCGCTTCGATGCCCTCGCGCTTCTCGAAGCCGACGGAACTGTCGTCCTGATAGATGACGCCCTGGTACTCCTTGTCGCGGTCCATGATGAGGTCCTTCGCGGCGTCGTAGTCGGAGGAATCGTGGTCGAAGTCGTCGTCAGCCACGTCGACGATGGCGTCGCGGAAGTAGTCGTAGGTGTCGACGTCGTTGAACGTCACACACGGCGAATAAACGTTCACGAAGCCGAAGCCGTCGTGTTCGATGGCCTTCTGGACGATTTCGGCGTGTCGCTGGGAGTCCGAAGAGAACGATTGTGCGATGAACGTCCCGCCCGCGGCGAGCGCCAGCGCCAGTGGGTTGACCGGCTGTTGGTTCGTCCCGTCCGGCGAGGTGGAGGTCTCGAAGTCCTCACGGGAGGTCGGCGAGAACTGCCCTTTCGTCAGGCCGTAGATGCGGTTGTCCATGACGACGTACGTCATATCGACGTTCCGGCGGACCGCGTGGACGAAGTGGCCGGCCCCGATGGAGTAGCCGTCGCCGTCGCCGCCGGCGACCATCACTTCGAGTTCGGGGTTGGCCATCTTCACGCCCGTCCCGACGGGGAGGGCGCGGCCGTGGACACCGTGCAGCGCATACGAGTGCATGTACGTCCCGATTTTACCGGAACAACCGATGCCGGCGACGACGAACGTGTTGTCGGGGTCGTTGCCGGTCTCGGCCAGCGCTTTCATCATGCCGTTCATCGTCCCGAAGTCACCGCAGCCGGGACACCACGTGGGCTGTTTGTCGGATTTGAAATCCGTGAATCGAATGTCGGAACTCATGCTTCCACCTCCGTCGCCTCGCCGAGGGCCGCTTTGACCTCGTCGGCGAGTTCGTCCGCCTTGAAGCGGACGCCGTTGTACTTGTTGATGCGCTCGACGCGCGAGAGCGTGTCGTGTTCGACGAGGTCGGCGAACTGACCCGTCGCGTTACACTCGACGACGATGACTTCCTCGGCGGCCTCGAATTCCTCGGAGAGGTTCGGCCGCGGGAAGATGTACGGTACCGAGATGAACCGCACGTCGATACCGTCGTCTTCGAGGATATCCATCGCTTCGAGCATCGCGCCCTCGTTGGACCCCCACGAGACGATGAGGGTGTCAGCGTCCTCGTCGCCGAACTCGCGGTAGTCGAAGTTCTCCCGCTCGATTGCGGTTTCGACCTTGCGGTCGCGTTTGTCGACCTGCTCGACGCGCATGTCGGTGTCCTCCGTCCGTCGGCCCAACTCGTCGTGTTCGAGGCCGGTCGACATGTGGGCGCCACCCTCGACGCCGGGGAACGACCGCGGACTGATGCCGTCGTCGGTGAGCGCGTGAGGCTTGAACTGCCCTTTCTCGTTTTGCCACTCGTCGATGTTGTCCTCGTCGACGACCTTCCCGCGGTCGATTTCGACCTCGTCCATGTCGAACTCCTCGGGTTCGAAGGTCTGTTCGGTGACCGCAAGCGAGAGGTCGGCCGTGAGATAGACGGGGAGTTGGTACTTCTCGGCGAGGTTGAACGCCTCGACGGTCTTGTGGAAACACTCGGAGATGGTCGTCGGCGCCAGCACGAACCGCGGCACCTCGCCGTGACCGCCGTACACCATCTGGTTGAGGTCGCCCTGCTCCTGTTTGGTCGGCATCCCCGTCGAGGGGCCCGACCGCATCACGTTACAGATGACGAGCGGCGTCTCGGAAGTGGCAACCAGCCCGAACGTCTCCGTCATCAGGTCGATGCCGGGGCCGGAGGTGGCGGTCATGGCACGAGCGCCCGCGCGGGCACCGCCGAGCGCCATGTTGACCGCCGACAGCTCGTCTTCGGCCTGGACGACCACGCCGCCGTAGTCCTCGATGCGGCCCTTCAGATACTCCATCACGTCCGTCGCGGGCGTGATGGGGTAGCCGGCGTAGAACCGACAGCCGCCGGCGAGGGCGCCCATCCCGATGGCTTCGTCGCCGTTCAGGAGGACGTAGTCGTTGTCCGTCGTCTCGAGGTCCTCGTCCGACGAGAGGCCGGTCTCCTCGCGGACGAACTCCGCGCCGAGGCGGGCCGCCTTCTTGTTGTTCTCGACGATTGCTTCGCCTTTCCCGCCGAATCGCTTCTCCAGCGACTCGTCGAGATACTCGATGTTGAAGCCGGTAACCTCACACGCGGCACCCAAGGCGACGATGTTGCGCATGATGGCGCCGCCAGCGTCTTCGGCGAGACGCTTCAGTGGCACGTCGAGTCCTGTCATCTCGCCGGGGGCCTCGAAGTCCTTCATCATCGTCCGCTCGCCGTCGTAGATGATGACGGAATCCTCGTGGAGTTCGTCGAGGTTTTCGTTGACGGTTCGCTCTGTCAGCGCAATCAGAATGTCGAGTCTGTCGACGACACTCTCGACGCGGTCGACCGACGTCCGTACCTTATACGCCGTGTATCCGCCACGGATTCGTGAGGCGAAGTCCTTCGAGGTAAAGACGTGGCGCCCCGCACGTGAGAGCGCCTGGGCAAAGATCTTCCCGGTCGAGTCGATCCCGTCGCCGGCTTCGCCGCCGACGGCCCAGTTGAGGTCCTCTGGCATACTACATCGGGGTTCTGCGCGGCGGACGTTAAGCCTTCTGAATATTGCCGCAGTTGAGCGGTTTCCCGGACTACAGCCCTCGAAAGTGACTTTCAACGACTACCGAGGGAAAACTTCACACGCGTTCACATCGAATTTCCGGAAGCGGCTTCGAAAGCGCCTTGCCGGCGGGGAAGTCCATACCGTACATGGACCCCATCGAGACGACCGTCGCCGCCGTCCGCGAGGTCGGCCCCGACGCAGTCGCCATCGACCTCGATACGCCGCCGGCGTTCGACGCCGAACCGGGACAGTTCGTCAAACTCACCGCCACCGTCGGCGGCGAGGACGAATCGCGGTTCTACACAGTCTCCTCGCCGAACACCGACGACACCTTCGAGTTCACCATCAGCTACGACCCGGAGGAAGGCGGCGCGTTCAGCGAGTACCTCCTGAATCTCGAACTCGGCGACACTGTGACGATTACCGGCCCCTTCGGCGACGACTACTACGAAGACGAGAATCGAGCGGTCGTTCTCGCCGGCGGTCCCGGTATCGGTCCCGCAGTCGCCATCGCCGAGCGCGCACTCGCAGAGGGCAACGAGGCCGCAATCGTCTACCGCGACGACACTCCGCTTCACGAGGAGCGCCTCTCGAACATCGCCAACGCCGGGGCGTCGGTGTTCGTCCTCTCCGAAGACGAATCGCTCACCGACGCTGTCGCGGACGTGCTGACGAACGCCGACGGCGAACAGGTGTTCGTCTATGGTTTCGCCGATTTCCTCGAGGACGCCACCGCCGCAATCGAGGCCGCCGGCGGCGACGCCGACGCGGCGAAGGCAGAGAACTTCGGTTGAAAAAGACACGTCGGGCCTCCCGATGGTCGACCCTCGGTCCCGCGCGCCGAAGGCGCGCGGCGAACCGCTCGGTCGCTCCGCTCCCTCGCGGATGCTCTACTGGCTGCACTCCGCACCACCGGCTCGTCCGAGCATTCATATACCAGAACGGAACCACCGGCCGTATACGTTGACCAGCAACCGACGGCCGTTCGGCTACCGTGCGGCAGGCCGTCGAATTTGGGACGATACGCCCGGAAAACGCCGCCTGTTTGTTACCTACTCACCGCTTCCAGCGCGCCCGGTGTCGTCGAGGCGAGTTTCGTACTTCGACAGCGGGGTTTCGAGTGCCGCCTCGGCGTCGACATCGAGTTCCAAGACGGCAGCGAGGGGTCGAGAGGTATCGGTGTGGAGGTCGTTGTCGTCAAAAAATCGCCGCGACTCGTTGTTGTGCGTCCATGGCCTCGGGACCGTCCCGGCGGAGTATAAACGCCCGGCGTTCGTAGTCGGGGTATGGACGTACTCGGGGACACCATCGACCGACAGCGCCGCACCTCCGACATCGCGCTCCGGGCGCCCGCGGTCGGCCGTGTCTACGACTACCGGCGGTTCTGTACGAGCGCGTGGAAAGTCGGGAACTTCCTTCGGCACCTCGGCGTCCGAGGTGGGGCAGGCGTCGCCATCGCTGACGACCCGATTCCGGAACCGGTGTTGACGTTTTACGGTGCCGCGCTACTCGGGGGCGTCGTTCGGTTCGACCCGGCGGAATCGGTCGGCGACGACACGCGCGCGCTCGTCGTCCCTGTAAAGGACCTCGACGAGTACGACGCCGGCCCCTCGACGAAGCAAGTCGCCTACAGCGGCCAACCCGACGACCCCACGGTCTCGTACTTCGAGCGCGACGTGTGGAGCGAGAACCCGACGGAGCCGCCGGACCACGTCACCTCGTCGGACCCGTTGTTGGCGACCCCCGATGCGACGTACAGCCACGGCGACGTTCTCGGTGCCGCAACCGAAGTGGTCGACGACCACGGACTCGCCTCCGAGACGGTGGTCGCAGTCCGAGGCACGTTCGCCGTTCCGGGCGTCATCGCCGCGGGGTTGGTCGCACCCATCGTGGCCGGCGGAACCGCCGTCGTCGGCCCGGGAGCAGAGGGAGACCTCGTCGTCGGCGGACCGAACAGCGACATCGCCGTCGGGACGCTGTTGGGCTGACTGCTGGCAGCCGTGGAAATTCAGCGTTAGGCGACGTATCGTCGATATTTAAGCCATCGTTCGTCTCAATCGATGTCGCGAACGTCATCAAGAAACTCGTCGACACCTGGCCGGTCACCCGGCGTCTTCCCTTCGTACGTTTTTGCTACAGTGGGTTCGCCGTCCGTCGTATCGAAGACGACCGCAAGCGGCATCCGTCCCACGAGGTCGTGAAGCGACCCGAGTGCACCGAATCGGGTCGGTTGGTCGTATTCGTCGCTAACGGCCTTCGAAGGGTCCGCCAAGAGAGGAAACGGCAGGTCGTATTGGCGGTGCCACTCCGCAGCGCGGTCGACGGGTTCTGGCAGTACCGCGACGACCGAGGCGTTCGCCTCCCGAAACGCCTCGTACCGCGTGGCGATATCTTGGACCTGCTGTCGGCACTTCGTGCAGTGGTAGTCACGCTGAAACAGCAGGACGATACCGTCAGTATCGGGGTCAGTAGCGGCCTCCGAAAGCCGGAATCGGTCGGAACCGGCCGCGGCGTTATCCAGTTCGAAATCGTGTGCAGACGTGTTCATCCGTTGAAACCATCCGAACAGGGAGGACTTGTGATTCTCGCGCTCGTGTGGTCGCCGCGGAAAACCGAAGACCGGTCGCCGGCAGTCGGAAGGCTTGAACCCACCCGGGTCGTGGCTCGGATATGGCCGAGGAGCGCATCGCCGACATCGAGGAGGTCCCCGAAGATTCGACGCTTCTGTTCACGGTTCGAGAAGGCTTCGACGAGAGGGAGGTCGTTCTCGTTCGATTGAACGGCGAAATCGCCGCATGGCGGAACTTCTGTCCCCACTGGACAGACGTGCGACTCGATAAGGGAAGCGGTGCGGAGTTCCGCGACGGCGAACTCGTCTGTACGCGTCACGGCGCGACGTTCGAACCCGATTCGGGACACTGCACGTACGGCCCCTGTGAGGGGTCGTATCTTGAAGAGGTCGACATCGAAGTTCGCGACGGTGGCGTGTATCTGGCCGAAGACGACTACGAGTTCGACCACGTCGGTCCCAAGAGCGACCGCGATCTCTCCTCGGGACGCATCGGTTTTAGCGGGAATTAGCGTAACAACGCCGTTCGACCCGTTCGTCGTACAGTCGCTGTAGCAACGTCGTCAGCGGCCCGCCACCGATTTCGATGCCGTCGAGCGTCGCAATCGGTCGGAGTTCCCACGTCGAGTTCGTCAGGAACGCCTCGTCGGCGTTTCGTACGTCGTCCGGCGTGTACCGACCCGTCCGAACCGGGAAGTCCTCGGATTCGGCGAGTTCGATGACCACCTCTCGGGTGATGCCGGGGAGAATCGACCCCGTTTCGGGGGTCTTCAGCACGCCGTCGTCGACGAAAAACAGATTACTCGTCGCTCCCTCCGCGACGTAGCCGTTCGTGTCACGCAGCAGCGCCTCGTCCGGGCGGTATTCCTCGTTGGAGGCCCGTCGGAGTTCGAGCCGAGCAAGGATGCCGTTAAGGTAGTTGTGGGTCTTGGCGTCGGACGGCACCGCACTGTCGGGGATTCGCCGCGTCTGCACCGACTGAACGACGGCCGGGTCGTCCCAGACGCGCTCACCGTCGACGCCACCGCGCGGCAGCGGTTTCACGTACACGACGACTGTGGGGTCGACGTCTTCCTCGGGTGTCAGTTTCCCGGGTTGGACGCCCCTGCTCACCGAGACGCGGACGTAGGCGTCCTCGAAGTCGTTGGCATCCAGCGTCTCGGCGACCCGTACCGCGAGGTCGTCGGGGACCGCGTCGGCCATCCCGAGGGTTTCGCAGGTTCGATGGAGCCGTTTGACGTGGCGATCCCACGCGAACACCTCGTCGCCGTAGGCGCGGCAGGTCTCGAAGGCGGCGTCCCCGTATCGAAATCCGCGGTCGTCGACGCTGACGGTCGCCTCATCTCGGTCGCGTAGTGTTCCGTTTACGTGGTACTGCATCGTGTACAGAACGTCGCAATCATGCGCTCACCGACATCGGTGAGGATACTCTCGGGGTGAAACTGCACGCCGACGTGTGGCTTCTCGCGGTGGCGGACGCCCATCACGACGCTCCGTTCATCGTCCGTATGGGCAGTCTCTTCGAGAACCGAGGGGATGTCACCGTGGTCGACGGCCAGGGAGTGATACCGCCCGACCTCGAATCGCTCCGGGAGCGCCTCGAAGAGTCCCCGGCCGTCGTGGGTCACCGAGGAGGGTTTCCCGTGGACGACGTCGGGCGCGTGGCCGACCGCGGCGCCGTTGGCGGCACACAGCGCCTGATGGCCCAGACAGACGCCGAGTGTCGGATACGAGAGTTTCGCGAATATCGGTACCGAAATCCCCGCCTCCGCCGGCGTACCGGGCCCCGGCGAGACGACGATTCCGTCAGGGTCCAAGTGCCGGATGTCGTCGACCGTTATCGCGTCGTTGCGTTCGACGACGACGTTCGCGTGGGTGCCCACGTACTGGACGAGGTTGTAGACGAACGAGTCGTAGTTGTCGACGACGAGAATCGTGGGCGTCGTCATCGCTCCGTCGCCTCCACGGTGAGCGTGGTTCGTTCGTCCAGCGCCGCATCGAGGGCCTTGACGAGGGCACGACCCTTGTCGAGGGTTTCGTCGTACTCGCTGTCGGGGTCGGAGTCGTGGACGATACCGGCGCCCACGCGGAGGTAATACCGGTCGCCGTGGCGGACGAGCGTGCGGATGACGATGTTGAGCGTCGCGCGGTCGTCGAAGCCGAAGACGCCGATGGCGCCGGTGTAGGGGCCACGAGAACTCCGCTCGACCGAATCGATTATCTCCATCGTCCGCGGTTTCGGCGCGCCGGTAATCGTGCCGCCGGGGAAGACGGCCGCGACGGCGTCGGCCAGCGAGCAGTCCGCCCGGCGGCGCCCCTCGACGAGGCTGACGAGGTGCATGACCTCCGAGTAGCGGTCGACGCGGCGGTACTCCCGAACGTCGACGCTGCCGTACTCGCTGACCTTCCCGAGGTCGTTCCGTTCGAGGTCGACGAGCATGGCGTGTTCGGCCCGCTCCTTCTCATCGCCGAGGAGGTCGGCTTCGAGTTCGGCGTCGGCCTCGGGTGTCTCCCCGCGCGGTCTGGTGCCGGCGATGGGTTCGGTCAGGAGTCGGTCGCCCTCGACATCGAGGAGGAGTTCGGGACTCGCGCTGACGAGGTCGACGCCGGGAAACTCGACGAGCGCGGAGTACGGCGCCGGGTTCACTCGTCGGAGCGCGGCGTAGGCATCGACAGGGTGTACGGCGGCCGGCGCCGAAAGCCGCTGGGAGACGTTGGCCTGAAACGTGTCGCCTGCGCGGATGTGTTCCTTGACGCGGCGGACGCGCTCGGCGAAGGCCTCGCGAGTGCACTCGGAGTCGAACGTCGCACGGGAACGCTCCAATGGCGGGCGGCCGACCGAACGGTCGCCGGCGACGGCTCGAGCGACGAGGTCGCGGGCGTGGGTGAGACCCCACTCGTAGGCGGCGTCGACGCCGTCGTGTTCGTCGAGTCGTGGACAGGCCGTCACGCGAAGCGTGGCTTCGCTCGTCCACGGCTCTTCCCACGCGGCCACCCGGTCGTACGTCGCCACCTGTAACCGCGGTAGCCCGCGGTCCTCCTCGGCGTCGGGGAGCGCTTCCAGTTCGCGTGCGATGTCGTAGGAGAGCCATCCGAACACGCCACAGGGGTACGGGACGGTACAGTCACCGCGCGTGAGCGTCTCCCCGGAGAGTAGCCCGTCGAGGGCGGCGAGCGACGGTGACGCCGACTCGGGGGAGACGGCGTCGGCCGAGACGGTGAGCCGCTCGATCGGGTCCGTCGCGAAGTACCCCCACCCAGTTTGTCCGCCAGTGGTTTCGAGGAGTACGTCGCCGCCGTCGCCGTTGCGTGCCCGACGGTACGCCTCGAAAGGGTCGGCGACGCGGACCCGGAGTTCGACCGGAACCCGTGCGTCCGCCGGGGCGTTGGCTGCCGTCGAACGGAAATCGGCCCGGTCGGTGACGACTCGCATCGATGAATGAAAAGCGCCCGTTGGGTAACCGTTTTGCGGTCGCTCCGACCTCAGAGGTCGGCGGCGTTGTCCTGCCAGCCGCTGATGCGCTTCGGCGAGAGGTCCGTCTCCTCGGCGAGTTCTTCGGGGTCGGCATCGAGGAGGTCGTTGACGCTGTCGATGCCAGCGTCGTTGAGTCGGTTCGCGTAGGCGGGGCCGATACCGCTGACGTTCTCGACCGGGACGCTACCGCCCTCGGGTTCGTCAGGAACCGGGCCGGCGGCCTCGGCCGGTTCGGCAGCCGAGGTGTCCGTACCGCTGTGGTTGCTCACATCGGTTCCGGTTTCGGCTGGCTCCGCGGAGATGTCCTCGTCCGACGGCGGTTCCTCGGTCATCGACCCCGTGGACGCGCTGGCGTCCGTGCCCGCCGCGACGGCGTCGTCGGTACCTTGGTCGACCGATTCGTCCGCGTCGTCGGTCTCCGCTTCGGCCGGTTCCTCGTCGGCTTCGGCTACTTGCTCGTCGGTTCCTTTCACCGCTGCCTCGTTGTCGGCGTCCGGTTCCGGTTTTTCCTCCGGTTCGTGTTCGACGGTCACGTTCGTCGTCTCGGCGGGGTCCTCCTCTTCGGAGTCACTAGAACCGAGCCCCAGCATGGTCCGAATGAGTTTGGTGATTGGCATGTATGAAAATACGTGTTGGATGGTACTTAAACCCCGTCGACTCCCGCAAACACCGCGAAGTCGCCGTTTCGGTTCAGAGCGACGCTCTTAGCGCTTCGTTCATCACATCGACCGGTGCATCGCGGTCGGTCCACAACTCGAACGCCTCGACGCCCTGGAACAGCAGCATCCAGGCGCCGTCGATAGTCCTCGCGCCGACCGCGGACGCCTCTCGGAGCAGTCGCGTCTCGATGGGGTCGTAAACGGCGTCCAGCACCGCGAGGTCGGCGTGGAGCGCCGCCTTCGGAACCGGTGTTTCGTCTGACTCCATGCCGACGCTCGTCGCGTTGACCAGTACGTCCGCATTGGCGAGCAACGAGTCGAGCGCGTCGAGACCGTGCGCACTCGCGTTCGGCACCGCGTCGGCGAGCGTCTCGGCGCGCGAGACGGTTCGATTGGCGATGCATACGTCCATCCCTTCGTCGGCGAGGGCAAACGCGGCCGCCCGCCCCGCACCGCCGGCACCGACGACCACTGCAGTTCCCGAAAGCGACACGTCGTGGTGCTGGAAGGCTCGGGTGACTCCGGCGGCATCGGTGTTGTGGCCCGTCGGTTCGCCCGAGAAGTCGACGGTGTTCACCGCGCCGATGCGCTCGGCCAGCGGGTCGGGGTCGACGAGCGCCAGCACGTCCTCTTTGAACGGGATGGTGACGTTGAGTCCACGAACGCCGAGCGCGCTGGCGCCGTCGAGGGCGAGACCCAGCGAATCGTGCGATGGCTCGAACGTCACGTAGCGGGCGTCCATGTCCAAGGCGTCGTAGGCCGCCTCGTGCATCGGCGGCGACAGCGAGTGACCGACGGGGTTTCCGATGAGACCGAACACGTCCATACCGCCGCCTCGCGGCGAACCCATACAAGCGTGTCCGTTCGACACCTCACTCGTCGTGAATCCACGGCACGCGGAACCCGGGGTAGACGGCCGCGACGACGACCGACCCGGTGTCCTCGACAGTGTGTCCCCGGACACACAGCGTCTCCTCGCGCCACTCCCACTCCCGGAGTTCTTTCGCTCCCGCCAGCGATTCCCGGAGTTCCGCTCGCACCTCGGTCTCGGAGTCACCCGTCGCTTCCATGAACACGCCGCCGCTGGGCGAAGTGGCCCACCCGAGACCGGCCGCCAACGTCTCGCCGTCGGTCGAACTCGACCGCTCGGCGATGACGACCGAGACGGGCGTCCCAGTCGGTGCGGACTGTTCGTGATGCCCCGCCTCGACGACCGTCGCGTCGGCGGGAACGACCGACGACAACTGCAGGAGATTGTAGTTGTGGACGCCGGCCTCGGCCAGCGCCGCGTCGAAGGCGCTCAACTCCGTCGGGGCCTCGGCGGCCCCCCAGACCACATCGATTTCCATTGTGAATCCGTCATCGGCGAACGGTCTTAGGCCCTCTCATCGAACACACCGACGGCCTTTATCCGAGTGGTCACCAAGCCCGCCCATGCTCGCAGTCGTCGTCTCCCAAGCCGACAGCGCCTCCGAACACATCGGTGAACACCTACTGGACCGCGAGGAGTGGACCGAACACGAAGACGAAAGTCGCTCCGAGGGGAAAGGCGGCGGGACCTACTACCGCACCGACGGCGCCGAACTCCGCACCTTCGAGGACCTCCATCTGTACCTCGATGGCGTCGCGGCAGCGTTCGACGACCCGGATTTGCTCGTCTTCGCCTCGCGACACTCCGGCGACACCGGGCCACTGCTGACTGCACACGCGACCGGTAACTTCGGCCCCGCCGAGTACGGTGGCGGTGAGGGCTCGCTCGCCCGGGCCGCGCCGAACGCGCTCAAACACGTCCGTGAGTCGTTCGCGGAGTACGCCCCCGAGGGCTACGATGTGGGTATCGAGTGTACCCACCACGGCCCGAGTCTCGTCGGCTGTCCGTCGCTGTTCGTGGAGTTGGGCAGCGACGAAGCGGAGTGGGCCGACCCGGCCGGTGCCGAGGCGGTCGCCGAGGCCATCCTCGACCTCCGGGGCGTCGACCCCGAAACCGAACGAACGGTCGTCGGCTTCGGCGGCGGCCACTACGCACCGCGGTTCGAGCGGATACTGACCGAAACCGACTGGGCGGTCGGTCACATCGCCGCCGACTGGTCGCTCGACGATATGGGCGACCCCAACGAGGCCAAGGCCGTTGTCGCGAAGGCGTTCCGGGCCAGCGGCACCGAGTTCGCGCTTCTCGATGGCGACCATCCCGAGTTGGAAGCAGTCATCGACGACCTCGGTTTCCTGACGGTGTCGGAGACGTGGCTCCGAGAGACGACCGGCGTTTCCCTCGAACTCGTCGAAGAACTGGAGCGTGACCTCACCGCCATCGACGATGGCCTCCGGTTTGGTTCGCCCGCAGTCGACTACGACGGCGAGTACGCCCTCGAAGAACTCCCCGAGGAACTGCTCGAGGAAGCCAACGGCGTCGACCGCGAGGCCGTTCTCGACGCCGTCTCGGAACACGCACTCGCCTACGAGACGCTCGAGGGGGCTTCCCTCGTCGGCGGCCCGGTGGCGTTGCCCGAAGCCAGCAGTTATCGACGACTCGTCGATTCACTTGCGGCCGTCCTCGAATCGAAGTACGACACTGTCGAAGTCCGCGACGACGAGGTGTTCGCCGCACGGGCGGTGTTCGACCCCGAACTCGCCCGGGAGGCCGGCATCGAGGAAGGTCCGGCGTTCGGTCGCCTCTCTTCGGGCGAAAGCGTCGAAGCCGACGGCGAGACGGTCGAACCGGCCGACGTTCGCCGCGCGCGAGAGCAGCGCTTCGAGTTCTGACCCGGTCGGTTTTATATCGTCGCTACGGGTTTATCGGTTGAACCGAGTCAATAGGCCGAACATCGGCCGATTTCGTGCGACGAGCGTCAGACATCGGGGAAAGATACTTTATCCGCGTGCGCAACAGCGGCAGGCATAATGGACTCGATTATCGAGGACGCTATCGGCGAAGCCGAAGAGGATGGGGAGGCGCCGGCTGGGGAGCCGGCGTCGGCCGGTTCCAACGGGACCGGGGCCGAGACGGACGCCGACGTGAAAGGGTCGGGAACGATGACCGACGAGGAACTGGCGAGCGTCGTCAAGGACCTCGAAACGAAGATTACCGTCGTCGGCTGTGGCGGCGCCGGCGGCAACACCGTCACCCGGATGTCCGAGGCCGGCATCCACGGCGCGAAACTCGTCGCCGCAAACACCGACGCCCAACACCTCGCGACCGAGGTCGAGGCCGACGAGAAAATCCTCATCGGCCGCCAGCGAACAGGCGGTCGCGGCGCCGGTAGCGTCCCGAAAATCGGAGAAGAGGCCGCCCAAGAGGACATCGAGGACATCACGAAGTCCATCGACGGTTCGGATATGGTGTTCATCACCGCCGGCCTCGGCGGCGGCACCGGCACCGGCTCCGCACCCGTCGTCGCACAGGCCGCCCAAGAGAAGGGCGCGCTCACCATCGCCATCGTGACGATTCCGTTCACCGCGGAGGGCGAGCGCCGGCGAGCCAACGCCGATGCCGGCCTCGAACGGCTGCGCGCCGTCGCTGACACGGTCATCGTCATCCCGAACGACCGACTGCTCGATTACGCGCCGAACATGCCGCTGCAGGATGCGTTCAAAATCTGTGACCGCGTCCTGATGCGTAGCGTCAAGGGCATGACCGAACTCATCACCAAGCCCGGACTCGTCAACGTCGACTTCGCCGACGTGAAGACAATCATGGAGAACGGTGGCGTCGCCATGATTGGACTGGGCGAGAGCGATTCGGAGAACAAAGCCCAAGACTCCATCCGGTCGGCGCTTCGGTCGCCGCTGCTCGACGTGGAGTTCGACGGCGCCAACAGCGCCCTCGTCAACGTCGTCGGCGGCCCCGACATGTCCATCGAGGAGGCAGAGGGCGTCGTCGAGGAAATCTACGACCGCATCGACCCCGATGCACGCATCATCTGGGGTGCCTCCGTCGACCCCGAGTTCGACGGCAAGATGGAGACGATGATTGTCGTGACGGGCGTCGACAGCCCCCAGATATACGGCAAGAGCGAGGCCGAAGCCGAGCGTGCGATGGCGGAGGGCGGCGACGACATCGACTACGTCGAGTAGCGCCAACCAACAGGTAGAAAACCCCTGAGCAGGAACGGGAGGACATGAACACGCCGAAAGACCTCTCGTCGTACGTTCGGGTGCTCAAACTCGCGAGCACGCCGTCGTGGGACGAGTTCTCGAAGGTGTCCACCATCGCCGGCATCGGCATCCTGCTCGTGGGCTTCATCGGCTTCGCCATCTTCGCGATTATGACGTTCGTTCCCGGAGGGCCCTGATGTCGATTTACGCAGTCAAGACCACCGCGAGCCAAGAGCGGACGGTCGCAGACATGATTATCAGCCGTGAGGAGTCGGACATCCACGCCGCCCTCGCGCCGGACTCGCTGACCAGTTACGTGATGGTCGAAGCCGACGGACCGGCCGCCATCGAGCGAGCGCTCGAAGACATCCCCCACGCCCGCAGCCTGGTCCCCGGCGAGTCTTCGATTACCGAGGTCGAACACTTCCTGAGCCCGAAGCCGGACGTCGAAGGCATCGCGGAAGGCGACATCGTCGAACTCATCGCCGGCCCGTTCAAAGGCGAGAAAGCCCAAGTCCAACGCATCGACGAGGGGAAAGACCAGGTCACCGTCGAACTGTACGAGGCGACGGTTCCGATTCCGGTCACGGTCCGCGGCGACCAGATTCGCGTTCTCGACAGCGAAGAGCGGTAAACTACCCCACCCTACTCCCTCGGCGCTCCGCGCCTCGGTCCTTGAGGGTGGGGTTTTGATGTGGACTCCCAGCAATCAATCGCCAGCAATCGGCTGGTGATTCTCGCCGTTCAACGTCCCACCATTTATACGCAGGTCTACTTCTGCGTCTCCGCTCCCCGGCTTGGGCGAGGAACGGAGTCTGTGTGTCTGCTTTCGAGCGTACCGTAGCCCGATATTTTTCGCACCGTTGTAGTCCGCGTTCACCTCATACCCACACTTCTGGCACTCAAAGTGTTCTCCGTGGCGGTTATTCTCGTGTGTGAACCCACAGTCCGTTCGAGAACAGCGTTGGGATGTGTGGTTCGGCTCGACCTGTTCCACGGAGACCTCCTGTTCAGGGGCTTTGTAGGAGACGTACTCAAGCAGGCGTCGGAACGCCCAGACGTGGTGCCACTTTGCGTGTGGAAGCCGCTCTCGAATGTCGGTTAAATCCTCGAACGCAATCACGTCGCAGTCGTGAGTGAGGGCTTCCTCGACGAGTTCGTTGGCGACCGTGTGGATGTATTGTTTGCGCCAGGCTTCTTCACGCTTCCCGAGGCGAAGCAGGGCCTTGTGTGCGGCCTGCGTGCCGCGCCGTTGCATCTCGCCACGTCGCTTCTCGAACTCACG
>ENA-ORDC01000030-ORDC01000030.1-marine-metagenome-genome-assembly--contig:-NODE-30-length-186165-cov-11.196864_pt1 | contig 186165 bp, 185 predicted proteins | sample MGYA00237783_ERZ508515 | MGnify/ENA primary metagenome ERZ508515 (study PRJEB26186, sample SAMN06268792) | marine metagenome | isolation source: Eden Landing Ponds, San Francisco, CA, USA | place... | reverse complement strand
GCCGACGTTCAGTCGGCCGCGGCGGCCGCCCGCAACCTTTCGGTCAACGCGGCGTACCCGACGGCTCGCACGGCGGGGACGCTGCTGGCCAAGGCGGCCGGCGAGGCCAAATCGGTCGGTCTCTTCGCCGCCATCGAGGATCCCGAACTGATGCCGGACCTCGTGGCCAAGGCCGACGGCCAAGTCCGCGCACTCGCGGCACTGATCGACGACGACGAAGCGCTTCCGGAGGAACTGCGTGGCGTGGAAGCGCCCGCGGCCACCGAGAAGGCTGACGACGAATCGAGCGACGAAGACGAGACGGCGGACACCGCCGACGAGGAGACGGACGCCGACGCCGACACCGACGACGACGAAGACGACGGTGGCGACGGCGCCGAAGGCCTCGGAGCGATGTTCGGCTAACTACGGAGATCAACAATGGAATACGTTTACGCAGCACTCATCCTGAACGAGACCGGTGAAGAGATCAACGAAGACAACGTGACCGCGGTCCTCGAAGCCGCTGGTGTCGACGTGGAGCAGTCCCGCGTCAAGGCGCTGGTCGCGGCCCTCGAGGACGTCGACATCGAGGAGGCCATCGAGACGGCCGCCGCCGCGCCCGCCGCGGGCGGCGCCGCTGGCGGATCCGCCGGTGGCGACGAAGACGACGACGACGAGGGCGGCGACGAGGCCGCCGACGAGGCCGAGGAAGAGGAAGCCGCCGAGGAAGAGGAAGAGGACGAAGAGGCCAGCGGCGAAGGCCTCGGCGAACTCTTCGGCTAAGGCCACGCTGTACGATCCATTTTTTTCGACGCCGACCGCGTAGCGACGCGTAGATTCAAACCCGATGGGTCGGCCACTCCCGCGTGATGCTCGCGTTGCCGGTCGCCGGTGCCGAATCGCTCCCGGTGACGACGCTCGGCTACGCCCTGATCGGCGTCGCGCTCGGCACCTGTAGCGGGCTGACGCCCGGCCTTCACGCCAACAACTTCGCCCTCCTGCTGGCCTCGGCCGTGTCGGTCCTCCCCGGGCCGACCGTCGCGCTCGGCGCCGCGATGCTCGCCGCGGGCGTCGTCCACACCTTCCTCGACGTGGTGCCGGCGCTCACCCTCGGCGTCCCCGACCCGGCCACCGCGGCGGTCACGCTCCCCGGTCACCGCCTCGTTCTCGACGGTCGCGGCCGGGAGGCGCTCCGCCTCTCGGCGCTCGGCAGCGGTCTCGCCGTCGTCGTTGCCCTCCTTCTCGCCGTGCCGGTGACCCGTGCTGTCGAGGCCGTCTATCCGACGCTCCGGTCGCATCTCCCCGTCCTGCTGGGCGTCGTGGGCGTCGTCCTCGTCGTCACCGAGCCGACGTGGCGGCGGCGGGGCGCCGCCGTCGTCGTGCTCGCCGTCGCCGTCGGCCTCGGCTGGCTCGTTCTCGACCTCGATCCGACGGGGCCGGTCGCCACGGGAGGTGTCCTCGCTCCGCTCTTCGCCGGGCTGTTCGGCGCGCCGGTGCTGGTAGAGGCGCTGGACGGCGAGGGCGTCCCACCCCAAGCGGAGCCGACGCTGACGCTCGACCGGCGGACGGTCCTCGGGACGGCGAGCGCCGGGGCGGGCGCGGGCGCGCTGGTCGGCTACCTCCCCGGCGTCTCCGCGGCCGTCGGGACGGTTCTCGTCCTCCCGGCGGTCCCGGGTGACTCGGGCGCTCGGGGCTTCCTCGTCGCCTCCAGTGGCGCCAACACGGCCAACACGGTGTTCGCGCTGTTCGCCCTCATCACCTTCGGGACGCCCCGAACCGGGGTGATGGTCGCGATGGATCGGGCGGGCACCGTGGCGACGACGAGCGTCCTCGTTGCCACGGCGTGTCTCGCGGCCGCCGCGGGGTTCGTGCTCGTCGTCTCCGTCGGCGACGCCTACCTCCGGGTGATCGGCCGCCTCGACCACACACGCGTCTCGCTCGCCACGGGCGCCCTGCTGCTCGTCCTCGCGTATCTGTTCGCCGGTCGCCTCGGCCTCGCGGTGTTCGCGTTCGCGGCCGTCGTCGGCCTCCTGCCGCCGCTGCTTTGCGTGCGTCGCGTCCACCTCATGGCCGTCCTCGTCCCCGCCGTCGTATCGGCCTGACGGCACTCCCGATTCCCACACGCCGAGAATCATAGAGGTACTGACATTCTTGGACGTCCTACTAGTAACTGGTGAAGAACGATGAGCATCCAAACACTCTCTCCAGCCGACCGGAAGCGACAGTCCGCACTGTCGGCGATGCCGCCGATAGAGCGGACGGAGACGGACGGTAAACTCCGAATCACCTACGGCTTCCGCGGGGTCAACCCCGAACAGGCGATTCGGTACCTGGAAGCGCTGGGCGGCACGCAGGTCGACGACCGAACCGTCGAGGGCGCCGGCTGGACGGCCCGCCTCTCGACGCGGGTCGTTCCCGTCGGCCCGTCGTACCGGCTCACCGAGGTCCGCATCACGTGGACCGGCGATCCGGACGCCGTCGAGTCGGTAGTGTTGCGGTTCCGACTGAAGGCGTTCCGGGCGCCCGGCTGATCGTTCTCGACTTTTCCGACGCAAAACCCGAAAGACAACGATTAAAACCCGCCGGCGGGTTCGTACGGGTATGAGCCAGACGGAAGGAAAACAGGAGCGCCAGTGTGTCTCCTGTGGTATCAACATCTCCGGGATGAGCGCCGCCGCGTTCAAGTGCCCGGACTGTGGCCAGCAGATCTATCGCTGTGCGAAGTGCCGCAAGCAGAGCAACCTCTACGAGTGTCCCGACTGCGGATTCCGGGGGCCGTAACGATGGGGAAGGTCGCTGCCAAGATGAAGGTCATGCCGCAGAGCCCGGACATCGACCTCGACGATCTGCAGGAGCGACTCGAAGCCTCCCTCCCCGAGGGCGCGAAGATCAACGGCTTCGAGCGCGACGAAGTCGCGTTCGGGCTGGTCGCCCTCCTGCCGACGGTGATCGTCCCCGACGACGCGGGCGGCACCGAGGCGGTCGAGGAGTCGTTCTCCGGCGTCGACGGCGTCGAGAGCGTCGGCGTCGAGAACGTCGGCCGCATCTAACAACGCACCATTTATAATCACCACCGGAGTAATCACGCACATAATGCCGAGTTCCAACGGACCGCTGAAGGGGACGCGCGGTAAGCTCTCGAACGACCCTCGGGAGCGCGGCGCCTCCCCGCCTCAGCGCGCGATTCAGGAGTACGAGACCGGTCAGAAAGTTCATCTCAAGATCGACCCCAGCGTCTCCGAGGGTCGGTTCCACCCCCGCTTCAACGGGCACACCGGAACCGTCGTCGGCACGCAGGGTCGTGCGTTCAAAGTCGAGATCAACGACGGCGGCAAGGACAAGACGCTCATCACGCGCCCGGCACACCTCAAGGCCCAGCAGTAGTCGCGCGATGACTATATTCAAGGAGAAACTCGACGAGGAGTTCGTCACCGTCTCCGAGGTGAAGGAGCTCCTCGCCGAGGTCGAAGCAGAACGCGCTGCCGACGTCGACCGCGAGATGCGCTACGAGCTGGCTCGAGCCATCGAACACGCCAACACGTTCGCGGTCCTCGACGCCGACGAGTCGCGCGACCTCGTCGAGGAACTGCTCGAACTCGACCAGGTCGACGACGTGGCAGCGTTCAAAATTGCGGATCTCCTCCCGCAGGACCGGGACGAACTCCGTTCGGTGTTCGCCCACGGTCGGTACTCGCTCGACGGCGACGAACTCGACGAGATTCTGAACGTCGTCGCGAAGTACGCCTGAGCGTCCTCGGTCCCGCTCAGACGACCTGCGGTAATAGTATTGTAAGTCGGATCCGACCACGCACACCGATCCGTATCAGTCCCGCTCTTCCTCGTCGTCGCCGAGCCCCGACAGCACGCGTTCGAAGGTCTCCTGTGTCATACTGCCGACCGCCTCCGAGGTCCGTTCGTCCAGTGTCGCCGCTCGCTCCTGCAGGGACTGGTACTCCTCGCTCTCGGCGAGTTCCCGCTCGGTCTTCTCGGATTCGAGGAGTGCGATTTTCTCCGCGACGGCGAACTGATCGCGGACCTGCTGATCGTACTCCGCGAGCGTGAGGAGTTCGTCGACGGTTTCCCGGAGTTCCTCGTCGCTCACCGGCTTGGTCAGATAGCTGTCGAAGGCCATGTCGGTGATGTCGAAGTCGGGATCGACGGCCGTCACCATTGCCACCCGCACGTCCAGTCCCCGCTCCCTGATCTCGTCGAGCACGTCCTGCCCGGACAGCCCCGGCATCCGACGGTCGAGGAGGACGACATCGGCGTCGGCGACCTGCTCCAGCGCCTCCTCACCGCTGTACGCTTTCAGCACGGTGTAGTCGCCGTCGGTAAACGCGAGGGCGTAGACGTCGACGACGTCTCGCTCGTCGTCGACGAGGAGCACGGTCGGCTGCGCTGTTACCATCGTCGGCCTATCGGGTGCGTGTGGTGTTAAACGGTGCGGGTTCTCGACATCACGCTCCGGCGTCGAGTCGGCGGCGGTCGGCCTTGGCCCGCCTGAGGTGGAGTTCGATCGTTGTCCCGTCGTCGGTGCGGCGTCGCCGGACCTCGCCGCCGTAGGAGTCGATCACCCAGCGGACGAGCCAGAGGCCGAGGCCGCTACTGTGGGTCAGTTGCGTGATCTCCGCCTCGCCCGTGATGACCTGCCACTCGTCGTCCGGGATGCCGCGGGCGTCGTCGTGGAAGCGGATATCGGTCCAGTGTTCGCCCTCGGACGCCTCGATCCGGAGCGCCGGTTGCGGGTCGTCGTTGTGGACGATGGCGTTCTCGACGAGTTCCTCGAACACGCGAGCGATGTCGTCGTCCGCCCGCACCCACAGTTGCTCGGGCAAGTCGAGCGACAGATTCGACTCCGGGTGGGCGTCGCCGTGATCCGCGACGATCCGGCGGAGGATGGGAACGGCGTCGATCGGTCCCGTCCCGTCACCGCGGCGGCCGATCATCCGTTCGATCTGTTTGGCTTTCTCACTCAAGCCGGCGAGTTCGTTCGCGTTGTCCCGGAGGGTTTCGGCCCGTACCCTCAGATCGCCGTCGACGTGTTCGACCAGCCACTCCGCCGAGAGCATGATGACGTTCAGGTCGTTGCGCAGGTTGTGCCGAAGCACCCGGTTGAGCACCTGTAGATACCGTTCGCGCTCCTTCTGTTCGGTGATGTCGGTGTAGATACCGAAGCCGTACTGTCGATCCTCGCGCGGGTACGGAATGCTCCGGATCAGGAAGTCACGGCGCCCGTCGACGGTCTCACGCTGGGCTTCGGTGCTGGTATGCTCGCCCGCCGTCTCGCGGCTGTCCGCCCTCGCGTCCTCGTTCCGGGGGGCGATCAACTCGTCGAGGGACTGTCCCTGCGCCGAGAGGGTCTCGTCCAGCGCCCGCCCTTGGATCGTGTCGGGGTCGTGACCAAACACGTCGGCGAAGGCGGGGTTGACGTGCTGTATCACCGGCCCATCGTCGCCGATTTCGACTTCGACCACCGGGTCCGGGAGGTTCTCGAAGAGATGCCGGAAGCGGTCACGCTCCGCTTCGAGTTGCGCGCGTGTCTTGGTGAGTTCGCGGATGTCGGTGAGCGTCCCGACGACGCCCGACTCCGCAACCGTCGGGGGAAACGTCGACAGTGCGATTTCGACCGGTCGTTCCGCACCGCTCGCGGTCACGACGCTCGTCTCGAAGGTGACCGAGCGCTCGCCGTCCGCCTCGTCGAGCATCGACAGCGTGGCCGTGTAGGCATCGTGGTCCGCACTCGACACGAAGTCGCCGAGCAGCCGGTCGTCGAGTTCGTCGCGGCCGTATCCGAGGAAGTCGGCGACCGGGTCCGTGACGAACGTGAACGCGCCGTCGGGGTCGAGCAGGAAGACCATCTCCTCGACGTGTTCGATGACGTGCCGGAAGCGCCGAAGCTCCGCCTCTCGCGCCAGCCGATCGAGCGCGATCCGGGCCGTCGTCGCCAGCAGTTCCGCGAGCGCCACGTCCTCGTTGTCGAACTCGTGCGCGGCCTCCGAGCCGATACCGAGCGTACCGTGGTCGCCGAGCGGCAGGACGACTGCGGAGCGGTAGGGACCGTACTCGTACGTCGTCTCCGTCGACAGGTCGTCGACGACGAGGTGGTCGTCCGACTGGAACACCCGTCCGGCGATCCCCTCGTCGTCGTCGTAGTCCGGCGGATCGGGCAGCCGTTCGGCGCTCGCCCGTGACAGCACGGCCGGCGACAGGGTGCCTTCTTCGGCGTCGTGAAAGCGGACGATGGTCGCGTCGTAGCCGAGGATTTCGGACGTGGATTCGGCGAGTTGCTCGGCGAGTTCGTGCTCCGTCCGCGCCTGCATGAACTCCTGGGTCGTCGCCAGCAGGTCGTCGAGGGCCCGTTCGCGCCGTTTGCGCTCCGTGATGTCCTGAAAGTACACCGAGATGCCGTTCTGGTCGGGGTAGACGTTCACTCCGAACCATGTGTCGAGTGGCTCGAAGTACGACTCGAACGCCACCGCCTCCTGGGTCGCCATGGCCTCGTGATAGTGGTCGTAGAAGGCCGTGTCGACCGCTTCGGGAATCTCGTCCCAGAACGGTCGGCCCAGCAGCTCCGTCATCCCGTAGTCCGTCCCCATCGCCCCGCGGAGGACGGCCGCTCCCTGTTCGTTGGCGTAGGTGATCCGCCACTCGTCGTCCAGCGCGAAGAACCCGTCGTCGACGCGTTCGAGTATCCGTTCGAGCCGGTCGCGCGTCTCCTCGATTTCGGTGCGGTACGCGTCGCGTTCGAGTTCGTACTGCAACCACTGTCGGATCACGTTGACGACGGTCGACTCGGTCGCCGAGATCGCCGTCTCGCGTGGGTCGGTGTCGGCGAAACAGAGCGTCCCGTAGAACTCGTCGTCGACGGTGATCTCGCTCCCGATGTAACAGCTCAGTCCGGACTGAACGTACGCCGGATCGTCGGTCATCCCCGCCGCGACGGCGTCGCCGATTGCGAGCGGATCGTCGTCGCCGGTGATCGTGTGCCGACAGTACGTCGTCTCGAGGTCGTACTCGGCCCCGGACTCCAGCATCGGATGGTCGCCGTGCGTGCGAACGAGTTCGAACCGGCCGTCGGCCTCGTCGATCCGGGAGAGGAAGGCGAGATCAGTGCCCAGATACGAGCAGCCGAACGCCAGCAGGTCGTCGACCTGTCGCTCGAACGACCGCTCGGGGTCGGCCGTGATGTCGTGGAGTCGTGCCAGTGCCTCGCGGCTCTCGCGCAACGCCTGTTCGCGCCGTTTGCGCGCGGTGATGTCGTAGCCGACGGCGATGATGCTGTCGACCGCGGTGCCGTCCCCGTCGGTGATCGGTCGGAAGGAGATGTCGACGACGTGTTCGTCCGAGGCGCCGCTCACGTCGACCTCCAGCCGCGCCGACTCCCCGGCCGCCGCGGTTTCGATCGCTTCCCGAATCCGCTCGCGTTCCGCGTCGTCGTCGCCCCACCAGTCCGTCTCCGGGAGGCGTTTCCCCTCGACGTCGCTCTCGGCCGCGCCGATCAGCTCCAGCGCCGGCCGGTTCGCTCGTCTGATCCGTCCGTCGGGGTCGAGGACGGTCGTGAACGAGTCCGGGTGATCGAAGACGGCTTCGAACTGGCACTGCCGGTCGCGGATGAGCTGTTCCTGTGCCTTCCGGTCCGCGACGTCCCGGACGAACGACAGCACGCGCTCCCGGCCGGCGATTGTCGCGGGTTTGAGGCTGATCTCGACCCACGTCGGGTCCTCGCCTATCGGCCACTCGAACGTCGTCGGGCCGTCGGTCGACACACGACACACCCGTTCACGGAGGTCGGCGACCGTGTACGGTGCCCCGCCGGCCGCGAGATGGGAGAGCTGGAGCGACGCGTCGAGCGTCGGCTCCCGCCCCAGCAGCTCGGAGAGCCGACGGTTCGCTTCGAGGATGTCGCCCGTCTTCGGATCGTGGATCGCGATGCCGTCGGTGGCCTGTTCGAACAGCCCCTCGAACTTGCCCCGGTTCCGACTTCGGTCGACGGCATTGGCGATCCGGTTCCTGACGACGTCCCCGTCGATCCGACCGTCGGTCAGCGACAGGACGTCGGTGACGCCAGTTTCGATCACGCCCCGTGCCGACTGCTCGGCGTCCATCGCCAGCAACACGGGGAGGTCCTCCCGGATCACCGAGAGCGCCTCGACGCCGTCGATCCGCGGCGGATCGTGCACACAGACGACACAGTCGATCACGGCCTCGTCGAGGACCCGCCGAGCGGCGTCGATGTCGGTTACCTGGTGAATCGTCAGCGCAGTGTCGGCGTCGGCGAACTGTGGACCGAGTGCCAGCACATCCCCCCCGGCCGGTTCGACCAGCAGGACGTTGATCTCGGCTTCGACTGGGGCGAACGTCATTCGACGCTCTCTCCGAGGTAACCGACGGTGGTAAATGTAGCGCCCCCGTCGGAAAAATACTAACAAAATCGATAGTTGATTCGACGAATCGGACCCGACGAGCGGTTCACCGGTGTCGGGCTTTCATCTTTCGATTCTACGCAATCAAAAAGAATATTACCGGCTCACTATATGGTCATACTACCTCATGATCTTCGGTGAGTCGTGTCGTTCGCAGGGCGATCCAGTCCTGTCCGTTCGTCCCTGCGAGGGTTCGTGATGTATGACCTTGGCCCCCCGCTGGATGTCGAGGTCGAGCAGGGGTCGAACCTGCTTCTATCTGGACCTGCACTCACCGGAAAAAAGCAACTGGCCTTCGATATCCTCGCGTCGGGCGTTCGCGACGGCGAGGGGGCCATCGTCGTCAGCAACACCGACGGCGCCAAACGGGTGTTCGAGGCGTTCGAGGAGCGGATCGACTACACGGAGCGCCCGGTCGCCGTCGTCGACTGTGTCACCCGCCAGCAGGGCGTGAGCGAGGCTCGCGACGACGCGCAGGTGCGGTACACCTCGTCTCCGGTCGACATGACTGGGGTGGGGATCAAGTTCTCCGAACTGCTGGAGGAGTTCTACGAACGCCAGGGCGTCGAGCGTAATCGCGTGTTTCTGGACTCGCTGTCGACGCTCCTGATGTACTCCGACCTCCAGACCGTCTTCCGCTTCCTGCACGTGTTCACGGGGCGAGTCCAGAGCGTCGACGGCCTCGGTCTCTACGCCATCGACTCCAGCGCTCACGACGACAAGACGATGAACACGCTCAAACAGCTGTTCGACGGCGTCATCGAAACCCACGAGGACGGCGAGCCCACCGCGAACCTGCCCGGCGTGTGAGCGTGGCTTTCATTCCGGACGCCACCGTAGCCGACCCATGAGCGACGCCATCGACGAGACCATTCGCGATCTGTTGGCCGTCGAAACCATCGCCGTCGTCGGCTGTTCGGCCACGCCGGGGAAGGCGGCCCACGACGTGCCCGCTTACCTCCAGCGGCAGGGCTACGAGATCGTTCCGGTGAATCCGAACCGCGACGAGGTGCTCGGCCGGGCGGCGGCGGACAGTCTGGCCGACGTGACCGAACCCGTCGACTTGGTCGACGTGTTCCGCCCGAGCGAGGAGGTGAGTCGGATCGTCGACGCGGTGCTCAAGCGTGTACAACGACACGACGACGTGCGGGGCATCTGGTTCCAGCAGGGCATCCGCGACGACGCGGCGGCCCGTCGGGCACGGGACGCCGGGCTAGCGGTCGTGCAGGATCGGTGCCTCAAGGTCGAACACGGCCGGCTGGGCTAGTAGCGATTGAAACTGTCTGCGCAGCCGATCGCAGGACGGCGTGCGATCGGCTGTGCGACGACGTTCAATTGTTACTATCGTCGCTCGTCGACTCCTCACTGTCGTCGCCCGCGACGGCCTCGGCGTCGACGACGTGGACTTCGGCGGTGATCGCGTCGACGTCGATCCCTCGTTCTTCGGCGAGCGCTTCGACGAGCGCCCGCTGTTCGGCCAGTTCGCGGTCGAGTTCGTCGACGCGGTCTTTCGTCTCGTCGACCGTCTTCCGCGTCTCGCTGACCTGTTCGCGGAGTTGGTTCAGGCGCGCGTACACGTCCTCGGCCATGTCGGCGATCTGCTGGAGTTTCTTCGCCGTACTTCCGAGACCCATACGTGTGGGTTTGCGGCGGACCGTGATAAGGTTCGTTGTACGTCGTTCCCGGACCGTCTCGACGGAACGGTGACGACGACCTGTCCGAGCGTGTTTCGGGGTTAGTCGGCCAGCCCGATCCGCGGGACCGCTCGCCGCAACAGGACGTAGGCACCGCCTCCGAGGACGAGATAGCCCGCGACGAGCAGTGGGTACGTCGGGCCGACGCTGTCGACGGCGAGGCGCGCGACGGTGTTGACGGGGTTGAGCGGCAGGAGCGTCGTTCCGCCGAAGGCGACGAGGACGCCGACGGAGTAGAGGAACTGCGCCGCGCGCCGGTCGGGGGCGAGCAGGGCGATGGTCGCTCCGAGCGTGACTACCAGGAGGGCGAGCGCCGCGACCACCAGCAGGAGCGCGAGCGGGTGGCGGACGGTCGTCCCGTTGAACGCGAGGAGCGCGAGCCACAGGCCGGCCTGTACGGGCGCCAGCGCTGCCGCCGCCCACACCTTGCCGTCGACGATGTCGACCGTCGAGACGGGCGCGACCCTGAGCAGTTCGAGCGTGCCGCGTTCGAACTCCTCGGTCACCGAGTCGACGGTGATGGAGCCGCTGATGAAGACGGGGAGAAAGCAGAGCAAGGGGAGCAAGACGGTGTAGCTGAACCCGTAGTAGGGGGTCGAGCCGCTCCGTGGCGGCAGGTCGAGCGGCGTTGCCGAGAGATACGTCGACCGCTCCCCGCGCTCGACCCGCTCGAACGTCGACAGCGCCTCGCGCAACTGGACGACGACGATCGTCGTCCGCACGTTTCCGTCCGGCGCCGTCGCTGTCACGAACACCCGGCCCGCGCGTCTGTCCGCCAGCAGGACGGCATCCACCTCCCCGCTCTGGAACGCCGCCCGCGCCGTCGCCTGCGACCCGTAGGCCACGCCCTCCATCGACGCCTGGTCGTCGACGACACGTAGGAGGTCGTCGGTCGCGTCGCCGGTGACACCGACCGTCGTCTCGTACCCCTCGACGCTCCCGGGGTCGTACAGCGAGACGAGGCCGACGACGAGGAAGGAGGAGAACGCGGCGATAAAGAGCTGGATCAGGAGCGCGAGGACGATCGTCTTCTCCGATCGCAGCGTCGCCAGTTCCCGCCGGGCGATGGTGAGACGCGGGTCAGCCAAGGAAACTCACCACCGCGAGGTTGTAGGCGGTGTGAACACCGATCGCGGGCACGAGCGCCGCCAGATACCACGTCCGGTCCCGGGTCGCCCCGAGCGACGCGATGCTCGTCGTCGTCGCGTGGAGGACGAGCGGTGCGAACAGGAGGAGGAGGCCGACCGCCGGCGTCGCGGCGACCCCCGCGGAGGAGAACGCCGCCCGCCCCAGCGTGAGGTTCGGCAGGCCGACCAACTGGACGATGGCGGTGAGCTTCTCGCCGAGGAAGAAGCCAAGCCCCGACAGCGCGCCGAGGGTGAGCGCCGTCTGCCACCCCCGCCGGCCGGCGAACGGCCCACGGAACCCCGCGTAGAGGTGGACGCTCTTGGCAACCTCCTCGACCGTCGCGACGGCGACCAGCAAGAGCGGAATCGACACCTCGACCGGCAGGACGAAGAGGACGGCGATGGCGAGCAGTTCGGCGATGAAGACGAAGGGGATGGCGAGCGCGCTCAGGACGGCCACCGATTTCAGCCCCGTGATCCGGCTGTTCAGCGCGTCGAGGAACTTCAGCGGCACCGGTCGTTGGGTGAACATATCCTCCTCGCGGTAGACGCCGACGCCGAGGAGGAAGAGCACGGCGGACCCGACGTAGAAGGGACCGGTCGAGAAGACGTACTGGGCGGCCGTCACGCCCGTCCCCTGCAGGTCGTGGACGACGAGCGTCAGCGGCGAGATGAGCGCGATGGGTGTGACGTTCGTGAAGATGGCCGGAACGAAGGCGTAGGAGGTGAGGAAGACGGAGATGGAGACGGTGACGAAGGTGAGTTCCTTGAACGACCGGGCGAACATGCCGCCGACGAACGTGGCGGCGAGATAGAGCGTCGCGATGGGAACGACGGCGGCGACACTGACCGGGCCGCCGCCGATGGCGAGGGCGACGAGGGTCGTGATGCCGACGAGCAAGCCGAGGTAGGGGAGGGTCTTGCCCGCGACGATGGCCGAGGGGGAGACGGGCGCGACCAGCAGGAGTTCGCCCCGTCGGTTGATCCGTTCGTTCAAGATGGTGCTGCCGTAGGGCTGGATGACGAAGTTCATGGGAATGAAGAAGACGAAGGCGAGGACGAGCGCGCCGAAGGGAAAGGGCGGGGAGATGTCGGCCGGCGATCCGGACGTACCGCCGCCACCGAGGAGGCCGCCGACGCCGCCGACGCCGGGAACGCCGAGGGGGCCGTCACCGGTGGATTCCCCGCCGGTGCCGACGCTCGCGGTATCGGCACCGCCACCGTCGGTTCCCGACCCCGTGCCGTCGCCGTCGGTGGCGTCGGTGCTTCCGGTGTCGGTGTCGGTGCCGCTCTCGGCGCCGGTGCCGGTGCCGCTCCCGCTCCCGGCCGTGACCGCACCGCTCGGCACGCGGTCGGCGTACCGGAGCGTGACGACGACCGGGAACGCGGCCGACTGGTTGCCCTCCTCGCGCATCCGCCCGAGGTTGTGTCGGCGGACGGCGTCACGGAACGTCGACAGTGCGGCTCGCGCCTTCTGCGAGTCGGCGACGTAGAAGCGCTCCTGCTGAACGACGACGTCGACGTCGCGTCCGAGCCGGTCGAGGTCGGGGGGTCGTGCCGCCAGGGCGGGGCTCTCCTCGACCACCTCGGAGTACGGGCTGTCGGCGGCGACGCCGATGCGGTACACGTCGCGGTCGAGAGCGACGCCGCCAGTCGCCATCGCGGCGCCGCCGACAGCACCGGCCATGAGAAGGGCGACGAGGCCGAGGATCGCCGTCTGGCGGTCGACGACGCCGGCACTCCGACTCGTCTCCCAGCGGGCGATGCGGGCGACGGATCGCAGGCCTTCCCGGGCGTCACGGGTGGCCGCTCGGAGGCGGTCGCGGGGACCGCTCATAATGGTAGTTGTAACTGTTTACCGACGGTTCGCCGTGACTGTCCGGCGAACCGTCGGTGATGACTTACAACGATCATTATCACGACTCACCCCGCGGATCGGGGTCGGCGTCGGCCGCCAGATCCAGAAAGATCTCTTCGAGGCTCGGTTCGCGCGTGCGGATGTCGACCACCTCGCCACCCGCGGCAGTCGCCCGGTCACGCACCGCCTCGACCGCGTCCATATCGTCGACTTCGACGACGTGTCGATCGCCCTCCGGTTCCGTCCCGTCGAGGGGGACCGATGCGAACACGCGGTACTCGGTGGTCCCGTACTCCTCGCGTATCTCGGGGACGGTGCCGCGGGCGACGATTTCGCCACGGTTCATGATGGCGACGCGATCACAGACCGACTCGACGTGGTAGAGGTTGTGCGCGCTGAAGAGGACGGTCTTGCCCGCGTCGCGGAGTTCACGGACGAACTCCAGCACGTAGTTGGTGGTCAGCGGGTCGAGCCCGCTCGCGGGTTCGTCGTAGATCAGCACGTCGGGGTCGTTCACCAGCGATCGGGCGATTGCGACCTTGCGTTTCATCCCCTTGGACACGTCGCCGAGTCGGCGGTCGCGGTGGTCGAGTTCGAGGCGGTCGAGCGTCCCCTCGATGCGCTCGGTGGCCTCGTCTTCGGGCACGTCGTAGAGGTCGGCGAAGAAGTCGAGATACGACCGGGCGGTCATATCCTCGTAGAGCGGCGATTCCTCGGGCAGAAAGCCGAGGGACCGGCGCATTTCGGGGTCGCTGGCGTCGAAGCCGGCGACAGTGGCCGAACCCGCGGTCGGCTCGACGAGGCCGGCGACCATCTTCAGCGTCGTCGTCTTGCCCGCGCCGTTGGGGCCGACGATACCGAAGATCTCGCCACGGTCCACGTCGAACGAACTCCCGACGACCGCGGGGAAGTCGCCGTAGGTCTTGCGGAGGGACTCGACCTCGATCATCTGTCGGAGCGAGGGAGGGCGGGGGGTTAAACGCACGGCCCACAGAATCACTCGTGATAGGTCGGCGGCCTACGGTTCGTCGACCACGTCGATCCGCTCGCGGAGCCAGTCGGCCGCCGCGACGACGGCGTCGGCGTCCGTCCCGGTCAGCTTCAGGCGGTTTCGCGTCTCGGTGCTCGGATAGCTGCCGACGGTCACGTCGAAGCGCTCACGGACGCCCGCGAGTTCCTCGACCATCGACCCTTCGGGCTGCGGGGTGTAGAGCGTCGTCGAGACGGCGTCGCCGCCGAATTCGGCCGCCACGAGGTCGAACAGCGCCCGCACTTCCGCCGGGACGCCGGGGAAGGCGTAGACGTTGTCGAGGACACAGCCGGGACAGAGCCCCTCGGGATTCACGAGGGGCCGACTCCCTTCGGGCAACGCCGCCCACGCGTCCACGTCGATGTCGAGGCCGTGGGCCTCGACGAGCGCCGGATTCCGATCTCGGTAGGCCGCGACCGTCTCGATCACGTCCTCGCGGACGGCGGGGTGGACGACGAGTTCGCGGTCGAAGGCGTCCGCGATGGCGTCCGCAGTCACGTCGTCGTGGGTGCCGCCGAGGCCGCCGGTGACGACCACGGTGTCGAACGCCGCGCGCCACGTCTCGATCGTCTCGCGGATCACCGTGCGATCGTCGGGAACGGTGAGGATACGCGTGACCGTCGCGCCCGCGTCGGTGAGCCGTTTCGCGAGCCACGTCGCGTTCGTGTTCTCGGTGTCGCCCGCGAGCACCTCGTCGCCGACGGTGAGGATGGCGACTTCCATCGACGGGTACGAGGCGGGGCACGAGGAAAAGGGATGGGATCGGTCTTACTCGTCTTCGAGTGCGGCGTAGATTTCGGCGTGCCGGCGTCGGTCGAGGGCCCCCATCTGCAGGACGATTTCGCGGCGCTCCTCGTCGCTCTCGGCCGACTGATACCGCTCGTACAGGCGGCGGAGCTCTTCGCCGACCGAATCGGTACTGGGCGCCATCGTCACGTCGAATCGACTCGTCGCGTCCGTTTATCAGTTGCGCCGAGCGCCGACCCGAACGGGGACGACTGCCGTCTCGACGTCCACCTCGCTACTCGTACTCGTAGAAGCCACGTCCCGTCTTCCGACCGAGGTCACCGGCGTCGACTTTCCGCTTGAGCAGGTACGGCGGCTTGTAGCGGTCGCCGAGTTCCTCGGCGAGCGTCTGGCTGGCGTCGAGACACACGTCGAGGCCGATGTGGTCCGCGAGTTCGAGCGGCCCCATCGGGACGTTCGTCCCGAGTTTCAGCCCCGCGTCCATGTCCGCCTTGTCCGCCACGCCCTCGTCGTAGGCGCGGATTCCCTCGTTGATCCACGGCATCAGCACGCGATTGACGACGAAGCCGGGTTTGTCGTCGGACTCCCACGTCGTCTTGCCGAAGTCCTCGGCGAGGGTGTGCGAGCACTCGACGGCCTCGTCGGCCGTGCGCTCGCCGACGACGAGTTCGAGCCCCTCCATGATCGGCGCGGGGTTCATGAAGTGCAGGCCGACGACGAGTTCCGGTCGCTCCGTCGCCGACGCGATGGTCGTGATGGAGAGCGTGGAGGTGTTGGTCGCGAGGATCACGTCGTCGTCGACGGCCTCGTCGAGGTCCGCGAAGATATCCTGCTTGATGTCCATGTTCTCCACGGCGGCTTCGATGACGTAGTCGCAGGCGGCGAGGTCGGCGAGGTCGGTCGTACCGGAGATGCGGTCGACGGCCGCGTCGGCCTCCTCGCGTGAGAGCTGTTCCTTCTCGACGAACCGCGAGAGGCTGTCGTCGATGCGGTCGAAGCCGTCCGCGACGAGGTCGTCCTCGATGTCGCGCATCACCACGTCGTAGCCGGCGGTGGCGGCCACCTGTGCGATTCCGCTGCCCATCGTGCCGGCGCCGACGACCCCGACGGTGTCGATCTGATCGAATCCTCGCATGGTCGTCCCTGTGCGGCGGTGGATTGTAAGGGTAGCGACCGCCGGGTCGAACTGCTCTTCTCGCGGTACTCCGTCGGTTGGCCTAGCCGAGACGGCCCCCCAGTCGAACCCTCTCGAGAGTCGACCGAATGATTATGGGGGCCAAGTGAGAACGAATTCATGTGAAATACTACCATGACACCGCGAAGCACGGAGACACCGATCGACGACATTTCGTACCTCACACGGTCCGAACACCGTGTCCCGACGCTCGTCGCGCTGTCGTCCCGCCCCCGAAGTCGATCCGAACTATGGGAGATGGCGGGAGTTTCGTCGTCGACCATCCGCCGGACGCTGACCGAGTTCGAGAAACGCGACTGGATCTACAAGGAAGAGTACAAATACGAGACCACACAGCTGGGAGCGTTCGTCGCGTCGGCAATGGTGAACGTGATCGAACGGATCGAAACCGAGCAGAAACTCCGTGATGTCTGGGACTGGCTTCCGGGTGAAGAGAGCGACTTCACGATCGAGATGTGTTCCGAGGCGACTGTGACAGTCCCCGATGCCACCGATCCGTCTCGCCCGGTGAACCGATTCATCTCCCTGTTCGAGGAGACGAACCGATTTCGGTTCGCGGGGTTGGACGTGGCCATGCTCGAGTCGTGCAAAGACGAACTTTGTGAGCAGGTCATCGACGGTATGCAGACGGAGTTCATCAACCCACCACGCGTCGCCGAATACATACGCTCGAACTGCCCGGAGCTCATCTCGGAAACGCTAGAGAGCGGCAACCTCACGATCCGATTGCACGACGAGTTACCTCCGTACGGCGTCGGCCTGCTCGACGACCGCGTCGCGGTCTGTGGCTACGATCCCGACGGCGTCACCGTTCGCGTGCTGGTCGACACCGACGCCACGGACGCACGCGAATGGGCCGAAGCGTTCTACGACTCGTATCGACGACAGACGCCGACGGTCCCCATCGAACCGAACGAGGGCTGATCGGCCCATCGTTTGCGAGCCAGTAGAACCTCACTCGGGCAGACCTGTGCAACGACTGCTCACTCGTTCACCGTCTGCATGGCCCGCAACGGCTGCAGAAATGTCAGCAGATAACTATCTAATGCTCGCACCCGAATCAGTCGTGAGGGGAGGTACCACGGCACAATGTCCGACGATAGCACTGTCACACACGGGATCGACCTCGAACAGTTCGAGGGATTCGCCGAGCACGCGGCCGAACATCCGGAAGCGGTGCAGTTCGGACTCGGAGCACGCTCGACCTACGAGGGTACGTGTGCTCACAGCCTGGCGAAGATAGACTCCTACGAACTCGGTGGAGAGACGATTGCCCGCGAGACGCGCGAGTACACGATTCCCTACGGGGGCTGGAAAGAGGTGCTGGACGCGGGCGGGTGGGTCGGCGCGACCGACCGGATGGAACCGATCGAGGTCGCGCTCTCCGCACTCGCCGCCTGTATCAACGTCGGCGTCACCATCAACGCCGTCGCGAACGGCGTCGACATCGATCACCTCCAGACACGCGCCAGGACCGACTTCGATCCGGCGGTCCTGTTCAGCCTCGCGGACCTCGAGGCGACCGACACCGTCTTCCAGAACCTGACCGCGGAAATCGAAATCGAGGGCGAGGATATCGACAAAGATCAGATCGACGAGTGGGCGCGGCGGGCGCCCGTCTACACGCTCGTCTCGCTCGCCCAGGACGTTCAGATGACCGTCACGACGCCCGCAGAAGTGGCGGGCGACGACTAGGAGGAACCGACAATGCCAGACGCGCTCGATGTCGACAAGCTCGAACAGGAAGTGAAAAGCGTCTACCAGACCGTCGCGTCGACGCCCGACGACGAGTTCCACTTCGAGATGGGGAGAGACCTAGCCGAACGGCTCGGCTATCCGGCCGGCGTCCTCGACCGGATTCCACAGGACGCCCTCGAATCGTTCGCCGGTGTGGGCTACCACTTCGACCTCGCCGATCTGCAGACGGGCGTCGACGTACTCGACCTCGGTAGCGGGTCCGGGACGGACGCGTTCGTCGCGGCGCTTCAGGTCGACGACGGATGCGTGGTGGGAGTGGACATGACACACGAACAGCTCGAGAAGTCGAGAGCACTGCGAGACGAGGCTGGAATGGACGCCGTCTCGTTCGAACACGGGTTCATCGAGGACCTCCCGTTCGAGGACGAGACGTTCGACGTCGTGATCTCTAACGGTGTCATCAACCTCTCGGCGGAGAAGGATCGCGTGTTCGCCGAGGCGAACCGCGTCCTGCGTCCGGGCGGTCGCCTGGCCATCTCCGATATCGTCAGTGAAGAGCGAATGCCGGAGAGCATCAAGACCGACGCGGACCTCTGGGCGGCGTGTATCGGCGGTGCCATGCAGATCGATCTGTACGACGACGCCATCGAGTCTGCCGGGTTCGACATCGTCGAATTCAGGGAGAACACGGCCTACGAATTCGTCTCTGACCAGGCGGCGAACGCCTGCCAGAAATACGGTGTCAAGAGCGTCTCGCTCGGCGCCCGGAACGAGTCGCGAGGAGAGGGGACGGGTGTCGACGCGGACTCGAACGGCGAATCGCATCGATCGACCGGATCACCACGACACGAACACTGAGGGGTAAACATGGCAGAAACAGCAACGGCGGAGATAGACGAGGAAATCGAACTCGAATCGAATCTCAGACGCGGGTCCCTACTGATGGCGATTGCGGGCGTCGCATTCGTCGGATACGGAGTCGTCTTCCTCGCGCTGAACTTCGTTGGCGGTGGGTTCGAGATGGGGGTGAGTACGCTCGACGGACTGGCACCGGGGGATCTGAACCCGGCCGTCACGTACTACATCAGCCACCTGCACGTCGCCACGGCAGCGTTCATCATCTCGACTGGAATCGCCATCGCGGCACTCTCCTGGTACGGGGTGCGTCAGCGGCTCACCTGGTCGTGGGCGACTGCCGTCGTCGCTGCAGTCGTCGGCTTGGCGCTCGCACTTCCGATGCACTACACCGCGGACGCATTCGCGCACGACTGGATCGTCCATCTCGGCCCGATCTATCTGGCGACGCTCGTCTTCATCCTCGGCGCGGTGTTGTCGTATCGGGGGATGCAGGTGGCGTAGCCGTCACGTTCGTATATCTTTACGTATGCTTCCGGGATCGATCACCGTCTTACACATCGGCGACCAGGTGTCGGGGCTGGAGTACCTGTTCCGCGTCGCGACCACTCTGGTGGGCTTCGGTGGCGTCGCCCTCCTGATCTACTGGGTCGTCGGCGTGATCGATACCGTTCGTTCCGCAGTGTCGGCGGGTTCCGAGGCCGAGTAGATCGAACGGCGTGTTCGATCCGTGGCGTTCCGAACGAGTGATGTCCTCGCGGACGCTTGGGACGCCCGTGACCAGTCCCGACTTCGACAGCTTCGATCACGACTCGCACATGCGTGCGGCCTTCGACTGCGCACGCGAGGCCGCCGACCGCGGCGACGAGCCGTTCGGGTCCGTCCTCGTCCGCGACGACGCCGTCGTCATGCGCGAGTCGAATCGAATCAACACCGAAAACGACCTTCGCCGCCACCCGGAACTCCACCTCGCCTATCGTGCGTGCCGGGCGTACGACCCCGCCGCCCGCGCCGAGATGGTCATGTACACCAGCACCGAACCCTGCCCGATGTGTGCCGGCGGGATGCGGACGGCCGGCTTCGGCCGAGTCGTCTACAGCGTGAGTAGCGAGGGCATTGCCACGGTCACCGGCGACGAGGTCCCCGTCGAATCGGCGGTCATTCTGGACGGCGTGACCGAGGTGGTCGGTCCCGTGTCGAACGCCGAGGGGCGACGGATTCACCACGACTTCGACTGGTGACGGCGCCACCACCGGGAACGGGCCGACCGACGCTCGTCGCGGACGCCGCCGACCACACGCATCCACCGCTCCGCCGCCGACCACACGCTTTATGTGGTATTTCGCCGGTACGTCTACACACATGATTCCTGGTGCTGACGACGCGATCACCCGTGACGGCAAGGCGTTGATCCTCGCGTACGACCACGGTCTCGAACACGGCCCGGTCGACTTCGAGCCGGTGCCGGAGACGACCGACCCCGCGACGGTGTTCGACGTGGGCACCCACGACGCCGTGACCGCCGTCGCGGTCCAGAAAGGCGTCGCCGAGGCGTACTACCCCTCCTATGAGGACGACGTGACGCTGCTGGCGAAGCTCAACGGGACGAGCAACCTCTGGATGGGCGAACCCGACTCCGCGGTCAACTGGTCGGTCGACTACGCGGCCGAACTCGGCGCCGACGCCATCGGCTTCACGCTGTACGGCGGCTCGAACCACGAAGTCGAGATGGCCGAGGAGTTCCGACGGGCACAGGAGACGGCCCGCGAACACGACATGGGCGTCGTGATGTGGTCCTATCCGCGCGGACAGGGGCTGAAAGACGACACCAGCCCGGGCACCATCGCCTACGCCTCCCGTCTCGGCCTCGAACTCGGTGCCGACATCGCGAAGGTGAAATACCCCGGCTCCGCGGACGCCATGAACTGGGCGGTCCAGAGCGCGGGCGACATGAAGGTCGTCATGAGCGGCGGGTCGAAGACGAGCGACGAGGCGTTCCTCTCGACGGTGCGAGACGCGATGGACGCCGGCGCCAACGGGCTGGCGGTGGGTCGGAACGTCTTCCAGCGCGAGAACCCCGAAGCCATCCTCGACGGCCTCGAAGCCGTCATCTTCGACGACGCGTCGGTCGAGGAGGCGCTGGGCGCGACGGCCGGCCTCGAAGCGGGCGACTGATGGCCGACACCATCGACGCGATCCGTGACGCCGTCGCCGTGACGGCGCCGGAGATTCGGGCCGGGCTGCCCGGCCGGCGCGAGGCGTCGGGCGCCGAGAACCCCTCCGGCGAGCGGCGGTTGGCGGCCGACGAGTACGCCGACGAACTTCTGGAGGAGCGCCTCGGACGCATCGACGGCGTCGGCGCCTACGCCAGCGAGGAGCGCGAAAGCGTCGTCGACACCGGCGAGGGCTACTCGGTGGCGGTGGACCCGCTGGACGGCTCGTCGAACCTCAAACCCAACAACGTCATGGGGACCATCGTCGGCGTTTACGACGCCCCGCTCCCCGCGACGGGGCGTGACCTCGTCGCCGCGGGCTACGTGCTCTACGGGCCGATCACCACGATGGCGTTCGCCCGTGAGGGCACCGTGACGGAGTATCTGATCGAGGACGGGGAGCCGACCGTCCTGAACGAGGACGTGACCCTCCCCGACGACCCGACGGTGTACGGCTTCGGCGGGCGCGTCCCCGACTGGCCCGACGAGTTCGCGGCCTACGTCGACGAGATCGAGTCGGAACTCAAACTCCGCTATGGCGGCGCGATGATCGGTGACGTGAATCAGGTGCTCACCTACGGCGGCGTTTTCGCCTACCCCGCGCTCCAGTCGGCACCGGCGGGCAAACTCCGTCTCCAGTTCGAGTGTAACCCCGTCGGCTACGTCATCGAATCGGCCGGCGGCCGGAGTTCGGACGGCACGGGGTCGGTTCTCGACGTCGATCCCGAGAGCCTCCACCAGCGAACCCCGATCTATCTCGGGAACGGGTCGCTGATCGACCGGTTAGAGGCGACGCTTGACTGAAACCCCCTGGTAATCAGTCATTTACTCGCCGTACGCGGCCTATACTCACGGGGCTACTCGTTCTCTCCCCGTGTATGTCGACCGACACCGCAGGATCTCAGACGCGAGAGACGGTCGGACCGGCCGTCGGCGGGGCGGCCCTCGACGCCGCCGCGACGCGGACGACGGCCCACGCCCCGTTGCTCTGGGCCGTCGCCATCGCCAGCCTCGTCGCCGACGGCGTCCTCACCGTCTACGGTATTCGCCTCGGCCTGACCGAAGTCAACCCCGTCGCTGCGGACCTCATCGCCCACGTCGGTGCGCTCCCCGCCCTCGCCCTCCTGAAAGGCGTCGCCCTCACCGTCGCCGTCGCGGGATGGGTCGTGATGCCTGAGAACTACCGGGGGCTGGTCCCCGCGGGGCTCGCGCTCCCGTGGGCGGTCGCGTCGCTGCTGAACTGCGTCGCCGTCGGCCTCGTGCTGTAGGGGGTGTCCGTACTGCCGGCTGTAAGTCGAACAGTTACAGCCGGCAGTATCATTTCGTCGGCCGCCCTGTAGCCGCCATGGCTCGCCGTACCGTCCTGTTCACGCCCGGCGACCGTCCCGACATGTGCCGGAAAGCGCCGTCGGCCGGGGCCGACACCGTCGTCTTCGACCTCGAAGACGCCGTCGCGCCGGCCCGGAAGGCCGAGGCACGGGCGGCCGTCGCCGACCTCCTCTCGGATCTCGACGCCGACGGCGTCGAGGTGGCCGTCCGCGTCGGCACGAGCGACGAAGCCACCGACCTCGACGCCGTGGCCGACGCCGACGGACTCGACGCGGTGATGGTGCCGAAGGCGGACGCCGACCGCGTCGCGCGCGTGGCCGACCTGCTCGACGAGCGCGGACGTTCCGTCCCCCTGCTCGCGCTGATCGAGACGGCGACGGGCGTCCTCGACGCCCGCGCGGTGGCGACGACCCCCGGCGTCGACGCGTGCTGTTTCGGCGCCGAGGATCTCGCGGCCGACCTCGGGGCGACCCGGACCGACGAGGGGACGGAGGTGCTGTACGCCCGGGAGCACGTCGTGCTCGCGGCGCGGGCGGCGGGCGTCGACGCCGTGGACACGGTCTACACCGACCTCGACGACCTCGAGGGTCTGCGGGCCGAGACGCGGTTCGCGGTGACGCTCGGCTACGACGGGAAGATGGTCGTCCACCCCGACCAAGTGCCGGTCGTCCACGACGCCCTCGCGCCCGATGCGGACGAGATGGCGTGGGCGCGACGGGTCCTCGACGCCCACGAGGCGGTCGACGGTCGCGGCGTCTTCGAAGTGGACGGCGAGATGATCGACGCGCCGCTGATCGCGCGCGCCGAGCGCATCCTCGACCGGGCGCCGGACGGCGAGTGATCGGTGTCGAAAGGCCTGTATCCCCCTGGGGCGAATCGATCGGAAAATGGCTGACGTCAATCCCTTCGAGAGCCTCCAGGAACAGATCGACGACGCGGCCGCCTACGCCGACGTGGACGGGGACGTGATCGAGCGACTCAAACACCCCGAGCGCGTGCTGTCGACGACCCTCTCGGTCGATATGGACGACGGATCGATCGAGCAGTTCCGCGCCTACCGCTCGCAGTTCAACGGCGACCGGGGACCGTACAAAGGTGGTATCCGCTATCACCCGCACGTCACCCGCGACGAGGTGAAGGCGCTCTCGGGGTGGATGGCGTACAAGTGCGCCGTCGTCGACATCCCCTACGGCGGCGCGAAGGGCGGCATCGCGTTCGATCCCCGCGAGTACTCCGAGAGCGAACTCGAACGGATCACGCGCTCTTTCGCGGCCGAACTCCGGCCGATCATCGGCGAGGACCGCGACATCCCGGCCCCGGACGTGAACACGGGGCAGCGGGAGATGAACTGGATCAAGGACACCTACGAGACGCTGGAGCGGACGACCGAACCCGGCGTGGTGACGGGGAAGGCGCTGTCCTCGGGCGGGAGCGCCGGCCGCGTCGAGGCGACGGGGCGGTCGACGATGCTCACCGCGCGCGAGGCCTTCTCGTATCTCGGCCGCGGCATCGAGGGCGCGACGGTCGCCGTCCAGGGCTTCGGCAACGCCGGCTCCGTCGCCGCGAAACTGCTGGCCGACGTGGGCGCGACGGTCGTCGCCGTCAGCGACTCGCAGGGCGGCGTCTTCGCCGCGGACGGCCTCGACGTGGACGCGGTCAAAGCGCACAAACGCGAGACGGGATCGGTCGTCGGCTACCCCGGCGCGGATCGGGAGTTGACGAACGAGGAACTGCTCACGGCCGAGGTGGACCTGCTGGTGCCGGCCGCCCTGGAGAACGCCGTCGACGCCGATATCGCCCGCGAGGTGGGGGCCGACGTGATCGTCGAGGCGGCGAACGGCCCACTGACGCCCGACGCCGACGACGTGCTCACCGAGCGTGACGTGTACGTCCTCCCCGACATCCTCGCCAACGCGGGCGGGGTTACCGTCTCCTACTTCGAGTGGGTGCAGAACCGCCAGCGGTTCTCGTGGACCGAGGAGCGCGTCAACGACGAACTCGAACGGATCGTCACGGAGGCGTTCGACCGACTGGTCGAGACCTTCGAGGCGTACGACGTACCGAACTTCCGGACGGCGGCCTACGTCGTCGCCATCGAGCGCGTGGCGGACGCGTTCGACGACAGCGGAAACTGGCCGTAGCTGGCGTCGTCGTGCCCGGCCACGGCCACCGCCGCTCCGAACCGGTCCCGGGGGATTCAAGACGCCGCGGGTGGCTCACACACGTAATGTTGCAGGACCACCTCATCAGCGCGGCCCACCTCTCGCGGGACGACATCGAGGCGGTGCTCGACCACGCGGCGGCGGTCGACGCCGACCCCGACCTCGTCCACGACCGTCACGCCGGGCGCGTGCTCGCGCTGTGTTTCTTCGAGCCGAGTACGCGGACGAAGATGAGCTTCGAGTCGGCGATGAAGCGCCTCGGCGGCGAGACGATCGATATGGGGTCGGTCGAGTCGTCGTCGGTGAAGAAAGGGGAGAGCCTCGCCGACACCGTCCGGGTGATCGAGGGGTACGCCGACGCTATCGTCCTCCGGCACCCCAGCGAGGGGTCGGCGAAACTCGCCTCGGAGTTCGTCGACGTGCCCCTCGTCAACGCCGGCGACGGCGCCGGCCAGCACCCGAGTCAGACGCTGCTCGACCTCTACACGATCCGCGAGAACGCCGGCCTCGACGACATCACCGTCGGGATCATGGGCGACCTGAAGTACGGCCGGACGGTCCACTCGCTGGCCCACGCCCTGACCAACTTCGACGCGCGCCAACACTTCATCAGCCCCGAGAGCCTGCGCCTGCCGCGGAACGTCCGCTACGACCTGCACGAGGCGGGCGCGCAGGTGCGCGAACACACGGATCTGGATTCGGTCCTCCCCGAACTCGACGTGCTCTACGTCACGCGCATTCAGCGGGAACGCTTCCCCGAGGAGCGGGAGTACCGCGAAGTCGCCGGCGAGTACCGCATCGACAACGAGGTGCTCGCGGACGCCTCGGACGACCTGACCGTGATGCATCCGCTCCCGCGCGTCGACGAAATCGCGCCAGAGGTGGACGAGACGAAGCGCGCGAAGTACTTCGACCAGGCACACAACGGCGTCCCCGTTCGGATGGCCCTCCTCGACACCCTCCTCGGAGGCGAGCAATGACCGACAAGGAACTCCGCGTTAGCAAGATCCGCGACGGCACCGTCATCGACCACGTCACCGCCGGGCAGGCGCTCAACGTCCTCGCCATCCTCGGCATCGACGGGAGCGGCGGCGAGAGCGTCAGCATCGGCATGAACGTCCCCAGCGGCAAGGTCGGACAGAAGGACGTGGTGAAAGTCGAGGGGCGCGAACTCAGTCAGTCCGAGGTGGACGTGCTCTCCCTGATCGCCCCCGAGGCGACGATCAACATCATCCGCGACTTCGAGGTGGTGGAGAAGAACCGGGTGGAGCGAACCGACACCGTCAGGGGAATCCTCGTCTGCCCCAACCACAACTGCATCACGAACGCCGACGAACCCGTCCGGACGGAGTTCGAAGTGCTCGACGACGGCGTCAGGTGTGCGTACTGTGACACCATCATCCGCGGGAGCGACGTGGCCGAACATATCGACGCCCGCGGATCGGGCGAAACCGCTTTGTGACCGGTGGCCCAACGGTTCCCTATGTCAGGGAAGACGAAGTTCATCCTGGTGCTCGCACTGATCGCAATCGGCTACGTCCTCATGTCCGGTGACAAAGAACCGGTCGAAGTCGACGTCGAGGAGTAGTCGGACCCTCCAACCGTCATTCTTAGGCATCACCACCCCTACCGACGGGTATGTACGGTGTCGTCACGCGCAACGCCGAGGAACTGGAGTGGTCGGCGTTCGACGCCGGCTTCTACGAGGTGAAAGACGTGACCGGACGCGCGGCGGCGCCGCTCACGACCGGCGTCAACATGGTTTCCCTGTTCGGCGACAACGCCGCCGTCGGCGACGACCCCGCCCTCGCCGCCGTCGACGCCGAGGGTCGTCCCGCGACCCGCGACCGACCCTACTTCGACTGGTCGTACGTCTGTCCGACCCACGACCGCTATCGGGAGGGGCTGCTGGAGATCGTCGACGACTGCGTGGCCGAGCGAGGCGACCTCCGCCTCGACGACGTGGGCTTCCCCCGGGACGGCTACTGTCGCTGCGAGCGGTGCGACCGTCGCTTCGCCGCGAGCGAGTTCGCCGACCGGGCAGACTGGCGCGCGTCGGTCGTCACCGAGTTCGTCACGACGGTGCGCGAGCGCGTCCCCGGCGACCTCTACCTCACCCTGTATCCCGATCCCTACCCCGGCCACCTCCGGGCGCGGAGCGGCGTCGACGTCGAGGCGCTGGCGCCGATGGTCGACGAGTTCGTCGTCCCCCTCTACGACACCGCGTACGGCACGACCTACTGGTTGGAGACCATCGCGAAGGGGTTCGAGAGCCGGCTGGCGGACGCGGACGCCCGACTCGGCATCGAACTCTACGCCGTCGAGGTGGACGTCGACGCCCTCGCGCACGCGACCGAAGTCGCGGAGACGTACGGCGACGCCGTCTACTTCGGCTACGACGCGAGCAACGCGGCGGCGACGATCCGGCGCCTCCGCGCCGACCGGCAGGAGGGCGTCTCGCACGGGGACACCTAGAGCGGCCCGTACGAGAGCGCCCAGATCACCACGAAACCGGCCGAGAACACGAGCACGGCGAACAGCGCGAGCACGTAGAGCATGCGCCCCGTGGTCATGGCCACGCTACGGCGCCGAATCGTATATACTGTCGGTCAGAACAGGTTGTCGAAGGCGTCGCCGGCGACGCCCGGACCGTCGGGGACGGTCACCGCGCCCGCTTCGACGGGCGCCGGATCGGGCGCGACGTCCGCTTCGAGCGCGTCACCCGTCGCCAGTCCACAGGGGCGCACGTCCGGAATCGCGCTCGCGACGTGAACCGCGGCGGCCCGCGCCGGCGCGGCGTCGACGGTGGTCGTGACGACGGGGTCGACGCCCGCCCGCTGCGCCCGGCGAGCGACGACGTGAGCGCGCGCGGGACCACCGAGCGCCATCGGCTTCAGGATCAGTACGTCCGCGGCGTCCGCATCGAGGACGCCGTCCACTTCCGCCGCTGCCAGCGACTCGTCGAGCGCGACGTCGACGCCGCGGCCCCGCAGGTCGGCGTGTCCCGACAGATCGCCCGCGGGGAGTGGCTGTTCGAGATAGTCGAGGCCGAGCGACGCGAGGGCGTCGACCGCTTCCCGCGCCGTCTCGCGGTCCCACGCACCGTTGGCGTCGGCGCGAAGCGCCACCTCGGGGCCGACCGCAGCCCTGACCGATCGGAGTCGCGTCACGTCGCGGTCCAGGTCGCCAGCGCCGACTTTCACCTTCAGGCAGTCGAATCCGGCCCGGACGGCGTCGAGCGCGTCGGTGACCGTCTCCGCGGGGGCCGCGTCGCCGATGGTCGCGTTGACGGGCACCGTCGCCGTCGGCTCGTCCGCGAGCAACGCGGCCAGGGAGCGACCGTCACGCCGCCCGAGGGCGTCGAGGACGGCCGATTCGACGGCGTGGCGGGCCGCGGGCGCGTCGTCGAGGGGAGCGGTAACGGCCGACGGCACCGCGGTCAATGGATCGCGGGGCGCCGCGGCTGCGGCGTCGAGGAGCGCGGCCGCGGGGTCTGTCGCGTCCGTCACCGCGTCTAGCGCCGCCCGGCAGTCCGCGAGCGACTCCGTCCATCCCGGGAGCGGCGTCGCCTCGCCGACGCCCGCGACGCCACCAGCGTCGATCCGGACGAGGTCGCCCTCGCGGCGGTCGATGGTCCCCGTCGCCGTCGCGAGCGGGCGGGCGAGGTCCAGCGCGAACGATCGGCGATTCATAGGCCCACGGCGAGTCCCACGGCGAACAGGCCGGCGTGCGCCGCGAGTAGCTGCCCGGTGCGTTCGAGCGCGGGGTTGAGCGCCTCGCCCGACGTGTGGGTACAGACGGTGCGGGCGACGGCGACGGCGAGGGGTATCGTCAGGAAGGGGAGCAGGACGGCAGGCGAGGCGGGGCCGGCCAGCCAGAGTGCGAGGGGGACGAGGTACGCGAGCGCGAGGAGCGCGACGTACTGGACGCGGCTCCAGCGGTAGCCGATGCGGACGGCGAGGGTTCGCTTGCCCGTTTCCGCGTCCGTCTCCATGTCGCGGACGTTGTTCACGACGAGGATGTTCGTCGAAAGGGCGGCGACGGGGAGGCTGGCGACGACGGCGATCGGTGGGAGGGTGCCCGGCGGAATCACGAGCGGGAACGGCCCGGCGAGGACGGCCGCCGCCTGGACGTAGTAGGTGCCCGTCACGGCGACGACGCCGAAGAAGACGAACACGAACAGGTCGCCGAGGCCGTGGTAGCCGAGTGGGTAGGGACCGCCGGTGTAGGCGAAGCCGGCGGCAATAGAGAGCAGGCCCACGATCAGGATGGGGAGGCCGCCGACGTAGACGAGCGTCGCGCCGACGAGGACGGCCGCGCCGAAGGTGAGGTAGGTGGCGCGTTTCACGGATTCGGGGGCGATCAGCCCCGACTGCGTGACCCGGGTGAACCCCTCCCGGTCCTCGGTGTCGGCACCCTTGACCGCGTCGTAGTAGTCGTTGGCGAAGTTGGTGCCGATCTGGATGAGGGCGGCGCCGACGAAGGCCGCGAGCGCGGCGAGTGCGTGGTCGACGCCCCGGCCGATGGCAAGCCCGGTGCCGACGGCGACGGGGGCGGCCGCGGCGGGGAGCGTCTGCGGGCGCGCGGCCATCAGCCACGCCCTGGTTCGACTCACCGCTTCACTCTGTGTGCGCATCACGTACGGATCGGGGTTCCACGGCGTAAAGCCCCCCGATTCCGGTCACCAGACGAACGCGAACAGGAGTCGGAAGGTGAGATACGCGCCGACCGTCGAGAGCAGCGGGACGACGTTCTGCATCAACACGACCCGACCCGTGGTCTCGGGGTTGAACAGATCGGCGGCGCTCGGCGTCTCAGCGGGGTCCTCCTCGCCGATGTCTGGTGCCTCCTCGCCGGGCTCTTCGGCGGTCAGGGCGCCGACCGAGACGTTGGGTTTCTTCTCGCCGCGCACCCCCTCGGAGACGGTGATCGACCGCGTCGCCCGCCCCCAGCCGAGCCCGACGATGGACATGGTCGCGATGATGACGAAGGATGCGGGAATGCCGATGGCGGAGAGGCCGATGACGATACCGGAGGAGATGACGGCGACGACGATGGCCGCCGTCAGCGGCAGATCGGTGATGTCGTTGCCGAGGGTGTCGAGGGTGCGGCGGGCGATGGTGAGCGCACCGATCGTGACGGAGCCACAGCCAAGCAGAATCAGGAGGTTTAGGTCGACGCCGGCACCGTACAGCGGCGCGACGGCGTTGGCGATGTTCGAGGTGCCCGACGAGAAGGCCATCAGACAGCCGATGGCGATGACGACCACGGAGCCGACGGCCTCGCGTCTGGTCGTGTTCGGACCCAGCCCGGGCCGTGGCATCGTGCCCGATCGGTCGAGCGTCAGGAGCGCGCCGTCGGTCTGTTCGATGGCGACCCAGCGGTTGATCGTCGGGTAGAAGTAGCGGCCGACGACGCCGGCCACCCAGAAGCCGATGAGCGGGGCGACGATCCACCAGACGGCGATTTCGCCCATAACGGCCCAGTTGAGTTCGCCCGCGGCGACGCCGAGGCCGGCGATGGCGCCGACAGCCGTCATCGACGTCGAGGCCGGTACGCCGGCGTAGTTGCCGACGAAGAGCGCGCCGCCGATGAAAAAGAGGACGACGATGCTGCTCTCGATGGTGAATACACCGGGATCGGTCACCAGCTCCCGTCCCAGCGTGTTCACGACCCGCCGACCGATGGTCCACGCACCGACGAAGAAGAAGACGGACATGAGCGCACCGGCGAACAGTTTCGAGACGACGCCGGCGCCGACCGCCGGCCCGAACGCCGGGCCGGTGTTCGACCCGCCGATGTTGAACCCGACGAACAGCGCAACGGCGAAGCCGACGAGGAGGAGCCCGCCGATCATGCGTGACTGTCGGGCATCGTCCGTCGGTCGGTCGTCGATACGCCGCTCATCGCTCCGCCTCGTCCTCGTCGTCGGTCGTCAGTTCCTGCTGCATCTCGTCGAGTTCGTCGGTGCGTGGCCGGCGGTCGACGCGCTGATTCACCTGCTCCAACTGCTCGATGATGTCGGTCATCTCGTCGGAGATGGTGCGTTCGACGTTCTCGGTGACTTCCTCGGTGACCGTCTGCTCGACCTTTTCGGTGACCTCCTCGGTGACTTCCTCGGTGACCGTCTGCTCGACGCTCTCGGTCACCTCTTCGGTCACCTCTTCGGTGATCGTCTCCTCGACTTTTTCGGTCACTTCGCGAGTCATCCACTCGGGATCGAACCGGGCCATCTTCCACACGACGTGAATCGCGTACGAGACGAGCGTTCCGATTCCGAACGCGACGCCGACGCCCGTGCCGACGAGGAGGATGAGCGCCACGGAAAGCAGAATGACCACGCCGTACGCCAAGTCGACGAAGAAGTCAACGCGATTCGGATTCATAGATCACCATGGTTGTCAAATTTGTCGTCCGGACTTATACTATCTCCTGTTCGGTCGCCGATCGCCCGTCGCCACGCGCCGACCGATCGGCAGTTGCGCCACGTCAGTAGTGCCACGGCACGTCCGAGAAGTCCGGGTCCCGGCCGTCGAGGAAGGCGTCCCGGCCCTCGCTCGCCTCGTCGGTCATGTACGCCAGTCGGGTCGCCTCGCCGGAGAACAGCTGCTGGCCGACCATGCCGTCGTCCGCGAGGTTGAACGCGTACTTCAGCATCCGCATCGCGGTCGGACTCTTGTCCGTCATCGTCGCCGCCCACTCCAGCGCCACGTCCTCGAGTTCCGCGTGTGGGACCGCCTCGTTCACCATGCCCATCTCCGCCGCCTCCGCGGCGTCGTACGTCTTCCCGAGGAAGAATATCTCGCGTGCCTTCTTCTGTCCGACCTGTTTGGCGAGGTAGGCGGAGCCGAACCCGCCGTCGAAGGAGGCCACGTCCGGATCGGTCTGGAGGAACTTCGCGTGGTCCTCGCTCGCGAGCGTCAGATCACAGATGACGTGCAGGGAGTGACCGCCGCCGACCGCCCACCCCGGGACGACGGCGACGACGGGCTTGGGCATGAAGCGGATCAGCCGCTGGACTTCGAGGATGTGCAGTCGGCCGACCGTCGGCGTGTCGGTGTCGAGTTCGGCGTCGCCGGTGTCGGCGCCCGCGGCCCCGGACGCCCCGCCGTCGTCCCCGCGGTACTCGTACCCCGACTCGCCGCGGATGGCCTGATCGCCGCCCGCGGAGAAGGCCCACCCGCCATCTTTCGGCGACGGGCCGTTGCCGGTCAGCAGGACACAGCCCACGTCGGCCTGCTGGCGGGCGTGATCCAGCGCCGCGTAGAGTTCGTCGACGGTGCGGGGCCGGAAGGCGTTGCGCACCTCGGGGCGGTCGATGGCGACCCGGACCGCGGGCACGTCGTCCGCGCGGTGGTAGGTCACGTCTTCGAACGCCTCGGTGACGGCCGTCCAGCGTTCGGAGTCGAAGAGGTCGGAAACCATACCGGGAGAGGGGGACGGCGCGCGCAAAAAGGTGCAGGTCGGGCCCGGACTAGGTCGCGCGGTCCAGCCATCGCGCGACGGGGCCGATCGGGCTGGTGAGCCACGCGACGAGGAAGACCGTCGTTGCGACGAGAACCCCCAGCAGGATCGACGCCGCGATCACGATCGAGTACGCGAGGACGACGAGGACGACGGCACCGGTCGCCAGTCGTCGCTCACGCGTCAGGTCGTCGAGCGGGTTGCCCGACGAGACCCGGTCGACGAGCCACGCGACGAGATATAGCACGGCGGCGGCGAACACGCCGAGCAGGACGTTCCCGCTCACCACGAACGCATAGAGGAACACGAGGAGGGCGACGACGGCAACGGGGAGTGTCCACGTTTGATGGGTGGAGGGCATCGTCCCACCGTCCCGCCGTCGACCCAATAAAACCTACTCTGCGAGTTCGGCCACCGTCTCCTCGACCAGGCGCTCCCGCGTCCGCTGACTCGCCTCGGCGTCCGTCCGCACGTCGATCACGTCAGTCCCGTCGCTCGCGACGGATTCGGCGTAGGCGTCGCGGAACGACTCGCGGTCCTCGACGGCCACGTAGTCGAGGCCGTAGAGGTCGGCCGTGGGTTCGAAGTCGAGACCGTGCGGCGTTTTGAACGCCTCGGTGAAGGGTGGCTCGAACGACTCGATGGGGAGGCGGTGGAAGATACCGCCGCCGTCGTTGTCGATCACCACGATGGTCGCGTCGACGCCACACCGGAGCGCCGACAGCAGGCCGTTGCTGTCGTGGTAGTACGCCAGGTCACCGATCACGAGCGTCAGGTGGTCGGCCGTGGCGCTCCCGGCGCCGAGGGCGGTGGAGACGACGCCGTCGATGCCCGACGCGCCACGGTTGCCGAGGACGGTGTAGCCCGCGGCGACCGGTGTCACGTATCGGTCGGCGTCGCGGACGGGGTTGGAGTTCGAGACGACGAGCGTCGCGGGTTCGGGTGTGAGATCGGCCACGTCGGCGAGAATCGCGCCCTCGAAGTAGCCGCCCGCGCCGTCGTCCGTCGCGCCGTCGATTACCTCGTGGTGCGTGCGATCAGCGTCGGCCCACCGCTCGCGCCAGTCGGGCGCGTCCGGGCCGCCGACGAGTTCCGCGAGTCGACCGGCCAGCCGTGATGGGTCCGCGACGATGAGGTCCGTCGCCGTGAACGCCGCCTCGCGCCACGCGCCCGCCGGATCGACGACGAACCCCCGAGCGTCGGTCCGGGCGAGATACTGGCGGAGGCGTTTGGAGGTGGGCGAGGCGCCGATCCGCAGGACTGCTTCGGGGTCGGGCCAGTCGTCGGTTACCCGCGGATCGAGATAGCCGTCGTAGCCGCCGACGGTGGTGGTGACGCGGGTGTGCCCGCCGAAGCGGAGGCCGGAGAGCGGGTCCGCGAGGATCGGAAAGCCGGTGGCGTGGGCGAGCGCGGTGATCGCTTCGGGGTCGACGCCCGGCGGGTCCGCGGGACCAGCGACGATCAGACCACGACCCACGGAGAGCGCCTCCGCCAGTCGACGCAGGTCCCGCCGGTCGAGTTGTGGCGTGCCCGCCGTCGTCGACACGAACGGCCGACCGTCGTCGCGGCCGTCGACCGCGAGGGGGTCGAGGTCGGCCGGCACGTCGCCGTGGACGGGCGTCGGTTCGAGGGGCTTGCGGAACGGGCAGTTGAGGTGGACCGGCCCCGAGGGCGTCCCGGTCGCTTCCGCGAGGGCGCGCGCGACCGTCGTCCGGAGCGACCGGAGTTTGCGCTCCTCGGCTTCGGGTTCGGGCAAGTCCGTGTACCACCGGACGGCGTCGCCGTACAGCTTCTCCTGATCGACGGTCTGGTTGGCGCCGCTGTCCCGGAGTTCCGGCGGGCGGTCGGCGGTGAGAAGGAGCAGCGGCACCCGGCCGCGGTCCGCCTCGATCACGGCGGGGTGGTAGTTCGCGGCGGCGGTGCCGGAGGTGCAGATCAGGGGCGTCACCGCCCCCGTTCGCCGGGCACGGCCGAGCGCGAAGTAGGCGGCCGAACGCTCGTCGAGCACCGAGAAGACCCGCAGGTCGTCGTGGCCCTCGACCGCCGTGACGAGCGGCGTGGAGCGACTGCCGGGCGAGACGACGACGCCCTCGACGCCGCTCCTCGCGAGTTCGTCGGCCAGCACGCGCCCCCAGAGGGCGTTTCGGTTCGGCGCGCTCATCGCTCCAGTTCGTCGAGAATCGGCCGGTACTTGAGCTGCACTTCGTCCCACTCGCGGTCGGGATCGGAGTCGGCGACGACCCCGACGCCCGCGAAGAGCGTCGTCTCGGTGCCGCGGGCGAGCGCGGAGCGGATGGCGACGGCGAAGGTGCCGTTGCCAGCGGCGTCGATCCAGCCGACCGGCGCGGCGTACCATCCCCGGTCGAACGGCTCCGTCTCGCGGATGGTCGCGAGCGCCGTCTCGGGTGGGAGGCCGCCCACGGCGGGCGTCGGGTGGAGCGCCTCCACCAGGTCGAGGACGTGCGTGTCGCCCCCGAGCGTGGCGGTGATGGGAGTGAAGAGGTGCTGGACGGTCGCCAGTCGGCGGACGCGGCGCTGGCCGGCGGAAATCGACGACGCGAAGGGGGCAAGCTGCTCGCGGATGGTGTCCGCGACGAGTTCGTGTTCGTGGACGTTCTTCTCGTCGCCGAGCAGTTCCTCCGCGAGCCAGTCGTCCTCGGCGGGCGTGTCGCCACGGCCGGTCGTGCCCGCGAGCGCGCCCGTCGTGACCGTCCGACCGTGTCGCGTGACGAGTCGCTCCGGCGTCGCGCCGAAAAAGCCCGGGCGGTCGCCGCCGTCGTCGACCGCCGGTTCGACGAGGAAGCGGTAGCAGTCGGGGTAGGTGTCGCCGAGGCGGGCGAGGACGTCGGGGAGCGAGAGCGGGCGGTCGAGCGTCACGGCCAGCGCCTGCGCGAGGACGACTTTCCGCAGGTCGCCGGCGCGGATACGGGAGACGGCGGCGTCGACGGAGTCACACCACGCGTCCCGCGGCGTCGTGCGCGTCCGCGAGACGATGCTCGGCGGCGGGCCGGGATCGGACACGTCGAGGGATTCGAACCGTTCCCGCTCGGCGTCGAGGCGGGTTTCGACCGCTTCGGCGGTCGCGTCGGGGCCGACCGCGTTGACCGTCAGCCACGTCCCCCGGTCGGTATCGGTCACCTGCACCCGCGGGAGGACGAAGCGCGCACCGGGGAAGTCGGCCCACGTCTCGTCGTCGGTCCCCTCGTCGTGGAAGGCGAAGCCGCCGAACAGGCGGGGACAGGCGGCCTCCGTGCCGGCGTGAACGTCGCCGGATCGCAACACGCGGTCGATACCGTCTTTGATCGCGGCGAACCGGTCCCGGCCGTTCGCGGTGACCGTCGCGGCCGCGCCGCCGGCGACGACCGTCGCCTCGTCGGGGGCGGTCCAGAACGTGCGCGGGGCGGGCATGGCGTCGAGGGCGGCGCGGAGCGAGGGGACGGACGCTCGAACCGACCGGCTGACGAGACGCGTACTCGCCTCGTCGCTTCGCGAGATACCCATTATAAACTCCCTCGGGGCGCCGCACTCTTTTACCTAACTATCCGCTGTATCGCTCCTCGGCCCACGGGTTCGCGGTGACCGAGTAGCCGCGGCGCTCCCAGAAGCCTCGCTCCGGTTCGGTCAGGAATTCGACGCCGGTCACCCACTTCGCGCCCTTGTAGGCGTATCTGTGGGGTGTCACCACGCGGACGGGGCCGCCGTGGTCCCGCGGCAAGGGGTCGCCGTCGAAGTCGCAGGCGAGGAGCGTTTCGGGCCGACGACAGACGTCGAGGGGAAGGTCGGTCGTGTAGTCGTCCGCCGCGGAGAACATGACGTGGACCGCGTCCGACTCGACGCCGACGTGGTCGGCGAGCGTGGTGAAGGGGACGCCGGTGAACTCGCAGTCGAACTTGCTCCACCCCGTGACACAGTGGAAGTCCTGGCGTTGCGCCTCGACGCCGAGGTCGACGAACTCGTCCCAGTCGAGCGTGACCGGATTCTCGACGGCGCCACGCACCGAGAGCGTCCACTCGTCGCGCTCGACGCGAGGCACGTTACCCTTCGAGAGCACCGGAAACGACTCCGTCCGGTGTTGCCCCGGCGGGAGCCGTTCGTCGCCGAATTCGCGATAGACGTCCGTAACGTCTCTGACCATACGTGCGGTAGACGCCGGAGCCTCCTATATGGTCGCGTTCGGGTCCGGAATCTGGTCGTGTCGGTCGAATACATGATTCAAAAATTCGACTTTGTGCTCTGGCGGGATTTACTCGCAGGATCAAAGGAACAGTTATCGAAATCCGAATCCGCCCCGCAGAATTTAAATACGCCCCTTCCAAACCGTCGGACGTTCAAATGCCGAACGTGGAAATAACCGTCCCGGAACATCTCGAAATGCAGATCGCTCAGTTGATCGAGCAGGGGGAGTTCGTCAACCGGGAAGAGGCGATTCAGGAACTGCTTTCGACTGGGCTCCGGGCCTACAAGACGAGCGGGCCGATGGAGGAAGAGGAACCGGGCTTCGAAGACGAGGGGATGATGGGCCACGAAGACGAGTACGTTTTCTAATACGGCTGCGCTCGCGGCGACTGTGAGAGAGCGACGCAATAATCCTTAACCGGGCTACCTTCGTACAGGGCCGTATGCACAAGGAAGAACTCCTCGAACTGCACGAACAGATGGTGACGATCATGAACTACTTCCGGAGCCAGGAGTCGGTCGACGAGACCATCTTCGACCCCTACGAGTCACTGAGCGTCGATCCGTCGCACGTCCACAAGTCGAAAAGCGAGCACAAACACGCGGTGTTCGTCCTCGGCAACGCGCTGGCGACGGCGATGAGCGAGGACGAGTTCTCCGACGCCGGTCGCGTCGGCAAGCGGATGGCCGAACTCGCCGACGACGCCGAGAACAAGCTCTGAACGGCGACTCGTTCGTCTCGGTGCCGGCCGCCGGGCCGGTCCGCGGGCACGCCATCGCCCGTCGGATTCATTACCGGCGCCCCGTGAACGGCGGGTATGCTCGGCCTTCCGGATTCGGCGACACTCTTCCGACTGGCAGTTCTTCTCTCCCTGCTCGTTGCGTTCGCGGCCGTCCTCGTACTCGACCGACCGCGCGGTCGGTGGGGCGCGCACCTCCGTTCGCGGTTCGTCGGCGGCGTCCCGTGGGGGACGCTCGTCTCCGCCGCTGGCGTCCTCGCGGTGTATCTGTTCCTCCAGGGCGGGTGGTCCCACTGGAACGCGCCGGTTACCATCCCGTTCCGGGCGTGGTCGTACTTCTACCCGCTGGGACTGGGGACGGCGGCCTTCGCCCACTCGGGGCCGGGCCACCTGATCGGCAACCTCGTCGGGACGCTCGTACTGGCGCCGCTGGCCGAGTACGCGTGGGGGCATTTCCCCCGCGAGCGAGGTGTGCAGACGTTCACGTCGCCGCTGACCAATCCGTACGTGCGGGCATTCGTGGTGTTCCCGGCCGCCGTCTTCGGCGTCGGCCTCTTCACCGCGGCCTTCGCGCTCGGCCCCGTCATCGGCTTCTCCGGCGTCGTGTTCGCCTTCGCCGGGTTCGCGCTGGTGCGGTACCCCATCGCGACTGTCGTCGCCGTCAGCGCCGGCAACGCCCTCCGGACGCTCTACGGCGCGCTCCGGACCCCGACGGTGTCCGCGAGCGCCGGGCCCTCCTACTCCTCGCCGTGGTGGGCCGACATCGCGATTCAGGGCCACGCCATCGGCCTCCTCGCGGGCCTGCTCCTCGGCACGGCGCTGGCTCGCGCCCGCGGTGACGACCGCCCGTCCGCGGCGCGGGTGGCGGTCGGCGTCGCGCTGTTCGGTATCGCGCAGTCGATGTGGGCGGTGTACTGGTATCGCGGCGGCGAGACGTATGTGCTGTACCGGGCCGCCGGCGTCGCCCTCGTGGTGTCGCTCGCGACGCTCGTGGCGGCGACGGTGGTGGCGTCGGACCGGCCCCTGCTCCCGTCGCCCGATCGGCCCGACACCGTCCGCGCGGTTCCGCGGTGGCAGATCGGCGCGACGGTGTTGCTCCTCTGTACGGCCGCCCTCGCCGGCCCCGCTGTTCCGGTCAATCTGACGACCGCGTCGAGCGGCGACATCTCCGGTCAGAGCGATCCGATCACCGTCCGCGACTACGAGGTGACCTACGCCGAGGACGTCCCGAACGGGATGGTGTCGGTTATCGACGTGGAGGCGTTCGGCGAGACGACCCAGGTCAACACCTCCGGCGTGATCGTCAGGAGTCGGGAGCGGGGTATCTGGATGACCGCCGTCTCCAAGGGTCGACTCGACTTCGCGGGGACGAGCCGAGTCCGCCTCGGCGGCGTCGGCTGGCGGGAGACGGTCCGGGTCGAACGCCGGGGCTGGAACGCCGTCGGTGGCGGCACCGTCTACAGGGTTGCACTCGTCTACGGCGGCCACAACGTGACGGCGTACACCTCCCCGTCCGTCCGGGCGGAGCCCGTGGTCGCCGGACGGAACGTCTCCGTCGAAGCCGCGCCCGAGGGGTTCCAACTCAACGTCTCGGTGGGGAATCGCTCCGTTACCGGTCCCGTCCCGGCGGTCAACGAGACGGCGTCGGTCGGCGGACTGGACTTCGTCAACGTGGAGGGGCGGGTCTACGCGGTCAACGGCGGGACGCGGGTCCGCGTCGCTCGCGTGGAGACGTACAACTGAGACGGAGGAGCCGTACGAGGAGTGTCGGCGGGCACGACGCGCCCCGTCAGCGACCCCACTCGATCCGGAAGACCTCCGTATCGATCTCCGTCCGGTCGGCGGCGTGGTGATCGAACTGTCGGTCGAGGTCGAACTGTGCGGCGAAGGCGTGGGTCACCTCGCCGTCGTTGTCGGCGGCGAAGGCCTCCACGAACTCCCGGCTCCCGGCGTTGTGGACGGAGTAGGAGACGTCGGCGATGTCGGCGGCGGTGGCGAGGAAGGCGCGGTCGGCGTGTTCGTTGCCCGCCTGCGCTCCGAACGGCGGATTCATGACGACCGTCGTCGGGCCGTCCGGACGGAGCGGTGCGCGCGTGGCGTCGGCTTGGACCCAGTGTATCTCCGTCCGGGTACCGACCCGACGCCGGTTCTCGCGGGCGATTTCCAGCGCGTCGCGGTCGATTTCGACGCCGACCGCGCGCTTCGGCCCGCGGAGGGCGGCGCCGAGCGTGAACATCCCCGTCCCCGCGCCCAGGTCGACGACCGTCCGCCCTTCGATGTCGTCGTTCAGGTCGGCGATGTGGACGACGTGGGCCGCCAGTTCCGGCGGCGTCGGATACTGCTCCAGTGCCGCCTGTGGGTTCTCGAACCCCGCGACGACCGCCAACTGTCCGGCGAGGCCGGCCTTGGTCGCCGTCATCGTTCCCCCGTCCCGACTGTCGGAATCGGGCATCTCGGGATGCCACACTCCGTCGGGTCGTCGACGGTATCGGCGCAGGACCGTGTGAGTGTCATCCTCGACGGAGGATATTCTCTGGTTATACTAAAGTCTTTGTGAATGTTTGATAGTAATCACACTTGGCAAGACACTCATATGACTGGCAGCCGTACGTCTGACGGGGGTCACACGCTCCACCACCCCCATTCCCCTTCTATCGTGACGATCGAACGTCGTCGCACAGGCAAGATAGCGTGCGATCGGATCTGCAAACAGTGTCAATCGTGACTAGGAGGCGCAGGCCCAGACGCCCCGTCCCGCCTCGCGTGCCTCGCGTTCGAGCGACGCGTAGCGGTCGCGCTCCCGGAAGGCGGAGTCGTAGAGTCGGGCGTAGCCGCGTTCGAGTAGCGCCGCGTTGAACGACCGGTCGTCGACGACGACGTACGCGAGGAGGCGGTCGTAGCCGCCGCGCCGTCCCGCGGCGTCGTCGAAGTCGAGACGAATCCGGCGGTCCGCGAGACGGTCGACGGCGAACTCGCTCGCGCGTTCGCCGTGTCGGCGGAGACACGAGCGTCCCGCCTCGGTGTCGGGCACGCCTTCGAACTCCTCGGGGTCGTTCTCGACGTGGATTTCCGGCGTGTCGACGCCCAGCAGGCGGACCGTGTCCTCCCGACCGTCGGGGAAGCGGACGTCGAGCGTGTCGCCGTCGGCGACGTCGGTCACGCGGACCGTCACGCCGGACTGAGGGGTCGTCGTCGTGGGCGCGTCGGTATCGGCGTCGCCACCCTCCATGCTCACGGAGAGACAGCCGGCACTCACCGCGAGCGCACACAGGACGAGGAGGAGCCAGCGGTCGCGCAGTCGTCGGGACACACCGGCCCGTCGACGCGATTCGAGAAAAGTCTACCCGCGTTTCACATCTCCGCCAGCGTCTCGATGCCGAGGAGGCCGAGGCCGTTCTCGAACACCTGCGCGGTGGCCTCGGTCAACACGAGTCGCTCCTCGGCGGCCGTCTCCGAGTCCAGCACCCGGTTCTTGTGGTAGAAGGAGTTGAACACGTGTGCCAGTTCGAGGAGATAGTGAGCCAGCGGTGCGGCGTCGTAGCGCTCCTCACACCGGGCGAGGACGAGCGGATAGCGACCGAGGTGGTAGATCAGGTCGTAGTCCGTGTCGTTGAAGGCGGCGGGGTCGACGTCGTCGATCGCCGGAACCGCCGCCGCCGAATCGAGGATGCTGTAGGCCCGCGTCGTCGCGTACTGGACGTACGGGCCCGTATCCCCCTCCAGCGACACCGCCTCGTCGATGTCGAAGGTGATGTCCTTCCCCCTGTTCGCCCCCACCATTCCGTACTTGACCGTCGCGAGCGCGATCTTTCGGGCGATGGCGTCGACCTCGTCGTCGGCGACGTTGCGCCCCTTCTCGCGGACGATGTCGCGGGCGCGTTCCTCGGCGGCGTCGAGTACCTCGCGAACGGTGACGATCTGACCGCCGCGGGTCGACATGCTCCCTTCGGGCAGGCTGATCATCCCGTAGTCGATGTGTTCGAGGCGGATGTCGGTGTAGCCCAGCTTCCGTGCGGCGACGAACAACTGCTGGAAGTACCGGTTCTGCTCGCTCGCGACGACGTACACCGACTGGTCGGCGTCGAACTCCTGGGTTCGGTACTCGATGGTCGCCAGGTCGCGCGTGCCGTAGACCGTGGAGCCGTCCGATTTGACGATGTAGAAGGCGTCGAAGTCGGCGTTTTCGACCGATCCCGCATCGTCGAGCATCGCGCGAGCGCGGTCGAGCGAGGAGTCCACGTCGGCCCGCGCCGGATCACCCGCTCCCTCGTAGTCGTCGTCGTAGATGGGGACGAACACCGACCCGTCCGGGCCGCGCATGGCGACCTCCTCCTCGAGCGCCCGCTCGACGACCGCGTCGGTCCACCCCTCGCGGGCGTAGAAGCTCTCGCCCAGCCAGAGATCGAAGTCGACGCCCAACTCCGCGTAGATGGCCTCGAAGCGTTCGATACTCGCCTCGCGGAACCCCTCCCAGAGGTCGACCGCCTCGTCGTCGCCGTCCTCGAGGCGCGCGAACCACGCCTTGCCGTCGTCAGTGTGGTAGGCCCGCTCCGCCTCGACGGCCTCCGCGAACTCGTCGGTCAGCGCACCGAACTCCCCGACGTCCTCCAGCATGCCGTCCCGCTGTTCGAACTGCTGGTAGAGGTCGAGCAGGTGGGCGATGGGGTCGGCCGCGAAGGCCGCCTCGTCCCCGTACTCGACGTACTCGTGGAGCAGGTTGCCGAACTGCGTCCCCCAGTCGCCGAGGTGGTTGTCGCGGGTCACGTCGTGACCGCGCTCCGCCAGGACGTTCATCAGCGCGTCGCTGAGGATGGTGTTCCGGAGGTGTCCCACGTGGAGCGGTTTGGCGATGTTCGGTGAGGAGACGTCCGCGACGATCCGGTCGGGATCGGCGCGGTCACGCGCCCCGTAGTCCGCCGCCTCGTTTCCGATCGTCGACAGCGTCAGCCGGGCCATCGACTCGGGGTCGACGTGGTAGTTGATGTGGCCGTTCTCGACGGTGACCGACGCGACGCCCGCGGGCAGACCGTGGGCACGGTGGGCGTCGGCGATCGATTCGGCGACTGCCATCGGGTTCTCTCCCGCGTCGGCGCCGATGGCGAAGGAGAGCGCGGACGAGAACTCCCCCTTCTCCTCGTCGTCGAAGTCCTCCAGTTCGACGGCCGAGGCGTCGACCGCGTGGTCGTAGCCCGCCTCGGCGACCGCGACACGGAGCCCCTCGACGAGCCCGCGTCTCGTAGATGAGAGCATTCTTGCTCCGTCCTCGCCCCTACGCCCGCATAAACCTCACTACACGCGAGCGCGATGGGGCACGCCGACGCGCTCCCGGCCGCTCACGTATGCCGCCGTGGCGGGTTCTCGGCCGCGTACTCGTCGAGGAGCTCCCGGGCGCGCCACAGGTGCCGTGCCCGCGTCTCGTGTGTCCGCTCCGCAATGATCCGGAGCTTGTAGCGCAGGCGACAGAGGGTGCCCGGGTCCAGCGGAAGATGCTCGTGGCGCGTGCGCTCCCAGAAACTCGCCGCGAGTCGATCCAGTCGCTCTTCTTCGCCCGTGTCCGGTGGCTCTTCGATGGCCTTCAGAAGCTGTCTGTTCACCTCGCGGAGCGTTCGCATGGGCGCACCTTGGCGCTCGATCCAAAAATAGGTTGAGTTGGCGAGTGCCGGCCCTCGCGTCGCTCGGCGTCGGTGGAAACGTTCCGACGGCGTCCCACGCGAGCGTCAGCGAGCGTGGGGCTCGTCGGGATCGAACAGTGCGAGACCGAAGGTCTCGCATGCAGCCGGCCGACACAGTCGGCCGGCGACGAAGGAGTGACCTGACGAAGTCAGGTCACGACTGAAGTGAGCGTCCCGACGGCGATTTGAACCCACTCACTCGCTTCGCTCGTTCGCTGCTCAAATCGCCGTGTTCCCGTTCTGTCGACACGGACGCCTCGCTGTCGCTCGGCGTTGTTGTGTCGACAGAACGTCCCGACGGCGATTTGAACGCCGGTCCCTGGCTCCGGAAGCCAAGAGGATAGTCCACTACCCTATCGGGACGCGCGTTCCGAGGTTGACCGGAGCGACGTATATACCTATTGATCGCCAGTGGGCGGTGCCGTGGGGCGACGACTCAGTTATACACCCCGCCGCCTCTCGGTTCGCGGAAACTCCCACACGGGATATATTCGCGGCGCGGGCGACGTGCTCACGATGCCCTCCAACTCGGACCGTTCACGCCGGGGGTTTCTCGCACTGACGGGTGTTGGCGTCGCCGCCCTCGTCGACCGCGCCGTCGACGACGCAGACGACGCCCGCCGATGCCGACGGCCCCGTCGACGCCATCGAACGGGACGCGGTCCCCGTCGCGCAGGTCCCGATTCGGATCGGCTCGAAACCGTCGTCGAACCGTGGGCGGGAGCGATCCGGAACCGACGCGAAATCGGGACGAAGGTATTAGTGAGAGACCTACAGTAATCGGAGTATGGAATACGCGACAGGTGTCGACGTGGGGCGACGAAAGGAACTCAACGAGGACAGCGTGAGCGCAGTCACGTTCGACGAGACGCACCTCGATCGGGAGCGACAGCGAGGCGGAATATTCGTACTGGCCGACGGCATGGGTGGCGAGAAAGGCGGCGAAGTCGCTTCGTATCTCGCGACGACGGTCATCCAGGACGAACTCACGGACACGCTTCTCTCGCTCACCCGTGGGCACAATCGGATCATGGAGGATATGGACCTCGACGAGACGCGCCTGCCGGCGATTCCGACGCCGGACCAGATACGGCAGGAGATGCGCGACGCTATCGAGGCCGCGAACGAGGCGATAGTGACACACAGAAGCGCCGACGAAGGGGGAACAACGGTCGTCGTCGGCCTCTACGCACACGGTCAGCTATTCCTCGGCTGGGTCGGCGACAGCGTGGCGTACGTCATCAACGAAACCGACGGAACGATCGCCGAGATGACGCGGGAACACTCACAGGTCCAGCGGTACGTCGACAACGGGGACATCAGGCCCGAAGTCGCACGCGTTCACAACGAGAACCACATCGTCACGCGGGCGCTGGGCGGCCGTAGCCGCGACCCCGAAATCGTCCAGGCACCGATATATGGCGACGACATCGTCCTCTTCGCGAGCGACGGCCTACTCGACGCGTACACGGACGCCACCGATCTCTATCGTGACTACGTTCGGGCGACCGACGACGCCGAACGCGACGAGATCATCGACGACATCCTCGATACGGTCGTTACGAAAGACGAGATTCGGGACCACGTCCTCAGTGCTGACGGACTCTCGACGGCGGCAGAGGACCTCATCGCGCTCGCCAACGACCGGGGTGGTGCGGACAACATCTCCGTCGTCCTCTTTTCCGATCCGGAACAGGTCGGCCGTCAGGACGTAGACATCCCGAACCCCGCTCGAACCTACGAGGCGCTCGTGGGGGAGACGGACGACGCGGATATTCTCGATGCCGAAACGCAGTTCATAGACTGACGGTCCGAGACCCTACAGCAGGTGAACCGTCGCAGTGGTGATCGTCGCGATGTCTAACTCGTCGCCGTCCCGAATCGGATACTCCGTGTTCGGATCGAGCGGGTTGCCGTTGAGCCACGTCCCGTTCAGCGAGTCGAGATCCTGGACGTAGCACTCGCCGGCATGTTCCCTGAAGAGGAGGTGCTGTCTACTGATCCCGCGGACTAGCTGTGAATCCAACCCCTGGCTTTCCAGCGACTCCCGAATTTCCCGCCCGACGGTCTCGTCGTCGTGGATCGTCAGGCGCCCGCCGTCGTGGAAGTCCAGTTCCAGAATAGCGGGCTCGCTCCCGGAGGCAGGGGTGTCCGGCCGTTGCCCTCTTCCGTCGGCAGGGCCCTGCGGCTGGTTCGGGGCGTTGCGTCCACCAGGTCGTCCGTGTCCACCCCGTGGTTGCTGGCCCCCGGCATTGCCACGACCGCCGGCAGGCTGTTGGTTACCCGCTGGCTGGTTGCCGCCGCCAGCCGGATGGCCGCCGCGATCGTCGCCCGAGGCATCGGCGGGATGTCTCCCTCCGGGATCGCCACCGCGTCGACCCCGACCGCCTCTGTTCTGCCCGCCGCCACGGTCGCCGCCACGTCGACCACGGCCGCCGCTCTGTCCGCCGCCACGGTCGCCACCGCGTCGACCACGCCCGTCTCTGTTCTGCCCGCCGCCACGATCGCCGCCACGTCGACCACGACCGCCTCTGTTCTGCCCGTCGCCGCGATCACCGCCGCGTCGACCACGACCGCCGCTCTGTCCGCCGCCACGGTCGCCACCGCGTCGACCACGACCGCCCCTGTTCTGCCCGCCGCCACGATCGCCACCGCGTCGACCACGACCGCCCCTGTTCTGCCCGCCGCCACGATCGCCGCCACGTCGACCCCGACCGCCGCTCTGTCCGCCGCCACGCCCGCCCGGTTGGTCCCGAGGCTGTCGGCCACCACGACGACCACCGTCGTCGTCCGCGCCCCGGCCCCTCGGTTGACGATTGTCGGGGCTTCCCCGCGGGTCGTCGCGTCTTCCACCGCCGCGCGGTCCGTCGTTACCGGCTTGGCCGCCTCGTGGTTGCCGACCGGGCACACCCCCACCGTCGCTGTCTCCGCCGCCCCCCGCATCGCCACCCTGCGGTTGATCGTTCTCCTGTAGTTCGGGGATAGCGAAGCCACATTGGCTGCAGGTGACTTTGTTTCCCGTTACTTCGACTTCTTCGTCACAGAAATCACAATAGACCTGCATGAATCTGCGTACAGAGGAAACCGTCAAAATTCTTACGCCGGTGAGGGATTCGACGCGTACGACTCGTGGTGAGTATCGTCGCCAACCGCTTCGGTGCACCTCGACTGACTCCCGGGGACCGCTCCCGGCGAACGTCTACGATAACTGCTATCAGCGCAACGAGAATTCGAACTCGGCACCCTGGCCGATTCGTGGCACGCCGACGACATCTCCGTCGGAGAGTTCGTGCATACGGGGCGGGGCGTTCTCAGGTCGTCCGGTCCACGATTCCGGGTCGATGATAAGCTTCGGGTCGACGAACCCGGTGTCTATCTCCGTTCCGTTGAGACTCATGTCCACGAGGACCCACGTACTACCGCGCAACTCGAACTTCGCGTGGACCCTGGACATGTGCCCCTGGGTCGGATCGTCGACCTCGAAACTCGCGTACGGTCCCATGGCGTTCTGACAGCCGATGGTGTCTCCGGGCTGGATAGTGTATTCGGTCCCCGTATTCAGGTTTCGTATCAGGGCTTCCGGGACGTCCGGATAGGCGGTTCGTTGGTCGAGCGCGAGTTTCATGATCCCGGCGTTACGGTATCGCCGAGTGGCTTCGACTTCCGTGGCGCGCGTGCAGATCTCCGCGAGGTAGTCCGGACAGTTCGGTGCTCGAGATTGGGGGTCGAGATTGTCGTTCGGACTGACCGAATCGGTAATCAGGTAGTAGAGGATCTTGCCCAGCGAGTAAACGTCGGACCACGGCCCCTGTCGTCCGTGCGGGCTCTTTACTTCGTGGGGCTTGTACGGACTTCGGCGGTCGGTCATGATGACCGAGCCCGAATCGAACTCGTTGCCACAAACCGGACAGTTCTCCCGCTCGATGTCGTCCGGTCGGATCGTGTACTGACACGACCGGTTCCCGCATTTCATCTTTTTGCGGGCGGTGTTGAAGTCGATCAGCTTGACGTCGTCGGTCGTGGTCAGCATCGCGTTGTCCGGTTTCAGGTCCCGGTAGTAGAGTTCGATATCGTGAAGAAAGCCGAACACATCACAGAGTTGGCTCGTGACACGACGTACCAGGTCGTAGTCGCTCATCCCACCCCGGTCTTCGAGTTCCTCGCCGTCGATGAATTCGGTTATCATGAACGGCGTCTGTCGCTCCTCGACCACGTCGTATAGTGCCATGATGTTTTTGTGACCGCCGTTTCGCCCGATCTGGTCGAGGGCCTCGATTTCGCGGTCGAAGTACTTTACCAGGGACGTACTCGACTTCCCGGACCCGAAGTTCGGGTGTTTCACCACCAGTTCGTCACCAGTCTGGAGGTCTTCCCCCTTCCAGACGACGGAGAACCCACCCTCTCCTATCTCGTCGACTATCTCGTACCTGTTCCCGATCACATCGCCGCGTGACACTGGTGCATCGTGAGGCATCTGTTCCCGTCACCGTCGGTGGGGACTTCCTCTCCAGAGCATCTTATACGATTTCATTTCTGTGTGACATATCACGAGATATCGTCGTATCAGGATGGGTTCGGATTAGTGTTGATCGACCGAAGCAGTCCCACGCGGCACAAGGGTTATACTATTCCCATCTGATGTGAGCGGTATGGAACTAACGGCGAATATCAACAGACCCGCGATGTCGGTTGAGGGTGGTGTCGGATACTGCGAAATCGGTATCCAGGCCGAGGGGCGCCCCGGCCCGGAGCAGACGCCGCGACACATCTCGCTCTGTATCGACGTCAGTGGTTCGATGTCCGGTAATCCAATCGAACACGCCAAGGAAGGGGCTCGGACCGTCGTGCGACGACTCAACCCCGAGGATTACATCAGCATCATCTCGTTCTCGGACGACGCCGACGTCGTCCTGGACACCGTTCGGTACGGTGATGTCGGCGAAGGTCGCATCGAGGACGCGATTAAGTCGCTGTCGACCGATTCGCGGACGAACATCGAAGCCGGGATGCGCGCGGCGCGGCGGAGTATCGCCGACATCGGTGAGCGTGAAACCGTCGCGAAGCGCGTCATCCTGCTCTCCGACGGCGGTGCGAACGAGGGGGTCGACACCGCTGAGGGGCTGGGCGACATCGCGAGGGAGATGCGGAGCGAAGACGGCATCGCGATCATCTCGGCCGGGCTGGGGACGGGGTACGACGAAGAGGTCGTCCGCGCCGTCGCCGAAGCGTCGGACGGGCGCTGGGACCATCTCACGGATCCGAGCAACATCAAGCAGTTGTTCGACGACGCCGTGTGGGACGCCGGGTCGGTCCTCGTCCAGGCTCCGGAGCTCGAACTGGATCTGAACGGCGTCGAAATCGGAGACATCTATCGGCGACGACCGCAGGTCAAAGAGGTCGATGTCGAGGGCGACGGGAACGTCAAACGGATCCAACTTCCGGACCTTCTGGAAAGGCAGTTACAGGAACTCGTGTTCCAGGTCCACGTTCCGGGCGGCAACGAGGGTGAGGTGCGGACCCTGTTCGACGCGACGCTGTCTTCGATGGGCCGCGTCGTGGACACCGACAGCGTGACGGTCGAATACACCAAGTATCCGGGCGAATTCGAAGAGTTCGAGTCGGTACGGGCGAAGTTCGTCGACGCGAAGGGTATCCACGAGAGCATCCAGGGGGACACCCAGCGCGCGTCGAAACTCTTCCAGCGTGCGCAAGGAACCGTGAACGATCCCAACGCGCAGGACATCATCGACAGAGGGCAGGCGGACAACCGCCGTATCAGCCGCGCCGGCAACGAGAACGAGCGCCGTGACAGGGTGAGCAAGTCCTCGAATAGACCGACGAATCGAATGGACGACCTACCGGACAAGCCGGTCAGAAAGCGCCAATCCGGTGGCCGAGGGCGTGGGGGCGGTAACGGCCGCGGTCGGGACCGTGGCCGTGGCCGCAGGACGTAGGCGTGACCACTCCGCGTCCGTCAGACGTCGAGGACCGAGTCCATTACGCCGTCAACAACGTCCGTGACGCCCACGGACTGCCGCCGCTACAGTGGGACGAGAAACTGGCGCGCATCGCTCGCAGTCACAGTAGCGACATGGCGAGTCGGAACTTCGTCGGCCACAGTACGCCGACCGGAACGGGCCTCGGCGAGCGGTATCGACGCTTCGATTACGACGATCGTGTGCCCGATGACGGCAGGAACGCACTGCTCGCCGGCGAAAACATCGCGAAGCTTTACGTCGGCATCCCGAGCGAGCGGACCGACGGCAAAACGGTGACGTACGAAACTGTCTTCGACCTGGGGCACGGTGCCGTCTACGGGTGGATGAACTCCGCGGGCCACCGCGAGAACCTGCTCCGTCATCGGTGGCAACGGGAGGGGATTGGCGTCGTGATCGACCACCACACCGTGTACATCACACAGAATCTCTTCTGATCACTCGTCAGCGACACGATATCCACAGTACGGGCAGTCCGTCTCGAAGAGGACGCGTTGCAGATCGCTGCCACAGTCCGGACACGCGGTGCCCGTTCTGACGATCCGCCGTGGTTGCTGGTGAGGGCGTTTCGGTGTGTACACCTCCGTTTCGGGCGATCCGTCGCCGCCGGTGACTGGCTCTCGCGACTCCGAATCGCCGATCCCGGCGTTCGCCACGCGGTCTCGGGGTGCGCTACTGGCCCCGCTCGAATCGCGCTCTATCGTCGGCGAATCGCCGTCGTGCGAAGCCCCGGAGCCGTCGGCCGTCGATTCAGGCGGGGCGACCGCGTCGTCAGTATCGTCCCCTCCGGTCGTGGAACTCTCCCGCCTCCCGACGGCACCGAGCAACGCTTCCACCAAGAGTGGATCGGAGAGGATGGCGTAGCCGACGGCCACGCCGATCCCATAAGCGGCCTGAAGCCGAAGCACGGCGAGGTACGCGACCACCGCTAAACCGGCGCCGACGAGAACGAGTCGGCGACGCAGTCTGTCGAACTCCGTCCAGCGGCCGGCAATCCACTCGAACAGGAGGCTCGGCGCGGCGAGAAAGACCGGATTCACGCCGGTAACTTGCCAGACGGCGACGACAGCGACACCGAGTAGTGACAGCTGTATCAGGAGGACGCTTCTCGGAGACGGGCCGTCGTTGGACACCATCCGCTTTGCTACCACTATTCCGGTATGTCTTATATTTCTCTGTCTTCGTGGGAGTCGAACGGCCGTGGCGGTCGCACACGAACTGGACGGTGACGCTGTATTCTCGGTGGAATGTAAGACCGGGAACTAAATAACCCCGCTGTCTTAGTGATCCGATATGAGACAACGGACCCGTCGGATTGCGACGCTTGGGCTACTGTTGTTGCTGGTGATCGTAGCCGTCGCCCAGCCAGTCATAGCCGCGGCGACGTTGACCACCGAGACGGAGTATGGTGGCCTCGAAAGCGACTCACAGGCGGTCACGACGACCGTAACGCTGTCGCCGGACGAGAGCCGAATGGTGAACGTCGATGTCCGGATCCAGCCGGCCGCGAACTCCTTCGTCGACTACAATTCGTTCGAACGGTCCATCAACCCCGGGACGTCCGACGCCGAAGTCGAGTATCTCGGCGACGGCCGCTATCAAATCGACGAACTCGAGCCGAACGAAGAGATAACGATCACGTTCAACGCCTACCCGCGGACGATCAAGACCGGGAATCTGTCGGTAGCGACCGCGAACGTCGCGTACACGCAGAACGGACAGAATCTGACGGCGAGTTCGACGGCGACGGCGGACATGTCCAACTCCTCGTACTTTGCGTACCAACGGAGCCAGGAGCGAATCGCGGAGCTGGAGAACGCGCAGGGTGCGAGTAGCCTCTGGGAGTGGGTCGGCAAGGGACTGCTCGCGCTCATCGTCCTCAGCATCGTCTTCTACGGCGCGCTGTACATCTACGCCTAGTTCCGGGACTGGAATCAGATCAGAACACTGAGCGCAACGATGCCTTGGACACCGGACGAGGGAGACGTTCTCTACGGCTCTCGGGGCGAGTACGAACTGCTCGAATACGTCGACACCGGCGGGTTTACGACGGTCTTCAGGAGCCGGGAGCGTACGAACGGTGACATCGTCGCCGTGAAATACCCGAATTTCTCGAGTGTCAACGAGAACGTAGACCGAAACGTAGAACGGGAGGTGAGGACACTCCGGAGCATCGAAGCCGTCGGCGGCCACCCGAGCATCATGACGCTCCGCGAGCACTTCGTCATGCGGGGGACGGATATCCTCGTGGTGGAGTTCGTCGATGGGACGGACCTGGCCGACAGCGACCAGACTGAATCGCTCGAAACCGTCCGAAACATCGGCCTCACAGTCTGCGATGCGCTCTCGCTCCTCCACGCAAACGGGCTCGTGTATCGGGATCTGAGTGGTGGCAACCTGTTGTTGACGCCGTCCCACGACCCGATGCTCATCGATTTCAACATGGTCGACCGGGTGACGCGATGCCAAGACTGTGGTGCCCTCGCACGGGCGGGGGCTGGACGAGCGGAGTCCTGTCCGAACTGTGGGTCGCTGTTTCCCGAAACGTCCTGTTTCAGCCCGACCGAGAGCAGTCCGTACCGAGCGCCGGAGCAGTTCGACGTGAACTTCCCGATCGGACCGTGGATGGACGTCTACGCCGTCGGGAAACTGTTGTACTACCTCGTCGAGGGGTACGCACGCCGAGGGGAGGGCATAGACCCGACCGAAGACAACGAGGCGTGTCCGGCCTATCTCGGTCGGATAGTCGAGCGTGCGACTGCCACAGACCCCAGCGACCGATACGCATCCGCGGCCCACCTCGGACAGGCCCTCTGGGAGTGCGACCCGGATCCGGGACCCGTTGCTGGCGTTCTGGAGAACGCCCGCACTGGCGCCAGGTCACGGGTCACCGACGGGACGGCCATTGGGAGGGACGGAGACACGACTGGAGGGACCGACGACCCGCCACTCCTTTCGGACCCGCCCCAAACCGTATCTCGACACCACCTCCGAATTCACAGGGAGCAGTGGTGCTGGCGCGTCGAAGACACCAGCCGGAACGGTACGTACCTCCGGCGGAACGATCAGTATCACTCACTCGGCCCCGCCCATCCGGGAGCCACTGACGACGCTGCCGACCGGCCGCCGACCTCTCGAACGCTCCATACCGGCGATGTCATCTCCATCGTCGATCCGATCTCGGGACCCACGCTCCGGTTCGCCACTAACGAGTGGGGTGTTCGATGACGCCCGATGGTCTCGACTGACATGTTCCTCATCCCAAATTGCTAAGACGGTAGGCTGAATTGATGCTGTCGAGACATGACGACACCCACGATCGTCTTGGGGATTGGACAAGCGGGTTGTCGAATGGTGAACGACCTGAACAAACTGGTCGAAAAAGAGGGGAAACAGGAGTACTTCAGGTACATCACCCTGGATACGAACGGGGCCGACCTCGACGACGAATCCCCCGAGAAAGCGAATATAACGAAGATAAAACTCCAAAAGCCGGCACGATACTGGGTGCGTGACCGACAGGAGTTCTTCTATCTCGACGAGAGCATCGAACTCGAAACGGAGGAGGGAACCGGACAGAAACGGCCCGTGTCCCGGTACCACCTCGACAGCGGGCAGTTCCGGTCGTACGTCGACCGCATCGAGAGCGCTATCGACGGGTTCGAGCGTGATATCCAGAAGAAAGAGGGCGCGGATGCGTCTATTTTCTACGTCTGGGTGCTGAGCTCGTTCGGTGGGGGGACCGGAAGCGGCGCTTTCCCCCTCGTCGGGACACTGCTTCGGGACGTGCTCGACAGCGGTCGGTACGTCGTCAACGGCATCGGTTCGCTCCCTCGTGTGGACGATTTGAAAGGGGAGAGATTCGATCCCGAGGGGCAGAACCAGTTGTACGTCAATTCGTACACGGCGCTCGAGGAACTCAAGTCGATGGTCAACTACGACCACAGGGAGGACTACGAAGCGCCCCCGGTACGTATCGAGAGCGGCGGGACCACGACGGGCATGGAACTCAAGCCCAAAACGAGGTTCGGGCAATCGGATCCGACGTTCAACAAGTACTGGCTCGTCGGCTACGACGAGGAAGAGCCGTTCGAGGCGTATCGAAATCGGATGAACCGCATCGCGACGAACGCCGTCTTCTACTTCGCACACAAAGACCAGCCCGAGGACTTCCCGTATCACGATTCGGTCGCCGACGAGACGCTGATGGGTATCTCGTCGGTCGAACTCAGCATCCAGGACGAGCGAGCGAACAGGTTTCTGGAGAAACGCGACGAAATCGACCGCCTCGAGACGGAGATCGAGGATATCGAGTCGGATATCGCCGACCTCGGCACGGCGAAAGACTACCTCGACGCAGTCCTCGAACTGACGCTCCGTATCGACGACGAAGAGGACGGGTCACCGGAGCGCGACGGACCGGTCGCGGAGGACCTCATCTCCGGTGCGAAAGACGCGCGGACGGGCGCGTTCGACCCGAGCACTGATCTCGAAGAGATCACCGTTTCCAACTACAACGCGGATCGGGGTGAGGTGAAAGACGAACTCGACGAGATCCTGAAGAAGGCTTACGACGAACTCGACGCGTACGTCCGGACGCCGGACGAACTCGATACGGGCGAGACGGAGTACGACGCGACCGACGTAATCGACAAGTTCTACTGCAAGATCCTGTACCAGACCATCGAGAACGACGAACTCTCGTCTCACGAGTTCAAGGACGTGGTCGAAGAGATCTGGAGCGAATACGAGGCGAAAATCAAAGACGAGTACCCCAACAAGTTCGACGAGATGGAAAACGGGACGGCTCGGGACCGCTGGACGATGGCACTCGCCGAGTTCCTCCCGGAGTACAAGCGCCAACAAAGGGAGATTGCCGACAGTACGCTCCGCCCGGTCAAGAAAGCGCTTGCCAAACGGCGGTCGAAGAACGCGGAGGAAGCCTACGAGCGCGCCAAGCCCCTCTTCGACAACTACGAGCGACTCCGGACGCTGAAAAAGCTCGCAGACGAGCAGTACCGAGCGGCCACCGACAACCTCAACACGGACTTGGCGACGTTGCGGGACGTCCGGTCCCGCAAGCGCAACATCCGTCGTGAGAAGATCTCGGATCTCGGCGATGCACAGGAGAAGTTACGCGAATACCGCGAGAAGTTGCGCGCGGGACAGCGAAAGGAGGGGAAGTACCAGCCGCCGATGGAGAACTTGGACCGGCTGGACTACGACGACCTACACCGCGTCGTGTCGATCGGTGCCCTCATCGACGAGAGCATCGTCACGGAAGAGGCGGCGAGAGACGTCCTCGTCGACGAACCCGGCGACGAGGACGGGGACAGTAGCGAATCGACGGACGTGGACGTTCACGGCATGGAGGTGAACATTCACGAGTTGGAAGAACGGGGCCTGATAGACGACGGTGACAAGGCGAATATAACCGAGGAGATGGTGACCCACCCCAGCATCGCTCACCTCATAGACAAGGGGATTCTCCAGCGAGAGGACATCGGGCGAGATATGGAGGCCCTGCTCGAATCCGAGTTCTTGACGCGCGATCCGATACAGGACATCAGGGAGAATCCGCCGCGCGACGTGACACCGAACGCCATCGTCGGGTTCCTGATGAGCGACGACAACGCCGACCCCGAAGGGCCCGCCGGGAATCTGATGCAGCTCGAATCGGACGAGGGCGAGTTCGACATCCAGGATACGCTCAGCGCCGTCGCCGACGGTACGATCGACGAGCCGTCGCCGATGGGGGATGGGTTGTCGATCCGATTTGTCACCTGGTTCGCGCCGGTCGCGCTCGAAAACACCAGCGAGTACGGGACGATGTACCGATACTACATCCAGGAGGACAACGATATCAACCAGCACCTCAGCACGCTGACCGACGAAGACGTGACGCGGGCGTTCGGCTACCCCGAACTGGTGGAAGACGACGAGGTTCTGCGCCGACTCGGCGATATCGGCCGTCTCCCTCCGGGTCACGCGCCGGAGACCGAGCCGGTGGAAGAAGAGGAGGAGTGAGTCCGCTCCCGGTTCCCGTCTAATCCGGGACGGGAGTTATGTACCGCTGCTCGTTTTCGAGATTCGTTTCGCTCGCCGGAGAACGGGTGTGGTGGGAGTGAGCCACGAGTGTCGAAAGTAGGTGAGGGCGTGGCGGGATTCGAACCCGCGATCGAGAGGTTAGGAACCTCTCGCCCTATCCGCTAGGCCACACGCCCTGACGGGGGTAGACGGGAGGTCACCAAAAAGGTCGGTATCCGAGACGGCGCAGATTTCGACAGGTACACCAGAGTTTATTCATCCGTCGCAACATAATGGTCATTCATGGACGAACGACAGGCCGACACCGACCGGCGCCGACTGCTCGCACTGATCGGAAGTGGAGTCACTGTGGGACTGGCTGGCTGTGGTGGCGGTGGCGGTGGCGGCGGTGGTGGCGGCGGCGAAGAAGCGACGGCAACCGCGACGGCGACGGCGACGGCCACTTCGTCCGGAGACGGCGGCGACACCGTCCCTGCGGAGTACGAAACCGCAACCAGTCTGGGTGGCACCCAGCGCAGCCCCGACAGCCTCTCGTCGAAGTCCGCGGTGAACTACCAGGAACAGCCGAACGACGGCCAGCAGTGTTCGAACTGTCAGTTCTACATCGAGGACAAGAACGGCGACGGGATGGGGGCGTGTGCCATCGTCGCCGGCAACATCGATCCCTCGGGCTACTGCGTGAGTTACGCGGAGTATCAGGGTTAGACGCCCACACCAGACGAGGTAAGTACGCCCCCGGCGTACGACGAGTCGATGAGTGACGGGGCAACGCGGAGGTGGCGGATCGTCGCCGGAGTGTGTTCCCTCCTGTTGATCACGACGGCGGCCGGCGCCTTCGCTGTCGATCTGGGATCGGCACGCCCCGATCCGGTGCCGTTCGCGGACACGGTGAAACTCGGGGTCACCGAGGAACTCGAACAGGCGGCCCAACACCGCGGGGCCTCCATCCCTCGCGTCGAAATATTCTACTCGCAGTATCGCTACGTGGTGGGGTACGCGGGCGTCGCGGGGGCGGTGTCGGCGCTCGACGCACCGGGCCGCGAACAGCAGTTCGGCTACCCGATCGCCGTCTACGCCTCCGACTACGCCGGACGCGCGCCGCGATGCGAGAACGGCACGCTCGTCACCGACACCAACCCCGATTGGGTGCCGGTGACGGAGGCACAGTTCGTCGTCGGGAGTCGGGCGAGCGTCGCCGGCGAATCGGTCGTCGTTCCCTTCTCCGTCGCGGACGACGCGGCGGCGTTCGCCGACGCCTGTGGCGGTCGAGTCGTCGACTGGGCGGCGCTCCGCCGCGATCCGCCCCCCGTCCCGAGCGCGGCCGGGGTAAAATCGCGGCTCGACGACCGCCGGAGCCGGGCGGACCGACACGTCGCCGACGCGACGACCCTCCTCGACCGCGAGGCGTCGGTGGTCGTCGGCCGCGACGCACCGACGATCCAGCGGGCCGTAACTGCGGCGCCGCCGAACACGACCGTCGTCCTCCCACCGGGGACGTACGCCGAACACGTCACGATCGACAAGCCGCTCACCCTCCGCGGCGAGAACGCGACGCTCGACGGCGGCGGTAACGGGACGGTGATCGAGGTTCGGGCGGACGACGTGGCGGTGACCGGCCTCACGATCCGCGGCGTCGGCAACGCCACCCGTGCCGAAAACGAATCCGAAAGCGGCGACTGGGACGCCCCGATCCAGCAGGGGTACGGTGGCGGCGACGCGGGGATCGACGCCCGCAACGTCTCCACGCTGTACGTCCACGACGTGACGATCCACACCCCGGCCAACGGGGTGTTGCTCCGGCGGGCACCGGGCGCCGTCGTCGACGACCTCCGGGTGTACGGCTCCGAGGAGTGGCTCGACGGCTTCATGGGCGTCATCGCGATGAACGAGGCCGTCGTCGTCCAGTCGTCGTACGTCGAGGGCGGCCGCGACGGCGTCTACCTCCACCGCGCCCACGGCACCGTCGTTCGGAACAACACCTTCCTCGACCAGCGGTTCGGCGTCCACCTGATGTACACGTCCGACACGCTGGTCGCGGACAACGTCGCGCGCGGACAGCAGGGGAGCGGCGTCGTCGTCATGACGCGCCCGACGGCAAACGCCATCGTCGGCAACGACGTCCGCCACGCCAACGGCGGCATCTTCGTCGGCGGGTCCCGGAGCTACGTCGCCCGCAACGTCGTGGTCGGGACCGACCGCGGGATGGTGGCCTACGCCACGCAGACGACCTACGAACACAACGTCCTCTACGAGAACGAGGTGGGGTTCGTCGCTTCGACGGTCGTGCCGTCGAACCGGGTCGTCGCCAACGACTTCGTCGGCAACGACCGCCACGCCACGGCCGGTCCCGGCCCGCTCCGAATCTACACTGCGGACGGTCGCGGCAACTACTGGGAGGGAGCCTACGACCTGTCGGGCGATTCGGGGGCGCGGACCCTGGACCGAGCCTACTCGCCGACGGACGACCTCGACCGCCGACTCCACCGAACCGACGCGGCGGTGACGTTGAGCGCCGCGCCGACCGTCCGCGGCCTGCGGGCGTTCCGCGGGACGACGCCCGGATTCCGCAAGGCCAGCATCATCGATCTCGCGCCGCTGACGCGGCCGGCGAACCCGGACCGGCTCGCGCAGGCGCGCAACGAGACGAGCGTGGAGGGGCCGGCGTGACCGACACCTACCTGGACGGGACGGACGTGAGCCGCACGTTCGGCGACGTGACCGCGCTCTCGGACGTGTCCATCGACGTGCCCGAGGGACACGTCGTGGCCCTCATCGGACCGAACGGGTCGGGCAAGACCACGCTCCTGCGGATTCTGGTCGGCCTCCTCGAACCCACCGACGGCGAGGTGAGCTACGAGGGGCCGGACGCCACGCGACCGCTCGGCTACCTGCCACAGGCGCCGACCTTCCGTCCCGGGTTCACCACGCGGGAGACGATGGCGTTCTACGCGCGTCTGGTCGACGACGACCCGGACGAACTGCTCGACCGCGTCGGTCTCGGTCGCGTCCCTGATCGCCGCGTCGAAGCGCTCTCCGGCGGGATGACGCGGCTACTCGGCATCGCACAGGCGCTCGCCGGCGATCCGCCGGTGCTCGCGCTCGACGAACCGGCGAGCGGGCTGGACCCCGGCATGAGCCAGCAGGTGTTCGACATCGTCGAGGCGCTGGCCGAGGACGGCCACGCCGTCGTCGTCACGTCACACGACCTCCCGCTGGTCGAGCGGGCGGCGGATCGGATCGTCGTCCTCGACCGCGGGGAAGTCGTCGCGAACGACACGCCGGCGGCGCTCCGCGAACGGACGGGCGGTCCGCTCCACGAGACGTTCACGAGCCTCGTCGACGCCGGCGACGACGTGGCCATCCGAACGGAGGAGACGCGATGACGGGGCGATTCGACGCGTTCTGGACGGTCTTCGCGCGCGAGGTGCGCGGCGCCATCCGGAGCCGGACGTATCTCCTCCTCGGCGTGGCGATGACGCTCGTCGTCTTCGGCCTCGCACAAGCGGGCGAGGGGCCCTCGGCGGGCTACATCCCGACGGTGGTCGACGTGTTGCTGGTCGTGGAGGTGCTGGTTCCCGCGGTGGCGTTCGCCGTCGGCTACCGGGCCATCGCCGACGACGCCGTCCGCGGGACGCTCGACGTCCTCGCCACCTACCCGCTCCCGTCGTGGGTGTACGTCCTCGGTGTCTACGCTGGCCGTGCGGTCGCGCTGCTGGCGGTCGTTCTGGGTCCGCTCGCCGTCCTCGGCGGGGTCGTGGCGGTGACGGCCGGTCCCGCGACGACGGTGTTCGCCACGCACCGCGGCGTCGACTCGCCGCTCCTGTTCGTCCGATTTCTGGCGCTCACGGCGGCGTTCGCGCTCACGACGCTCGCCCTCGCCGTCGCCATCTCCGCGCTCGCGGACTCCCGACGGCGGGCGATCCTGCTCGCACTCGTCGGCCTGCTGGTGGTGGTCGTCGGCGCCGACGTGACCGTCTTCCGGGCGATGACGGGGGGGCTCGACGTGGGGCTGGAGACGCTGCTCGGCCTGTCGCCCGCGAGCGCCTACCGGGGGCTGGTGTTCGAGACGGTGCTGTACGTCGCGTTCGCCGGCCGCTCCGGCTTCGTCGCGGTGCCGGTCGCGGCCCTCGGCCTCGTGGTGTGGACCGCCGGGTCCCTGCTGGTCGCCGCGCTCGCGGTCCGGGGCCGTCGGGCCTAGAGTAACAATTGAACGTCGTCGCAGAGCCGATCGCAGGGCGGCGAGCGATCGGATGTGTGATCAGTTTCAATCGCTACTATAGTCGTCACCGGGGCTCGCCGCCGCGTCACTCCCGGCGACGCCTTGGAGACCGTCGTCGACGAGGCGGACGAAACGATCGATGAGTGTGTCGGCGAGCGACGGCGTCACCGTCTCCAGAAACTGGATCGTCTCCGCCGGACGGGCCAGCGCCACTTCGACCCGCCCGCGGTCGCCGTACGACCGGTCGACGACGCCGGCGTCGACGAGCGTCTCCACGTGCCACGAGACGGTGCTCCGGGCGAGATCGAGTCGGTCCGCGATCGTCGCCGCCGGAAGTCGACCCTCGTCGAGGAGTAGCGTGATGATATCACGCGCCGTCTCGCGACGATAGAGCGAGAGCACCCGACGTTCCCAGTCGTCGTACTCGGGGTCGAAGTAGTGGGTCCGCCCTCGGATTCGCTCGGCAACGACCTCGCCGCTCCGGCCGAGACGCCGGAGGTGGTACTGCGCCTGCCCCGTCGCGATGTCGAGGTTCCGCGCGAGTTCGTTGAAGTGGACGCCGGGGTTCGTCCGGACGTGCTCGTGTACCTGACGGCGAACGTCGGTCATACGCGTGTAGTATTGTACTGTAGAAACAATTCTACTACGCCGATTCCCACGCGTTGGGAACGGCGGCTACTGCTGGGCGACGAGTTCCCGCGAGACGTCCTCGGCGGCGATGATCTCGCCGCCGTGCGTCGATACGAACGCCTCGGCCGCGTCGGCGTCGCCGAAGGGAACGATCGCCGGCCCCATCGCGCCTTCTACCTCCGAGCCGGTTACCACGTCGAGCCCGTCGGTGGCGGCGAAGTGCTCGGCCGCCAGATGGGCGGAGATGACCTGGGCACCACCCTCCTCTCGAACGCTGTAGTCGACGGCGGCGTAGTCGGTGAGATACGTCACTTGCGGCGTCCAGCCCCGGTCGCCCGTCGCGAACCGGTGGCGGTAGGTACACACTGTGCTACAGAACCGGGCCGGCGGGTCGTGCCCCTCGGGACTGTTGTCCCGGTAGTAGGTCTGCCCGGACGGCCCCGGCTGCTGGTTGATAACCATCCCGCACTGGTCACAGCTCATCCGCTCGGTCAGCGCGATCGGCTCCGGTCGATCCGACGACCCCAGACAGCCCGCGAGGCCGGTGGCGGCCACCGTCGCCGTCCCCAGCACGAACTGTCGTCGAGACGGCCCGGTCGGCGCGTGTCCACTCATGCTCCGAAGTAGGTGGCAGCCCCGTTTAGCTGTCGTGGTGTAGGCGTCGAAAGGCTCCGCTCGACGGCAGTCGCGAAAGAACGGGTCGTCGGTCGTACAGCGCGCTACTCTTCCGCGACGAACGCGACGGTGCAGTTCGCGTTCAGCAGGACGAGTTGGGAGACGCTGCCCATCAGGGCCTTCCCGATCGGCGTCTGCTTGCGCGGGCCGAGAACGATGTACGAAGCGTTGCGTTCGTCGGCTTCGTGGAGGATGCGCGGCGCCGGATCGCCGAGCGACCCCGCCGCGGTGACGTTCTCCGGGTCGTCGAGCGCCAGTCGGATGGCGTTGCTGGCCACCTTTTCGGCCGCCTCGACGCTCTCCGTCTCCGGCATGACGCTGAGGACGACCAGCTCTTCGCCGAACGCCTGGGCGAGTTCGTAGCCGCGCTGTACGACATCGGTGCTCTCGTCGTCGTCGACCGCAGCCAGGATTGACATGGCATGGTACTGTCGTATCGGGTTTTAGATAAACGTTGGTGATGATTGTCAGCCATAGATAACGTTCGTCGACCCGGCACACTGATTCCGGGCGGACGCCCGTCGTCGACGGGCTGTCGGAAGTCGCCCGAATGTCATTTCCACTACCATTGCCGGAAGACGTTGCCGGTTCGATACCATCGGAACTCCGACTATCCGCCCAAACGTATAGGTGAGTGCCGACCGCCACCACGGACGATGTGTCGCGTCGTCGATCTCGGGAGCGTCAACGTCGACCACGTCGTCGGCGTGGATGCGGACGAACTCGCCCGCCTCGCGGAGCGGTACGACTGGTTCCCCGAACGCGGCCGCACCGTCAGGGTCGACACGCTTCCGGACGACTTCGCGGTCGACGCCGACGAGATCCGACACGGTGGCAAGGGGGCCAACCAGGCCGTCGCGACGGCTCGCGCCGGCGCGGACGCGACGATGCTCGGCACGGTCGGCGCCGATCACGAACGGTTCGGCGTGCTTCCCTCGCTCGCGGCCGAGGGCGTCGATATCGACCGTGTCGCCGTTGCGGACGCCCCGACCGGATCGGCCTACGTGTTCGTCGACGAGGGTGGCGACAACCGGATCGTCGTCCGCCCGGGCGCGAACGCGGCCGTCGACCGCGACTACGTGCGGACGCGGTACGACGCCGTCCGCGACGCCGACTGCCTCCTCCTGCAGAACGAGATTCCCGCCGCCCCGGTCGCGTGGCTGCTCGACGCCCTCGCGGACGACCCCGACCGACCGACGGTCGTCCTCGATCCTGCGCCGCCGGAGGGCGTCGATCCGCTTCTCGCCTGCGACGCCGTCGACTACTGCACGCCGAACGAACACGAGTACGCCGCGATCGAAGCCGCCCTCGACGACTACGACGGCGTCGTGGTGCGCAAGCGCGGCGGCGACCCCTTGATCGTGGAGACGCCGACCGGCCGATTCACCGTCGAGCCACCGGTCGTCGACCCGGTGGACACGACCGGTGCCGGCGACGTGTTCAACGGCTTCTTCGCAGCCCGACTCGCCGCCGGCGCGCCGCTTCGGGAGGCCGTCGAGACGGCGGCCATCGCGGGAGCGATGACGACGCGCGAGGCGGGAGCGCGCCGAGGCGTCCCGACCCTCGACGCGGTGCGGGCGTTCGAGCCGTGACGCGGAACAGATACAAATAGCGCAGTCGAGTAGGACGGACGAATGGTGGTGGACGCCGGGGAGTCCGAGGCGTCGCTCCGGGAGCGGGTGGCGTCCACGACGGCCGACCTCGTGGAGTACCGCACGACCGAAGATCGACCGGAGTCGATGGCGGCCGGGCTGTCGTACGTCGCCGACTTCTTCGCCGACGAGGCGGTCGAAATCGACCGCTTCCGTCACGACGGCGTCCCGTCGCTCGTCGTGTCGCTCGACGGCTCGCGCTCGCCCGACGTGCTCTTGCACGGCCACCTCGACGTGGTGCCGGCCGCGGACTCCATGTTCACCCCGCGCTACGTCGACGAGGACGAACTCTCGGGGCGCGGGACGGCCGACATGAAGGGTGGTCTCGCCGCGATGATGCACGTCGTGCGCGACCTGTCCCGGGACGCGTCGCCCCCCTCGCTCGCGCTGATGGTCGTCACCGACGAGGAACGGGGCGGCCACCACGGCGCACGCTACCTGTTGGCCGAGGAGGGCTACGATCCCGCCTTCTGTATCACGGGCGAACCCAACAACCTCGACGGCTACATGGACGTCGTCTACCGGCAGAAGGGGGTGATCCGCATCGACCTGACCACGACGGGCGCGTCGGCCCACGCCGCGACGCCGGAACAGGGCGAGAACGCCATCGCGGCCCTCATGGACGCCCACCCCGAGATACGGGCGGTGTTCGCGGCCGAGGACGGCGACTGGCCGACGACCGTCAACTACGGCCACGTCGAGGGCGGCACGGCCGTCAATCAGGTGCCCGACAGCGCCCGTCTCCGCCTCGACGTGCGCTACCCCGACGCCGACGCCCGCGACCGGGTGTTGACCGCGCTCCGGGCCATCGACGGCCTACGCGTCGAGAGCGTCGGCCACGGCGCGCCGGTCGACACCGACCCTGAGGACCCGTACGTCCGCGGCCTGCAACGTCACGCCGAGCGAGTGATTGGGCGGTCGGTGAACCTGGTCCACAAGCCACACACGAGCGACCTCCGACATTTCGCCACACAGGGGATTCCGGGCGTCGCGTTCGGCCCGGAGGCGTACGGCTCCCACGAGAGCTACGAGTATCTCGTCGTCGACAGCCTCCCCGACTACTGCCGGACGCTGGCGGCCTTTGCCAAGGATGCGCCGTACCAGTAATCACGTTACTTCGAGTTCCCAGTACTGATCGTGAGCCGCCACCACGCGGTACTCCAGTCCGACCACGTCCAGCAGTGCCTTCACGTCGTCGACGACGTGCATGGTCGTGGGGCGATCCTCGGGCGGATGCTGGAAGACGAACGCGTCGCGTTGCTCGCCGTCGCGAGTCAGCCAGTCGGGGATGAAGCCGGCGGGGTAGAAGCCGACGCGTTCGAGCGGTTCGTACAGCGCGAGCAGCTGGCGCGCGTTCGCGTCGATGGGCACCATCAGGTGTTCGTCGTCGGCCCGCACCGCCGCCAGTAGCTCCGACTTCGTCTCCGCCCACGACTCGCTCCCGTCGGGCGTCACCTCCCAGAGGAACCCCGCCTCGTGGGACAGCGCCATCCGCAGCTGGTCGGCAGTCGGATACGTGACGGTGTTGACCGTGCGGATCCGCCGTCCGAGGAGGTCGAGCGACGCCCCCGCCAGCGTCCGCTCGACGACGTGCCGATAGCGCTCGGGGACGTACACGTCGCGCTCGTCGTACTCGATGCTCGGCGTGTACAGCATGATGGCCTCGCTCTCCGCGTCCGGCCCGAAGTAGCCGCCCTGGAACAGTTTGTGGATCGAGTACGGTTCGAACCCGCGGGCGATCAGGTTGTGCTGGGAGGCGGGATGGGAGGTGACCGCGGCGGAGTAGATCAGTCCGTCGAAGGTGGGGTCGGCGCGCAGAACGTTCAGCCGGTGTTTCAGGAGTTCGCGACCCAGTCCCTGTCCTTGGTGGTCGGGATCGACTGCAAGCTTGCAGATCTGGGCGTTGCCCTCGTCGAACGAGTCGTACTCGACGGCGGCGACGCCGACGATCCGATCCGCCGTCTCGGCGACGAACGCCGCCATCGTCCCGTCGTCGAGAAGGGTCGAACGGACGGCCGACGCCTCGACCAGCGGGTAGTCGGTGTCCGACGGATACGCCGCGTCGTACACCCGGGCGATGGCCGACGCGTCCCGCTCACCGGCGCGCCTGATGGCGTACTCCGGCGGGAGATCCGGCCTGAACGGTCGAGGGACGGCCGTCATCGGTCCGATCAGTTCACGTCGATGCTCGTGCCCTCGTCGCTCGGTTCGGTCTTCGGCATCCGGACCGTCAGGACGCCGTTGTTGTACGTGGCGGTGATCCCCTCGGTGTCGACGGCGGCCGGGAGCGGGACCGACCGCGAGACGGCGGTCCGCCGACGCTCGCGGCGGACGTACTCTCCCGCCTCCGCTTCGGTCGTCTCGTCGTGTTCGGCCGCGACGTGGAGCGTCCGCTCTTTCACGCGCACGTCGATGTCCTCGGTCTCGAAGCCGGGCAGATCACCGGTCAACACGAGTTCGTCGCTCCGATCCTCGAGGTCGATATTCAGCGACGAAGTGCCCGACGGGTCGCCGTCCGGCGTCGTCGGCTCCCACAGTCGGGCCGCCTGCTCCATGTTCTCCTGCATCCGGTCGAACAGCTCGTCGAGCTCGTCGAACGGGTTTCGCCTGGACATGACAGTCGATCGTAGGTGATCGGTCCTGAAAATCCCTCACGTCGTTCCTGACGATCGAGAAACATACCGATCTTTCATGGGCTACGAACCGCCGTCCAGATACGTCATCGCTTCCTCGTCGCTCACCTGGTCGAATCGATCGTAGAACGCCCCGACGGCTCCGAACGTCGACGGCGTCCGGAGGACGACCACCGCGTCGGCGACGGCTTCGAGATCCGTGACCGTCTCCGGCGGCGCGACGGGGACCGCGAGCACGATTCGGTCGGCACCGCTCGTCCGCACGAGTCGGACGGCGGCGAGGGCGGTCGATCCCGTCGCGGCGCCGTCGTCGACGACGACGACCGTCTTCCCGGTCGGATCGGACGCATCCCGGTCGCCCCGGTACCGGGACGCCTTCTCTCGGGCCGCCTCCGTCTCGCGTTCGCGCTCCCGCTCTACGTACGCGTCGCTCACGCCCAGTCGATCGATGGCGTCGTCGTCCACCCACGCGCTCCCGTCGCTCGCGACGGCGCCGATGGCGTACTCCGGGTTGCCGGGCGCGCCGATCTTCGAGGCGACGACGATATCGAGGGGGGCGCCGAGGGCGTCGGCCACGGCCCGACCCAGCGGGAGGCCCCCACGCGGAATCGCCAGCACGAGGTCGGCGTCGACCCCGCGGTCGACGAGTTCGGCTGCCAACCGCTCGCCTGCGTCGGTTCGATCCGAAAATCGTCCGTTGTTTGACATAGTTCTCTCTACGACGCCGACCCACAAATAGCTGGAGTTCGGCTCCGGACGATGAGAATCGCGCTCAGCCCGCGTCCGCTTCCCGCACCCACCACGCGACGAGGCCGTTCACGTTGTGAAAGAGGATGGCGACGGTGAGCAGCGTCGTGAGGAGGTAGACGATGAAGCCGGGCGGGCCGCCGACGGCGTCCCCGACGACACCCCCGGTGATGCCGACGACCGTGAGTTCGATCCACGTCACTAGGATTCGGGAGCCGAGACGTGGACTCGGATCGTCGGCGTCGGTCCCGCCCATCAGTACGACTCCCCCGCCTCGACCGGGCCGCTGAACGCCGAGTAGAGGACGACGAAGTAGACGAACACGAGCGGCAGCAGGAGCGCGGCCCCGATAGACATGAGGTTGAGCGAGAGCGTCGGCACGATGGCGGCGTCGACGGTCAGCCCCGCCGCGGGATCGATCGAGGGGTACAGCAGTCGAGCGACGACGGCGACGAGCGAGAAGACGAGGCCAGCGGTCGCGGCGAAGGCGGCGTAGTACCGGTCGCGGCGCGTCGCCAGCGCGTAGCCGGCGGCGAGGACGAGCGTCAGGCCGACGAGGCCGAGGACGAGCGGCGAGCGCATCGTCGCCCGGAGACCGGGCGCGAGGGCGTAGAGGCCGGCGAGCGTCAGGACGACCAGCACCAGATACGACGCGAGCGCGCGGTAGCCGTCGGACTGGAGATCGGCGCGCAGGTCGCCCCGCGTCTTCAGGCGGAGGAAGGCCACCCCGTCGACGACGGTCAGCGCGACGACGGTCAACCCCACGAGAACGCCCGGGAGCGTCACCAGCGTCGTCGCGCCGACGAGCCAGTTCGCGGTGAACATCCCGAGGCAGAAGGGGGTGACGAGGCTGCCGGCGACGAACGCCCGCCCCCACCAGCGCGTCCACGCCTCGTCGTGGCGCTGTTCGTACATCTCGGGGGCGAGGCCGCGAAGAATGAGCGCCCCGAGGATGGCGAACATGAGCAGGTAGTGTCGGCTGAAGAGGTTGGCGTAGACGGCGGGGAAGGCGGCGAAGAGGGCGCCGCCGAAGACGACCAGCCACACCTCGTTGCCGTCCCAGAAGGGGCCGATGGCGGCGAGCAGTTGTTCGCGCTCTCCCCCGTCGTCGCGGGTGGCAAAGAGCGCCCCGACGCCGAAGTCGAAGCCGTCGAGGAAGAGGAAGGTGCCGAAGATGAAAAAGAGGAGCCCGAACCAGAGGTCCGGCAAGGGGAGACCGAACAGCGGGCCGTTCGACAGGGTTTCGACGCTAGTCATCGGCGCCCACCCCCGGAGACGACGTCTCGGCGTCGGTGACGCTGACGAGGTCGGCCCCGGTCGGCGGCCCGGCGCGGACAATGCGGGTGACGACGTAGCCGTACAGCGTGAGGAGGCCGAGATAGACGACGGCGAAGCCGAGCAGCGTCGCCGTCGCCTCCGCGCCCGTGATCCCGGGCGAGACCCCCTGGGCGGTCTTCATCTCGCCCTGAATGATCCACGGTTGGCGGCCGACCTCGGTGACGACCCAGCCGAGTTCGATGGCGAGGACGCCAAGCGGCGCCGACCCCATCAGCGCCTTGTGCAACAGGTCGTCCTCGAACAGTTCGCCCCGGAACCAGCGGTAGCCGCTCCAGAACGCGAGCGTGACGAACCAGAAGCCCAGCGCGACCATGATGCGGAACGACCAGAAGACGACCGCGACGGGGGGCTGTGGCCCCTCGAACTCCTCCAACCCCCTGATCGTCGCCTGTGGATCGCCGCCGCTCGCCAGCCACGACGCGCCGCCCGGAATCCCGAAGCCGAAGATATCCTTCGCCCGCGGATCGACGATGTCCTGTAGGCCCGTCGGGAAGGCGATGAGGTACTCGGGGACGTACGAGTCGGTCTCCCAGACGGCCTCCATCGCCGCGAACTTCTGGGGCTGGGTCTCGTAGACGTGACGGGCGTACATGTCGCCGTGGATCACCTGGAGCGGCGCGGTGATGAGCAGGCCGACGAGCGCGATTTTGAGCGTCGTCTCCCAGAAGTCGACGTGTTCGACGGGGCGATCCCAGACGTGGTGTCTGAAGACGAAGTAGGCGGCCACGCCCGCCATCGCCAGCGAGACGGCCTCGACCGACGCGTTCTGCATGTGGACGAACATCCAGAAGAAGCGCGGGTTGAGGTAGGCGGCGACGGGGTCGACCAGGTGGACGACCCGCTGGCCGTTCTCGACGACTAGCTCGTAGCCCCGGGGCGTCTGCATCCACGAGTTGGCGATCAGGATCCATATCGCGGAGAGCCACGTCCCGAGGCCGACGGCGACGGCCGAGACCATGTAGAGGGCGTCGCCGACGCGCTCCCGGCCGAAGACGAAGACGCCGAGGAACGTGGCTTCGAGCATGAACGCCATCATACCCTCGACGGCGAGCGGGCCGCCGAACAGCGGGCCGGCGGTCGTGGCGAAGGCGGCGAAGTTCGTCCCGAACTCGAACTCGAGGACGATGCCCGTCACCGTGCCGACGACGAAGCTGACGGCGAAGATCCGGGTCCAGAACCGGCGTAACTGCTCGTACACCGGCGTCCCCGTCCGGATGTCCTTCCATGTGAAGTAGACGAGAAACGGTGCGAGCCCCATGCTCACGACGGGAAACACGATGTGGACGATGGTCGTGAGCGCGAACTGGAGTCGGCTGGCGACGACTGGGTCAACCATGGGTGGTGTCGGTGGCGTGATCGGTCGAGGCGCTCGCTCGCGTTCCGAGCCGATTCGGGCGCTGTCGCGGTATGCGTTTCGGGCGGCTCGGCACACGTCGGGCGTGATCGAGGGGCGTCATCTATCCGCGAAAGAGCGAGAGCAGTTCCTCGACCACGTCGGACTCCACGCCGACGACGTATCGTTCGCCGGCTTCGAGTTCGGTGTCGGGCCCGGCGATGCGGTTCCGGTCCCGGTCGGAGATGACGAGCGTGCCGCTCGGGAGGCTGATCTCGTCGAGCGTGTGACCCTCGACCGGCGCGCCGGCGCCGACTTCGATCTCCAGGATTTCGAGGTCGTGGTGGTCGCCGACGATGGTTCGCACCTCCTCTCCGGAGAGGATGTCGGCGGCCGTCGCGGCGCTCAACTCCTGGGGGAGGATCGTTGCGTCGGCGATTTCGTCGTAGGCGTCCTCGGTTCCAGCGTCGGTGCGGGCCAGCGTCCGGATGTTGGGGGCGACCTGTCTGGCCGCGAGGCAGATAGCCAGATTCGTCCCGGCTTCGTCGGTCAGCGCCGCGATGGCGTCGGCTCGCTCCGGGTCCGCCTGTTCGAGGATGGCGGGCGACGTGGCGTCGCCCTCGATGACCATGGCGACGCGTTCGTCGGCGGCCCGATCCGACCGCTCCGACTCCTTTTCGATCAGCACGATTTCGTGGCCCCGGTCGGCGAGTTCGCGCGCCGTCCGCAGACCGACGCGTCCGCCGCCCGCGACGATGATTCGTTTGGTGTGTGACATGAGTTGGCTCCAGCGGCGAGGGCGTTCGTGCCGGCTCTACCCGAATCTCGGCTCGCCGAGCGGTTTAATCCCCCTCCGGTTCCCAAGAGGCAGGAACGGGACGGAGCGAGCGCGGCACCCAATCGTGTAGACGACCCAACAACAGTTATTAGCGTCGGCGGCGTCTCTCCGGTATGCTCCTCCGCATCGCCGCGCTCGTCCTCGGCTTGCTCGAACTGCTCCGACCCCGTAGCCTCGTCGATTTCTGGATGAACCTCGCGACCGAAGGCGACGACGTGTCGCTCCGGCCGTGGGTGTACATGGCCGCCCGCATCGAGGGTGTCTTCCTCGTCCTCTGGGCGTTGCGCCGGTCGCGGACGGACTAGACGACGGGTAACACGCCGCTCACACCGGCGGTTTCGAGGACGACCCAGCCGACGAAGGCGGCGTACGCCCCGAGCAGGGTGTAGGCCTCCCGGTCGGTGAGCGACAGGTCGGTGCGGAGCAGGGTGAACAGGACGAGCGTCGCGACGGTCAGGCAGGCCATCATCGGCACGGCGGCGGCGAAGTCGACGGGGGCGGCACCGACGACCAGAACGCCCGCGGGCACCGCCACCAGCAGGTCGAACGTGTTGCTCCCGAGGACGTTGGCGACGCTCGTGACGCCGCCGTTGCTGTCGTCGACGGCGCGGAGGCTGACGAACAGGTCGGGGAGACTCGTCCCCGCGGCGACGATGACGAGGCCCCAGAGGAAACTCGGCGTGTCGAGCAGATCGCCGAAACCGATGGCCGCCCGAACCAACCCTTCGACGGCGACGACGATGAGGACGAGTCCGAGCCCCAGTTCCAGCCAGCGCCGACCCACGGCGACCGTCTCCAGATGCTCGCCGTCGTAGTCCGCGAGGTCCTGATACTGGATGAAGACGTAGAGGCCGTAGAGGCCGACGGGGACGAGCGCGAGCGGTCGGGTCACCGTCCCGACGAGCCGCCCGTTCCCCGCCGGCGCGTAGATGACCGCGAAGGCGAACGTCAGGAGGAGGACCGACACCGCGAGCATGTAGAACTGCGCTTCCTTGTAGACGAGTTCGCGGCTCGCTTCGAGTTCCTGGCGGCGCGAGAGCGCGCTGACCGCCGGGATGACGAGGATGTTGAACACGGCCGACCCGACGACGGCGCCGACGCCGAGGTCGAACTGCCCGTGGACCACCGTCGCGAGGACGGTACTCGACAGCTCCGGCATGCTCGATCCGATGGCGGCGATCACCGCCCCCCGGATGATCGGCGGCGCGCCGTAGTAGCGCGCCAGCCGCTCGCTCGCCCCGTCGAGGAAGCCGCTCCCCTTCCAGATGACGGCGGTCGACGCGACGGCGACGGCGGCGTACCACACCCCGGCCCAGCGGGACATCGGGTGTGGCTACTCACCCCCCGACAAAACGTTCACCGATGACGGCTCGGGGACGGCGATTTACGCCCCGTCGACGGACGCCCCGGCCGCCTCGACGCCCTCCGCGAGCGTCCCGAGGAACCGAGCCGCGTCCGCGCCGTCGACGACCCGGTGGTCGAAGCTCAGATCGAGGGGAAGCGTCCGTCGGAACGTGACGCCGCCCTCCCCGTTGGGGCGTGCCCGCTCCTGCACCCGGTTCACGCCGAGGATGGCCACCTGCGGCGGGTTGATGATCGGCGTGAACCCGTCGACGCCGAGTGGCCCCAGATTCGAGACGGTGAACGTCCCGCCCCGGAGGTCCGTCATCGCGTAGTCGCCGGCCTGCACGGCCTCGGTCAGGCGGCGGCGCTCGGTCGCGATGCCGTCCAGTGTCCGGTCGCCCACGTCGGCGACGACCGGCGCGACCAGGCCGTCGTCGATGGCGACGGCCACACCCACGTTGTGCTCCTCGTAGAGGCGGTGGGTGCCGTCCTCGAAGGTGGCGTTGAACGCGGGATGGGCGTCGAGCGCGTCCGAGAGCGCCCGGAGCAACACGTCGAGCAGCGAGACATCCGTCCCCGCGGCGTCGACGGCATCGAGCAGTGCCTCGGCGTCCACCTCGCGGCTCACCGTGACGTGGACGGCGTTCCGATAGCTCTCCTGCAGGCGGTTCGCGATGGTCTTTCGCATCGGACTCGGCGTGCGCTCCTCGCGGACCGTGCGCGGGGTCGGGTCGTCGTCGCCCACGCTTACCCCTCCGGTTCGATCCACGCCAGCGTATCGCCGATGGAGAACTCCGCGTTCTCGCCGCGGACGATCTCGACGAGTTCGCCGTCGGTCGGGGCGTCGATGTCGACGCTCACTTTCTCGACCTGCAGTTCACAGAGGCTGTCACCGACCGTGACGTGCCGGCCCGCTTTCGCGAACCAGTTGACGACGACGCCCTCCTCCTCGTCCACGTCGTCGGTCCACGCGCCGTCGGCGACGACGGGTACACGGTCGTCGCTCATCGGACGTTGCGGACGGCCGTCTCGATATCACCCGCGTCGGGCTGTACCTCCTGTTCCAGTTCCCGGGCGTAGGGGATGGGCACGTCGGGTATCGCCACTCGTTCGACCGCCTCCAGCGCGTCCAGCGCCTCGTCCGCGACGGTCGAGACGATTTCGCCCGTCAGGCCGAAAGAGCGGTAGTCCTCGTCGACGACGACGAGGCGACCGGTCTTCTCGACCGACTCGATCACCGTCTCCCGATCCAGGGGGACGAGCGTCCGGAGGTCGATCACCTCCACGTCGATACCGTCCGCGGCGAGTTCCGCCGCGGCGTCGAGCGCCCGATGGACGTGGAGGCCGAGCGTCACCACGGTCACGTCCGCACCCTCGCGTTTCACGTCGGCCCGGCCGAAGGGGATGGTGTACTCCTCCTCGGGGACGGGGGTCTTCGGCCCTTCGGGGGCGGGGAGCCAGCCGAGACCCATCAGGCGCTTGTGGTACATGTAGACGACCGGGTCGTCGTCGCGGATGGCGTTGTGCATCAGCCCCTTGGCGTCGTAGGCGGTGGACGGAACGACCACCTTCATCCCCGGCAGGTGGGCGAAAGTGCCGTAGAGGGCCTGGGAGTGCTGGGCGGCGTCGCTGTAGGTGCCGCCGACGGCGGTGGTCAGGACCATTGGAACGCTCACCGATCCCCCGCTCATGTAGGTGTTCTTCGCCATCTGGTTGTAGATCTGATCCATCGCGACGCCGAAGAAGTCGACGAACATCAGTTCGGCGATGGGGCGCATCCCCTGTTGGGCGGCGCCGACGGCCGCGCCGAGGTAGGCCGTCTCGCTGATCGGTACGTCCATGATGCGGTCGTAGCCGAACTCCTCCAGGAGGCCCTGAGTGCTGTCGAAGATGCCGCCGTAGTCGGCCACGTCCTCGCCCATGTAGAACACCTCGTCGTTGTCCCGCATCTCCGACCCGATGGCCTCGACGATGGCGCGACTCATCGTCAGTTCGCGGTCGATCATGGCTCCTCACCCCCCGTCTCCGCGAGGTCGAAGTCGGGTTCGGTGTCGGTCACGCCCGAGGGCGGGTTGACGAAAGCGTCCTCGTACGCGCGGTCGGGGTCGGGTGTCGGCTGCTCTTTCGCCCACGCGATGGCGTCGTCGACGCGGTCGTGGGCCGTCTCGCGCATCGTCTCGATGGCGTCGTCGCCGAGGCCGTGGGCGTGGAGGTCCGTCTCCATGCGCTCGATGGAGTCGCGCTGGGTCGCGGCCGCCTGATCCTCGTCGGATCGGTAGCTCTGGGGGTCGCCCATGAAATGCCCCATCCGGCGGTGGACCTGGACGGAGAGGACGGTCGGGCCGTTCCGGTCGCGCGCGCGACCGACCGCCTCGGCGCCGGCCTCGTACACGGCGAGGGCGTCGTCGCGGTCGACCCGTAGGCCCGGCATGTCGAAGCCGTCGGCGCGCGTGGCGGCGCTCTCGACGTCCGTCACGCGCTCTTTGGGCATACTGATCGCCCAATCGTTGTCCTCGACGACGAAGACGACGGGCAGGTCGTGAACGGCGGCCAGATTCAACGATTCGAGGAAGCCGCCCTGGTCGATGGCGCCCTCACCGAGGTACGCGACGGCGACGCTGTCCGTGTTGCGCTTTTTCGCCGCCATCCCGGCGCCGACGGCGGGCGGGCAGCCCTCCGCGATGATGCCGCTACACGCGAAGTTCACGTCGGGGTCGAACAGGTGCATGTGCCCGCCTTTCCCCGAGCAGAGCCCCGTCTCGCGGCCGAAAATCTCGGCGGTCATCCGCTTCAGATCGACCCCTTTCGCGATGGCGACGTGGTGGGGACGGTGTGGCGCCGTTACCACGTCGTCCTCGCGCAGGTGGTGACAGACGCCGACGGCGGCGGCCTCCTGTCCCGCCGCCAGATGGAGTTCGCCGGGGATGGGGCCGGCCGAGATGTCGAACGCCGGCTGTTTCCCCTCCAGATACTCCTCCTGTAGCCGTTCCTCGTAGTAGCGCGCCGTCACCATGTCGGTGTACAGCGCTCGGACCGTTGCCTCGGATGTCATGCCCACTAGCTGTCGACACTAACACATATAATTGTGTAGGTCCAGCGGGGCGCCCGCCCGGAGTTACGCCGTGTCGGGAACCGGCGCCGTCCGCTCGGGGAGTTCCCGGCGGGTGATCGTGAGTTCGAACCCGCCGTCGGCGTCGACGAGGACTTCGTCGACGACGCGCACGTACTCGCTGGCGTGTTTGCCGTCCGGACAGAGCCGCGTCCGTTCGGCGAGCAGCCCGGTTTCGGTGAGCATGTCGAGCTTTCGGTAGGCCGTCGAGAGCGGCAGGTCACAGGCGTCGGCCAGTTCGTTCGCCGAGAGCGACTCCTCGTCGGTCGCTTCGAGCACCGCACGGCAGTCGTCGTCGTGCAGGGCGTGCAGCACCGACTGCACGTCGTCCGCGTCGTCGACGGTCGTCTCTCGGTTCGACCGGTTCGGGGAGGGGGAAGTGGCGATAGCCATCGTCGTTCATCCCCACAGACGGGACACCCCACAACCAGTCTTTACCCACGATATTGGGGGTGTTTTATACGGTCCGAGCGGCCACGATCCGATCCGGTCCGGTCGTCGGTGCGTTTACCCGTGTGTACTCCGAACGTAGCTGGTGATGAGTTCCGGCATCCGCGCGGAGCTACGAGTCGACGCGGACGGGATGTGTCCGGTCGCGGACACGGCCGCCGAGACGGGTGCGTCCACCTTCTCCGTCTCGAAGAGCATCGCGCCCGCTGGCTCGGAGACGGTGACGGAGGAGTTCATGCTCGACAGCGCGGACGCCGACACCGACGCCATCGGCGAGGAGATAGACGCCGTGTTCACGTACGGTTCGAAGACCGCCTACCGGTTCAGCCGCTCCCGCGGACGGGGCTGCCCGTGCGAGTGTGTCGAGGAGTTCGACTGCCCCGTCGTCGACGTGCACACCCGCGACGGCATGCTGTATCTGGTCTTCCACGCGGCCGATATGACGGAGTTACAGGACGTGATCACGACGCTCCGGACGGAGTTCTCGCAGGTCGACATCCGCCGCCTCCTCCGGACGCGAGGGGACCAGTCGCATCACGACCTCGTCTTCGTCGACCGGGGTCGACTCACGGAGCGACAGCGGGAGGTGCTTCGGACGGCCCACGAGATGGGCTACTTCGAACGGCCGAAGGGGGCGAACGCGGGCGAGGTGGCGACGGAACTCGGCATCTCGCGGTCGACGTTCACGGAGCATCTGTCGGCCGCCCAGACGAAACTGCTGGATGCGATCCTGGAGACGTAGTCAGACGTCGATCCGTCGCCCGTTCAGTTCGTCGGGATCGAGCACGTACAGCTGGATGTCGAGGTCACCTTTCGCCTCCTCCCACATCTCGAACAGCGGTCGTTTCGCCGAGCCGTACTGCTCGACGTGTTTCGGGGTGAGCTCCGACCGTGGGAGGCGTTCGAGCCGACCGTTCGCGATGGCGCTCCGGTAGGTCGTTCCGTCCTCCTCGTACACGACGAACCGGACTTCGGGGGTGTCGGAGAGAAATCGGTGTTTCTCGCTCTCGGGCGTCGATACCAGTCGCATACAGAACCGCCGGGCCTCGGCGTCGTAGCCGTACGAAATCGGAATCGCGTACGGTTCGTCGGCCCGGGCGAGCGCCAGCACCCCGGTTTCGCGGCGTTCGAGGAGGGCATCGGTTTCGGCGCCCGTCATCACGGTCTGTTGCTCGACGGTCATGCTGCTTGCCGCAGAATGGAAGGGGGGCTGTTTATATTTGTTCACCTGCCGCCGGTCGACACCGGCGGTTCACTCGCCGTCGCTGGCGGAGAACGCACTCGTCGAGACCGTCGTGCCACAGACGACACAACCATGATCGAGCAATGCGTCCCGCATCGGCTCGTTCACCGTCATGGCCTCTCCACAGTCCGGACAGTGGAAGGTGAGGTCTCCGCCCCCGCTCATCATTGGTCGATATAGGACACCGGCCGATATATGAACCCCTATTGTTCCAGCCAGTTGGGAACAGCAACCGAACCTGTTAGCCGAGCGAGATATCCAGGTAGAGCATCACGATCACGCCGAGGATCGTCCCGAGGGTGGCGACGCGTTCGTTCCCCCGCGTGTGCGTCTCCGGCAGGATCTCGTCGCTGATGACGAACAGCATGGCGCCCGCGGCGAAGCCCATCGCGTACGGGAGCAGCGCCGAGACGGTGCCGACGGCGTACGCGCCGAACACCGCCAGCGGAATCTCGACCACGCCGGATCGGAGGCCCGCGAACACGGCGTACGCGCGGCGGTCGAGTCCGGCGTTGATCGCCGCGACGGAGACGGCCAGCCCCTCCGGCACGTTCTGGATGCCGATGGCGAGCATCAGCGGGATGGCCGTCCCGAGGTCGCCGCTCCCGAACCCGACGCCAACCGCCAGCCCCTCCGGCATGTTGTGCAGGGTGATCGCGAGGACGAAGAGGACGACGCCGGCGAGTCGTTCGTCGTCGATCGGGAGGCCCGTGTCCGACGCCGCGGCGTCGGTTCGGCGTTGGCCCGAGACGAGGTAGTGGGCGTGCGGGACCAACATGTCCGAGCGGTCGAGAAAGAGCGCGCCGAGTGCCACCCCGAACAGCACGGGAAGGGGGTTCCCGTTCGAGTACGCCTCGATACCGGGGATGATGAGGCTCGTGAAACTGGCCGCGAGCATGACGCCGGCCGCGAAGCCGAGCGTGCCGTCGAGCGCCCGCTCGGACGGGTCGCGCCAGACGAAGACGAGCGACGCGCCGAGGAGGTTGAGCGCCGCGATGACCACGCCGCCGACGAGGCCGTTGATCACCGGATCGGTGCCGAACAGCTGGGTGAGCCCGTCGACTACCACGGTCCGTCGCTCCCGTCGATCATAGCATCGGTCGGCGGTTCACACCCGTGGCTATTGAAGATTGACGCTCTCCGGAACGGGCCGCCCCGATTCGGCGTCGCGGTCGTCGTCGTCGCCGAGTCGCTGCACCGTCTCGTCGATGTCGCGGATCTGCGTGGTCTGTGCCTCGTTGATCGCCGCTACCCGCTCGACGTCGGCGGACACGCGCTCGGTCTGGTCGACAAGCTGGTCGATCATGCTTGCGACCTCCTCGGTCGAGGCGGCCTGATCGTCGGTCGCCTCGGAGACTTCCTGAATCCCCTGTGCGGCGTCGCGGACCGCCTCGGCGATCGCCTCGAGTTTCGTCATCGCCGATTCGATCTGTGCCATCCCTCGGTCGATCTCGTCGGTCGTCCGTTCGAGGCTGTCGACCGTCTCCGCCGTCTCGGCCTTGATGTCGCCGACCATCGTCTCGATGTCGCCCGCGTGGCGCTGTGACTCCTCGGCGAGGCTCTTCACCTCGTCGGCGACGACGGCGAAGCCCTCGCCCGCGTCGCCCGCCCGTGCCGCCTCGATCGACGCGTTCAGCGCGAGCAGGTTCGTCTGGTCCGCGATGTCGTTGATGATCTCGACGACCTCGTCGATCTCGTCGATCCGATCCTCCAGATCGTCAACGTCGGCTGCGGCGTCGCGCGAGGACTCGCTCACCCGTTCCATCACCTCGATAGATTCGGTCGCCGCCTCCCGTCCGTCGGCGGCCAGATCCTCCGCCCGCTCGCTGGTCGACGCCACCTGATTCGCCGTCGACGCGATCTCCTCGACCGTCGCGCTCATGTTCGACACCTCGCTCGCCACGTCCGTCATCGAGTCCACCTGTTCGTCCGTCCGCTCGTCGATCGACGTGGTTCGCTCGGCCACCTCCTCCGCGGAGTCGCGCAACTCGCTCATCGGTTCGGCCAGATCACGCTCTACCTCCGCCATGAGTCGTTCGCGCTCGTCGATGCTATCCTCCAGTTTCTGGCTGTAGGAGTGGATGTACGTGTCCGCCACCACCTGCATGTCGAGGTTGATGATCCGCAACACGGCGAGCAGCTCCTCCCGGCTCACGTCGAGCGCCGACCCGACGGCGTCCTCGACGGCCGCTTCGTCCGTGGCCGCCGTCCCGTCGGTCACCCGATCGACCAGTCGCGCTTCGAGGCGGTCGAACAGCAGCGGCACGAGCAGGTCGTAGTAGACGCCGTACTGGCCGATGTAGTGTTTCATCGGCATCTCCAGCATGTCGTGGAGCTTGCCGACGCGAGCGCGGTTGCGGAAGTAGTCCGTGCCGTAGTCACCGCTGGCGAGCGTGACCAGATAGGCCGACTGGGTCCGCTTCAACTGCTCGAGCCCCTTCTCCGATCGGCCGATGACGTCCGTGGTCTGTTCGTAGTCGGTGAGGTTGTCGTAGAAGTCCTCGGCGATCCGGTCCGCGTGGTCGCGGAACACGCCCTCCAGATCCGAGAGTCGACGGGCGTCCGTCCCGTCGAACCCGACGAAGTCCTTCCGCCACTCGATCTCCTCTTCGTCGAGCCCGCATTCCCGCATGAGGTCGTCGACGGACAACCGGTCGTTCAGGCCACCCTGACCGAACACGTTCCCGTAATCCTGCATACCGGCCGTCGGCCGTTCGGCGAAATAAGTGTATCCTCCGTCTCCAGCGTGTGATAATTGGGCCGGGCCCCTAGGTGTCGTCGGCCGCGCCCCGCACCGTCAACACGGGCACCGGTGCCGTCCGAACGAGTCGTGCCGTGACACTCCCGAGGACGTACCGGTCGAACCCCGTTCGGCCGTGGGTGCCCATCACGACGAGGTCCACGTCGTGATCCGCGACGTACGTCCGGATGGTGCGCGAGATGGAGCCGCCGAACTCGACGGCGGTGGCGGACGGGTCGACACCCGCCTCGCTCGCGCGGTTCGTGGCCGTGTCGAGGATCGTCTCCGCGCTCTCTTCGAGCGCCGTCGCCTGGACGTCGGTGCGGACGTCGACGCCGAGGCTCGTCACGTCGACGACCGAGAGGAGGTGGAGGTCGGCCGACGCGGTCCGCGCCACGTCGATGCCGACGGAGAGCGCCGCGTCCGACGGGGCGCTCCCGTCCGTCGGCACCAGTACGGTCCGATAGGGGTATCGGACGGTCACGTCGTCGTCCGGGCGGATCGTCAGGACGGGCACGTCTGACCGCCTGACGACGCGTTCGGTCGTACTCCCGAGGAGGAAGCGTTCGAGTCCCCGTCGCCCGTGGGTGGGCATGATCACGAGGTCGACGTCGTAGGTGGTGGCGTAGTCGACGATCGTACGGTACGGTTCGCCCTGCAGGACATCGGTGACGGTGGGCACCCCGCGGTCGCTGGCGCGACTCGCCACCTCCTGTACGGTCCGGGCGCCGGCCTGTTCGAGGGCGTCGATCACCTGTCCCCGAACCTGGCTGACGCTCTCGCGTGTCGTGTCCGCCACGTTGACGACGTGGACCGTCGCGTCGTGAGCCTCGGCCACGTCGAGGACGTGATCGAAGACGGCGGCGGCGCCGTCGCTCCCGTCGGTCGGGAAGAGGAGTTTGTCGAACATACGACAGCTATCGCGGCGGGAGCGTAAAAAACGGGGCGTCGACGCGAGTCGACCCGAACGGCCGTGCGTGGCTCCCGCACACGACGGGGTGGAATCAACTCAATCGACTTTGTTAACTTTGATAGCTTTACTAGCAGTAACAACTATAATAGTGCGGCGTAACGTCCCGTGTGGTGGCACGGAACATGGGAGACATGATAACCGTCGAAGGCACCGAGATACCCGTCGAGGACGGGACGACCGTCAGCGACCTCAAGGAGCGACTCGACCGCGATTCGGGCGAACTCGCGACCTACGAGGAGAACGGCGAGATCAAAGTCCTCGGTGACAGGGACACCGTCGCCGAGGCCGTTCCCGACGGCGTCACGCTCAGTTTCCAGCCGGGGGAGGGCGAGGTTTTCGGCTGACCGATGCATCGCGGCCGCGCCTACACGGAAGCGAACGCGCTCGGGGAGCGGTACCCCGTCTACTACAGCGAAGACGAGCGGCGGATCGTGATTCGCCGGTTTCGATATCCGGACGGCTGGAGTCCGCGGTTCGCCGAACTCCGGTACGAACTCCCGAACACCTACCCCCGCGACATGCCGGCCGCCTACGTTCCGGCCGCGCTCTCCTACGAGAGCGGGTCGCCCGAGCATCTCATGCGCTACTCCAGTCCGCCCGGCGCGGACGGCGACGAGTGGAGCAAGTGGTGTATCGAGAATCACGCGTCAAGCTGGAATCCCGAGCAGGACTCGCTGCTGAAGTTCACGCAGTTGATGTACGCCTCCCTGTCGCATCCGAACGCCGACAACCCGTTCGAGGTGATGGAGCCATGACGAGCCAGCAGCCGCGACTCGTCGTGCCCGCCGGCGTCCTCGACGGGCTTCGCGACGCTCTCCTTCGAGCGGACGGCGACGAACGGTTCGCGTTCGTCTACTGTGGCGACCACGGTCGGCGGCTCCTCGCCTCGCGTGTCGTCGCGCCCGAGGACGACCGGATGGCCGTCACGGAACGAACCGCCTGCCGTCCGGACCCGGCGTTCGAGCGCGAGTGTATCGGCGCGTGCGTCGAGGAGCAGTTGGCGCCGCTGCTCGTTCACAGTCACCCGTTCGCGGAGTCGCCGGCGTTCAGCGGCCGCGACGTCGCGCGGATGGACGACTTCCGGGGCTGGCTCACGGGGCTGTACGACGACCCCACGTACGGGTTCGCCGTCCTCGGCCAATCCGACGCCGAGGCGGTGGTCGATGTCGACGGCCAGTTCGCCGACGCCCGCGTCGAGGTTCTCGCGCCCTGGAAACTGGATGCGGCGCTCCCCTCGGCCGTCTCTCGGTTCGACCCGCCGGGCCGCGACCACGCCGACGCGCCGGACCGAGACGCCGACGGGGTCGCCGGCACGTACGACCGCAACGTGCGGGCGGTGACCGAAGACGGACAGCGGCGGCTGTCGAGTGCCGCCGTCGCGGTCGTCGGCGCCGGCGGCGTCGGCTCGATGGTCGCCGAACAGTTGGTCCGCCTCGGCGTGACCGATCTCCTCGTCGTCGACCCCGACGAGGTCGAGACGACGAACCTCCCCCGGACGGTCGGCGCGTACGACCACCACGTGGGCAAGCCGAAAGTCGACGCCCTGCGCGAACATCTCTGGAAGTCGTCGCCGACTGCCGACGGCACGATAGCGACGGCACACGCTCCCGTCGAAGACGTCGCCGAACGGTTGGACGACTACGACCTCGTCGTCGGCTGCGTGGATCGGGTTTCGACGCGGTCGTTCCTGAACGAGTACGCGGTCAAGCATCTGACGTACTACGTCGACGCCGGTGTCCGTATCGACGTCGACGGTGACGAGGGCGCGCGGACGACGACGGCGATGACGGGGTACGTGCAGCTCGTCGCGCCTGGGGCCAACGCCTGTTTCGACTGTCTGGGTCGCCACGCCCCCGGGGCGTCCCACGTCGAACGGCTGTCGCCCGAGGAGCGAGCGGCCGAGCGCGAGCGCGGATACATCGCGGACGAGGCACTCGCCCCAGAGCCTGCAGTCGTGCATCTGAACGGCGTCGTAGCGTCCAAGGCCGTCTCGGTCGTCTCGAAACTCGTCACCGGACACGCGGCGCCGCCGGATTTCGTCCGGTACGACGACCTCGAAAACGACATGACCGAACTCACGACCGAACCGAGCGAGCGCTGTCCGACCTGCGGCGAGGACGGCCTCCGCGGTGTCGGTCGACGGTCGTTCGGATCGTTCGAGACGGCCACCGAGGACGACGCGCCGACGCAGACGCCCCAGTAGTGTCACACGCCTCCCGGCGTGTTTTTTGTGGTCGACGCGGGAGCGCTACAGTAGCGTTTGGAACGGTTTGCAGATCCGACTCAGGCCAGCGTACGATCGGCTGTACGACGACGTTCAATTGTTGCCATCGCGCCCGACGAGCGCGGCCAACCGGTCCCGGACCCGACCCACCAGCCCCGCCGATGTGGCTTCGGTCGGTGGCTCGGCCGACTGCTGCGTCTCGTCCCTCGACTCGTCCGCGTCGAGCGCGTATTCGAGGCGCAGTTCCCCGTCGAGGGCCAGGTGGACATCGACCGTCGTCGCGTCGTGGCGCCACGTCTCCGACGCGTCGTCCCACTCGACGACGCCGAGTTCGTCGAGCGTCTCGAGGCGTGCCCGGATTTCCCGCATGTCCATATTGACCGAGCGGGCGAGTTCACCCGTCGTCGCGGGTTCGGACGCGGCGAGCGTTCGCAGGAGTCTGAGGCTGACCCACGAGAACGTCTGATCGAGAAAGCGAACGTCTGCGGCGACGTCGTCGTCGCCGAACAGCCGACGCAGTTCGTCGCGTGAGGGCTGTGACATCGGTCAGCTCCGCCGCTGGTTGGAAAGCTCTCGCTCCGCGAGATGGGTCAGTTTGTACTCGAGTCCGCGACCGGCCTCCGTCGCCCGAATGAGCCCCTTCTTTTCGAGTTCGCCGAGCGCCTCTTGGACGTGATACGGGCTGATGCCGAGGGCGTTCGTCACGGCGTTGGCGCTCGCCTGCCCCTGTTCGTTCAGGGCGTCGAGCACGTCGACCCCCGTCTCGGTGAGCTCTTCGATCTTGCGCGTCGCCGACGCCGCCATCACGCTCTCGACGAAGTCGAAGTCGATACCCTCCCGTCCGGCTTTGGCCGCCTCCTCGATGACGGTGTTGCACTCGCGTCGGATCTGTCTCGGATACGGCGTCACGTCCTGGTGGATGAGTTCGACGCTCTCCCGGGAGAACGGCGCGACGTCGCCGTCGTCGTGGGCACAGCCGTCGTCGTTCCACTCGGACGCGGCACAGTAGTATCGCAGCCGTTTGTTGATCAGCTCCATCGCCCCGTCCACGTCGAGCCCGGAGAGGGTGATCTCCTCCCCGATCCGGTCCGAGAGCGGCTCGATTTTCGAGTGAATCTGATCGAGCATGTGTGCCGTCCCGTTGAACACCAACACCGGCTCCCAGTCGTCGATGTCGCGCTGGAGGTGGAGAATCTGCCGGAGCGTCCCGTCGCTTCCGTTGATGACTTCGTCGTAGAAGATGACGGCCCGGATATCCTCCTCGTACAACGCCTGGAGGCTGTCCATGATGTCCTCGTAGAGTTCGTTCTGTCCGGCCTGTGAGTCGACGGGTTCGTCGAGTTCGCGGAGGATTCGCTTGGCCATCGTCTTGCTGTAGCGTCCCTTCTGGACGCGGACGAACACCGGCCGATAGCCGTCGATATCCTCGAGGATTTCGTACATCGTCCGCGTGAGAATCGTCTTTCCCGTCCCGAACGGACCGGTCACGAACGTGTTGACGTTTCGCTGGATGTTCTCCTGGAGACGACGAAGCTCGTCTTCGTAGCCCGCGAACAGACGGATGTCGGGCCACTGCTCGGCGAACGGGTTCTCGTCGAGCCGGTGCGGGCCGAACTCGTAGGGCCAGTTCCCCCCGGACTGGAACTGGCGTTTGATATCCGAGATGATCTCGTCGGTCATCCGTTCGTCCTCGTTTTACGCCGACTGTATAAACTTCTTCGACGATATCGGCGCTGTCCGGTGTATCGACAGTATCGCCGACGCGTCCGACACGAAGTCGTGATCTCGGAACCCGATCCGCGTATCACTGCCAAGAGTTAACACGATCCGCGACTAACGTGACGACATGCCAACCGTACCGGATCCGGCGCCCTGTAATCAGGACGAACAGCTCTACGAGTGTCTGGCGTGTGGCAAACGCCTCTGTAGCGCCGAGTCACTCCGGGCGTGTCCCGGCTGTGACGGCACCCTGCAGAACCTGAGCCGGCCGCGGCCGGAGTAGGCGCGGGCCCAACCGTTTTTTACCTCGCTGCCGACGCCCTTCGAATGCGCATCAGCGAGGTCGAGATTCACGAGTTCGACTACCGCGTCGAGAACACGGGCACCGTCGGCGGCAACTGGGTGTACGACCCCGACTCGACGCTCGAACCGCCGGGGTTCGTTCTGACCCTCCGCACCGCCGACGGCACCGAGGGGCACTACCGCGGCTTCGCGTTCACGCCGCCGAGCATCGCGCAGGTGAAGATGGTCGCCGAGGAGCACCTGCTCGGCCGCGATCCGCTCGAACGGCGTGGCATCTGGCAGGACTGCTGGCGCGCGCTCAGACACACCGACCACTTCGGCCTCGGCGCCGTCGACGTGGCGCTCTGGGATCTCGCCGGCACGCACCACGACGCGAGCGTCTCGACCCTCCTCGGCGGCTACCGTGACGCCCTGCCTACCTACGCGTCGACGATGTTCGTGGACGATTCGGGGGGCTTGGACGGCCCCGAGGCGTTCGCCGACTACGCCGAGGAGTGTCTCGACCGCGGCTACGAGGGCTTCAAGTTCCACGGCCACCCCGACGTGCGTCCCGAGGTCGATATCGCCATCTGCGAGGCGCTCGCCGATCGCGTCGGCAGCGAGATGGACCTCATGATCGACAGTTCGAGCCTCTATCGCACCTACGCCGACGCTCTGGCGGTCGGGCAGGCGCTCGACGACCTCGACTTCTTCTGGTACGAAGACCCGATGCACGACGGCGGCGTGAGCGAGCGGGCAACGAAGCGACTCGTCGCGGCGCTCGAGACGCCGATGCTCGGCCTCGAACACGTCCGCACCGGCCCGTACGGCGCCGTCGACAGCCTCGCGAGCGAGTCGACCGACCTCGTCCGCGCCAGCGCCCACATGGACGGCGGGATCACGGGCGCGCTCAAGACGGCCGAGGCCGCCGAGGCGTTCGGCACCGACGTCGAACTCCTGCTCGGCGGCCCGGCGCACATGCATCTGATGAGCGCGCTCCGGAACACCAGTTACTTCGAGCACGGTCTACTCAACCCCGAGAGCGACTGGATCCTGAATCAGGGGTTCGACGGCGAGCCCGAGTCCATCGACGACGACGGGCGAATCGCCGTCCCCGAAGGCCCCGGCCTCGGCGTCGACATCGACTGGGAGTTCGTCGATCGGCGGCGGACGGGGCACACCGTCATCGAGTAGTCACTCGTAGGTCGTCGTGTAGCCGCCGTCGTGCAGCATGTCGCCGCCGTTGAGGTGTTTGCTGTGCCGGGAGAAGCCGAAGACAAAGAGGTTCGCCACTTCGGCGGGCGTCATCATCTCCTTCGTGCGCGCCTGGCCGAGCATCACGTCCTCGACGACCGCCTGCTCCGAGATGCCCCGTTCCTCGGCCGTGTCCTCGATCTGGTTCACCATCAGCGGCGTCAGTACGTAGCCGACACTGACCGAGAACCCTCGGAGCGATCCCTCGCCCTCGGCGGCGATGCTCTTCGTCAACCCGTGCAGACCGTGTTTCGCAGTGATGTACGCCGCCTTGTCCTTGGTGGCGTAGTGGCCGTGCGCGGAGGACATGTTGCCGATGGCGCCACGGCCCTCCACCTCGCGGATGTGCGGCATCGCTAGCTTCGAGAGGAGGAACGGAGCACGGAGCATGATGTCGAGCAGGCGGTCGTACATCTCCATCGGGAACTCGGGGATGGAGGCGATGTGTTGCATCCCGGCGACGTTGGCGACGTAGCGGAGGTCGCCCCGATCGACCGCCGTCTCGACGACCGCCTCGACCTCGGCGTCGTCCGTGAGATCAGCCTCGACGGGGACGATGTCGCCGTCGGCGCCGACGTCGGCCCCCTTGGCGACCGTCTCGTCGAGCCCCTCGGCGTCGATGTCGGCCGCGACGACGGTGAGACCGTTGGCCGCGAGGGCGAGCGCCGTCGCCCGGCCGATCCCCGACGCGGCGCCGGTCACGATGCTCGTCGTCGCCGGGCCGAACCGGGGATCGTCGAGGACGAGGAGGTCGTCGGCGGTCAGCGTCGGTTCCGTCAGTTCGAACGCGTCGTCGGACATATCCGTGGCGTTGGGGTGCCCGGTGCCTAAAATCCCCCCGAACGCCCACGGAGCGCACGACGCCCACCGCTCACGCGGCTTTCGGAAGGTCGACGACGAAGACGGCGCCGGTCGGATCGTTGTCCTCGACGTGGACCTCGCCCCCGTACGTCCCGACGAGCGTGTCGACGAGGTAGAGGCCGAGGCCGCTGCCGGGACTGTCGAGTCCCTTCTCACCCTCTCCGAAGACGACCGCCTTCTGTGCGTCGGAGATGCCGGGGCCGTTGTCGGCGACGCGGACGGTCACGCGGTCCGCGTGCTCGGTCGCCGTGACCGTGACCTCGGGTACTGCCTTGTCGTTGTGCTGGACCGCGTTGGTGAGGAGATTCCGGAAGACGGACGGCAGCATCTCGTCGGCCCGGACAGTGACCGCCGGCAGGTCCGACGCCACGGAGACGTCGGCATCGGGATACCGGTTCCGCAGGTCCTCGATTTCGTCTTCGAGTACCGGTCGCATCTCGACCGGTTCGTTGTCGGTGTCGCGGGACTGCGTCACCTCGGCCGTTTCCCGCGCCGTCTGGGTCAACTCGACCGCGTGGTTGGCGCGTTCACGGACCGTATCGAGGTGCTCCGTCCCCGCGTCGTCGACGTGATCGCGCAGGATGTCCGCGTACGCGGTCACCAGCTGTAGATCGTTCCGAATGTCGTGGCGAAGCACCTGATTCAGCACGTCGAGTTCGTCGCGCTGCCGTTCGAGCTGTTGCTCGTACTGCTTGCGCTCGGTGATATCGCGTGCGACGCTCAGAATCGCCGTCTCACCCCGATAGGTGACCAGACTGGAACTGATCTCCACGGGGATCTCCTCGCCGTCCTTGGTCCGGTGTGTGGTCTCGAACACCTGTCGCCCGTCCTCGGGCATGTTCTCGATGAGCGACCTGATCCGCTCGTCCGGGAGGCCCACGTCGATGTCGTGTGGGTCCATCGAGAGGAGTTCCGCCCGCGAGTACCCCATCTTCTCGACCGCCGCGTCGTTCACTGCGAGGAACCCCTCGTCCGAGTCGATGACCCACGCGGTGTCGTTCATCCCGTTGATCAGTTCCTGTGACTCCTCGCGGGCCCTTTCCAGTTGGCGCTCCCGTGCCCGCTGTTCCGTCACGTCCCGGGCGACGCCGATCACGCCGTCGATATCGCCGTCGATCCGTAGCGGTGCGAGGCGGTAGTTCACGATCACCTCGCCCCGATTCGGGATGTCGAACGCCGCCTCCCCCCTGACCGACTCCCGCTCGCCGTCGAGAAGCGCCCGAAACGGATCGTCGTCCCCCTGCTCGCGGATCGTGTCGACGAGTCCGCTCCGTTGCCCTTCGAGCGCCGCTCGCGTCGTCCCGTAGAAGTCGGCGAGAAAGTCGTTGACGATCCGGAACCGACCGTCCGCATCGTACAGGCACGCTCCTTCCTGCATCTTGGCGAACGCCCGCTCGTAGAGGGACAGCTCCTCGTTTCGCGCGATCCGATCCCGCCGTGATCGAGACGCCGACACGGCGTCCGCGATCCGGTCCGCCAGCACGTCGTGCTGGCCATCGGTCCGCCGGTTCGGGAGGTAGTCGGTCACGCCCGCGGCGATGGCCTCGCTGGCGATACCTTCGCTCCCCTCGGCCGCGAAGAGGACGAACGGCAGGTCGGGATGGTCGTCCCGAACGGCGTCGAGAAACTCCACGCCAGTTCGGTCCGGCAGGGCGTAGGCCGCGACGACGCAGTCGACGTCGTGATCGGCGAGCAGATCGAGACCCTCGCCGACCGTCTCCGCGGTCACGACGTCGACGGGACCGATCCGTTCGTCGAGACGGTCCGTGACCGGGCCGACGTACGCCGGGTCGTCGTCGACGACGAGGAGACACTGCGGACCATCACCAGTACTCATACCGTGGTATTCGGACTCATCTCCGTTAAAACCCCGTCGGGACGACTCCCACAGGGCTTCGATCCGGGACGATGGGTGCGTCGTCCGCGGTGTCGGTCGATCCCGAGCCAGAGGAACATTAAAGGCGGTCGTGGCAGTCCGAGATAGCGTGTACGGTATCCCCGATGGCACGTAATTCTCCCGCGACGGTACAACTCGACAGAGCGGAACGGGACCGGCTCGAAACCATCGTCGCCGAGATGCGCGACCGGGTCGAGGACAACGTCGAGTATCAGCTCGCCCAGCAGGGCCTCGACGCGGACCCCGAGGACCCGGCCGCACTGGACGGCGACACCCAGCGTCTCGCGGAGGCGATCGACCTCGAACGTGTCGACGGCCTACCGTGGGACGACGCGGTCGCACAGTACGTGACGGGCGTGGGCTATACGGTGGTCAACCGACTGGCGGCGCTCCGGTGTCTGGAGGTGCGTGGCTTCCTCGACGAGGAAGTCACGGTGTTCACCGACGACGGCTTATCCCCCGCCGCCGAGACGCTCGTCCACGAGGAGTTCCTGCTGGAAGACGAGGCGATCCTCGCCGCCTACCACGACGCCTGTGACGCCCTCGCGGACGAGATCGAGATCCTCTTCGACCGCTCGTCGGCGTACAGCCTGCTCGACCCCGACGCGGACACGTTCGAGGACCTCTGTGGAATGCTCGATCAGGTGCCCGACGCCGTCTGGCGGGCCGACGACGTGCTCGGGTGGGTGTACGAGTACTACAACCGACCGGTCGTCGAGGCCCTCGACGCGAAGAACACGCTCGATCCCGGGGACGTGGGACCGGCCAACCAGTTCTACACCCCTCACTGGGTCGTCCGGATGCTCACGGACAACAGTCTCGGAAAGCTCTATCTCGAAGCGACCGGGCAAGCGGACACCGTCCCGGCGCCCGACGCGCTCGCTCCCGCGACACGCAAGGAACGGGCAGCGACTCCGACCGACGCCCCGAGCGTCGCCGACCTCTGTACCTACCTCATCCCCGACGACGGGGACGGTGACGCCCCCGACTTCGACCATCCCGCCGACCTCCGCGTCATCGACCCCGCCTGTGGCAGCGGCCACTTCCTCCTGTACGCCTTCGACATCCTCGAACGCATCTGGTGGGCCGAAACGGACCTCGACCGCGGCGACGTGCCGGCCAAAATCCTCGAACACAACCTCTATGGCGTCGACATCGACCTCCGATCGTGTCAACTCGCCGCGTTCAACCTCTACCTGAAAGCCCGAACCCGCGCCGATGCGGAGGGGGGGACGTTCGAGATGCCGAACGTCGGCATCGTCTGTGCCGACGCCCGCGTCGCCGAGGTGGAAGAAGCCGTCGACGTGCTCGATCGACTCACGGGCGAGGATACCGACGGCCGCGACGCCATCGACGAGGTGATCGAGGAGTTCCAGACGACCGAGGCGCTCGGTAGCCTGCTCGACGTACAGGGTGCCCTCGCCGGGGCGTTCATGCAGGACCAGACCGACGTGATGGAGTGGGGTGAGGCGGGACCACACACGCTGCACGAGTTCCTCCGCAAGCTCGAAGACGCGGTCGAGGAGCGCACCGCGGGGTCGTTCGGCGAGCGGAACCTCCGGAGCTTCCTCCGCCTGCTGGTGGTGCTGACACGGGAGTACGACGTGGCGCTGATGAACCCGCCCTATGGCTCGGGCGGGCGGATGCCCGACGACGTGCAAGCGTACGTCGAGGACCACTACGACTACACGACCGAGTACTACATCAACTTCTTCGAGGCGTGCGAGCGGCTGGTGAAGACGAACGGCCGCGTCGGGATGCTCGTCCCGCGGTCGTTCATGTTCCTCACGTCGTTCCGTGACTTCCGCGAGGATTTCATCGGCGGCAGCGGATCGTTCGACTTCCTCGCGGAGTACGGGATCGACGTTCTGGACAACGCCACCGTCCGGACGGCGGGAACCGTCGTGAGATCCGGCGTCGAGAGCGAGGCGTCGGGGACGTTCATCCGACTCAACGACGTGGAAAAAGGCCGAAAGGAGCGGTCGTTCCTCCACGCCGCCTTCGTCGATCCGACCGAAGACGGGGTTCGGCGACGGTATCGTCGCGACCTGTCCGACTTCGAGATGATTCCCGGGACGCCGCTCACGTACTGGGTGCCGACCGGACTTCGACGCCTCTACGAGTCGGGGACCGTCCTCGATGCCGACAACGCGGGCCTCGACGACCGAGAGACGTACGGCGTCATCAAACAGGGACTGGCGACGGCGGACGATTCGCGGTTCGTCCGCAAGTTCTGGGAATCCGCCGACGCGAGTGCGTGGCCGCCGTTCGCCAAGGGCGGTTCGGACGCGTGGCTCCTCCCGCGTGTCACGCAGACGGTGCTCTGGGAGAACGACGGTGCCGAAATCAAGCGATACTGGGGATCGCGGCCACAGAACACGGCACACTACTTCAGCGAGTCGCTCACGTACACCGTCGCGAAGGAGAGCGGTCGTCGGTTCGGCTATCTGCACGAATCGTCGGTGTTCGGCCACAAGGGGTCGGTGCTGCTCCCCGAAGACGGCATCTGGCACGCGCTCTCGTACACGAACAGCCACCTGTTCACCTACCTGATGCTCGCCCAGACGACCGAACGCATGTGGGAGGTCGGACAGGTTTCGAAGGTGCCGTGGCGGTCGGAACTCGAAGACATCGGCGAACTCGAACCGCTCGCCCGCGAAGCAGTCGGCCACCTCGTCTCCAAGCGCCAGTACGACTTCGTCTCGCCGCACTACGACGGGCCGGTGTTGCTGGCCGTCCTGGGTGTCGACGACCCGCTTCCAGGGTACGACCACCCGCACCGCGACCTCCGCGCGAACCTCGCGCTCGACGAACTGGACGCGACGCTCGACCCGTCGGCGACGCTCGACGAACTCGGCGTCGCCGCGGGCCGCCACCTCGAACGCATCGAGGCGGCCCTCCAGTCCTGTGCGGACGCCATCGACCAGGCCGTCTTCGACTGCTTCGACGTGACCGACCAGCAACGCGAGACGGTGCTTCGGGAGATCGCGCTCCGGACAAACGCGGACCCGCGCGAACGGGCGGCGTACGATCCCGAGGCGATCACCGATCCGCCCGAGGCGTTTCCGGAGATGGTGAAGGACCTCCTGCTCCATCTCGCGATCCGTGCGGTCCGCGAGGACGACGACGGGATCGTACCCCTCTCCCCCGTCGAGGGTGAGGACGACCTGCTCACGCGTATCGAGGGCGCGTTCGAGCGCATCTTCGGCGACCACGCCGACGCCCGTCTCGCGGAGGTCGACCGGCTCCTCGGAAGCCGGCCTGCCGACGACGAGGCCTATCCGAACCTCCGCGACTGGCTCGAAGACGACCTCTTCGACTACCACGTCGCGGCGTTCGACCGGACGCCGATCGTCTGGCGGCTCACGACCGAGCGGCTCGTCTCCGACCCCGAGGGCGAAGGGTTCGGCTGTCTGGTCGACTACCACCAGCTGGACGCCAGCGTCTTCGACCGGCTGCAAAACCGCTATCTCGAACCGCGGAAGGCGATGCTGCGGGAGCGGCGGAGCGCGGCCAACCGCCGACGCGGCGATGACGCGCTCGCGGCTGGCGAACGGACCGACGCCGCCGAGGCGTACGCCCGGTGTGAGAGCGGCCTCGAACAGATCGCGGTCTTCGAAGACCGACTGGCCGACCTCGCGCAACCGGTCGGTCGGGAGCGATCCGAAGTGGACCGGGACCGCGCCGCGGCGGCAGCAGAGCAGGTGGCCGCGTTCCGTGACCGGACGGCCGCGCGGCTGGAGACGCTCGATGCGCTCGTCGCCCTCGACGAGGTAGACGCCGCCGACCTGTTCAGCCCCTCGTTCTACCCGACGGTGCGGGCGAACCGCGAGGAGTGGCTGGCGGGTCTGGACGCCCTCGAAGCCGCCTTCGAGGCCTACGCGATCGACGGACCGGTCGCGGCCCACCGGTACGACCTGTTCGAGTACTACGACGACCTCGTCGGGTCGGCACACTACGCGAGCAACGGCATCCTGTTCACGACCTACTACTTCGACGCCCTCGCCGGGCAGTCACGGATCGACGACGACGCGTCGGACCGCCAGCGGTACTGCGCCGAACTGGCGCGGGATCTCGACGAGTACCGGCGCCTCGCGGCCGATATCGCGGACGCGTGCGACGACATCGCGGCCGACATTTCGGCCGACTGGGCCGACCGCGCCCTCGCAGAGATCACGGCAACCGGCTACCGGCCGATCCACAAGCACGGCGTCGCCATCAACATCACGCCGCTGGCCGACGCCGAACTCGTCCCCGAGACGATCGACAGACGGGTGCGCTGATGCCCGCTCTGTCACCGATGCGGACGGGTTCGTCGAACGCGTCCGATCCGCGGCCGGATTGTAACTGGTGTTGACAGCGTCGTACGTCCGGTGAGAATCCCCGCGCTTACCGTGGCGGTAGTGGCCAGGGGTACACCCACTCGGTTACGGTGCAGCGCAAGAGTCAAAACGATGACTGTGCTGACAGCACGTTGCGGCGGCCGGACACTCGATTCAGATTATGGTTGTCAATCAGACCATGTGGCCGGTGGCCCGACCGACACCACGGAAGCGCCGTTCTCAGAGAGAACGTATCGCCGGTCAACATCAAGAAACCCATCAACTACTCGACGCAGAACCGAATTTCGAGGGAGGTAGGTTCGCGTAATGGGACTACTCACCGTTGCACGGTCTCTTGAAGTCTGTCTCACTCATACTTCGCTCTCTTTGGGATGGAGTGGCCCTGGGAACTCGCCCACAGGTTCCGCCTCGAAGACCGTCCGATAGGTTTCCTCAAACACCTCGTTCAGAAGGGTCAGAAGCTCAGGGTTGTCGACGCAAAATTCTTCGACAGCCGACTCAAGTTGCTCAAAATACGACCCCGCGAGGTTCTGAGGGTCGAGTGGGTACGCCTTCAAAAAGAGCGTGGACGCACTTCCCAGCCGCACCTCATCGACATTTTCCGGCTTGATGGTGTCGTCGAATCGGTCTGTGTGCGCAGTCGCCAAGGAAGTGAACACGTCGTTGAATGATTGGCTATCACCTTGAGGAGTCGTGTGGACGTGTCGCTGTGGAGGGAGACGCAGCCTGAAACGGAGAGTGCGATTTCTGAGGCTGTCGGTTGTCGGCGAGTGGCGGAAGTAGAGCTGAATCGTACTGTTACTGCCGAGTGGGTCCTGATCCCAATAGGCCGGGAGCAGGCCTTGCCACTTCGCGTTGCTGGACGGCGAGGCGAGCCATCGAGACTCCTCGAAGTCATACGATTCACGGAGTCTGGCCACCCAGTTGGATTGGAGGTACTCGCTGAGATTCTCGAAATCGCTCTCGAACTGGCTGTTTGCCTTCTCAACTTGCTCGATCAGATCGCTGTACTCGAAGTAGAGGTTGAGGCGCTCGCTAAGCTGGGATTCGTCGAATGGTGAGTCCATGTGTTCGGTCTCCTTGAGTGATTGGATGAAATCGGTGAGCTGCACGACGCTCCGGTGGGGATAGTCGAATAACGAGCCCTGGAGCTGGCGGTCGAACGTTCTGACCATGGCTTTCCAGGCTACCGATTGGAAGCTATCGGCGGTCGCGTCGTCGGCGCTGTCGCGCTTGAGGTAAGCATAGGTGGTTTCGGCCAGTTGGTCGACGACTACCTCATCGGAGTCGAACCAGCTGAAGTTCCACCGGTCGGCCTCGGCGTAGGCAGGTGTCTGGCCTTCCCCTTCTGTGGCGCCGACTTTCAGTTCGAGAAAGACTGCCCATCGTGGGTGGTCGCTGAGTGCGTTGCCCCCACAGACGACTAGGTCGATACGACCATCCGAGCCGGCGTCGGTGATTTGCACCTCGGTTTCGAGTTCGACGTGCTGGCCCTGGAGATTGTGGTGGTGAACGCCGAGGCACTCTAGAAAGGACTCCAGCAGGGTCTCGTCGAATCCATGGGGTTTCTGCGGATCCAGAAAATACCGAAGACTATCCTGATACTGCTTTTCGCGCGGCCCCGAAAGGATGGAATATAGGCCATCAGGCCGCTGAACCTTCCGGTCAAGTTGCAGATACTCCTCGATGAACGCTTCCAGGCCTCCTGGATCAAGATCGGGGACCTCCTCGGTCATATGCCGGTGGATTTCGCGGCTGAGCCCTTCAAATTACGTTGTCACTGTCGACTGCTATCGAACAGTCCTCTTCCCGTAGTTGTTGCCTTATGACCTGCTGAACGGCAACTGTCTGGCGAGTCTCCGGGGTAGATGCTGTTACAGCCTCAAACAATTCATCCCGGTGGACGACACGTGCGCGTAATTTGCCGGCGCTCCAACCCGAAACGTCGCGTCACCATCTCCGACCGGTAGCTGCCCGACGGATCGCACTTCGCCGATGACAAATAGTAAAGTAGGTTGGTAGACTTCACCGTCGTATGAACGCTCTCCCGGACGGCGGGCAGAACCCACCGTCTCTCTCCCGTGCATTCTCTCCCGAGGAGGTCACCATGGATTTGACCATGTGCGGCCTCCTGCCCGAGCGAGCAGCGGAGCTCGCTCGGTTGTATCGGGAACACGGAAACTGGAACGAGGTCGAGGAAGTCTGGTTCGAGGAGCGCCGTGCGAACCGCAGTACGCGAGGGAGCGCACGGAAGATATACCGCGTCCTCACGTCACGGTTCAAAAACGCGCCCGCCAGCCTTCCCAACCCGCGCGATCTTCCAACCATACTGGATACCGGCGCGACGCCGCGAGACAACTCCCAAGTGCTCTACCCGTATCTCGTCGCCGATGACGCGCTCGTTCGCTACGTCGCCCACGAATACATCCAGCGGCTCTCGGCGGACCATCCCGACGCTCTCGACTTCTCGAACGAGACCCTCACGACTGTCCTGGACCAGTTCGAGTACGCCGACGGGTCAGCGTTCGACTACGCTGACTCGACGACGGAACGATGGTGCGAAGGATTCCGCTCGGTCATGCGCGACATCGGCGTACTGGAGGATCAGCAAACCGTCGTCGGCAGCCCGCCATCGTTGGGCGACATCCCCCTCCTCGTCGCAATGGGCTATTCGTACGAGGAAGGGGCAGACGGCTGGGTCGAGTCACCAGTTGGGCTTCAGTACCTGTTTCAACCGAACGAGCGATGGGAAGAACTCTACGACAGAGCCGCTGAAACCGGCGTGTGGGAATTCGTCGAGCTCCATGGACGGCTGGAACTGCGGCCGGCTGACGGGGCGTACGCCTGGCTCTCTCAAGAGGGAGCCTGAATAATGATCGACGAACGTTGGTTCGAAGACGTCCCTGCGGATTTCGAGGAGTCCGTACGGATCGATCGCGAAGACCAGTCTGCGGACCGGTACAGGCATAGAGAGGACGCTATCGACTCGTACCATGTGACGGCCGACTCGCAGCGCTTCCTCGAGGACTTCGTCAACCGGCTGCTCGACGAAGCCGAGGATATGCGAACGGGGTCGAATTACTGGCTCTACGGCTACTACGGGAGCGGGAAGAGTCACCTACTAACAGTCCTGGATGGGCTGATGGATACGCAGTGGCTCCAGGGTCGCTACGACGACGTCTGGGCTGCCCTCGCACCGGACACGTCGACTGACACCGATCTCGACGCATTGGGTCGCGGGTGGGAACGGGTTCACTCGGAGTACCACGTCGTCCCCGTCTCGGTGAACTTGCTGAAGTACCAAGGCCAAAAACAACGCAGTTTCAGTGAGATCGTTCTGCGGCACGCGCATCGGAATCCGATCCTCACCGGCGTCGATGACAGTATCTCGTCCGGGCTGTCAACCCAGCTCGACGTCGCGTACTTCGAAGACTGGTACCGAACGACTGAAGCCTGGTCGGAACGGCAAGACCGAGCGGCAGCAGTCGTTGACGGCGTAACTCCGGAGGCACCGCGATACGAGTGGAAGACGGAGGGTCTCTGGACCGACATCCAGCAGTACAGCGCGCTCTCCGATGTCGTACTTCCAGAGCTCTTCGAAGAGGTAACGGGCACGCCCGATGGCTACACCGACCTCCAACCCTCGGATATTGATCCAGAAGAAGTCGTCAGCCGACTGGAGTCCCTCCGACGAGCCCGTGAAGCGGAGGTTGGGGAGCCAGTCAAGCTCGTCCTCCTGCTCGACGAGGTGAGCCTCTTCATCGGCACCGACTTCGAGCGTCTCACTGAACTGCAGACGCTCGCGGAAAACGTCGACGACATCGGCGATGGCGACATTCAGCTCGTCGCGACAGCGCAAGCAAAAATCGAAGACGTCCAGCCGAAATTCGCGGCCCACGGGGCCGACTTCAGTATCGTCAAAGACCGATTCCCCCACCGGTATCAGCTCCCGAGCAAGCACGTCGGAGACATCGCCAAACGGCGGCTCTTGCAAAAGTCCGAAACGGGCGAAGACGCGGTTCGCCGAATCCTCGATGACGCCGCTGTGAAGCCGCCGGAGTCGCTCGTTTACAACGAGATCAAGCAGAACACGAAACCCCCACTGGACGCGATTGATGGCGAGGAACTCGTTGCGTTCTACCCGTTCCTCCCGTATCACGCGCCACTGTTCTTGGAGATTCTGTTCAACCTCCGTCGAGAAGCGAACGACCCCGCGAAGTCCATCTTCTCCGGAACTGCACGGGCCATTCTTGCGCTCATGCACGGGTTGCTCGACAACTGGCTCGACGAGGGTGACGAAGACCGGATCATCTCGCTGGTGGACTTCTTCGACCTCATCGAACCCGAGCTTCGTGAGATCTTACCGCAGGACATGCGTGTCGTCGAAGGGGCCGAAGGGACGACCGGCATCGCGGACGAGGTAGACGACGAGAAGAGTGCGATTCGAGCGTTCGACCTCGGCGTCGCGAAGGCGGTACTCCTGCTCCAGCACGTCCACGAGATTGCCCCGCTGAACGAAGGGAACATCGCGGTTGCCGTCATGGACGACCTGAACGGCCAGTCCTGGATCAGCACGACCAACCGCGTCGAGGAATCACTAGACAGGCTTCAGAAATTCATCCGACCGACGCAGGACGAGGGGGGAGCCCGCTATCGCTTCGCAACACAGGAAGAGCGCCTCATCTACGACGAAACCGAGGAAAACGAAGCAGACCCAGACTGGGACGACGTCGTCGAAACAATAGACGAACATCTCTGGGACCGCATCACCCAAGACCTGTCTCTCCCCGAGTCAGTTCCGTATGGTGAGTCCGGCGACGAGTACCCCGTTTCGTACCACTTCGAACTCGACGGGACGAGCTTCGAGACCAGTATCGAAGCCGATGGGGGGCTGGATATCAACGTCGCTATTCAGGGGGTGCGGCCGGAGATAGATCCCGAACAGGCCGACGAGGACACGCTCTACTGGGAGATAGACACGGATGGCCTCCAAGACTTACGCGATCGCATCGTCGAGTGGTGGGCACTCCGGGACGCGATTGCAACGCGAGACGCACCACCAGCGGTCGAGCGAGACGTAGAGCAGCGTGCGAGCGCCGTCCGCAGCAAGCTGACCAGCGCGATGATGAGCGGCTCGTACACCGTGAAAGATCGAACCGACATCGGCGGCCTCTCGAAGGCGATACAGGCCACGGTCGACATCCGCTTCCCCGACGATTTCCACCCGATGATGCTCCAGGTCGACGAGAGTCGACTGCGCGAGCTGCGCGAACTCGACGGCGAGACACCACTGCCGACGTGGGCGCGAACGATTCAGGTTCCGTCGTCGAACCAGCACGGGGACCACGGTAAACAGACCATCCAGCGAAACGTCATGTCCCTCACCGGTCGACAACTGAAAGGCCGCGACGAGGGGCTCAACATGCATACGATTCTCGACGGCATCGTCGACCAGAAGCCGTTCTACGACGAGGCCCAGCCCGCACTCCGTGCGATCATCTGGGGCTTCTGCCGGGAGGGGCGACTACTACCCATCGACGAAGACGGAAACACGCTGGAAGACGAAGCCGTCCTCGACACCGACAGTCTCTCGACGACGAGGCTGAAACTCCTCCCCCGCACCAACTTGGGCAAGCTACTGGAGGAGGGTGGGTTCAAGCAGACGACTGAAACGGTCGCGGATGGCCTCATCCACCTCCAAGAAGCGAACCAGCGGATTCGGTCGAAGCTGTCCGGACTTCGCGAAGACGTCACGCTGGTCGTCGACACGGACGTTCGAACTGACGACGTCACGGGGGTACTCGATGCGTTTGCCGACGAACTGACCGAGCGAATCGACGCGACCGATGACCGCATTGCAACCGTCAAATCACAGGACGACGGTATTGAAGCGGTCATCGACGAGACGAACGATACAGGGGAGTGGGTCGAAGAAGTCACCGACGTCTGGACCCGGCGTCTTTCGACGCTCCAACAGCTCGACGCGGTACTAACGATCGGGACTCGCCAGTTCGACTGGGTCGACGAGGACGCTCGATCTGCCATCGAATCTCGCTCGGCTGCGGTGTCGTCGTTCGACGGCGAGTGGTGGACGACCGACGGGTGGAGTACACTCTCCGGGGAGTTAGTCCCCGATCTCGCTCCCGAACTCGATCGGTCGTGGAACGCATTCGTCGACGAGTGGGGCCTGCGTGAACTGGTCAGCCGTATCGAGGAGCATCCATGGGTGCTCCCGGCTACTGCGCTCCCGGCAGGCGTCCACGTCGCCTTCGAGGGCGAATACATCACGCCGCTGCGCCACCTCCAGCAGTGGTACGACACGATCGAGAACGCCATCACGACGCTGTCGGGTGATGCGGATGCAGACGAGATCGTCGAGTTAACGGACGATGTCGCATCGGTAGAGCCGCTCGCCGACGCTGTCGAGTACAGTCCGGTCGAACTGGATGTGCGGCTCGATGAACTGTCGTCGATCGTCGGTGACCGAGCACCCGACGACGTCGACCAGATCGGTATCGTTCCCGGTGACCGGCAGCGACTGGATCGGCGGGTGGCGCGACTCGTCGAGCAGCAAGACCTCGAGATCGAGGAGACGGACGAAGGGGTGATTATTCGATGAGTCAGACAAGTTCGTCGCCGTACCGCGAATTCAAGCAGAAAGTATGTACCTTCGCCCAGGGTCAGCACGGGATCCGGAACCCGTTCGTTATTGCTGCTGTCGATCCAGCAGTCGAACACCAGGTTGCGGATCGCCTGGAAACCTGGTCGGGTGGCCGAATGGAACACCCAGAGATACCCGACGACGTCACCGTCCAGCCGATATGGCTCGACGAGCTACTTCCACAGACCGACGTGTTCAAACTCCTCGTCGATCTGGGCGACCCCTTGTCCAGCCTCGACGACGATACGTCCCCAGGTGAGCGTATCGAGGAGACGATGCAGGACCGGCTCGCCGAAGAACTCGTTCAGGAGATGATCGAACACGAACTCAGCGAAGCTCAGCTGGACACGCAGAGTCACGTGGTGCTTCTGCTCAATCTCGGCAGCCTGTATCCGTTCACACGCGCGTCGGAACTGCTGGACGAACTCGACCGCCGAAACGTGAAGTCGACGATCGGCATCCCGTTCCCTGGGGACGTCGTCGGCGGGAAGTTGAGCTTCTTCGGCGGCGAATCGCGGCACTACTATCCAGCGCATCAGATTGACGACCCCATTCAGGGGGTGCATCTCCAATGACGATCGACGAGCTCTTCCACAGCGATCCGACGCGCCAACTCGAAGAAGTACAGAAAGTCAACGCTCGTGAACGGGCCGAGACTGACGTTCGGGAGTTCTACGAGACGGATAGTGCCGAGCGGGTACTCGAGGAACTTGGCGAGACGATTCGGGCCCATCCCGGTGAAGCGGCGCGATTCCTCTACATCCACGCGACGTTCGGGTCCGGGAAAACCCACCTTCTGAAGCTGGTCGGCCTCCTCACCGACGACGAGTCCGAGTTCGCCTATCTCGGTGATCGGTTGGCTGAGCAGTGGCCGGGCTTCGACGAACTTCGGCGGTCCATCACTGACTCGCCCGTCGACCGTCTCAAGCCGGTCTTCCTCAATCTTCTCGACCGCGACGCGTCGAAAGAGCCTCCGCTGCCGTTCCTCATCTTCGAGGCAGTCGGTCGCGAACTCGGATATCCGACCGACCCGAACTGGCTGCTCGAGTGGAGCTGGACGCTGGACATGGCGTCCGATGGCGTCTGGGAGGCGCTCCAAGCGTTCGAGCACGACGGGAAGACCTTCGACGACGTACTCGCCGAACGAGCGTCACTCCGCAGCTGGCTCTACGAGGCGTTGCCGGCGATGCCAGAGACGTCCGGGACGGAACTCGACAGCCGTTCGGGCGTGAAAACGTCCATCGAGACTGCGGAAGCGGACGTCGATCCCGAGGCGTTCGATCCTGCGGACCTCGTCTCACGCGTAGCGGCTGCGGTCGACTCCCTCAACGACGGGAGCAGACGAACGGAGTTGTTGCTTGGCCTGGACGAGGTCGCGCTGTTCGTCGGCGATAGTAGTCACCGCTACCGTGAGTTCGAGGAGACGATGGAGGCGCTCCAGCGTGGGCCGAACCCGGTCGTCGTCACCACGGGACAGTACTCACTCCCGGATACACGCGAGAGCCTCATCGGTGCCCCTCCTGCAGATCATTGGACACATCAACAGGTCCCGCTCGAAGGGGCGGACACCGAGATCATCGTCCGGAAGCGGTGGCTCCAAAAGTCTGATTCCGGCGGGAAGGAGCGTGTCGAATCGTTGGTGGCGTCGATGCCCGACCTCACGCTCGATACGTACTCGTCAGTGACGAGCGCGGACCCGGACCCGGTCGAGTCCTATCCGTTCCGTGAGTACGACCTGTCGCTCCTGCGGGCGGTGATGCAGGAACTCATCACGCAGGGTCGCTCGACCGACCGAGACTACATCCAGGGTCGAGCCTTGCTCGTCCTGGTCCGGTCGCTGTTCACCAAGTTCGGGTGGGCATCGAAGGCGGAGGGGGCACTCGTGACGTGGGACGTCCTGTTCGACCTGTTGGTCGAGGAGACGACGTACCTCCCGCTGTGGGTTCAGGAGATAATCGACAACACGCTGGTGCCGACGTTCGGTGGTGACAAGGACGCCTGGGAGGTGCGTCTCGCGAAAGGGCTCTACCTCCTGAACCAGACGCCCGCCGTCCCCTCGACGCCGGAGAATCTCGGGCGACTGATGGTCGACGACGTCACGGCGTCCGTCGATGACGTCGTCGAGCGAACCGAATCCGGCCTGGAGACGCTCGTCGACAAGCAGAAGGTTCTCACCGAGACGAACGACGAGGGCGACGAGGTGTACACGCTCGTCTCCGAGGACCAGGAGAGCGTCCTCAGTCGCGCACAGGACAAGGCCGCGAAGATTTCCCCGCATCAGCTGTCTGCGTGGCTGGAGACGAGACTGCGCGAGAACGACGCGTTCTTCAGAAGTGACGGCAGCCGCCACGAGATCGACGTTGGCGACGAACGCCTCGTTCCGCTTCGATACGACTACTCGATCCTCGAACCGGTCGACCGAGCGCCGTCTCCAGAGTACGACGCACTGCGTGTTCGCGTACTGGCCGACGATCACGAGACGGTCTCGGAACAGGTCGAGACGTGGCAGGACATCAACGACGGCCGCGACGGTGGCGAACACGTTCTGCTCTCCATCGACGTGCCAGAGACGATGCTCGAGCGGATTCGGAACGTCATCGGGATGGGGCAAGTGCTGGACGAGGAGACGGAGTCCCACGAAGAACTCGAACGTGAACACCGCGCCGACAAGCGCCGTCTCGAATCGTCGGTGACCGAGGTGCTGGAGGATGCATCGGTGTACACGGTCCACGAACGTCGCGGCGCGCGCGCCAGCGTGCTCGACGACGTCGTCGCGGATCAGGTCGACACGGTGTTCGGGTCGTCTCGGAAGACGCTCTCGCGACCGCTCGTCGAGGTCGACGACGCGAAGGCGATAGCGGCCTTCTTCCGGGGGAGCGGCGAGTGGCCGCTCTCCGACGCCGACGCCGCCATGCTCGGCGTCGACACCACCAGCGCCGAGCTTGCCGACACCGGCTGGTGTCGCGAGTTCATCGACACATACGAGTCACAGAAGTCGGTCGACGTCGAGACGCTCCTCCGGCAGACCCGGACCTCGAACGGGGACTACCGCGGGACGCCCCAGGAGTCGATCGCGGCGCTCCTCATCACGCTCGCGACCGCTCCCGAGTCGGTCGCGATCAAGCAGGACACCGAGTACGTGACTGACCCTGCGGCCATCGGTCGGCAGGTCCGGACCAAGGGCGGATTGACGTCGCTCCAGATTCGCTTCGGCGTCGAGATTATCGATCCGAAGACGGTGAAAGAACTCGTCACTGCGGTACTCGGGGCGGAGCCGGCCGGCGACGGGCCGGACGGGTGGCTGAGTGAACTCGGTCAGTGGGTCGCTGCGAACAGTGCGACTGTCAAACGCACGCTGAAAGGAGTCAACAGGGAGTTCGACGTAACGCTCGATGCGTTCGAGGCGACGATCGAGCCAGCGCTCGGTGGTGACGAACTGTCCACGTCCGACCTGGGAAGTGAAGACGATCTCGAGACGGTACTCGAAGCGGCGAAGACCTTCGCGGACGCTCGTGCGCTCTTCGGCGTCGAGAAAGACGGGACGACGCTCTGGGGGCGCTTCAGCGAAGCGTTGGACACGATGTCGTCGCTCTATCCGAACGCGTCGGTTACTGCCAGTATGCGGGCGACGGCGGAAAGCAGTACGGTCCCCAGTGTTGCGACGGTCGAGTCACGCCTCGAAGACGCTGAGGATCACCGCGTCGACGAAACGTCGGCGCAGTACCGGCGAATCACGGGGGCGACCCCCACCGACGCCGGGCCCGACGCCATCCGTGACGAGCTGAGCGCTTGGCTCCGGTCGAACGAGGGCGACGTTCGAGGAATCGTCGACGCAGCGACTGCCGAGTTCGACGACGTCGTGCTTGGTGACTTGGAAGCGGCGTTCGAGACGGCCTGGGGCGGTGGGAGCCTGTCGGAACGTGCACTCGTCGACACCACCGTCGTCCAACAGGCTGAGACGTACGAGGGGGTTCGCGAACTTTTCGACGGCACTGGTGGTGCGAGCCTTTGGTCGCAGTTACAGGACGCCGGGCGAGCACTGCGTGAGGAGCATCCGGACTCGCCGACGACCGAGGCTGTCGGGACTGCGCTCGCCGCTTCCCGTCCGCCAACGAAGCGACGTGTGCGCCAGCTCGTCGAGCGTGCCAAGAGCCCGAAGCCCCCTGGTGCAGCCGACGATGCGTGGGCCGAACTTCGGATGGTCGCCGAAGCGTTACGCCAGGAGCTTCCGAACGCCGACGTGACCGACGACGTTACGTCGGTCGTCGATGCCGACGAGCGGCCGAGTGAAGAGCGTGTGAACGAACTGCTTTCGGAAGCGAAGACGGTGTTGAAGCGGATCCGGGACGTGAAAGAGCGACTCGACGGGCTGGAAGACGGGAGCATCGTACTGCTCGAGAACTGAACGACACACCACTGGGATGAGGACGACGACGGCGCCTGTGAAGGCACTCCCAGGAGTGGCACTACTTCAGGTCCACTGCTGTTTTTCCGAGGTGTGGACGCGGGCTATCGATCAGACGGACGCCGTTGCTCTCTGCACGACCGAGAGGCCGAATTCTCGTCGACGGAGCGGAGTCTGACTTCCACCATCGCCAACATTAAAGACGGTCGTGTGATTCGGACATAGCAGACACATCCTCCTATGGCAAGCGATTCTCTCTCTCGACGGCAGGCCCAACTGGATACCGAAGCGCGTGAACACCTCGAAGCCGTCGTCACCGAGATGCGGGAGCGCGTCGAGGACAACGTCGAGTTCCAACTCACACAGCACGGACTCGACGACGAGACAGAGGATGTCGACTCGCTGGACGAGGAGACGCAGCAACTCGTCGAGGCGATCGAGCGCGAAGCCGCGGACGGCGACACTCGGTCAGCGGCCTACGACCAGTACGTCACGGGCGTGGGCTACACCATCGTCAATCGTCTGGCCGCGCTGCGCTGCATGGAAGTGCGGGGCTTCATCGACGAGGAAGTCACCGTCTTCAAGGAGAACGGCCTGACGCCCGCCGCCGAGACGCTGGTTCACGAGGCGTTCCTGCTGGAGGACGAAGCCATTCTGGAGGCGTATCACGACGCCTGCGACGATCTCGCCGCGGAGATCGAGATCCTCTTCGACCGGTCGTCGGCCTACAGTTTGATCGATCCCGACGACGACACGTTCGAGGACCTCTGTGGGATGCTCGACTCGATCCCCGACGACGTCTGGCGGGCCGACGACGTGCTCGGGTGGGTGTACGAATACTACAATACGAGTCAGTTGTCCGACGTACGTGAGCGGATGCGGACGGGTGATTTTGATGCAGGCGACGTGGCGGTCGCTAATCAATTCTACACGCCACATTGGGTCGCGCGAGTCTTGACGGACAACGCTGTCGGGAAGCCGTATCTCCAATCCGAATCGGAGTTAGAGAACTGCATCGAGCAACAGCGCAGTCTCGGGAAGGCGAACCGGATGAATCGTGATGCGGAGTTCGGTCGGACTCCCTCGCTCTCCGAGCTCTGCACCTACATCGTTCCGTCAGCGGATCGTACGGACGACGTCTCTCGACATCCCTCCGAGATAGACGTGCTCGATCCGGCCTGTGGCAGCGGGCATTTCCTCCTCTATGCGTTCGACGTCTTGGAACGCATCTGGCGCGATGCAACCGATGTGCAGCCTGCCGAAATTCCAGCTAAGATTTTGGAAAATAACCTCTACGGCATCGACATCGATCTAAGAGCGTGTCAGCTCGCCGCCTTCAATCTCTATCTGAAAGCGCGTGGAAGAGCGGAACAGGAGGGCGCTAGTTCGTTCGAAATGCCGTCGGTTGGGATCGTCTGTGCAGACAATCAACTCACCGAAACCGAACGGGCGTATGACGTCATCGAGACGCTCGCTGACGCGAACAGCGATTTCGCGAACGCGCTCGAAACCGTCCTCGATGATTTTCGCAGCAAGAACGGCCTCGGCAGTTTGCTCGACGTGAAGGGGACACTCGAATCCGAAGCAGCGAGCGATCAGACCTCTCTTTCGGACTGGACCGCGGAGATCCCATCGTTATCCGACTGGCTCGATCGACTGCACGAAGCGGTGGAAGCAGAGGAGAACGACCGGTTCTTCTATCAGAACTTACAAAGCTTCCTTCGCGTCGTCCTGTTCTTGACCAAAGAGTACGATGCGATCTTGATGAACCCGCCGTACGGGGGGCACCGACGGATGCCGAAGCAGGTAAAGAACTACGTCGACGAGCAGTACGAATTCAAACCCGAATACTACGCGAACTTCCTCGAACAGTCGGGCAGACTTCTCAAGCCGACCGGACGGATCGGGATGCTGGTTCCGCGCTCGTTCATGTACAAAGAGTCCTTCGAGGACGTACGTGCGGAGCTTATAGAGTCGTCGGGTGAGTTCGATTTCGACTTTCTCTTGGAGTTTGGAAAGGGGATCTTGGATAATGCCACCGTTCGGACGGTTGGAACCGTACTAACAGCAGGTGAGGACACACAGGACGTGGGTGAATTTGTGCAGCTCTCCGATGTCGCTCCAGACAGCAAGGAGGAGACATTTGTCAGCGTGATCGGAGACGACGAATCGGAGCGCCACCACGCGGTGAATATCGACCAGTTCCAGAAGATACCGGGAGGGATGCTGACCTACTGGACCCCTGCCGAACTCCGGGATTTATACACGAGTGACACGGTGTTCGACGCCGAGCAGGCAGGGTTGGACAAGGAAGGCGTTGGTGCCGCCAAGAAGGGAATCGATACCGGAAACAATAGCCGATTCGTACGAAACGCCTGGGAATGCATCGGCGAAACTGGACGGTGGCGCCCATATGCGAAAGGCGGTGAGCGAAGTTGGTTCTACTATCCAGATCGGCTTCGTGTCCTCTGGGGTGACGATGGTCTCGAGATCGACCGTTACGAAAGCTCGACGATTCGAAACAGGGAGTATCAAGGCACTGCGGCAGTCACCTGGCCGCTGATAAAGGACTCCGGGCACCGATTTGCACGATTCGGGAGTGGCGGCGTTTCCGACAATGGAGGGCCCTGCTTCTATCCCGATAGTGAGTCGCACACGTATCTAACGTCCCTCCTCAACAGTAAGATATACACTGGATTGATGCTCGCACAGACGCCGGAGAGACAGTGGAATCTTTCCGACATCTCCATTCTCCCGTATTTCGATATTGGCTCACCACATCGAGAGCAGTTAATCGATGCAGCCGCCCGTCTGTCCGACGTGGTCGAGCAGTTCGAGTCGTTCAATCTACAGTCCGGACAGTATCAGGACACCCTCGAAGAGTACGACAGCTTCACCGACTTTACGGATGCGCGTCGGGAGACTGTCGAAGAACTAGTCGCGGACATGGAGGAGCAGAAAGCAGAGATCGATTCGATCGTGGCACAGGAGCTCGGTGTTGGAGAAGACGTATTGGACGCTATCGAGCGAGAAGCTGACATACGATACGGTGAATTCGAACCGATCCCATACGAGTCGACCGACGTCGAAACCAACGAGCGACACTGTTGTGAGCGACTCCTCTCGTTCCTCGTCTTACAGGCCGTTCAGGAGAGCGACGACGGTATCATCCAAACTCATGCCGAATTTAAGCCCGGTACCGAACTCCACGATTATCTCAGCGATCGGATCGATGATCTATTCCGAATCCGGGCGAGCGAGGTTCTTGCCGATATAGACGACGTTCTCGGCAGCAAATCCGCCGAATCCGAACCATATCCGAACATTGGGTCCTGGATTCGGAACGCGTTCTTCGAGACGCACCTCTCCCAGTTCGACAATACGCCGATCGTTTGGGAACTCCAAACGAGTCGGCTAGTCGCTGATCCGGTCGACGAGGGGTTCCTGTGTCTGATAGACTACAGGCGGATCGATCCTGGGATGTTCGACCGACTCGAGACGCAGTACCTCGATCCGCGAAAGGCCGAACTTCGAAACCGACGGCAGTCGGCGGATCAGCGACGGTCCGACGAGTCGGTGTCTGCCAACGAACGAGCAGACGCCGCAGACGCATTCGATCGGTGTCAAAGCGCGCTCCAGCAGATCGAGCGGTTCCAAGAATCGATTCAGAACCTCATCAAAGGGGACTCCCGAAGCTGGGAACCGGCAGATCGTGAGCTCGCAGCGGAGCTCCAGCACGACGTCGAACGATTCCGTACGATCACCGAAGAGACGGTTCAGTTATACGAACAACTGATAGAAGAAACTGACAGAGCGGAACTGGAAGAGATGTTCAGTTCGTCGTTCGTCGACAATTTCGAACGGAATCAGGCAGAGTGGCTTCGTAGCTTAGCGGATCTCGAATCTGCCGCTGAGCAGTATCAAAAACGGGGTGACGAGCCGATCGAAGCGCACTACTACGACTTATTCAATTATTTCGGAGATGGGTTGAAAGGTTCCGTTTGGCCGACGAGTACCGGCATCCTGTCCATGGGCTACTATCCGAAAAAGAACGCGGACGACCTCCTAGACGAGCAGAACCAACCAGCGGACTCGATCACTACCGAAGCGTCGCGTCTTCTAGCTCGAATCGCCGCCGAGTTCGAACAGTACGAGTCGTTAGCTGGCCAAATTGAAGCCAACTGTGAGGCTCTTGCAGCGAAAATCCCGTCGGATTGGTCCGACCGCGCGCTTTCGGAAATCACGACCGGGGGGTATCAGCCGAACCACAAACACGGGGTCGAGATCAACATCACGCCACTCGTCGACGCCGAAATTGTCCCGGAGTCAGTCGACAGGAAGGTGATCTAATGCAGGCACACATCTCAGCGGCGTCAACAGCGACGGCCGAGGAGCGCGACCAGTACGACGAAGGGCTCGTCGAGCAGATAGCGGGCCCGTACGAGGCGCTTGCGGAGTTGGCAGCGACGCACTCGCTGTCGGCAGAGTATGGCGTCGCCAGTGGCAAAGGGAAGCGGTCAGCAGTCTCTGCAGGCGAGCAGAAGCCTGATGGATGTGACGGGGTGGCCGAACAGGCGAGAACCGAACTCGACGATGCCGCAGCCAAAGCAGACGTCCTCCTCTCGACTGACGGTTTCCAACAAAGGGTCGAGGAGGTGTGGGACGAACTCGCTGCAGCAGCCACGCCGGAGTCGATCCGGCGTCTCGGCGCCGCCCGACGTTCGCTCGAAGGGCTTGGCTGTGACGAGTCGGCGGCAAAGAACTGTCACGTCCTCACCGACCAGCGTGTGGGTGTCGCTCGAATCGGTGCCGAAACGCGAGCAGAACTGCTCGAAGCCGTGAAACAAACGGCCGCCCGATAACCATGCCCGCGACCAAAACTCTCTCGGGGTGTGCTGAAGACGCCATCGAGACGGCCATCGACGAGGCGGCCGACGACGATCCGGTCGTGCTCTGGTGGGACGACGGTGGGTATCTACACGACATCGTCGAGAGCGTGAGCCACTCGCTGGGCTGTGAGTTCCTCGCCGCCGAGCAGACGCCACTCGAGCTACGCGCCGACGCGCCACGGGATCGAACCGTCTGGTACGTGCCACAGGCCCACCGCGACGACGTGGACTGGTTCAAGGACGTCGAGAACACCGGTGGAATCGTCGAAGCCCACATCGGCAAGCTCGCGGCACGCTGTTTCGAGAACGACCGCATCCAGGCGGCATCGATCCGAACGGCCTACGAGGACGCTGACGAGGGCGACCGCGAGCAGGTCGCCAAGACGCTCTTTCAAGAACTCAACGGCGAGGGTGGCCTCCCGACGCTCCAGAGTCTCCAGACGAAGATCGTCCTCGACGGCCACGACGACCCGGTCCAGTTCGTTCTCGAACACGGGACCGAGAACCTCCCGGACGACCCCGACGACCGACTGAAGATCCGCGATCTGCTGGTCGACGAAGGTGTCACGGCCGTCGAGGGCGTCACCGACGAGGAAAGACTCGTGACGCGCACGCGCCGCTGGGCAGTCGCCGAGTGGCTGGTCGAAGCGGGCCTCGACGAGTCGCTCCTCGCCGCCGAGTACCGGCCCGAACCCAGTTCCGGGCTCGGAATCTCGCGGCCCGAACTCCAGTCGCTGCTGAGCAAGGTCGACACCGAGCGTGCCGAAGAGTTGGCGCACGTCTATCTCGATCCCGACGCCCGTTTCTGGCACGACGTTCTGCGCACCTACGACGATCCGTGGGAACTCGCCGACTGCCCGGTCGACGCCTCGCTCGAACACGAACTCTGGGACGAGTGGACCCACTCCTTCAACGGCGGCGAGTACGGGACGTGCGCGGCCCGTGCGTCGAAGCGCCACCAGCGTCTCGAAACGACCTACGGCGACGTCCCGTGGACGCAGGTCTGGGAGCAAGCCGTCGAGGTCGCGAACCTCGCGCACGAACTCGCGACGTGGGAAGACCGCGGCGATACGACCGACGTCGTCGACCTCTACGGCGACGTCGACGACGGCACCTGGCAGATCGACAACGCCGTGTTCAACCTCATCATCTCGGGCGCGCCAGAGCACGACCTTCCCGAGGAGCATCCCGCGACGGCGACGCTCGACGATCTGCGTACGTCGCTGACGGAATCACGCTATCTCGACTATCTCAGCGAACTCGGCGACCTCGTCGCCGACCAGATCGAGTCGGGGTCGCCGTTCGTCGGCGACAACTACGCCCACCAGTTCTTCGACCAGGAGCAAGAACACCTCCAGAGTGGACAGAGCGTCGCGCTGTTCATCGTCGACGCGCTGCGTTTCGACCTCGCGCACGAACTGGCTGAAGCCGTCCGTCGTGAACTCCCTCGCCTCGAAGTCGACGAGACCGCCTGGGTCGGAACCCTCCCCTCGGACACGGAGTTCGGGAAGGCAGCGCTCACGCCCGGGAGCAAGTTCAGCTTCAACATCGAACTCGACGACGGGGAACTCGTTCCGGAACGCAACGGCCGCGAGATCACTACCTACCGGCGCGAGAAGTTGCTGAAGGACGACGGCTGGAGCTACATCATGCAGAGCGAGGCGCACGAATCGGGGTGGGGAGAGACTCGTGTCGCCTACTACTGGAACGATCTGGACAAGGCCGGTGAAGAGGAGCTAACCGATTTCGAGGCCCTGTTCAGCGACCGTATCGACGAGATCACCCGGATAATCAGTGAGAAACTCGGCAACAACGGCTTCGATCGGGCGTACATCCTCGCCGACCACGGCTTCGTCTCCCTCCCACAGAGCGTCGACATCGACGACATCTACCCGCCCGACGGGGCCGAGAAAGTGACCCGTCGCTGGGTCGCCGGCTCCGAACTCGACGACGATGCCCCCGGCGTCTTACTCGACGAGAACGCCCACCTCGGCTATCTCGACGACGACACGAAGATTAGCGCCCTCGCGGACCCGATTCAGCGCTTCCGCAATCAAGGACTCCCGGACGCCCGCTTCTACCACGGCGGCGTCCTCCCCCAGGAGTTCGTCCTGAACTTCGTCACGATCACACAGGAGTAACTAATGTCTGACACTACCGCCGCACGGAAAGCACAGTTGGATACCGAAGAACGCGAACACCTCGAAGCCGTCGTCACCGAGATGCGGGAGCGCGTTGAGGACAACGTCGAGTTCCAACTCACACAGCACGGACTCGACGACGAACCCGAGGACCGCGACGCACTGGACGAGGACATCCAGCAGCTCGTCGAGGCCATCGAACTCGAAGCCGTCGACGGCGAATCGTGGTCGGCGGCGTTCGAGCAGTACGTCACTGGCGTGGGCTACACCATCGTCAATCGCCTCGCTGCACTTCGGTGCATGGAGGTACGGGAGTTCGTCGACGAGGAAGTTACCGTCTTCAAGGGGAACGGGCTGACGCCCGCCGCCGAGACGCTGGTCCACGAGGCGTTCCTGTTGGAGGACGAAGCCATTCTGGAGGCGTACCACGACGCCTGTGACGCCCTCGCGGACGAGATCGAGATCCTCTTCGACCGGTCGTCCCCGTACAGCCTGATCGACCCCGACGACGACACGTTCGAGGACCTCTGTGGGATGCTCGACTCCGTCGAGGACGAGGTCTGGCGGGCCGACGACGTGCTCGGGTGGGTGTACGAGTACTACAACCGCCCCGTCGTCGAGGCGCTGGACGCCAAGAACACCCTCGAACCGGAGGATGTCGGGCCGGCGAACCAGTTCTACACCCCCCACTGGGTCGTTCGGATGCTCGCGGACAACTCCCTCGGGAAGCTCTATCTCGAAGCGACCGATCAAGAAGAGTCCATCCCGGAGCCCGAATCGATTGCTCCCGAGGAGCGAAAAGATCGCTTGGTCACGCCAGCGGACGCCCCCAGCGTTCCGGAGCTTTGTACGTACCTCATTCCGGACGAAGAGCCTGGCGACGCCCCGGAGTTCGACCACCCACGAGAACTGCGCGTCATCGATCCCGCCTGCGGGAGCGGGCACTTCCTCCTCTATGCGTTCGACATTCTGGAGCGCATCTGGTGGGCGGAGACGAATCTCGACCGCGCCGAGATCCCCGCGAAGGTGCTGGAGCACAACCTCTACGGCGTCGACATCGACCTGCGCTCCTGCCAGCTTTCGGCGTTCAACCTGTATCTGAAGGCGCGAACGCGGGCTGAGGAGGAAGGAGGCGAGTTCGAGATGCCGAACGTCGGGATCGTCTGCGCGGACGCTCGCGTCGCGGAGGTCGAGGAGGCAGCCGACGTGTTGGACGAGATCACCGGCGAAGGGAGCGATCTGCGGGAAGCCCTGGACGACGTGATCGAAACTTTCCAGCACACCGAGGCGCTCGGGAGCCTGCTGGACGTGAGTGGGACGCTGGAAGACGCGTTCGACTCCAGTAAGACGCAAGCGGAACTCAGTGACTACAACGGGAGTGCCCACCAGTCGCTCCATTCGTTCCTGAAGGCGCTTCGCCGGGCCGTCGAGGATCGGACGAGCGATTCGTTCGGCGAGCAGAATCTGAAGAGCTTCCTGCATCTGCTGGTGGTGCTGACGCAGGACTACGATACGGCGCTGATGAATCCGCCGTACGGCTCGGGCGGGCGGATGCCCGACGCTGTACAGGATTACGTCGACGAGAACTACGACTACACGACGGAGTACTACATCAACTTCTTCGAGGCGTGCGACCGACTTGCGAAAGCCGACGGTCGAACGGGGATGTTGGTTCCGCGGTCGTTCATGTTCAAGAGATCTCTCCAGACGTTCCGCGAAGACTTCATCGGTGGGCGCGGTACGTTTGACTTCCTAGCAGAGTTCGGAATCGGAATTCTTGATAATGCGACTGTTCGGACGGCGTCTACGGTCGTTAGATCCGGAAACGAAGACAGTTCTGAAGGCACGTTCATTCGACTTGAGGATATTCCGAAAGGGAAGAAAGAGGATGCCTTCATTCAGACATCGTTCAATACCACTGCTGGGAGCGATGTTCAGCGCCTATACACGAAAGAACTCTCTGAGTTCAATATTGTACCGGGAAGTCCACTATCCTACTGGGTGGCAGGCGACCTGCGCTCGCTGTATGATTCGGAGATAGCTCTGGACGCGGAAAACGGAGGGGTGGATGCAGAAAGCTACGGAGAAGTGAAGGTGGGGCTCCAGACCGGAGACGATGGCCGTTTCACTCGCCAATTCTGGGAATCCGTCGATGGCGGTTGGTATCCGTTTGCAAAGGGTGGCACCGACGCATGGCTTCTCCCCCGAGTAAAGCGGACAGTTTGGTGGGACAACGAGGGTATGGAGATAAAGCGGTACTACGGTTCGCGGCCACAGAATACTGGCTACTACTTCAGTGAGGCCCTGTCATATACCGTTGTCAAGGAGAGCGGTCGGCGGTTTGGATACCTCCACCCGAGTTCTGTTTTCGGCCATATGGGTTCATCTTTGATCCCGGAACAGAACATTTGGGAGGGGCTTTCGTACGCCAACAGTCATCTGTTCACTTATCTAATGCTCGCACAAACTACGGAGCGGAATTGGGAGATCGGCCTTGTCTCCAAAGTCCCCTGGCGCGAGGAGCTTGAAGGGATTGACAAGCTCGAATCACTCTCCCAGCAGGCAGTCGGCCACCTCATCTCAAAACGACAGTACGACTTCGTCTCACCCCACTACAACGGGCCAGTGCTCCTCGACGCCCTCGGCGTTGACGATCCGCTTCCGCAATACGACCACCCGCATCGCGAACTACGGGAAGACTTGGAGCTGGACGAGCCGACGGAGCTAGAATCACCGTCTGCTTCGCTTAGTGACACCGGCGTTGCCGCCGCAAAACACCTCGAACGCGTCGAACAGAATCTCCAATCCTGTGCCGACGAGATCGACGAGGCGGTGTTCGACTGCTTCGAAATCAGTGACGACCAACGAGAAACAATCCTGCAAGAGATCGCACTACGGACGATTGAAGACCCCCGTGAGCGAGAGGAGTACGATCCCGAAGCCATCACTGACCCGTCTGAGGACTTCCCCGAGCAGGTCAAAGACCTTCTCCTCCACTTCACACTCAGGGCTGTCAACGATAGCGACGACGGCATCCTCCCAGTCTCCAACATCGACGGTGAGGAGGACCTCCTCGCCCACATAGAGTCGGAGTTCGAACGCGTTTGGGGCGAGTACGCCAACGACCGCCTCGCAGAGGTCGACGACGTGCTCGGGAGCAAGAGCGCCGCCGAAGAGGCCTATCCCAACCTCCGAACGTGGCTCGAAGAGGACCTCTTCGACTACCACGTCTCGAAGTTCGACCGAACGCCCATTATCTGGCGGTTCACGACAGAGCGCCTCGTCTCTGATCCCGAGGGCGAAGGCTTCGGCTGTCTGGTCGACTACCACCAACTGGACGACGGCGTCTTCGACCGCCTGCAGAATCGTTATCTCGAACCGCGGAAGAGTCTCCTGCGGGAGCGCCGCAGCGCCGCGAACCGTCGCCGGAGCGACGACTCGCTCTCCGCGAGCGAGCAGGCCGAGGCCGCCGAGGAGTACGCCCGGTGTGAGAGCGGGCTCGAACAGATCGCGGTGTTCGAGGACCGGCTCGCCGAGTTGGCACAGCCCGAGCCCCGACAGTGGTCGGCCGACGAGCAGGAGACCGCCGACGCAGCCGCCGAGCGCGTCGCTGAGTTCCGCCGCCGCACCGAGGAGCGACTCGAAATCGTCGACGAACTCGCGGCCATGGCGGATGTCGACATGGGCGAGCTGTTCACCGGGAATTTCTACGAGAAGGTCGAAAACCAGCGTGAGGAGTGGATCGACGCGCTGGAAGATCTCGAAGCGGCGTTCGACGCCTACGCAGCGGACCCGGACCAGCCCGTGGAAGCCCACCGGTACGACCTGTTCGACTACTACACCGACGACCTCCTCGGGAGTTCGCACTTCGCGAGTAACGGCATCCTCTACATGACCTACTACTTCGACAACTTCGAACAGGCTGATCAGGCCCGGCTCGACGACGGCGGCATCTCACGGCGACAGCGGCTGATCTCCCGGCTTGCGAGCGACCTAGACGAGTATATCGAACTCGGCGAGTCCATCTCGGAGGACTGTACGGAAGTCTCGTCGAAACTCTCGTCCGACTGGGCCGACCGCGCCCTCTCGGAGATCACGACCGCTGGCTATCGGCCCAACCACAAGCACGGCGTCGAGATCAACATCACGCCGCTCGCCGACGCCGAAATCGTGCCGAAGACCGTCGACGATCACGTCCGCTAACACATGACCGAGTTCGAACCTGGGGACGCGATCCACCTCAACGGAACCGCCGCCGAGGTCATCAAGACCTACGCGGTCGGCGATCTGGACTATCTCCGGGCGTACGTCGAAGACGCCGGTGTGAAGACCGTCTGTCTCGACGACGTCGAGGTCGAGCGGAAATCCGACCAACTTGGCGAACTGGGTCCCGCATCGGCCGACCAACTGCACCCCGATCACGAAGCGGTCTCGGCCGAGTGGTTCGATCTGCGTTCCCAGGCCCTCCAGCTTCGAATTGCCCACGAACAGGGCCAACTACTGAGCATCTCCAACTCGCTCGTCCGGCTCGAACCCTACCAGCTCGCCGCGGTCAACTGGGTGATGCAGAAACTGCGCCAGCGTGCGCTCGTCGCCGACGACGTCGGTCTCGGGAAGACCATCGAGGCAGGGCTCATCCTCAAGGAACTCACGGCCCGCAACCGCGCCGATCGCGTTCTGTTCGTCGTCCCCGCCCATCTCCAGAAGAAGTGGCTTCGGGATATGGACCGCTTTTTCGACATCGACCTCACGCCGGCCGACCGGCAGTGGGTCGAGGGCGAACGCCGCCGACTCGGCGAGGCGGCCAACATCTGGGACCAGGACCACCAGCGGATGGTCACCAGTCAGGCTTTCCTCCGGCAGGACGAGTTCCAACCCGCGCTCGAGGAGGCGTTCTGGGATGTCGTGGTGGTCGACGAGGCGCACAAGGCCGCCAAGCGCGGCGAGTCGCCGAGCAAGACGTCGAAGATGGTCGAACGGGTCGCCGGCAACTCCGACTCACTGCTGCTCCTCAGCGCCACGCCACACGACGGCAAGGGCGAAGCATTCCGCTCGCTCGTCGAGTACATCGATCCGTTCCTCGTCGCCGAGGACCAGGATCTCTCGACGGAAGCCGTCGACCGCGTGATGATTCGCCGCGGGAAGCAGACACTGTACGACGACGACGGCGAGCGCATCTTCCCCGACCGCGAGGTCAACACGGTTCCCGTGGAGATGACCCACGAGGAACGGCAGTTCTACCGTGCCGTCACTGACTACGTCCAGAACGTCTACAACCGCTCCGAGACGTTGAACGAGCCCGCGGTCGGGTTCGCGATGGCGCTCATGCAAAAACGTCTGGTCAGCAGCATCGGCGCCATCCAAGCGACCCTGAGTCGTCGCTTGGGCGACCTCGTCGACGAGCAGTCGACCGCGACCAGTCTCTCGGAGGAGGCGTCCGCGTATCTCGACGGTGAAGACCTCGACGAGGCGGATAAACAACGGGCAGAGGCGGAACTCTCCGCGCTGACCGTCACCGAGAGCGACGCGCAACTCGAAGAAGAGATCGAAACGCTCCGCGACCTCGTCTCGCTCGCGGAGGGTATCTCCGTCGACTCCAAGGCCCAGAAGGTGCGGCGCTACATCAAGCAGTTGCTCGAGGAGCAACCCGACGAGAAGCTCCTGCTGTTCACCGAGTACCGCGACACGCTGGACTACCTCCTCGACCTCGTCACGGACGAACCCTGGGCCGACGAGATTCTCGTCATCCACGGTGATGTCGACAAGGAGGAGCGTGCCCGAATCGAGACGGAGTTCAACCACGGCCAGTCCCGTCTGCTCTTTGCGACTGACGCAGCGAGCGAGGGGATCGACCTCCAGCACAGCTGCCACATCATGGTGAACTACGAGCTGCCGTGGAACCCGAACCGGCTCGAACAGCGAATCGGTCGCCTCCACCGCTACGGGCAGGACAAGGAAGTCACGGTCTGGAACTTCACGTTCGAAGAGACTCGCGAGGGCGAGATTTTCGAGATGCTCCAGAACAAGGTCGAGAAGATCCGCGGCAAACTCGGCAACACGGCCGACGTGCTGGGGATGCTCGACGACATCGACGTCGACTCGCTCATTATGGAGTCCATCCAGAACGAGGAGCCGGCGAGCGCAACCACGGAAGAACTCGAGGAGCTCATCGACGAGCGCCAACGCACGCTCCAAGAGTGGTACGAACGCAGTCTCATCGACACGAGTACGTTCGACCAGGAAAGTCGCGAGAAGATTCAGGAGGTCATGGACGAGTCGGAAGACGTCTACGGGACCGAGGCCGACATTCGTGCGTTCGTCGAGGGCGGGATCGAGGCACTCGGCGGCGAGGTCGAGAAGGCCGGGAGCAATCTCTACAGGGCCCAGCTACCTCGCTCCCTTCAGCAAGGAACGGACGAGGAGTACGGGCCGTTCACGTTCAGCCGAGACTTCGCTATGGATCACGATGGTATCGACTACGTCTCACCCGACGATGAACTGGTCCAGCGGCTTATGCAGCAAATCCTGGATAGTGAGCACGGCGCTGTTGGGCTGAAGCTCCTCCCGTTCGTCGACGAGCCGGGGATTGCGTACAACTACCGCGTGACGTTCGAAGACGGAACCGGGGAGATCATCCGGGAAGAGATGATCCCCGTGTATGTCGATATCCGCCAGCAAGATCCCCGGCAGCGGATGGGTCAGCGTGTCGTTCGAGGCGACAGTATCAAGGGATCGCCCGACGCCGACCGTGTGCGGTCGCTGATCCGGAGCCAGGATCAGCTTCGAGAAGTCGCGGACCGCTACATTAGCCAGCAGGTTGCATCCCTGAGAGAAGCACTACACGAACGGCGCCGAGAGGTGACCCAGCAAGAGTTGGATGACCTCGCGGAGTATGCGGAAGCCGAACGCCAGCGGATCGAGGAGTTCATCGAGGACTACGAGCGGAAAGCAGAGGCCGGCTCCAACATGGACATCGCCATCCGCGGCCAGCAGGAACGGCTCAACAAGCTTGAGCAGCGTATTGCGGACAGGCGGACGGAACTGACGCGGAAGGCGCAGGTTATCTCACTCGCACCCGAAGTCGAAAACCTGTGTCTCGTTCTCCCAGTGTAGCCACGTCAGCTAATCAAGTCGACGATCGAACGTGGCGACATCCTCGATCAGGATGTCGGTGAGCGTCTTGCCGGGGGATGACTGGGCTTCGCTGAAAAACATAGCCGTGAGATACGCGCTGTGTATCTCGTACAGCTTCAACGAAATATACTGGGGCTAACATTTTCGTTGCGGAGGTACGAACTCACAACTTTACGATTGAAGCACCACTCGTCGCGACGTAGATGAACCGGATCCCGCTGGGAGTCACTCGGAGAGTGCCATCCGGGCGGATAACATAGTAGTGCTACTAACGTTTTGATGTCTGTCGAAACGACAGCGGGGGCGATTGAGCACGACCCGCTACTAGCGGTTATTCTTGATCGCTGTTGTGGCGTAGATCGTTGGGGACAATCTCGTTGATTGGGTTGGCTCGCTGGAATCTTTCATTCAACCGATCTCGTCTCGTTCTGGAGTTACTTGTCGCGTAGTCCAGCTACTACAACACCACCAGACCGCTCTCCACCAACAATCCTCTACCCAAGAGTGATGGCGCATTTATCAGCCGACCGGACCGACAATTATATATGTAATGTTAATTATTGGTTATGCCCATGCCGACACAACGACAGGATTACATCAAGTTAATTGTTACCGGGTCTTTAGCAAGCACGGCCGGTCGGGGGACTGTTAGTAGAAACGACGATTGGATAGCCATCGCCGGCGAAACCTCGATGCTCACGAGGGCCAGTCAGAGGAATCCCCAGTAGAGAAAAGGGTATCGAGATGACGAATATTAATCGTCGACGGGCACTCCAACTCGTTGGTTCTAGTGGGTTAGCAGGTATCGCGGGCTGCAACGGCCTGCTATCAGGAAACCCCGGTAGTGGCGATGATGGCAGCGACGGTGGTACCACTACAAGTAGTGAGGTTCCGCCTGGAACGCCGACCGAGGTGGAAACCCAGTACTATCACCAGTGGGAAGGGGGGCGTAACGAGAACGACATGGGGTATAAAATGACGGCAGAACCGGGAAAAGCCGTCGAGGAGATGCCCTGTGAGTTCTCGCCCGAACAAGGCTCGTGGCTAAAAGAACACGCGTTGATGCTCGCAAAGGGGTTCAACGAACTCGGTGTTCCTGGCACGACGGTTAGCAATCCCTTCTCGAAACTCGTCGATGGGTGGGTGCAAAAAGGGCTGAACTATCCAGTCGTGATGATCGCGCTGAACGCGAACCCGCAACGTGCTGCTGACCCTCACGCCTTCTTTGGGCGAGTGAAGTGCGGTTCGTCGAATAACTTTCAGAACTACTGCAACCCTGAAATGACGGAGTTGGTGGACAGACAGCTCCAAGAGAACGATCCAGAGAGGCGACAGGACCTCATTGCTCAGTGCCAGAAACTGTACGTTGAAGATGAATCACAGGGATGGACGTTCTTTCCCGAGATACTCAGTCCGGTCAACACAGATGCCTTCAGTGGGTACTTCCCGATGCCCGGTGCGGGGATGTCAGAGGATTACTTCCCGTGGGGCTTCCTGACGATTCAGCCTGAAACTGACCGGACAACCTTCATCAAGGGAACGACCCGCCAGATGGATCGTCCGAACTTCATGTGGGGGACGTCTGGTCTGGCGGCGACGTGGATGCGAATCATCTGGGACGGCCTGTTCGACATCGGCCCGAATCTCGACATCGTGCCCGCACTGGCGACTAGTGCCGAGTTTGTCGATGAAACGACCGTGGAAGTGGAACTTCGGGACGACGTCACTTGGCACGACGGGGAGCCGTTCGGACCGGATGACGTCGTCTGGACCACAGAGACGTTTATGAATCCCGCGGCCCCGAACGTTGCCGCCTATTGGGAAAGTTTTGAAGAAGAGACGCCAGTGGAGGTACTTTCGACTGCAGGTGGCGGCACAGTCCGGTTCAATCTAAAGACGCCCGACGCTCGCTTCCCAACCCAGGGCATGGTCAGGAGCGTCATTCTCCCGAAACACCAATGGCAGGACGCCGACAATCCCTCCGAGTTCGAGCCGGATCCACCTATCGGAACGGGTTTCCTCTCGTGGAACACCTGGCAGCCCGGCGAACGGTTCGAACTTGACGTATACGAAGACCACTGGCTGTGGGACGACGAGGTCCAAAAGGAGTACCTCGGGGAGTACTACACCGAAGGCGATGGCATAGACAAAGTCGTCTGGGTCAATACAGGGAACATCGACTCGAGTATCGGCGCACTCAAACAGGGCGACATCGACGCTATTTCCAGTCTCTTGTCGGTCTCGCAGGCCCAACAAGCCGCAGAGGCGTCGAACGTCGAACTCCTCCAGGCAAAGAGTTTCGTCGCTGTGACAGCGGGAGTCGACCACACGATTCCACTCATCCGCGACAAAGAGTTCCGGATCGCGTACATGCGCTATTCCTGGAACGTCGAGGAGTTCGTCCAGAACGTCATGCAGGGGTACGGGACCATTCCCAAATCCAACAACCCCATTGCGGAGAACTCTCCCTGGTACACCGACGACACGATTCCGAGGGAGTACAACATCGAGAAGGGTCGCTCACTATTGCGGAAAGCTGGTTACACCTGGGACAACCAGGGCCGTCTCCACTACCCTGACGGTGAGGCGTGGGCAGCGTTCGTGGAGCGAACGAAACCCGGAAACACGAACAGACGGCGGACTGAACTGGGTCAAAAAGATTTCTCCTGAGGGGATGACCTGAACAGACATCCCGATGAACGATTTTCAACGGTTCCTGCTGAAACGAGCTGCGGTGACCGTGGTACTTGCCGTGGCCGCGGTAACCGTGATCTTCGTGATCCTGCGTGCGGCCCCCGGGACACCGTATTCGAGATTGTTAGTCAGCACGCAGCTAGAGCCGGAACAGGTAGCGGCGCTCAAATCCCAGTATGGCCTCGACGAGCCGCTGTACGTCCAGTACTTCGATTACGTCCGGTCCCTGTTGACCCTGCAGCTTGGTGTGTCTATCAAGACGGGCAATCCAGTCTGGGAGACGCTCAAACCAAAACTCATCAACTCGCTAATTCTGTTAGTGCCGGCATTGTTGACGACAGCCGTTCTCAGTTCGCTGCTCGGAATGTACATTGGCTGGAAGCGCGGATCACTGCTCGAACGTGTGAGCATCTTCCTCGGAACGACGTTCCGCTCGACGCCCATCTTCATCACCGGAATTGCACTTCTGATGATCTTCGCATATGGTCTCGGGTGGTTCCCGGTGTTCGGAATGCACGATCCCGTGGCGTCGCCCGAAACCTGGCAGGAACGATATCTTTCGCTGGATTTCCTGCATCACTACGTGTTGCCGTTCACCACGGCGACGCTAGTTTACAGTGGTGACTTTCTGATGTTAGCACGCAATGGAGTCGTTGAGAAGCGCGGCGCGTCATTCCTCCGACTCCATCGCGCAAAGGGGCTTTCCGAGACGGAACAACTCCTACGGGCTGGCCGGAATTCAATGCTGCCGCTGGTAACCTACTTCGCAGTTCGAATGGGGATGATTGTCAAGGGACTCGTGTTATTGGAGGTCGTCTTCGCGTGGCCCGGAATCGGACGTCAACTCATCCTCTCTATCGTCCAACAGGACTATCCTGTCGTTCAAGGAGTGGTCTTCGTAATGGCGCTATCGGTTATTTTGTCGAACCTTCTCGCGGACATCATCTACGGATACTTTGATCCGACTGTCTCCGTTGGGGTGGAGTCACTGTGATCGGGAACGAGCATCAGGACGCTGACCGCGGGTCTGGACAGACCCGAAGAGAGCGTCTGACAGCCGAGGTCCGCTATCTTAGCCGTGATCGGGCCGCACTGGCGAGCATAGTTGTGCTCGTTACATTTGTGCTACTGGGTATGTTCGGGCCGGCGCTCGCCCCACATCATCCGATACAACACACGATGGAGAACGATGGCGGTGTTATGCGACTGGAGACTCCATCGGTTGCTGCTCCGCTGGGCACGACCCAATACGGGAAAGATGTTCTGAGCCAGTTCCTCACTGGAGCACGGCCAACACTGATCGCTGGCTCTGTGGGTGGCTTTTTTGCTGCAGTCCTGGGTTTTGGAATCGGACTGACGGCTGGCTATTTTGGCTCTTGGGTCGATACGGTGTTGATGCGATTAACCGATCTGAGCTTCGCGCTCCCGGGCTTGCCACTCGTAATCGTGATTCTCTCGTTCACGGAGCCGTCCATCTGGCTCATTGCGCTAGCCGAACTGGCGATCATCTGGAAACAATCGGCCCGTATCGTGCGATCGGAGGTCATCACTGTCACTGAACGGACCTTCGTCGAATCTGCCCGCGTCAGCGGAGCTGGACACCTTCGAACGATGATCCGTCACGTTGCGCCGAACGTGGCACCCATTGGATTTCTCTACAGCGCCTACAGTGTCGGCTGGGCCATCAGCGGCCAGGCAGGAATCGCATTCCTCGGGTTTGGAGACCCAAACACGACAAGTTGGGGACGAATGCTCAGAGAAGCGTTTGAGTCCGGAGCGATCCGCGAAGCCTGGTGGTGGGTTCTTCCGCCGGCACTGGGTATCATCCTTGTCTGTGTCTCGGTTTTCTTCATCGGCCGCGCCTACGAAGAGCGAATCAATCCGAAAATAAACGATGTCTAACGAAGAAAGCGACCCCAGTACCGCGTCCGATCCCGGTACCCTGACCAACCACAAGCACAAGTCCGAACCGCTCCTCGCTATCGAGAACCTCTCGGTCCACTACCCGACTAAGGAGGGCACGGTCCACGCAGTCAGAGACATCTCGATGAACGTTTCGTCCGGTAGCAACTATGGATTAGTCGGAGAGAGTGGAAGTGGCAAGACGACCGTGGCAGAGGCAGTGCTTGATCTTATACCCGCAACTGCCACGGTCGAATGTGGGGGCATTACCTTCGACGGTATCGATCTTCGTCAGGCCACACGCCCGACGATTCAGCGACTCCTCTGGGAGGAAATCGCCTATATTCCACAAGATGCGATGGACGCGCTCGATCCTGTCATGAGAGTCGGCAATCAAATCGTCCAAGCCATCCGAAAACACCGTGATGTCTCGAAGGGGAGCGCCAAGGACCGGGCACGAGAAGTGTTTGACATCGTCGGTATCAAGGCTGGACGGATCGACGAGTACCCACACCAATTCTCCGGGGGAATGCGACAGCGTGTAGTCATTGCGATGGCAATGGCGCTGGATCCAGCGCTCATCATTGCCGATGAACCCACGACAGGTCTGGACGTCGTCGTTCAGGATAAAATCTTGGACAACCTCTCGGATGTACAGGAGCGAACCGACAGTTCATTGTTGCTGATTACCCACGACATCGGGGTCGTCGCGGAGTTGTGCGACGAGGTAGCGATCCTCTACGGGGGCACCATACTGGAACGCGGCCGGACCGTGGATGTACTCAATACACCGACCAACCCCTATACAATGGGGCTGGCAAATTCGGTTCCAGATCTTAACAACGAGAACGATCAGTTAATCTCTATCCCAGGAAGCCCGTCGAAACGATATGGAAATCCCGAAGGCTGCATCTTCCGGGAGCGGTGTCCTTTTGCGGATACCGAGTGCGAGAAGAGCCACCCCGACCTATACCAGCATCCAGAGACTGGACAGGAATCGGCCTGCCACTTCGCCACGGACGCCGCTACCCTTCGCGAACGCGCTCGTGATCCACAGACCTGGGATACCTGGCCGGATGAAGACAATTCGTCGACGGATGTATCAAACGACGCCCTTCTTCGAACCGAGCACCTACGGACGTGGTTCCCAGTGAGGCAGTCACTCCTCGACCGCCTCAAGGGTCAGGCTTCACAGTACCTCAAGGCAGTCGACGGCGTTTCGCTCTCGGTTAGACGTGGGGAAGTCGTCGGTTTAGCTGGCGAGTCGGGATGCGGAAAGACCACGCTCGGACGAACCATCATCGGTCTCGACGAGCCGACGGATGGTCGAATCGTATTTGACGGCCAGGAGCTGCGTGATATTGACCGTGGAGAACAAAAGGCCATCCGTCGGCGGGCTCAATTTGTCTTCCAGGATCCGTTCGACTCGCTCAATCCTCGCCAGCGTGTGCGTGATATTGTCGGTGAGCCACTGGACATCCATGATCTGGTACCGTCGGCTGGAAGCCGTCGAGCAAAAATCATCAGTACTCTCGAAGACGTGGGACTCACGCCACCGACAGACTTTCTGGACAAGCGATCACATGAACTCTCCGGTGGTGAGCGACAGCGCGTTGCGATCGCTCGTGCACTCGTCCTCAAACCGTCACTGCTCATTTGTGACGAACCCGCGTCGATGCTTGACGTCTCACTACGTGTCGGGTTGTTGAATCTCCTTCGACGACTCGCTCATAATCGCGGCATCGGAATTCTGTACATCACCCATGATCTCGCTAGCCTCGCGTATGTCGCGGATCGCTTGGCCATCATGTATCTTGGTCGCCTCGTCGAACTCGGACCCACTGATGCACTCATCTCGGAGCCTCACCATCCCTACACTGCAGCGTTACTCGCAGCCTCGCCACACACCGACCCGACGCGTAAACGGGATCGGCTGCTGTTACCTGGTGATCCACCGGATCCGGTTTCGTTACCGGAGGGCTGTTCGTTCGCACCGCGCTGTCCCCACGCTGAGGAGCGGTGTCGTTCTGAGGATCCATCGCCGACCCAGGCGACTGGCGACGATCACTGGAAGCGCTGTCACTTCCCGATGGACGCAAACGAAGATATTACCGATCTCCTTTGATCGGCATTGTCGGTAGTTCCCATCGTTTCTGGTAGAGGTAGCGAACCAGGGGATGAAACCGCTGTCGTTCGAAATCGTTCAGTGACCGAACGAAATCAACGGCAGTGCATCCAGAGACGATGACACCGACGTCTACCTCGTCGTTGTCGGTCGATCACGAGCGAGAAATCAGCGATGGGCGCTGCAGGCGCTCGTTCGGTCGGTGAACGAAGTCCCTTGCTGGGCCCGAAACGGTCGAAATCGACACCCTGAGATCGGCGGTTCGAGCCTCGGTTCGCAGTTGCAAACATGAGTCTCGACCCAGTCGAACGAGACACCGCGCTCGAACTAGCAGACAGGGAAAATAACGTGATCGAGGCGACGATCTACTCGCATCGGTCTCGTCTCGGACACTTCGTCCGATGGTGCGCCGAGGAAGGGAGTACGAACCTGAACGAATTGACTGGCTGGAAGCTGCACCGATTTCGGCTGTGGCGGCGTGACGAAGGCGATCTGGCACCAGCGACCGAGAAGACTCAGATGAACACGCTTCGGGTCTTCATCAGGTGGGTCGAATCGACCGACGGTGAGCCAGCGGATCTGCACATGAAAATCAGATCGCCAACTCCGACTGGCGACGACACCGTCCGCGACGAAATGCTGGAGGACGATCGTGCCGAGGAGTTGCTGAATGGCGTAATTCGTTCGTTTTCGGCTTCGCAGCGGCATACAGCCAGAACTGCTGATCGTTGATGCGAATTTTATCAACCGCAACCTGATTCGGAGCCGTCCCGCTGACCGGCTGTCGATCGGCTCTCTTAGTATCAACTGGCCTGCATCTAAACCGTCCGGTTCATCAGAGAGAACGGCGTACCGGATACCATGAACTCACGCCATCGGTTCCTCATCGCGGCGGTATGTGTCATCGTCTCTGGCGTGACGAGTGTCCTGACAGCACCGGCGTTGCCGACGCGTATGGTGACCCACTGGAACGCGGCGGGACAGCCCGATGGTACGATATCGAAGCCCGTAGCACTCGCACTTCTCCCTGCGATGACTGCCATTTTACTCTTCGTCTTTGCACTCGTCCCACGCATCGATCCGCTTCGAGAGAACATCGCAGAGTTCCGACCCGTATACGACTGGTTCGTCGTCGTGTTCACGGCGTTCGTGACTGTCATTCACGGGGGTGTGATCGTGTTCAATCTCGGCTACGAGTTCGACTTCACGGTCCTGATTCTCGCAGCTGTCTCGGGCTTGTTCTACTACGCCGGGGTGCTTCTCGAGCACGCAGAGCGCAACTGGTTTGTCGGTATTCGGACCCCCTGGACGCTCTCGAGCGAGAACGTCTGGGATCGAACCCATCGTCTCGGGAGTCGCCTGTTCAAACTGACAGCGCTCGTTGCACTTGTCGGGCTCTTCTTCGGCGAGTACGCGATATACTTCCTCGTGGTCCCGGCCCTCCTCACCGCAGGTATCACGGTCGTATACTCGTACTATCTCTACGAGCAACTCGAACGTGGCTCGGAGCCAGACCCAACAGAATGACTGCGAATCTATTCGCTCGCAACACGAGCGACGACCCGATCCAATGGGAACTCGACGTCACTGATTCCTCGATCCTGCTCGGCCTCGCGTACGTCTTTCCGAGTATCCTCGGTGGTGTCATCGTGTTGGTCTGTGGAGGGTTGATGTGGCTCGTCGCAGCGTCGGTGTGGGCCGGTGATCCTGGCCGGGCCGTTGGATTGATCGCCGTTGCAGTCCTCGCCTTACTCTCCCGCCGCTATCTCCTTGCTTTGCTCGAAACAGACCTGTCGGCGCCCTTCTTCGAGCGATTCTCTCGTCGTGGGCTGCTCGCCGGAAGCTTCCTCGGCGCGGTCACTCTCCTCGGGAGCACGCAGGTACATCCCCTCGCTCCGTTCGCAGTGTTCATCGCCAGCTGGGTGCCGCTCGTCCTCACCGCAGCGTTTCCGACGAGTGGTCACGCAGGTCTGCGGACGGAGACCCTCGTCGTCGACGAGACCGAGGTACCCCTCGAAGCAGTACGAACGGTCCGGGCTATTTCGATGGGCACGTTCGCCGTGTGCTTGCTCTCGTATTCTCGAGGAGCTCCGAATGCACCTCGCATCGTCGTCCTTCCGTCCGACTACGTCGATGCAGTTGCGAGTCTGATCGACACGGTCCCGGAGTCGTCGAACGAGGATCGTTCGACGATCGACCGCGCAGAACGACTCGTCGCTGGATTCTTCGGACTCGGAATGGTCGCTATCGGGCCGCTTCTCTGGCTCATCCTTCCTCCGGGAGATGGGCAAGCAATTGCACTGTATGCAGGTGCGATGTTCGGTCTCTTTGGGATACTGTTGCTCTGGTACGCATACAGCGCTTGAGTGTTCTGAAGACCCCGTTGGTAAATCCGGGGCGATCGTAACGTCCGCCGCAATCCGCCCACTTGTATTGGATTCCTGTTCAGGGCTACGCCTGTATCGATGCCTCGTCCGTTCCCGATCGATCCTCGAAGTACCCCCTGATTCGGCGAAGAAGGGTGCCGATCACGAATCCCGTCACCCCTAGTGGGAGACCGATTGCCACTGCGATCATCAGGCCAATCACCGTCGCATCAGGGATTCCGACTGTACCATAGTACTCGGTCGTGAGTCCGTAACGCGCGAATCCGATACCGAACGTCGGTGCCATCGCGAGGATAGTGGCTGGAATCAATCCCGAATTGAAGACCGTGAACAGGGTGGCAACAGCGATGATTGCGGCGACACCTACGAAGACGAGCGGTTCGGGATTCGTCCCCGTCCAGGTACCGACTGCCATCGTCTCGATGTGGCCATAACTGGCGGTGGTCACGACCCACCACTCGGTTCCGAAGGCGAGGAAGGGCGCACTCAGAAGGGCCACGACCGATATCTCCTGGCGAATCCCGAAGAGACCATCAGTCACGCGTTCCAGCACACGTCTCGTTCTCTCGGCCCCGAGAGCAGCGCTGAAGGAGTCAGACAGAGCGCTCGTTACTGAGCCAGTCCAGCGTCGCACCGCTCGGATTGTGTGTCTGGTCTGCCCCGCTACCCACGCGCAACCACTGTATACCCAGCCAAACAGAGCGAACAGGTAGCGACAGATTGCTCGCAGGCTATTGCGAGCGGTGGTTCCATCGAACTCTATCTTCATAGTCGACATTGAGGGTGATTCTCCTATCAAAGGTCGGTTGACTATAACGTTCGTCGTAGTCTATCGATTTACGTTCCATTGGCTTCGCAGTCCACTCTTCCAGTCAAAGGATATCTCGCAGATGAACAGCAAGCGAGACCGCCATCCCTTTTGACGGGCAGTATACCACTCACTTCTGTGCCCGCCCTCCACTCTCGACGACAGTTGCTCTCTCTGCTCGGTGCGACAGTTACCTCGAGCGGGGTCGCTGCAGGGACGCCCGAAGACCAGTCCGAAACCGAAACGTCCGCAGCGACACCAACCGCGACTGTCGATTCCACAGCGACCGAGACGGACCAGCGGCCACCGTCCCCGATCGGAAACCACTATACGAGTGGTGTCACATCAGCACGAACCGGCTACGATGCGGACGAATCCCGCCCGCGAGCACCGATCGCTCGTCGCTGGTGCGTCGGAACCGACATCGCGCATCGTCAATCCGAGGTCGCGGTCGTAGACGGAATGGTGCTGTCAGCGACCCCGGAAGGGCTCCGCGCGCTCGACGCCCGAAGTGGCGACCGTCAGTGGCGAGCGGAGATAGACGGTGGAGCTCCGACGGTTCGTGATGGGCGAGTGTACGTCGCTACCGACACTGCGGTTTACTGTCTCGGGATCGATTCGGGGCGCGAGCTATGGACTCGTCGATTGTCCAACGTGACAGGTGAGCCGTTGCTTCTCGACGTCGACACGCAGGGACTCCAGGTGTTCGCAGTCACCGAACGAACGAACGAAGACGGATACACTGAAGGCGCGGTGTTGCATTCCTTGGACGCTTCGACGGGCCAGACTTCGTATCGTCTCTCGACCGAGACGGCCGCGATATACGGCCACTTGGCCGGTCGCGGGACGTACGCATACGGTGGAACGACGACCGGATCTGTCGTCGCGTTCGACCTCGATGCACGCGAGGTCGCATGGCAGGCGCACCTCGGCGAGTACGTCAATTCGGTCGCAGCGACTACAGAAGCCATCTACGCTGGAAGCCACACGGGAGTCGTAGCCGCACTCGATCGGACCACGGGAGACGAACACTGGCGCACGACGCTGGAGGGTGACGAGGTCGCCGTTCGAGCCCGACCGGCGGTCACGACTGGAACCGTATACGTGGCCGCGACCGACGGAAACCTGTACGGCTTCGATCGGGACACGGGAGAAGAGCAGTGGCGATTCGACGGGGGACAGAGACTCAGCCAACCGCCCACTGTCGTCGGTTCCGACGACCGGAGCGTCGTCTTCGGGAGTGACGCGGGAAACGTATTCAGTATCGACGCCGCCTCTGGCGATATGAATTGGACTCACCAGCTTGCAGACCGGGTCAACACACCGCCCGTGGTCGTCGACGGCGTCGTCTACATCGGTGATAATTCGGGGCGACTGTACGCGCTGGCGAACGAGGATTCGAACATCGGCTCTGAACGTGGCTCCTGTCGGATACCCACCGCAGAAGAAACTGAACATGGTCAAGGCGATACCGATAATGACGGCGTGGTGAACGGCCAAGATTACGCTCCACGAGATGGTTCCGTACAGAGCAAGAATGACCTTCGAGACAGATACGGCCAGCGTTCTTCCGAAGACGAGGAAGGAGAGTTCCTGGTCGGAGCCGGGGCCGGTGCCGCCGTCTCGCTGAGCGGTGTCGGTCTCGGCTATGTGCTCTGGGGACGCGCGACCGGTGATTCAGACGACTCGTAGTTGACCGCTGGAAGGAAGTCAATCCGTAGCGAAGGCGAGGATTCCGTTCTGCTGGCCACCGACGTAGACCCGATCGGCAGTAACGGCGACATCCTTGGGTGCAATCGAGAGATCGGTTCGCCAGCGCTCGCGCCCGCCGCTCGCCGAGAGTGCAATCAGTTCCCCGTGACCGGTTTCTCGATCCGGGCCTATTCCGTAGCCTGCAACCAGGGTATCGCCAGCGACGACAGGGTGGCAGAGTCTGAATTCTGCAGGCGCTCGTTCGAGCGGTGAACGAGACCGCCCTTTCCGGCGTGAAGCGGCCGAATTTGAGCGATATGGAACACACCAAAAGACACAGTATTCTGTGTTTTCATAGATTTCTGTATGCCCACCATCACCGTCAACGTGGACGACGACCTCAAAGAGCGGATGGCAAAGCACCCGGAAATCAACTGGAGTGAGGTCACGCGACAGGCCATCCAGGAGAAAATCGAGGCGCTTGAAGTGATGGCCGAACTCACGGGCGAGAGCGAACTCACCGAGAGCGACGTGCAGGAAATCGCCGACAAGATAAACGAGAGTGGTCGCAAGCGCGTCGACGAGGACTCGGCGTAGAGACAACGAATGAAGCTGGTCGTTGACGCCAACGTCGTCATCTCCGCGCTCGTCGCCGATTCGAAAACGCGGGAGCTCATCGTCACGCTCAACCCCGACCTGCTAACACCTGCGTTCGTCCACGACGAAATCGAAAACTACGAGGAATTGATCGTGGAGAAATCCGGAATGGAACCGGATCGAGTGGCGCAGTTCGTCGACCTCCTGTTCCAGTATATCGCGGTCGTTCCCGTCGACGAGTTCCACCCGGCTATCGCGGAGGCGGACGCAGCGATTGGCGATACCGACCCCGACGACGTGCTCTATCTGGCCTGTGCGATTGCCAACGATGCGGCCATCTGGAGCGATGATTCCGATTTCGACGAACAAGATGTAGTCGAGATGTACTCGACGCGTGACGTGATCGACTCGTTCGAGACGCTCTGACTCGACGAGCGTGTTTTTGATCGTCCGACCCCTCTCACCGACGGAGGTCGGACCGCTGGAATACCGCTCTGAGTAACTCAACGACCCAATGATTAGAGGCCATGCGCCACGCCGTAGAGGCAGCGAACCACGGGACGAAACCGCCGTCATTCGGAATCGTTCAGTGGCTGAACGAAATCAACGGCAGTGCATCCAGAGACGATGACACCGACGTCTACCTCGTCGTTGTCGTTCGATCACGAGCGAGAAATCAGCGATGGGCGCTGCAGGATTTGAACCTCACTCGCTCACTGCGTTCGCTCCCTGACTCAAATCCTTCGCGGAGATGATTCTCCACTCACGTTGTTCACGGAAGAATCATGGGCGCTGCAGGATTTGAACCCGCGACAATCTGGTCCGAAGCCAGACACTCTGTCCAGGCTGAGCTAAGCGCCCTGACACCCGTATTCGAGCGGCGGCGGGGGATAAATTAACCGATTCGGACGAGCCTTGGATTTAACTCGCCGCTTCCCCAACGATCGTTCATGACGAACGTACGCATCGAATACTGCGTCCCGTGTGGGTTCCTCGACCGCGCCGAAACGGTCCAACACGCCCTGCTCACGTCGCTCGGCGAGGACCTCGACTCGGTCGCCCTGGTGACGGGCGAGAAGGGCGTCTTCCGGGTCAGCGTCGACGGCGAAACCATCTACGACAAGGACGAGGACGGGGACTACGACACCGACGACCTCGTGGCGACGGTTCGCGACCGGATCGGCGCCACCCCCTGAGCCGGGTATCGGACGTCACGGTGGCGTCGCGCCGCCGCGCGGTGGTGCGACCACGAACGATGCCCGCGACGACGAAAACAGAACCCTTACTTCCGCACCGCCGCCAGCGTCGGGTATGGCCGAGGCCGACGCACGCGGAGACGGGGCACTCGTCGCCGCCGACGTGCGCAAACGCTACGGCGACACCGTGGCGCTCGACGGCGTGTCGCTGTCGATTCCCGCGGGCGAGGTGTTCGGACTCGTCGGTCCGAACGGTGCGGGCAAGACGACGCTCGTCCGCGCGCTCACGGGCACGACACCGTGTGAGGGGTCGGTCAGCGTCCTCGGCGCGGCGCCGGACGCCATCGACCCCCACCGCGTCGGACTGCTCCCGCAGTCGTTTCATCCCGCGGATCGCCTCACTGCGCGCGAACTGATCGCCTACTACGCCGGCCTCTACGACGAGGCACGCGCCGTCGACGCCGTCCTCGACGACGTGGGACTCGACGACGACGCCGACACGTGGTACGAGAACCTCTCGGGCGGCCAGCAACGCCGCGCCTGCGTGGGCACGGCGCTGGTCAACGACCCCGACGTGCTCTTTCTGGACGAACCGACCACGGGCATCGACCCAGCGGGTCGACGGTCGCTGTGGTCGCTCGTCGACGACCTGGCGGCCGGCGGCACGACCGTGTTGCTCACGAGTCACTCGATGACCGAGGTCGAACGACTGGCCGACCGCGTCGGGCTGCTCCGGGACGGGCAGGTGGTCGCAATCGGCTCACCCGACGAACTGATCGCGGATCACGGCGGCGATAGCCGCCTGTTCCTCGACGGTGTTGCCGACGCCAGCGCCGTCGCGTCCGCGCTCGACGCCGACGTGAGTGAACGCGACGGCCGCCTCGTCGTCAGCGATGTCGCCCTCGCGGACGTGGGTCGTGTCGTCGCCGATCTGGAAGACGCTGGTGTCGACTTCGACTCGTTCACGTGGGCCGAGCCGAGCCTGGAGGACGTGTATCTCCGTCTGACCGGCGAAGCGCTGGAGGCCGACGGATGAGCCGACTGCGGCGCATCCAATCGGCGTTCGTCGCCGCGCTCGTGTCCTTCCTCCGCCGGAAGACGGCCGTCTTCTTCACCTTCTTCTTCCCCGTCCTGATCATCCTGATCTTCGGGGCGCTGGTGCAGACACAGCCGACCGGTGGCGGCCTGTTCGCCCGGGAGCCCGCCTACTACATCCCCGGCTATCTCGCGGTCGTGGTGGTGTTCACGCCGCTGTCGCGGGTCGGCAGCACCATCGCCCGCCACCGCGACGGCAACCGGTTCGAAAAGCTGGCGACGACGCCGCTCCGGCGCTGGGAGTGGCTCCTCGCCCACACGCTCGTCAACGTCGCCATCATCGGGCTGGCGGCCCTCCTCCTGTTCGTCCTCGTGCTCCTCGTGACGGGCGCGAGCGTGACGGTCGGGGTGGAACTCCTCACCCTCGTGCCGCTGGTGATCGCGGGCGTCGCGCTGTTCTGTGGACTGGGGTCGATCATCGGCCGCATCGCCGACTCGCAGGACGGCGTCATCGCCGCCAGCAACGCCGTCGCCTTCCCCATCTGGGTGCTCTCGGAGACGTTCGTCCCCCCCGCGATGCTGCCGGCGTGGTTCCGGTCGGTGACGGCACTTTCGCCGTTGACGTATTTCTCGCGCGGCGTCCGCGCGGCCACCACGGGCGGCGATCCGACCGTCGCCCTCCTCGTCCTCGCGGCGCTCGCGACCGGTGTGTTCGTCGCCGGCGCGGCAGCCGTCCCGAAGACGGAGTGACTGGGCGTCAGGACGGGGTGCCGCCGGCGTCGTCGGGCGTGTCGACTGCCCCACTGTCCTCGACCCAGCCCCGCTCGGCCGCGAGCGACGCCCGCAGGCGCGCCGCGAGGTCGTCCCGGAGGCCGTCGGCGACGGCGTCGTCCACGTCGACGGCGGCGGCGTCGTTGCCGACGAGCGAGAGCGACCCCGCGGTGTCGGCGGTCACGGTCGCCACGTCCCACCGTCGCTGGAAGAGCGTCCGCGAGTCGATCACGGTCTGGATGCGGTAGTACGGAACGATCTTGATCCGTCGACGGAGGAAGCCGTTGCGGGTGACGACGTGGTCGTCGCCGAGCCAGTAGCCGCGGTGGCGCCACTTGTAGTGGGCGGCGACGGGCACGAGGGGGCCGAGAAGCGCCGGCGCGTACGGCGGCCACGGAAGCGACGCGGGCGCCAGCAGGTCGACCCCGTAGAGCAGCGCGACGACGGCGCCGAGCGGGAGGAGATACCGGATGGCGTAGCGTCGCCGGACCCGTTTGGGTGGGCGCTCGAACGTCGGCGAGCCGACCGATTCGATCCGGTTGGCGAGGGTGAACACCCGCTCGCGGGCGGCGAGTGGGACGGCGGCCTCCGAACCGCTCTCCCCCGGCGCGTAGCCCGCCGTCTCGATGCGGAGCGACGCGTAGCCGAAGTACCGCTTCAGCGGGTCGTCGACGACCGTCAGCGTCTGCACCTTGTCGAGCGGGATCGACCCGTCGTAGCGGCGCAACAGGCCGCGTTCGTACTGGAGTTCGTCCTCGACCTGTGTCAGCCGGAAGTCGTAGTAGTTGAGGACGGCCGCGGCGGCGCCGCCGAGCCACGAGACGAGGAGGACGACGAACGCGGCGGCGACGAGGCCCACCGCGGCGAGGGCGGGAGCCGTACCGGCGGGGACGAGCGACGACATGGCGGGCACGCTCCCGGAGAGGAGCACGAACAGGAGGCCGGGAATCCGCACGTCGAACGACAGCGCACCAACGAGTGCGAGCTCCCGGGGGGAGAGCGCGAACAGTTCGTCGGTCGCGGGGGCGTCGTACTCGTCGCCCGCCGCGGCCTCGCCGCCTTCGCCGGTCGCGCGTTTCAGGCGCCCGATGTCACGCTGGAGGCGTTTGGCCTCCTCGAAGTCGACGAATCGGAGGGCGGCCTCCGTCTCGCTCCCACCCGCCGTCTCGAAGTCGACCGCCGCGATGCCGAGCAGCCGCTGGACGACGTTCCGGCTGATGTCGACGTTCTGGACCCGTCGAACGGGAATTTCGCGGTTGCGCCGGGAGACGACGCCGGAGCGGATGTCGAGCGTGTCGCCGCCGAGGTCGTACTCGAAGCGACGGTAGTAGGTCACCTCGTAGGCGACCAGGGCGAGGAGTGCGAGGCCAACGAGAACGAGGCCGACGAGGCCGCCGGCTGGCCCGAACGCGGCCGACGCGCCCGAGAAGAGGATGATTGCGGTGAAGACGAGGCTCCCGCCGCGTTCGACGACGCGATAGGGGACGGAGAGCGGCGAGAGCGCCCTGCTCATACGGCGTCCTCGCCCTCGGCGCGGATGGCGAGTCGCTTCAGCCGTTCGCGCAGGTCGTCGGCCCCGTCGGGCGTCAAGCCCGGTACCGTCACGTCGGCCCCGCGGGACCCGGCCGTGTAGACGACGGTGCTGGCGAGGCCGACGACACGCTCCAGCGGGCCGCGCGAGGAGTCGACGTGCTGGATGCGGACGAAGGGGACGACCGTCCGAACCCTGGTGAAGACGCCGCGTTCGAGATAGAGGGCGTCCTCCCGGACCTCGTAGCGCCAGACGCGATAGCGCAGGAGCGAGAGGCCGACGCCGCCCACGAGGAGGGCGACGAAGACGGCGGGCGGAACCCAGACCGGCAGATCGACGGCCAGTCGATCCACGGCGAGTACGAGCACGGCGAGCACGGCGGCCGTGACGGCGGCCTTGGCGGCCCAGACGACGCGAATGCGTGGGTGGAGCCGGTTCACCGCACCCCACCACCGCGGCGGTCGAACATACCTACGGCTTCCGGTCGGCGACGTAAATATCGTCGCTTCCGTGCGTCGGCGCCGAGCGATCGGCACGCGAGCGACCGTCACAGCGCGTCGAGGAGCGCGTCCACGTCCGCAGCGGTGTTGAAGACGTGGACCGACGCCCGGACCGCGTCCGGGTAGGGGAGCGACCGGATGTGAATCCCCTCGTCGGCCAGGCGGTCGACCAACCCCTCGGGATCGTCGGCAGTGAACGTCACCAGCCCCGATTCGTACGCACGCGGGCTGAGGAGACGGTCGCCCAACCCGGCCTTCAGCCGGTCGGTCAGGCGCTCGATCCGTCCCGTGATCGTGTCGTCGCCGATGGCCTCGACCGTGTCGATGGCGGCGATCAGCCCCCGGTACGGAGCGGGCGAGGTCGTCCCCACTTCGAGGCGGGGAGCGCCAGCGGCCAGTTCCAGATCGTCGGCGCTCGGATCGACGACGCTCCGGTAGCCCGCGACGCCGGGCGTCAGGCGATCGGCCACCGCGCGGTCGACGTAGAGAAAGCCCGCGCCCCACGGGCCGAGCAGCCACTTGTGCCCCGCCGCGGCGACGAAGTCGGCGCCCCACTCGCCCACGTCGACGGGCACCTGTCCCGGCGACTGGACGGCGTCGACGAGGACGAGCGTGTCGTGGTCGTGCGCGATCTCGACGATGTCGGGGATCGGCAGTTGCGTCCCGTAGTTCCAGGTGATGGAGTTCAGGCAGAGCAGGCGCACGTCCGGGTCCGACACGGCGTCGGCGAGGGCGTCGAGATCGACCCGGCCCGCCTCGGTCTCTAGCACCCGTACCTCCACACCTTGCTCGCGGAGGTTCCACCACGGGATCACGCCCGCGGAGTGTTCGAGGTCGGTCCGGACGACGATGTCGCCGGGCGCCCAGTCGATCGCCGCGGCGACGCGGGCGATGCCGTCGGCCGTGCTCTCGGTCAGCGCGACCTCCCGCGAGTCGGCACCGAGGAAGTCGGCGACGACCTCGCGCGTCTCGTCGAACAGTTCGAAGGCGGCGGGGTAGGCACCCTCCGCGACCGGCGCGACGTACTCGTGGTGTTCGAGGAAGTCGGTCGTCGCCTCGATCACATGTCGGGGTGCGGGCCCCGACGCCCCGGTGTTGAAGTAGACGCCGCGGTCACACACCGGGATCGACGCCCGGAGGTCTTCGGGTTCCATGCCCCACTGTCGGGAGGGCGGCCACCTCAACGTTTCCCAGGCGGTCGTGGCTCACGCTCCGACAGCGCGGGCGTCCGAACGTCAGGCGGTCGAGGCGAGGATGCGTTCGACCCGCCGGCCGGCCTGTTCCAGGGTGCCGCCGAGGTCGGCCAGCGTCGCGAGGACCGGATAAGATGCCGACAGCCCGGCGTAGAGATACTCGCACAGGTCGGTCGGGACGCCCGGCAAGTCGTTTCGATGTCCCCGAATCGTCTCCTGTCGACGGAATGCGATGCCGTCGACGCGTCGCTCTAACTCCTCGACGCGCGTCCACAGGTCGTACAGATCGTCGAAGCTCCGGGCCGAGAGCGGGCGGTCGTCGAGCGCATCCATATCGGCCCGCAGATCGGCGACATCGTCGGCCGCCGTCGAGAGCGACGCCGATTCGCGGTCCAGGACGTCGAGAAACTCGGCGCGTTCGCGCCGGGCCGCGTCCGTCGCCGCGCGGACGGCCTCGCGGAACTCCGGCGTCAGCGCCGTGCCGCCGACCAGCGCGGCCGCGATGTCGTCGCCGAACTCGGCGGCGAGGCTCTCCGCGACCGTCTCGTCGTACTCCGCCTCGTAGTGGGGCACGCTCATCACCGTCTCCGCGTAGGCCGTCCGGACGCGTTCCAGCGACTTCCCGGACGGTCGCGGATCGGCGACGAGCGGTGGTCCCGTCGAGGCCGAGACCGTCGAGCAGTCGGCGACCCGGCGGTCGAATGTCGCGAACGCCTCGTACTCGGCCTGCACGGCGGCGCGTTCGTCGGCGACGGCGTCGAGCGCCGCGTCGATCAGTGCCGTCATTCGCGGGGACTCCCCGTCGGACGGGGTCGCTCCGTGACCGGTGTCCGTGCACCAGCCGTATCGCAGTCCCGGGTCGTCGGGACCGGGGACTCGCCGCTCGCGTGGTCGGTCGTCATAGAACGATCCAGTCGTTGTGTCGAAATAAAAATAACGTATATAATATATAGACCGCTCCCGTGAGTACCGTTCTCGGGGGTCGGTCAAACGGCCGTTTGTGTTTCGGGAGGGGTTTTGAGACCCCGTCGAGTAGAGTGCCGTATGAATCGAAGACGAACGGTCACCGCGCTGCTCGTGTTGTTGGTGTTGCTCGCCGGCTGTGGCGGGTCGGCTGGTGGGGCGCAGGTGAGCAGTGGCGGCGGCGCCGATTCGGCCGCGGTCGCGGAGACGAGCGTCGAAGCGGACCGCGCCGCCGACGGCGGCGACGGCGGCGGCGACGCCGCGGCCACGGACGGCGCGGCCGCGACCGGTCGGTCGATCATCCGAACCGGCGAAGTTCGCCTGCGGGTCGACGACTACGAGGCGGCACGCGCGAACCTGACCGCCGCCGTCGAGGCCCGCGGCGGCTACGTCAGCGACTCGGCCAAGCAGGTCCACGACCGCGACGAGGAGTCGTGGGCCTCCGGCCGGGTCGTTCTCCGGGTGCCCGCCGAGAACTTCTCCGAGACGATGACCACCGTCGAGAACGAGGGTCGCGTCCTCGAATCGAGTACGTCGACCCAGGACGTGACGGACCAGGTCGTCGACCTGCAGGCGCGACTGGAGAACCTCCGCGCCGAGCGCGAGCGACTCCGGACGCTGTACGAACGCGCCAACGACACCGAGGACGTCCTCGCGGTGGAGCGGCGACTCTCGGAGGTGCAGACGGAGATCGAGCGCACCGAGGCGCGCCTCCAGAACCTCCAGCGCCGAGTCGCCTACTCGACGATCACCGTCGAGATGACCGAGCCACGTCCGGACCGGCCGGCGCCGGATCAGTGGTACGACACGCCCGTGCTCGCCGCCTTCCTCGACTCCGTCCACGGCGTCGGCGTCGTCCTCCGGGCGACGGTCGTCGCCGCGGCCTACGCCGCCCCCTACCTCCTCGTCTTCCTCACGCCCTTCGCCGTGGGGGGTGGGCTCCTCTACCGCTACCGCAACCGGCTTCTCGGCCGCGGTGGCGACGAGGAGTAGGGTTTTGCGCCGGGCGACCCTACGGCGGCCATGGCTCGGCTCTCCGATCCGCTCCGGATCGGTGACGTGACGCTCTCCAACCGACTCTACCGTGCCCCCGTACTGGAGTGTGCGGGCAACGGCGACGACGCCGTGGACCGCCTGATCGACCACCTCGAACCCGCCGCGGCCGCGGGTGCAGGGCTGGTGTGTCAGGGCGCGACCATCGTCCGCGGCGAGGGCGGCTGTGCGGCCCCCGGCATGACGCGCGTCCACGACCCCGACTTCGTCGCCCGCCTCGCCCGCCTGACCGACCGCCTCCACGATCACGGCGCCGCCGTCGCCATCCAGCTCGAACACGGTGGGCTGCGGAGCATGGAGACGTGGCACGCCGGCTACCGCGACGACCACCCCGACCTCCAGCAGCTCGCCGTCTCGCGGCCGCCGCGCCTCCTCCGCGCCCTCGACCGCCTCGGCTTCCTCCACTACGACCCGCACGTCCTCACCACCGCGGAGGTGTACGACCTCGTCGAGGACTTCGGCCGCGCCGCCGGCCACGCCGTCGACGCCGGCTACGATATCGTCCACCTCGCGGGCGCCAACATGGGCATCGTCCACCAGTTCCTCTCCCCGTTCTACAACCGCCGCGACGACGAGTTCGGCGACGGCGTCCGCTTTCTCGAACGCCTGCACGACGCCGTCCGCGACCACGCGGGCGACGTGCCCCTCACGACGAAGGTGCCCGCCGAGACGGCGGCGCCGCCCGTGATCCGCCGTCGCCTCACCCGCGAGGACGCCGTCCGGATCTGTCGCCGCCTCGACGCCATCGGCTACGACGCCCTCGTCCCCGTCTCGGGCTCCGTCGTCTGGGACATGAGCATCGTCCGCGGCCGGTTCCCCGAACGGGCGTGGCGCGACGACCGCTTCCGCGAGGGCTACGCCGCGGCGTTCGGCGGCCGTCTTCGGGCCGGCCTCGTCGCCCTCGCTAACCGCGTCGAGGCCCGCTGGTACGACTTCGATCCCGCGTGGAACGCCGACCTCTGTCGGGCCGTCCGCGACGCCGTCTCGGTGCCCGTCCTCTGCGAGGGCGGGATTCGGGACCGACCGCGGATCGACCGCCTCCTCGACGACGCCTGCGACGCGGTGGGCATGGCCCGGCCGTTCTACGCCGAACCCGAACTCCCGGCGCGTCTGCTCGCCGACGCCGAGGCGAGCGCCGTCTGTGCCTCCTGTAACAACTGTGCCGTGCCACAGGTGACCGGCGCTCCCGGGGTCTGTCGGACGCCGGCCGTGCTCGACGAGGTGGGACGACTTCGCAAGACAGGGGCGTACGATCGGGAGTGACTTGGAAAGATTGGGCAAGACGATACTTGCTGTGAACTCCCGCTGCTCGTTTCGACGGCAGAGTATTGGACATTTTCTGCAAAACTATTAAATCAGTTCGGCACGAACGCAGTGGTGATGAGCGACACCGACGACATCGAACGGATTCGGAAGCAGAAACGCGAGCAGCTCGAAGGGCGGAGCGGCACCAGCGGCGCCGAAGCGCCCGACGACCCCGTCCACGTCGACGGCGAGTCGAACCTCGCCGAACTGACGAGCGAGTACGACGTGGTGCTCGCGGACTTCTACGCCGACTGGTGTGGCCCCTGCCAGATGCTCGACCCCATCGTGGCGTCGCTGGCGGCGGAGACGCCGGCGGCGGTCGCCAAAATCGACGTCGACGCGCATCAGGGGCTCGCTTCGCAGTACGGCGTCCGCGGCGTGCCGACGCTCGTGCTCTTTGCCGACGGCGAGGCCGTCGAGCGCGTCGTCGGCGTGCAGGAGCAGGACCGCCTGGCCGCGCTGATCGAGAAGTACGCGCCCGCCGACGCGCAGTAGTCGACGGACGCCGCGCCCCGCCATCCTTTTGATCGGACGCGCGAATTACCGGGTGATGCCCTCCATCAGCCGCCGCGGCCTCCTCGGAAGCTGCGTCGCGGTCGCCCTGACCGCCGGCTCCTACGGTTCCTATCGGCTCTATCGCGGCGCGACCGACGCGGCGTTTACCTCGTGGTCGCCCCCGTCCGGGACGTGGCCGCTCCGCCGATACGACCCCGCGAACACCGCCCACAACCCGACCGCCACCCCACCCCGCGACGCGCCGACGGTCCGGACCGTCGCGACGGTGTCGACGACCGACCGCCGGCCGCGGTTCGCGCCGCTCGTCGGCGCCGATCACGTCGTCGTGTACGGGTCGGGACTCGCAGTGGCGTCACAGGGAGACGGCGAGGCGGCACTCGACCGCTCGGCTCCGACCCCGCTCGCCGGCTTCGGCCCCGACGGCCGCCTCCACGCGGTCGAGTCGGACGGCGACTCGGCGGCCGTCGTCGGCTACGACGCGGCAGACGGGCGCGAAACCTACCGTCGTCCCCTTCCCGACGACGATCCGACCGCCCTGACCGTCGGCGCCCGGGAGGTGTACGTCGGCTGCGAGAGCGGCACGCTCCGCGCCCTCACTCCCGACAGCGAGCGACGCTGGCGCGTCGACGGGGCGTTGCCCGCCCTCGTCGACGGCCACCTGTACGCCGCGGACGCGCCGCTGGACGGCACCGTCGCCTACGCGCCGCGGACGGGACGCGATCGCCTCCTCCGAGTCGGGCCGAAACGGGCCTGGAGCGCCGGTCCCGCCGACGGCTTCCCCCACTGCCCCGCCGTCGCCGACGGCCGACTCGTTCTCGGGACCTACGCGGAGGACGGCGGCGTGGTCGTCGCTGTCGACGCCGAAACCGGTGACCGCCTCTGGGAGCCGCGACCGCTCGGACGGGACGTATCGACGCCGGCCGTCGTCGGCGACCGCGGCTACACGGCCGTCGAAACCCGTGAGGGGACCGGCGTCGTCGCGGCCATCGACCTCGCGTCGGGCGAGACGCGCTGGCGCGACGCGGTCGAGTGGGGCGCCTCGACGCCGGTCGTCGGCGGTGACACGCTCGTCGTCGCTGGCGAGCGCGCGGACGGTGGCGTGGTTCGGGCCTACGACACGGCTGGCGACCCGCTGTGGACTCGGACGTTCGAGGGGCGTCCGGACGGCCTCGCGCTCGTCGACGACCGCGTGCTCGTCACGGTGGGCGCGACGCTGTACGAACTCCGCTAGAGCCGCGCCCGCCGGTCGCGGAACGGAACTGCCGTCTCCACCTCGATCACGCCCGCGATGGCGTCCGCCGCGCCGAGCAACCACTCGGCGCGTTCGATCCGTGACTCCAGATCGCCCGGGCCGATGCGGAACCGCTCGACCAGTTCCTCGGCACTGGTCCCCTCGGTCCACTCGTAGAGGATTCGGGCCGTCTTCACCGCCGTCAGCCACCCCTCGAAGTCGTCGGTCTCGCCCATGCGGGTGGTGAACTCGTCGGCGTGGGCCTGCGCGAAGCGGTACATGTCGGCGCGTTCGCGGTTGCCGAGGTACGTGTCCTGCATGTCGGGCGTGTCACAGACGATCTCCAGTGCCGTGAGCCCCGTCACGTCGTCCATCCCGGCCGCCGTCCGCAGGCCGTCGACGACCCGGGCGCCCGTCGCCGGCGTGACGTACTGTCGCGACACCTGCGCGCCGAGGTCCGTCGCTGCGAGGCCGCCGTCGTCGACGATCATCCCCATCCCGACGAGGTCCGCAATCGCCGTGTCGAGGACGCCGCTCAGTTCCGCCGTCGGCGTGCCGTGGGCGAAGAAAGTGGCGTCGAGCACGTCGAGAATGCCCTCACGCGACGCCGCGAAGTCCGAGGCGACGACCGAGAGGACGTGGGTGCGGAGCGCGTTCGGATCGGCGAGCTTCGAATCGACGCGCTCCGGCCCCGCCTCGACGTACCGCTCCCACAGGTCGTCGCGGGTCGTCTCGTCGCCGACGAGGACGGCCTCGCCGTACGGATCGAGGTGGGGCCGTCCCGCCCGACCACACATCTGGTGGACTTCCAGCGTCGGCAGCCACTCCATCCCCGACCCCGTGTACCGCTGCTGGTCTCGGATCACGACCCGGCGTGCGGGGACATTCACGCCGGCCGCGAGCGTCGGCGTGGCACAGATTGCGCGGAGCCGGCGGTCCCGGAAGGCACGCTCGACGGCGATCCGGTGGGTACTCCGTAGCCCCGCGTGGTGGAAGGCGACGCCGCCCTCGACGCAGTCGGCGAGTCGGCGGCCCGTCTCGGTGCCGTCGAGATCCCGGATTTCGTCGGCCACGTCGGGAGACGAGCCGAGACCGGACAGCCGCTCCGCGAGCGTCTCCGCCTCGCGCCGGGAGCGGACGAACGCGAGCGCCTGTCCGTCGTCGTCGACCGTCTCCGCGACGAGGGCCTGGGTGGCGTCGGTGGCGTCCGCGGGGTCGCCCGGAACCGATAGCCGGCGCTCAGTCCCGTCGTCGAACTCCACCTCGCTCTCGGCGTAGACGCCGGTCCGGAGGTCGACCGGCCGCCACGTCGACTGCACCAGCCCCGCGTCCAGCCAGTCGGCGATCTCGTCGGGGTTGGCGACCGTTGCCGAGAGCGCGACGATCTGCACCCCCGGCGCCCGACGCTGGAGGGTGGCGAGTGTCACCTCCAGTGTCGGCCCGCGCCCTTCGCTTCCCACCAGATGCACCTCGTCGACGACGACGCAGGCCAGATCGGCGATCCAGTCGGCGCCGTTGCGGATGGCCGAGTCCACCTTCTCGCTCGTGGCGACGACGACGTCGTTGTCCCCCAACTCGCTGGCGCTGGAGTCGAAGTCGCCGGTCGAGATGCCGACGCTCACGCCCGGGAGTTCGGAGAACGTCTCGTACTTCTCGCGGGCGAGCGCCCGGAGCGGGACGATGTAGAGCCCCGGCCCGTCGGCGGTCAGCATCGCCAGCGTGGCGACGAACGTCTTCCCGCTGGCGGTGGGGACCGCGGCGACGAGGCGTCGCCCCTCGGTGACGCCGGCCTCGACCGCCGCGGCCTGCGGTGGGTACAGTTCTTCGATTCCCCGCGACTGGAAGTGGTCAACGATCGACCGCGACAGCGGGAGGTCCCGGACGCGCATCGGGTAGCCGTGGGTCGGCTACGTACCTAAACCCACGCCCGACTCAGATGTAGTCGTGCTCGGCCAGTCGCTCGACGCCCTCCCGCAGTCGCTCCTGGCTCGCCGCGTAGGAGATGCGGGCGTAGCCGGGCGTCCCGAACGCGCTGCCCGGGACGGTGGCGACGTGGGCGTCCTCGATGGCGCCCTCACACCAGGCCTGATCGTCCGAATCGACGGGCAGCATCATGTAGAACGCGCCGTCGCCGACGGGGACGTCGACGCCGTGGTCGGCGAAGAGGTCGACCAGCATGTCCCGACGCTCGCGGAACGCGTCCCGCATCTCGACGACCGCGTCGTCGGTGTTGCGGATCGCCTCGATGCCCGCGTGCTGGACGAAGTTGACCGCACAGGAGACCGAATGCGACTGGATCTTGCCCGCCTGCGAGACGAACTCCTCGGGCGCACAGAAGTAGCCCAGCCGCCAGCCGGTCATCGCGTACGCCTTCGAGAAGCCGTTGACCGTGATCGTGCGGTCTTCCATCCCGTCGAACGTGGCGAGACTCGTCGGCTCGACGCCGTATGTGATGTCCTGGTACATCTCGTCGGAGATGACGGTGATGTCGTGGTCGACGGCGAGGTCGCGGACGCCCTCCAGCGCGGCGTCGGAGTAGACGGCGCCGGTGGGGTTCGACGGCGAGTTGACCACGAGGATTTCGGTGTCGTCCGAGACGGTCTCGGCCAGGTCGTCGAGTGCGGGTTCAAGCTGGAAGCCGTACGGCGAGAGGTCGACGCGGGCGAGGTCGGCGCCGGCCATCTTCGCCTGCGCCTCGTAGGAGACCCACGCCGGATCGAGGAGGGCGACTTCGTCGCCAGTGCGGGACGACGTCCCGCTAGCGGACGGGCTTTGCCCGTCAGCCCCGTCGATCAGGGTGTGGAAGATTTCGTAGAGCGCCTGCTTGCCGCCCGGCGTGACGACGACGTTGTCCGCGGTGCAGTCGATGCCGTCGTCCTGCAGTTTCTCGGCGATGGCCGCCCGGAGTTCGGGGACGCCGTTGGAGGAGGTGTAGCTCGTGTCACCGGCGTCGAGCGAGTCTTTGGCGGCCTGCTTGATGTTTTCCGGCGTGTCGAAGTCGGGTTCGCCGACCGAGAGGTCGACCACGTCGATTCCGTCGGCCTCGAGTTCGTTAGCGAGGTTGCTGATCGCGAGGGTTGCACTCGGTTCGACGCGCTCGACGCGCGACGCGAAGTCGAAGTTCATGGTAACGTGCGTACCATCTCGACCGCCGCGTTTACCGCTTCCGCTCCTTTCTCGACGCGCTCCCGCGCCTCCGCCCCGCTCATGCCCGGCCCACTGACGCCGAACGTGACCGGCGTGTCGCGGTCGAGACTCACCTGCGTCAGCGCCTGTGCCGTCGCGTCGCCGATCACCCGGTCGTGTGCCGTATCGCCCGTGACGATGGCGCCGATCACGGCCACCGCGTCGATATCGTCCCGTCGGGCGAGTCGATCCGCCGCGAGCGGCGCGTCGTACGACCCCGGTACCTCGACCGTCTCGGCGATATCGGCGTCCGCCTCGGCCGCCGCCGTCCGCGCGTGCTCCGCCATCGGCTCGGTGACCGACGCGTTGAACCGCGCCACCACCAGCCCCAGTGTAACCATATCCGGCGCGTCGGTGCGGGGTGGCAAAGACCTTACTGTCCGGGCGACGGGCGGAGCGACGGCCATCCGATGGGAAGCCACTTTGTAGTCCCCACGCCCACGTTCCCGAACGACGATGGATTCGGACCGAGGACGAGGGGGCGCGGTCGTCGCGTGAGTGCCGCCGTCGACATCGTCGGGACCGTCGTCACGATCATGGCGCTGGGTGTCGCCGCGCAGGTCTTCGCCGACCGTCTGCGGGTCCCGAGCGTGGTGTTTCTGATTCTCGCGGGCGTCGTCGTCGGGCCGGAGGGGCTCGGCCTCGTCACCCTCGACGTCGGCGGCGGCGCACTCCGGGCCATCGTCGGCCTGAGCGTCGCGATCATCGTCTTCGAGGGCGCCTTCCACCTGCGAGTCGAGCGGCTTCGGAGCGCGCACCGCGAGACGCTCCGGCTGATCACGGTCGGGGCGCTCGGGTCGCTCGTCGCGACGGCCGTCGTCGTTCGATACGCGCTGAGCGCGCCGTGGGACGTCGCCTTTCTGGTCGGATCGCTCCTCGTCGCCACCGGCCCGACGGTGATCACACCGATCATGAGCGTCGTGCCCGTCCGCGAACGCGTCGCCTCGACGCTCGAAACCGAGGGCGTCGTCAACGACGTGACGGCAGCGATTCTGGCGATCGTCACCTTCGAGTACGTCCTGCTCGGCTCACGGGGGCTGTCGACGCTCGTCCGGGAGTTCGCCATCCGGTTCGGACTCGGCGTCGCCGTCGGGGCGACGGTCGCCGCCGTCCTGTGGTACATCCTCCGACACGGCACGCAGGCGATCGAAAACGCGCCACAGAACGCGCGGCTCATGGTGCTTGTGTCGTCGCTCACGATGTACGGCATCGCGGAGGTGATCGGCGCGCAGGTCGGGGCGTCCGAGGCCGGCATCGCCGCCGCCGCGACGGGCGGGTTCGTCCTCGGCAACACCGAGATTCCGTACCGGGACACCATCGAGCAGTTCAAAGGCGACGTGTCGCTGCTCGTCATCGCGTTCGTGTTCATCACCCTCGCCTCCCTCCTCTCGCTCGACGACCTGTTCGGGCTGGGCGTCGGTGGACTCGTCGCCGTCGTCGCCATCGCGGCCGTCGTCCGACCGGCGATCGTTCTCCTCTGTACGGTGGGCGATCGGCTGACGCTCCGCGAGCGGCTCTTCGTCAGCGCGCTCGGTCCCCGCGGGATCATCCCCGCCAGCGTCGCGACGCTGTTCGCGCTCGAACTCCAGTCCCGGAACCCGGACGCGGCGACGACGCTCGTCGGGACGGTCTTTCTCGTCATCCTCGTGACCGTCGTGTTTGAAGGGGGACTGGCCCGTCACATCGCTCAGGCACTCGACGTGATTCCCAAGCGTGTGATCGTCGTCGGCGGCGGCCGCGTCGGCACGGAACTGGCGGAGCGACTCGCGGAGCGGGGCGAGTCCGTCGTGATCGTCGAACGGGACCAGCAGGTGATCGAACGCCTGCGCGGGGACGGGTTCACCGTCCACAACGGCGACGGGAGCGAACGGACTGTCCTCGAGCGTGCCGGTATCGAGAACGCGGCGGTCGTCGCCGCGGCGACCCGGGACGACGACCTGAACCTCCTCGTCTCCCAGCTCGCGAACACGTACGACGTCGAGACCGTCGTCGCCCGCGTGAACGAACCGGGGAACGTCGCGGCGTTCGACGACCTGGATGCCGAGGCGATTTCGACGTCGAGCTCCATCGCGTGGTCGATGGACAACGTTATCGAGCGACCCGGTATCTCCCAGTGGATGCGGGAACTCGACCGCGACGGCGACGTGCAGGAAGTCGAGGTGTCGAACCCGGACCACGCCGGCAAGACGGTGGCCGAACTGGGCGATGCACTGCCGGAAGGCTGTCACCTGGCGCTGATCAGCCGCGACGGAACTAATCGCCTCCCCCACCCCGACGACCGGATCGAACCCGGCGACCACCTGACGTTCATCGGCCGGCTCGAAGCCGTCCGCGACGCGATCGAGTACTGCGCGGGCTGAGGTCCCAAAACAAAAGAGTTGTTACCGCCGAGGCGACAGGGGTTAGCGATGCCGTTCGACCGTCTCCGCCGCGCCCTCCCGGCGGTTCTCGCGATCACCGCCCTCGCCCTCGCCGTCCGTCTCGTCGGGCTGGGCGCGCGTATCTTCCACTGGGACGAAGGTCGCGTCGGCTACTGGATCCTCCGCTACCACGAGACGGGACAGTTTTCCTACCGACCCATCGTCCACGGTCCCTTCCTCTTCGTCGTCAACGACTGGGTGTTCTCCATCCCCGTCCTCGGTGCCTCGGACTTCAGCGCCCGCCTGATCGTCGCCCTCGTCGGCGGCCTGCTCCCCCTCTCGGCGCTGCTGCTCCGCGACCGTCTCGACGACGTGGAGGTCGCCGCCCTCGCCCTCGTCCTCGCGGTCAACCCGCTGCTGGTCTACTACTCGCGGTTCATGCGCAACGACGTGCTCGTGGGCGCGTTCGCGTTCACCGCCCTCGCCTTTTTCGTCCGCGCCCTCGACCGCGGCGACGTCCGCCTCGTCTACCCCGCCGCCGCCGCCTTCGGCCTCGCCTTCACCACCAAGGAGAACGCCCTCGTCTACCTGCTCTGCGTTCTCGGCGCGAGCGCCCTCCTCGTCGACCACCGCTTGTTCCGGGCCGCCCGCTCGGATCGGTCGGTCCGCCGTCTCGTCACCGTGGACTGGCGACGGGACATCGCCTACCGCCTCGGGAACTGGGGTGGCTCCGTCCCCCGCGGCGTCGGTCGCGGCCTCGGCCACGCCGTCGGCGCCGTCGTCGTCTTCCTCGGCGTCGTCGCCTTCTTCTACGCACCACGGCCCGAACTGTGGCAGGCGTTCGCGGCGCCCGCTCGGCTCCCGGGCGTCGTCGAGGAGGCGACGCTCGGGTCGTGGGAGTCCTTCTACGACCTCTGGGTGTCCGGCAGCCACCAGAATCACGACTACCTGCCTTTCCTCTACGACTACCTCGAAACCCTGCTGTACGGCGCGCCCTTCGTCTGCCTGTTCGCCGTCGTCGGGTTCGTCGCCGACGGCTACGGCGACGACGGCTACCGCGACGTCGTCGCCTTCGCGGCCTACTGGGGCGCCGTGAGCGTGATCGGCTACCCCATCGCGACGGACATCCGGGCGCCGTGGGCCGCGGTTCACGCCGTCATCCCCCTCGCCATCCCCGCCGCCGTCGGCGTCGCCGCCCTCGCCCGGCGCGTCCGGGACGCCCTCGCCGCCGACCCCGCGGACGACGAGACGGCGCCGCTCGCCGCGCTCACGCCCACGTCGTCGTGGACGCTCCCGGCCGTCGTCGCCGCGCTCCTGCTCTGTAGCGCGGCGGTCGGCGTCGGCGTCGCAAACGCCACCTACGCCAACGGCGCGTCCGACGACGAGGCCGGCCGGATCATCCAGTGGGCACAGCCCGAGAACGACCTGAAGGACACGCTCGAACTCGTTCGCGGCGTCGTTCGCGTCTCGGACGGAACCGACGTGGTGTTCGTCGGCACACACGCGCCGGGGAACTCGAACGACGTGCGCTTCTACGTCGAAAACGAGGGCACGCTCTTACAGCCTCGCCCCGGCGGGCCGTCGTGGCACACCCGACTCCCGCTGCCGTGGTATCTCGAACGCTACGGCGCGAACGTGACGAGCATCGCCCCCGGGGCGAACCTGAGCGACGACCCGCCGCCGGTCATCGTCGCCGCCGGGTGGGACGAGGACCGGGTGGCTCGACAGGTGTCGGGCTACGAACGGCACCGCCACGACTTCCGGCTCTGGAGCGACGAAATCGTCGTGTTCGTCGACGAGTCAGCGCTCCAACGGGCGCGCGAACGTGGCTACGTGTAGCGGGTCACAGGCAACGCTCGTCCGTACCCGTGACACTAAAACCTCGCCCGGTGGAATCGTGGGACATGGACTATCACGCTGCGGCGGACTTTCTCTCCGACCTCCGCCGGTTCGCGCTCGATCCGGGGACCGGGTCGACCCGTGAGCTACTGGCGCATCTCGGCAACCCACACGAGGACGTGACCTTCGTGCAGGTGGCCGGCTCGAACGGCAAGGGGAGCACGGCGCGGATGACCGAGTCGATTCTCCGCGAAGCGGGCTATCGGGTCGGCCTCTACACCTCGCCACACTTCGACGACCTGCGCGAACGCATCCGCGTCGACGGGCGGCGAATCTCGGAGTCGGCGGTCGTCGAGTTCGTCGAGGAGGTCCGCCCCTACCTCGTCGAGCGAGCGGTCGAGGGCGACCCCCTCACCTCCTTCGAGACGCTCACCGCGATGAGCCTCTGGTACTTCGGGCGGTCGGACGTGGACGTGGCGGTTCTGGAGGTCGGCATGGGCGGCCGCCTCGACGCCACGAGCGTCGTCGACCCCGTGGCCGCGGCGGTGACGGCCGTGAGCCTCGAACACACCGACATCCTCGGCGACACGCTCGACGACATCGCCGCGGAGAAGGTGACGGTCGCCCCGGACGACGCGCCGCTCGTGACGGGCGCGACGGGCGAGTCGCTCGGGGCCGTCCGTCGCCACGCGCCCGACGCGCTCGCCGTCGGCTTCGCGGACGAGTCCCCCGACGTGACCGTTCGATACGATGGCCTGGTCAATCACACCGAGGCGGGCGTCTCGGTGGACGGCGACGGCTGGGGCGTCGAAACGCGCGTCCCGATGCCCGGCGCGTATCAGGCGCGAAACGCGGGCGTCGCGGCCGTTCTCGCCCGACAGACCGGTGGCGACCGCGTGACCGACGCGGCCGTCGCGCGCGGCCTGCGGAGCGCCCACTGGCCCGGCCGATTCGAGGTCGTCGAGCGCGATCCGCTGGTCGTCCTCGACGGCGCGCACAACCCCGGCGCCTGTGACGCGCTCACGACGACCCTCGGCGAGTACGACTACGACGACCTCCACCTCGTCTTCGGCGCGATGCACGACAAGGACCACCGGGCGATGGCGGCGGCGTTGCCCCCGGTGGCGTCGGTGCGGACCTGCGCCCCGGCGCACGAACGCGCCGCCGATCCGTCGGTGCTCGCCGCGGCGTTCGAGGCGGCCGGCGACGCCGACGCGGTGGCGACGGCGCCGTCGGTCGCCGCCGCCCTCGACGGCGCTCGCGCGGCCGCCGATCCGGGCGACTGCGTCCTCGTCGTCGGCTCGCTGTTCGCCGTCGCCGAAGCGCGGCGCACATGGTCCAGACTCGCCGTCGGCCGGCGCGTCGACGACGCCGACGACGCGCGGGCGGTACTCGAACGCGCTCACGCCGCCGACGCGGGCGTGACGAGCGAGAGCGTCCACCGCGTCGTCACGACGCGACTCGACCGCCGGGAGGCACGAGCGCTCGACCGCGCCGCCGGGCGCGTCGGCGCCGTCGCCGCCACCGCCGACTACCGAACCGGCCGCGAACTCCGCGACGCCGTCGTCGCGGGGACCGAGGCCGACCTCCGGGCGCTCCTCGACGCCCTCGACGGTCACGGGTCGGGGAGCGTCGCCGACACGCTCCGGGGTCGGATCGATGACGATGACGCCGCCGATGCCCCCACCTACCCCTGGGACGACTCGCCCTCGGTCATGGGCATCCTGAACGTGACGCCGGACAGCTTCCACGACGGCGGCGACTTCTTCGACGAGTCGGCGGCCGTCGCGCGCGCCGAGGCGATGATCGACTCGGGTGCGGACGTGATCGACGTAGGCGGCGAGAGCACCCGTCCCGGCGCCGACCCCGTGTCGACGGCGGACGAAATCGCCCGCGTCCGGCCGGTGATCGAGGCGCTGGCCGACCTCGACGTGCTGGTGTCGGTCGACACGCGAAAGGCAGCGGTCGGGCGGGCGGCACTGGAGGCCGGCGCCGACATCCTCAACGACGTGACCGGCCTCGCGGACCCCGAGATGCGGTTTCTCGCCGCCGAGTACGACGTGCCAGTCGTCGTGATGCACAGCATCGACGCGCCGGTCGTTCCCGGCAAGACCGTCACGTACGACGACGTGGTGTCGGACGTGATCGACGAACTGGCGGAGCGGGTGGCGCTGGCGGAGCGCGCGGGCCTCCGCCGGGAGCAGGTGATAATCGACCCCGGACTCGGCTTCGGGAAAGACGCCGTCGAGAACTTCGAACTCCTCGACCGCCTCGGCGAGTTCCGGGCGCTCGGCTGCCCGATCCTCGTCGGCCACTCCCACAAGTCGATGTACGCCCACGTCGGGCAGGAGGCGGGCGAACGCCTGTCCGCCACCGTCGCCGGGACGGCACTCGCCGTGGACCGCGGGGCCGACATCGTGCGCGTCCACGACGTGGCCGAGAACGTCGCGGCCGTCCGCACGGCCGTCGCCACGCGGGACGCGGACGGCGTGCCCGACGAGTGGCGGGCGTGAGCTTAACTCTCCGGCTCGCCTACACCGCGCCGTGTGCACCCTGACTCTCGCGTGGCAGGTGTTTCCCGATGCCCCGGTCGTCGTCGCCGCCAACCGCGACGAGCAACGTGACCGTCCGTCGACCCCACCCCGGCGGACGGAGGCGGACCCAGCCGTCGTCGCGCCGCGCGACGACCGTGCCGGCGGGACGTGGATCGGCTACAACGAGGCCAGCCTGTTCGTCGGCATCACGAACCGCTGGGTGGACGGCCGCGCCGCCGAGCGCTCCCGTGGCCTCCTCGTCGCGGACGCCCTCCGCGAACTCGACGCGCTGTCGGCCGCCCGCCTCGTCGAACGGGCGGTCGACGCCCACGACTACGACGGCTTCAACCTCGTCGTCGCCGATCGGAACGCCGCCTTCCTGTTCGAGTGGGACGGCCACCTCCGCGTGACGCAGCTCGACCCCGGCGTCCACGTCGTCGTCAACACCGGTGCGGCGCTGGGGGGTGGCGGCGCCGTCACCGACGCCTTCCTGACGCCGGACGACGCCGCACGCGCCGACCGCGCCGACCGACAGGCCGAGAACGCCCGAGCCGTGCGGACGGCGCTGACGCCCGAACCCGGCGAGGGCGCGTCGGACTGGATCGACCGCGCGTCGACCGTCCTCGCGGACCACGAGTACGGCGTCTGTGTCCACGAGAACGGCTACGGCACCCGGTCGTCGTCGCTGATCCGCCTCGGCGACGAGCACGAGTATCGGTTCGCGCCCGGCGCGCCCTGCGAGACGGCGTTCCGGTGGGTGGCCGAAAGTCAGGTTTAAACCCGTCCCGCCGGTTCGTGCGTGTATGTTCCGGATCGTAGACTGGGGGGTGTGCCGATGAGCGCCGCCGAGGAGGCCGACCTGTCGGACGACGAACGCGCGGCGCTCGAACTCGTCCTCGAGACGCGGGGAATCCACCAGAGCGAGCTGTGGAAGGAACTCGACGTCTCGTCGCGGAAGGGGAGCCGCCTCGCCGAGTCGCTCGTCGAGCAGGATCTGATCCAGCGCGAGGAGACGGTGTACGAGGGCCACAACACCTACTTCCTGATGCCCACGGCCAGCGACCTCGACTTCTCCCTGCTGATGGCCGGCGACATGCTCTCGCCGTTCATCGGCGAGGAGGAGGTCGACCCACGGAGCGACGCCTTCTCGCAGTGGCTGATGAATCTCGCGTACGAAGAGTACTGAGCGGCCGATCCGTTCACCGCTCGCCATCGACCGATCAGCGGCGGGGCCGGTCGACGGAACGGCACCGCCGCTCGCGGCGAACGGGCGGCGGTCGAGAACGGAGACCGCAGAATCGACGGCCGATGGTCGCCGGAACGGGGCGGCGAACCGGTGCGACGGGCCTATTCCTCGTCCGCGTCCTCGTCCTCGTCGGGCAGGAGGTCGAGATCGACGAGGTGGGTCTCGATCTCGTCGTTGTCGAGTTCGTGGAACGCCTCGCTCTCGACGTCGACCGTCGCCACGTCGACGCCGGCGGGTTCGAGCGTGTCCTCGTTGGTCGAGGCGAGCGCGCGGAGCGCGAGTTCGATGCCGCCGTCGAGGTCGAGGTCGTCCCCGTAGTTCTCTTCGAGATACTCCTGCAGGTCGCCACGGTTGGCGCCGATGGAGACGGCCTTCCACTCGTAGGGCGTCCCCGAGGGGTCCGTCTCGTAGAGACGGGGGGTGCCGTCCTCGATGCCGCCAATGAGGAGGGCGACACCGAAGGGTCGGGCGCCGCCGACCTGCGTGTACTGCTGAATGTGGTCCGTGACTTCCTTCGTGAGCGTCTCGATACCGATCGGCTCGCTGTACCGGAGGCGGTTGATCTGGGCCTGCCGGCGGGCGAAGTCGATCAGTTGGCGGGCGTCGGCTACGTGGCCGGCGCTCGCGATGCCCGCGTGGTTGTCGGCCTTGTGAATCTTCTCGACGCTGGACGGCTCCATCAGCGGCGACCGGGAGCGCTTATCCGCCGCCAGTACCACGCCGTCTTCGGTTCGGATGCCGATACTCGCTGTCCCTCGCTTGACGGCCTCTCGTGCGTATTCGACCTGGTAGAGGCGGCCATCCGGCGAAAAGATCGTTATCCCGCGGTCGTATGCCTGCTGTTGGGCTTGTCCCTGCATTGTATCACGTTGACTCTGACTCGAGATCGAGTTCGGTCGCGCCCGTGAAGCCCGTCGGCCCGGCTACGTCCACGTTGCCGTCGCGGACGTAGCCACGCCGACGGTCGTTCTCGAACACGACGCGTCTCTCGGCCGGCACTCCGGTCCGGCGTCCTAAATACCTTTCTTCACAGGCACGGATCGTTCCCGAGACGCCGCGGACGCGGAGGCCGATCGCGTGGCCGTCCACCTCGCTCACACAGGCCAGCGCCGCCCGCGCCGCCCCCACCTCGCCGCGCCGGGCACGGACGACCGCCTCGCCGGTCCCGCCGGCGAACGTGAACTGGAGCACCCGGCAGTCGGCGTCCGCGCTCCCGGAGTCGCCAAGCAGGTTGCTCGCCGCGTACCACACCGCGTGCTGGAAGGCGGCTCTGGTGAGGTCGGCGTCGGGCCACGTCTCCAGCCCGACGGCCAGATATCGCCACCGCGGCCGGAGGTGTTTGGGCAGGTGTTTCATTCGTCGTATCGCCCCCGTTCGACACCCGGTCCGACGAACGACTCGGACTGCCGGTGACGGTTGCGTCCGGCGAGTTCGCCCCACTCGCGCAGGCCCGCCCGGACGGCGTCGGGATCGAACCCCACGACTTCGCCGACGGCGATCAGTTCGCGGGGCGCCCGAAGTTCGAGATGCGAGGCCGGGTTCGCGCTGACGACGAAGGGCGCGTCGGCGTCGGCGACGAGTTCCCGGAGTTTGCGCAGGTCGCGAAGCGCCTGCACGCGTTCGCCGCCCGTCGCGCGCAGGACCGGCCCGAAGTCGAACTCGACGCGGACGCCGTTCGCCGCGGCGCGGTTCGCGAGGACGTGGTTCACGTCGCCGTCGTCGGCCATCGGCCGGGCGAGCACGTCGACGCGTTCGTTCTCGACGGCGAAGCGGTTGAGGCGGTCGGTGCCACCGCGGACACAGAGCAGGGTGTGGTCGGGGCGACGGCCGCCGACGGCGCCGCTCGCGCGTTCGGGGTCCGGCGCCACGATTTCGACGGCGTCGACCACGTCGATGCCCGACGCCTCGCGGACGGCGGGATAGTCGGGCGTCGCCTCCTGCGCCCGAACCACGACGCCCTCGTAACCCATGCGGGCCGCCGTGGCGGCGACGCGTGCCGCCGTACTCGAACCGTCGGGGTGGGCGTGGACCGCCTCGTACATGCTCCCGTCCACTCGCCCCGGGCGCTTGGGGGTTGCGCTTCGTCGCCTCGTACGATTTATTGTAAGTCATAGGGATTATCGGAAGTCATCATAGATTCTCGCCGGGACGGTCCGGCGAGAATCTATAGACAGTTACGATAACCCCTATCAGTACCGGTGGTTCGCCGGACTGTCTCGGCGAACCACCGGTGAACAGTTACAATAATCCGTATCAGCACTCGTCGAGGACGCCCGCCTCCAGTTCGGCCTCGGTATCGACGGCGACGAACAGCGCGTTGTCCGTACAGCCCTGCATCGAGAAGTCGACCGCCGCGTGCGTCGCGCCGTCGAGGGTCACGTCCACCCGGTACTCGCCCGCGGCGACGACGCTCTCGGACTCTCGTTCCGTCCCCGCGGCAACCTCGAAGCGCTCCTCGGCGACGAGTTCGCCGCCGTCGAGGAACTCCACGTCGACGGCGTGGCGTCGGTCGTCGCGGTTGTCGATCCGTACGCCGACGCTACCGGTCCGCAGCGAGTCGAGACAGCCGGCGACGCCGACGACGGTGGCCGTTCCGAGGGCGCGACACAGGGTGCGACGCGTGGGGACCATACGACCGCGGAGACACCACGACTACAAAAGATTCAGCCGAGCAGCGTGCCGACCGCCTCGGTCAGGGCCGTCGCCGCCCGCGTTACGTCCGACAGGTGGACGTACTCGCGGTCGGCGTGGGCGACCGGCCCCTCGTCGTCCGCGAGGACGCCGGGACCGAAGACGACCGTCGGCGCCGGGGCGAAGTACGCGGCCTCGGTCGCCGCGCCGAACGGGCGGATCGCGCAGTCGTCGCCGGCCCGTTCGACCGCGGCCGTCAGCGCACGCACCAGCGGCGCGTCCCGGTCGGTCGCGAAGGCGTCCGGGAACGGCGTGTCCGGCCGGACGAGCGACACCGACACGTCGACCCCCTCGTCGACACGGTCGGCGAGATAGGCCTCGAGTGCCGCCGGGAACTCGTCGCTCGTCTCCGGCGGGACGCTCCGGCGGTCGAACGTGATCGTACACTCCGCAGGCACCTGATTCGGCGCGTCGCCACCCTCGATCATGGACGGCGTCAGCGTCGGCTGGCCGAGGACGTCGTGTACGGGTGGTCCCCGGTCGGCGTCGTAGGTTTCGAGCGCGTCGAGGACGCCCCGTGCCGCCGAGATGGCGTTGCGTCCCCGGGCCGGGTCGGCGGCGTGGGCGCTCTCTCCTCGGATCGTTATCTCGCCTTCGAACTGGCCTCTGGCGGCGATACAGGCGTCCAGCCCGGTCGGTTCGCCGACGACGACGCCGTCGGCGGACAGCGTCTCCGCGAGATGGGCCGCTCCGAGCTGCGTGGTTTCCTCGTCGGGCGTGATCGCGAGCGTCAGCCGGTCGCCGCCGGGGTCGGCCGACAGGAAGGCCGCAACCAGGGCCGCGAGCGGGCCCTTGGCGTCGCAGGCACCGCGGCCACGAACCACGTCGCCGTCGCGTTCGTACGGGCGGTGTGGCGGGACCGTGTCGATGTGCGTGTTGAGGACGAGATGCGTGCCGTCGCCGCCACGGCTGGCGAGGACGTTCCCGGCGTCGTCGACCGACGGGTCGACGCCCGCGTCTTCGAGGACCTCGACCAGCAGGGTCCGCATCGGTCCGACGTCCGCGTGCGACGGCGTTTCGACGGCCCGCCTGTGGAACCGCTCGATGTCGAAGGTCACGGTATCCACACCGGGGCTGGCGACCAAGAAACTGTCTACACCGTCCGAAACCGAGCGTATTTTGCCCGGTGAACGGAGAAGGTGGTGCGATGAGGGTCCGCTGGGTCCGCGACCACGGACGCTACCGGGACACGGTCGAGCGGTTGCTCGTCGACGCCGACACGACGTTCGTTCCGCCGTTGACGAGTGTCGCGCGCGACGGCATCTCGCGATCCGGCGACGAGACGGGCCGGGCGTCGATCGAGGGGTACGTCGACCGCTGTCTCCGACGGCCACTGATCGGGGCGTTCGTCGACGAGTCGCTCGTCGGGTTCGCCTCGGTCCAGCCGATCGACGAGTCGGCGCCGCTCGAGGGCTACACCCCGGCCAACCACGTCTCGATCCTGATCGTGGCGGAGCCGTACCGAAATCGAGGGATCGCGACCGCGATCTACCGTCGGTTGCTGACCGATCCACCGGACGCCCACCGGCGACCGTACGTCTCGACCAAGACGTGGAGTACCAACCACGCACACGTCGCCGTCCTCGACAAACTGGGCTTCGAACGCGTCGACCGCATCCGCGACGACCGTGGTGAGGCGATCGACACGGTGTACTACGCCGCTCCGGCGCGTCACTGACAGCGCTGCCGTTCCGGCCAGAGGACGAACCAGATCGCGCTCAGACTCAACAGGAAGGTCAGGACGATGCCGTGGACGCGCCATTCCGGGGGCCACAGGAGGTCGACAGTCTGCAACCCGCCGACGAAGACGCCGAGAAAGCCGAACAGTGAGGGGACGACGCTCTTCACGGCGACGTGGCCCGTGTCCCGGCGCACCCGGACCACGTCGTGACAGAGCGCGTCCGCGGCCTCCCGTTCCGTCGCGGGCAACAGGATGGTCCGGTCGCGAACGTCCTCCGGGCCGAAGTCGCTGTCCGTCTCGATGTAGTGGCTGTCGGGTTCGATCGAGTGGACGCGGACGCGCGTCCGGTCGGTCGGCGAACTGACGACGACCCGGTCGCCGTCGTCGATACCGAGCACGTCCATCGTGTCGGGGTTGATGCGTGCAGCCGAGCGTCCCTCGTCGACGTTGATGCCGAGGTTGACGCGGAGCCTCGCCTCGTGGTATCCGACGCTCCAGTCGAGAAGTCGATCCCGGAGCCGTCGCAGGTGGCCGTGGTCGTCGACCGTGGCCCGTCGGATCGGCCGCCGGGCGTGTAACACGGTGGTCGTCCGCTCGTCCGCGCGTTCCTCGAAGTCGGCCTGGAGGAGCTTCCGGGCGCGGGTACTCAACGAGACGGTTCCCGGTTCCATGTCGGGCGTCGCGGTGACGTCGAGGAGGATGCGGCCGCCAGTCGTCGGGTTGTAGATTTCGATAGCGTCCCCGTCGTCGACGCCGACGCCGTCGAGCACGTCGGGGTGGAGTCGACACTCGTCGGTCCGGGTGCTCTCGGTCAGCGTCGAGTAGCGGACGATCCGCAGCGGGCCGGTGTCGGCCGCGTCGACGGGCGTGAGTTCGATCTCCCGATCCCCATCCTCGTCGAGGCCGAGCACACGCTGCCTGTTGACACGGAGGTACGCCGCGGGCGTGTCCCGTTCCGCGGGGGTGTGGGCGTCGCTGAACTGGAGCACGTAGAGGAGGAGCGGCTGCCCCTCGCCGCCGGGCACGGCCGCGTGGACGTAGCCCGTGGCGACCCCGTCCGGAAACAGCCGATCGAACACCGACGTCGGCACGACGATCGCGTTTTTGAACTTGTCGAATTGGGGGTCGAAATCCGTGCTCACGAACTCCCGGCGGGGTCGTGCCCGAACGCGAACCTCGGTTGGGGGCATGGGCGCTACGACTGTTCGACGCGAGTCACGTCCGCGAGAGTTTCGCGGCGGCGGACGACCCGCGACTCGTCGCCCTGGATCGCGACCTCCGCCGGGCGCGGCTGGGAGTGGAACTGGCTCGCGAGTTCGTAGCCGTACGCGCCAGCGTTGCCGATGGCGAGGACGTCGTCACGCGCCGGTTCGGCGACCGGGCGGTCGATACAGAACACGTCCGCGCTCGTACAGCAGGGGCCGCCGATCGAGACGGGACGTGTCGCCCTGTCGGGTGCGGAGACGTTCGCGATCGGATGGTAGGCGTCGAACATCGCTGGTCGGACGAGCGTCGCGAGCGAGGCGTCGACGCCGACGACCGTCGCCGCCGGGGCCTCCTTGACCGTGTTAACGGTCGTGAGGATGACGCTCGCGTCCGCGACGACGTACCGGCCGGGTTCGAGCCGCATCTCCGCGTCGAGCGAGCCGACGGCGTCGCGAACCTGGTCCGCGACCATCGGCATGTCGAGTGGCTCCACGTCCTCGCGGTAGGGGACGCCGAATCCGCCACCGAAGTCGACGAACTCCAGATCCCCGACCCGCCGCCCCATCTCCGCGACCTTGGCGAGCGCGCGACAGTGGTCGTCGAGGTCGTCGTGTAACACGCCGCTCCCGACGTGTGCGTGGAGACCGACCAGATCGAACCGGTCGCGAACGTCCGCCGCCACATCCGGGACCTGTTCGTACGGGATGCCGAACTTGGCGTCTTTCCCCGTGGCGACCTTCTCGTGGTGCCCGGTGCCGATGCCGGGGTTGATGCGGATGGCGACCCGGCCGTCGTAGCCGCGGGCTTCGAGCCGGTCGAACGTGTCCCGGGCGCCCGCCGTGATCGTGAGCCCGGGGTTGTCCGCCGCGAGGTCGACGGCGTAGTCGAGGTCGTGATCAGGGGGGTTGACCGCGGTGTACTGGAGGCCGTTCGGATCGGCGCCAGCGTCGATCGCACGGTCGAGTTCACCCCACGCGGCACACTCGATGTCCGCCCCCTCGTCCACCAGCGTCGAGAGGACGGCCTGTCCCGTGTGCGCCTTCGCCGCGTACATCACGTTCGCGTCGGGGAAGGCGGCCGCGAATCGGCGGTAGTTCGCCCGAACCCGGTCGAGGTCGAGCACGTACAGCGGCGTCCCGTGTTCGTCGGCAATCGAGCGGAGACGATCGAAATCCCAGTCCGAGACGCGCTTCACCGGCACGGAGTCCATACGTTCGCTCACTGCTGTCGTATGGGACAGCCGTCGATTCAAGCTTTTGGGTTCGCCGATGGCCGACGCGTCGAACCGGGAGCGGCGGAACTCCCCGACAGCTTTACCGTCGGCGATGGAATGCGTCGCCCATGGGCGGCCCGTATCCCGTGTTCGACGGCCACATCGACATCCTCTCGAAACTGGCGACCACGGACGACGACGACTTTTTCGACCCGGCGACGACGACGACGCACTTCGACCTGCCGCGGGCCGACGAGGGGGGCGTGACCGGCGGGCTGTTCGCCCTGTTCGCCGAGAATCCGCCCGCGGCCGACGACGCCCGGTCGGCCCACCTCCGAGACGGGGACGACGTTATCGAGATCGCGCCGGCGATCACGGAGTCGTACGCCCGGGAACGGACGTTCGCCCAGTTGGCGCGACTCCACCGACTGGAAGCACGGTCCAACGGCGACCTCGAAGTCGTCACGACGGCCGACGAACTGCGCCGATCCGTCGGCGACGACGGCTGTTTCACGACGCTCGTCCATCTGGAAGGCGCGACGGCGCTCGGCCACGATCTGTCGTACCTGCCGCTGTTTTACGAAGCCGGGCTACGGTCGGTCGGCCTCGTCTGGAGTCGCGCGAACGCGTTCGGCCACGGCGTGCCGTTTCGTCGGCCGTCGTCGCCGGACATCGGGCCGGGACTGACGGACGCCGGCCGCGAACTCGTCCGCCAGTGCAACCGCCGCGGCATCGTGATCGACCTGGCGCATATCAACGAGGCGGGGTTCTGGGACGTGGCGGCTCACTCGACCGATCCACTCGTCGTCAGCCACTCGGCGGTTCACGCACTCAGTCCGTCGGCGCGAAACCTCACGGACGAACAGATCGACGCCGTCGGCGAGTCGGGGGGACTCGTCGGCCTCACGCTCCACGTGGCCGACGTCCATCCGAACTGCGAGCGAGACGCGGGCGTCGCCGTCGACGTGTTCGTCGACCACATCGACTACGTCGCCGACCGAATCGGCGTCGAACACGTCGCGCTTGGCTCCGATTTCGACGGGGCCGATATGCCCGACGTCGTCGCAGACGCGTCGCGAGTGCAGGCACTGTTCGAGGGGTTGGCGGAACGTGGCTACACGCGGGATGAGATCCGACGCGTCGCACGCGACAACTGGGTGTCGGTGCTGGCCGAGACGCTCTCGGGGGAGTGAGTGTCGTGTGGACGCGGCCGGAGCGTGAAGCGTGACCCCGGTTCAGTTGTCCCGGAGCGCCGCCTCTCGCTTCGTGGCGTCTCGCGTGTCGGCCTCGATGTCCATCGCCACCACCGCGGGCTTGTAGGCGCCGCCCGCGAACAGGTCGTGGTCCCCGATAGAGGATTCGACCATCCGCGTGAACGCGCGGCGCTCCGGCGGCAGGTGGCCGTAAAGCACCTCCTCCTCGACGAGGTCGTAGACGGGGATGCGCGGCGAGAGCAGCGTGTTCTCGCCGACGACCGTGTTCTCGCCGACGACGAACCCGGAGGTAACCCGACAGCCGGCGCCCAGCGAGACGCCGTCCTCGACGATGACCGGCGCGTCCTCGACCGGTTCCAGCACACCGCCGATCAGCGTGTTGGCGCCGAGTTTCACGTCCTCGCCGATCTGCGCACACGAGCCGACGGTGTCACAGGAGTCGACGAGGGTGCCGTCGCCGACGTACGCGCCCACGTTGACGAAGGAGGGGCTCATCATAATGCAGTCCGAGCCCAGATAGGCGCCGCGGCGGATCGTCGTCCCGTCGGGCGTGTTTCGGGTGCCACGCTCGCCCAAGTCGCCCGTCTCGCGCAGGGGAAGCACGTCGTGGTAGTCGACACCGCCGTAGGCGCGAGCCTCGGTCGCGCGGAGGCCGAAGTTGAGCAGGATACCCTGCTTCACCCACTCGTTGGCCTCCCACGCGTCACCACGCTTCTCCGCGGCGCGGATCTCCCCCGCTTCCAGCGCGTCGAGGAAGGCATCGAGCGTGTCGTGATCGTCGGTCGAGGCCGTCTCGGCGTCCACGTCGTCGTCGTCGTAGCGCTGCCACAGGTCGGATACGTCGGATTTCAGTGTCATGCTGTGTCCTCGAAGTCGTACTCGCCGGCCGGGCGGCCGACGAGCCAGTCGGCGGCATCGAGCGCCCCCTCGGCGAAGACGCCACGGGATTCGGCTCGATGCGTGAGCGTCAGTACCTCGTGATTCCCTGCAAGTAGTAGTTCGTGTTCGCCGGTCACGTCGCCGGCACGGCGCGCGTGGACGCCGACCTCGCCGTCCTCGCGGGGCTGTTCGCCCTCGCGGCCGTGGACGCGATCGGCGGCCTCCTCGCGCGCCTCATCCACGTCCTCCAGAATCGTCAGCGCGGTGCCCGAGGGCGCGTCGCGCTTGCGGTTGTGGTGTGTCTCGGTGAGTTCGGCGTCGTACTCCGGGAGGGCGGCGACAGCCTCGCGGATCGCCCGCCGAAGCGCCATCACGCCGCGGGCGAAGTTCGAGGCCCTGAGCACGGGCACCGACTCCGCGGCGTCGGCGAGCACCTCCAGTTGCGAGTCGGAGAAGCCCGTCGTCCCGACGACAGCGGCGACCCCCGCGTCGGCGCAGGCTTCGACGTACCGCGTGCTCGGATCGGGGAGGGTGAAATCCACCAGCACGTCGGGGTCGCGCTCGGCCAGTAGGCGCGGCAGGTCCGCTTCGTCCTCGACCTCGTGGCCGGCGACGGGGTCGACCGACGTGCGGTTGACCGCGAGGACGACCGCCATCTCCTCCCGGTCGGTCGCCGCTTCGATCACTTCGCGACCCATGTGGCCGCCGGCGCCCGTGACGGCGACCCCGATCACGCGTCGGCCTCCACCGGATCGAGGTCCGCGAGGACGGCTTCGAGGTCGGGACGCAGCTCCTCGGAGAGGCGGGTGAGCGGCAGGCGGACGTGTCCGGGGCCGTAGCCGCGGATCGCCATCGCCTCGTTGACCGGGATGGGGTTGGTCTCCCAGAAGAGGGCGCGCATCAGCGGCCCGAGTTCGTGGTGTCGCTCGCGGGCGTGTTCGTAGTCGCCGTCGAGCGCCGAGTGAACCATATCGACCGTCCGCTCGGGTTCGACGTTGGCGACGACGCTGATCGTCCCCTGGCCGCCGACCGAGAGCGTCGGGAGGATGAGTCCGTCGTCGCCGGCCAGAACGGAAAAGTCCTCGTCGCGCGTCCGCTCGACGACTTCGGAAACCTGGGTCAGATCGCCGCTCGCCGCCTTGTAGCCCAGAATGTTGGGATGGGAGGCGAGGTCGACCGTCGTGTCGACGCTGATGTTCTGGCCCGTCCGCCCGGGGACGTTGTAGACGATCTGTGGGAGGTCCACCTCGTCGGCGATGGTGCGGTAGTGTTCGTACATCCCCTGCGGTTCGGGCTTGTTGTAGTACGGCGAGATGAGGAGGAGGGCGTCGGCGCCGGCGTCCGCGGAGCGACGGGAGAGCGAGAGCGCCTCGGCGGTGTTGTTCGATCCGGAGCCGGCGATCACGGGAACATCGTCGTCGACGGCGTCGATGACGGCCTCGACCACCTCGATGTGTTCGTCGTGGGAGAGCGTCGCGCTCTCGCCGGTGGAGCCGACGGGCACGAGGCCGTCGACGCCGGCGTCGGCGAGTCGTTGGGCGTCGGCACGGAGCGTTTCGAAGTCGATACTGCCGTCCTCGTGGAACGGCGTGGTCATGGCGGGGTAGACCCCGCGGAACTCGGAGAGTGTCATTGTTGGATGGGTGTCGTCTGCGCTGTTAGTCGTGTCGGAACGATTCCGGGAACGTCACCGGCCGAAACCCGCCCGAGACGGGGATGCCACCCCCGCAACGAGCGACGTTACCGGCCGCGTTTGTCGAAGAAGGCGGAGCCACGCGTGGCTGGCGAGGGGCGAGCGTCGGAGCCGACACGCGGCGCGTTCACGCCTCGAAACGGGTGCGCGTCGGGTTTATAATTTGTGACTCCGCCCGACCGTTTTATGACCCTGCCGCCCCCGCACGGAGCCATGCCACGTATCCCACGACGGAGGCGGCGATCCGCGTGACCGACCGCGCTTCCGATCTCCACCCCGAGGCGAAGACGATTCTCGACCAGGTCGACCTCCCCCCGACCCACGCGCTCTCCGTCGACGGCGCCCGCGAGGCGCTCCGTGACCTCTTGGTCGACGAGGACGGGCCCGACGACGACCTGACGGTGCGTACCCTGTCGATTCCCGGTCCCGAGGGGCCGGAGACGCCGCTCGAACTGCGGGCGTACACGCCGGATTCGGCGTCGTCAGACGACGCTCGCCCCGTCCTCGTCTACTTCCACGGCGGCGGGTGGGTGCGTGGCGACCTCGACACCCACGACGGCCTCTGTCGACTGCTCGCCGAGGCGGCGGACTGTGTCGTCTGCTCGGTCGACTACCGGCGTGCGCCGGAACACCCCTTCCCGGCGCCCGTCCACGACGCCTACGCGGCGACCGAGTGGGTGGCCGAGTACGCGTCGATCGTCGGCGGCGACCCGGATCGGATCGCGGTCGGGGGCGACAGCGCCGGCGGCAACCTCGCAGCCGCCGTGACGCTCATGGCCCGCGAACGCGACGGTCCAGCGATCGACCACCAGGTCCTCCTCTACCCCGTCACCGACCACGCCTTCGACACCGACTCCTACGAGGAGAACGCGTCGGGATATCTGCTCTCGCGGGCGAGCATGCAGTGGTACTGGGCGCGCTACCTCGACGACGAGGTCGACGGCGCGAACCCCTACGCGTCGCCGCTCCGGGCGCCCGACCTCTCGGGGTTGCCGTCGGCGACGGTCGTCACCGCGGGGTACGATCCCCTCCGCGACGAGGGGGCAGCGTACGCCGACCGCTTGCGCGACGCGGGCGTGTCCGTCACACACGCCGAGTATCCGGGGATGGTCCACGTGTTCGCCTCGTTCCCGGACCTCGACCGCGCACGGGACGCCCGCGCGACGGTCGCGAGCGACCTGGACGCGGCGTTCGGGCGGTGACGGTTCTCGGCGCTGATACTCGTCACGTACGCCTTTTACCGTGGGCGCTCGTATCTCCGCCAATGCTACTGATTCGCGGCAACGGCGGCGACACGACGCTCACCGGCACCGTGTACGAACGGGGTGAGCGCGCGCCGTCCTTCCAAGGTGCTCCCGACGAGGACGCCGCGTACGTCTGGGTCTGCGACGAGTTCTACGAGGTCGAGAGCGGCGGATCGACGACGAACATCGACGGCCGGGAGATCCAGATCGCCTTCGAATCGCCGATGCCGCGTGGCTTCGACACGCGCGAACAGGCCATCGACGCCGCCAAGGAGCACCTCCGGACCCAGTTCGCCCGCGTGGGCGTCCCGGAGTCGACGGTCACCATCGAAGTCGAGAAGGCCGAGCCGATGGAGTGAGCGGGCCCACCCGACCGAGCACTCACATCGACTCGGCAACGCTCTGACGGCGCACACCCACATTCCCCATGCCCGACCACAGCCGACACGTACTCGAATCGCTCCCGGTGCTGGTGACGACCCACGCGAACGACGGTGAGGGGACGTACACCGGCGTCTACACCGATCTGCAGGTCAAGAGCCTCGAATCGCCGAAAGATCTGATCGGGAAACCGCTCCGCGCCGTCCTCAACCCGGACGCGACGGAGCGACTCCTCGACTCGTTCGAGGCGGCGGTCGAGACGGGCACCCGACAGTACGCCGAATTCCCCGTCCAGTTCGGCGACGAGGAGTTCTGGCGGTGTTCGTACACCGCACCGTTGACGACCGAGTCCGTGGACGGTCCCGCGGAGGTGATCACGGCGGGTGTCGACATCACCAGACACGACGAGCGCGAGAAGGCGCTCTACGACGTGTTCGACGCGTTCGAGGCCCACTCCGCCCGTTTCGACCTCGAACACGCGTTCTGTGACCGGCTCGTCGAGGAGCGACGGTACGAGATGGCGTGGATCGGCGCGGCGGATCACCACGGGGAACTGACCGTGCGTGCCGCCGCCGGCGCCGACGCGTATCTCGCGGATCTGCGAGACGCGGTCGGTGACCTCGGCGCCGCATCCGATCCCGGCGTCCGGGCGTTGCGGTCCGGCGAGTCGGTGTCGGCGAATCCGATCCCCGCGAACGGCCGACCCTGGACGGCGGTCGCGGCGGCACACGACCTGCAGGCGGTGGTCGCGTTACCGCTCGAACACGAAGGGGTCGAACACGGCGTCCTCACGGTGTATCTCACGGACGGGGAGTATCTGGTTCCGTGGCGCGAGGAGGTGCTCGCCGACTACGCGGACGCGGTCGGCTACGCCCTCAGCGCCGCCATGTGGCAGTGGGCGCTCGCGGCCGACACCGCGGCCACGCTCACCGTCGACGTCACGAGTACGCTCCCACTCCTGGATCTCTGTGACGCGGCCGACGGCGCGACGCTGGATGTCGTCTCGGTCGTCCCGAAACCGGACGAGACGGTGTACTACCTGCGCGGCGCCGACGGGGACCGACTGCGGGCGGCCGCCGACCGTTGCGACGGGGTCGAACCGTACGGCGTGCCGTCGGTGGAGACGCCGGCCGTCGTCGTCGGATGGGAGACGCCCGAACACCGTCTGGTTCGGGCGGGCGCCCGCATCCGATCGTTCGGAGTAACGTCCGAGACGGCCACGATCAGCCTGACGGTCCCCGGGTCCGAGATCGCACGGCACGCGCGGACGATCCTCCAAGAGAGCTATCCCGCCCCGAGAATCACCGTCCAGTGGGGGAACGCCGACGCCGATATCGACACGGGCGGGCGTCCAGCGGGCGTCGGTAGCGTGTTGACCGACCGTCAGTACGAGATGCTGGAAGCCGCCTATCGCCACGGATACTTCGACCGCGACCGGAACTGCAACCTCACGGAGTTGGCGGACGAACTCGACCTCTCGCGGTGGACCGTCAGCGAGCACCTGCGGGCGGCCCAGCGCAACGTGTGTGCGCACCTGCTGGACTGAGTTCCCCACATGTGGGTGTCGTCTTTATTCCCGATACCGCATACAGAACGGACAGTGACAGATCGACGACTCGGTCCGGGTTCGGGACTGTGCGGGAGAGCGGGAACGCGTATCCGACGGCACGCTGTCGTACCGTCGGCGACCGACGCCCGCCGGTTCGGGCCGGAGGAGGGCGGGTGATGCCGCGGGGAGTTCCGTCGGGGTCGTTCGACGACTGTCTGCGCGCCCTCGGACACGGGCGGCGTCGCGAAGTGGTGACGACGCTGTCCGACGCCGACGCCCCGCTCAGTGTGAGGGCGCTCGCCGGCGGGGACGAGCAGTGCAAACTCGCGCTGGTCCACAACCACCTCCCGATGCTCGCCGACGGCAGCTACGTCGACTGGGACCGCGACGCCGGACGTGTCCGCCGCGGGCCGCGGTTCGACGAGGTGGCCGCCCTGCTCGACCTCCTCCGGACACACGGGGACGAACTGCCGTGGACGGTCGTGTGATCGGTCAGAACTCCTCGTCCCACCGCACGTCGTCGTACGTGCGGACGAACGCCGAATCGAGCCGTTCCTCGAACTTCCGTCTGAGCGCCGCCTTCTCGTCGACGCCGATACGGGCGAGGGCGTCCGCTCGCTCGACGACCGGCGGCGGCCCGCGGGAGATGGCGACGCCCCGGAGGATCTGTCTCGTGAGTCGGTCGCGGGCGTCCGCGTCGCGGGTGAGGCCTGCCGGCGCCTCGACGCGGTAACAGAGATCCTCGCGGGGGTCGTAGACGACGAAGAAGGTCACCTCGTAGTCGGCGGGATCTCGTTCCCGGTCGACGCCGAGGGCGTCGCCGTCGGCCGCGAGAGTGCGGTCCGACCCGCCGCGGGAGCGAAACCAGTTGGTGAACGTGAGGCGGTGGCCGTCCGTCTCGGTCGCCGCGCGTGGTTCGAGCAGCCTGGCGAAGAAGGCGGTGTCGTCGACCCACGGCGCGTCGACGCCCTTCTCGCGGAGCGTCCGCGTGATCAGCTTCGCGGAGGGGTTCTTGACGAACCCGGCGACGGCGGCGTCCCGATCCAGCAGCGTCTCGACGAGGCGGACGTAATTCTCGACGATGGCCCGGGGTTTGGCCTCCGTGGTCAGCGCGCCGAGTTCGGCGTCCCGATCCTGCCAGTTGAGGAGTTCCTTCGGATACAGTGGTCCGTCGAGGAGGAGACAGTCGGAGACGGCGTCGGCGTGTTCCAGCGCGTGCGAACTCTCCGCGAGGTAGAGCGCGAGGGCGTGGACGACGCCCTCGGCGTAGCGGTTCACCCGCGGTGCGTGGAGGATCTTCCGCCGGAAGTAGCCGTCGTCGCGGCGGACCCAGTCGGTGCCGAGCGCGAGCGTCGGATCGTTGGCGTGGACGGTCGTCACGAGGCTTCGCGCGCGGTGGAGGTCGAGATCCGACGGGTCGGCCGCCATCGCGGCGTGAGCCACGTCCAGCACCAGCCCGTTCTTGAACGTGGTGGGGTTGATCGTCCCCGAGTCGAGGCCGTGGACGGTGGGGTAGGGGGCGTCGACGAGCGCGATATCGTCGACGGCGACGGCGCGGAGGCGGCGTTCGCCGAGGGGGTCGAGCACGGTCCGCCCGTCGACTTCGAGCGGATCGAGCCACTCCTCGAACGCCGTCCGCGCGAGGTCGTCGTGATCGGTGTCGTCGACGCGGCGCGCGAGCAGTCCCGCGAGGTCGGCGATCCCGTCGACGTGGACCGGATCGAGTGTCATGGACCACCCACCGCACGGACGCACAAATATCGTCGTGGTCGAACCCCGCGAGCCTTGCCGGAAGACGGCACGCTCATACCCGTCGGTCGGCTAGGGGTAGCATGGACACGGCCGCGGTGGCGTTCGATCTGGACGATACGCTCGCGGTCACGCGAATCGACCGGGCGACGCTGCTGGCGGAGGCGCTCCGCGAGGCGGGCGCGCCACAGCGCTCGCGGGAGGCGTATCTGCAGGCCCACGCCGAGAACCTCACCGCCCGGAGTCGGGAGCCGGTGTTCGAACGGCTGTTCGAGGACGCGGACGTCGACGCGGCCGCCGTCGCGCGGGCCTACCGCGACCGGGTGAACGCCGCGCTCGAACCGGTACCGGGCGTCGAAGCGATGCTGGCGGGGCTCCGGGATCGGTATCGGCTCGGTCTGCTGACGAACGGGCCGGTCGTCGCCCAGCGCTCGAAACTCACGGCGCTGGGGTGGACCGACGCGTTCGACGTCGCACTCGTGACCGGCGAACTCGCGGCCGGCAAGCCCGAACCGGCTGCCTTCGAGTCGCTGCTGGCCGAACTCGACGCCGACGCGGCCGGGACGGTGTTCGTCGGCAACGACGTGACCGCGGACGTACAGGGCGCCGTCGCCGCCGGTATCGACGCGGTGCAGGTCTGCTACCCGGACGGCCCGGCGCGGGACCCCGACGCGTTCGCCCACGTCGACCGCGACGAACTGGCCGAGCGTCTGCCGGCGATTCTCGACGAGCGCTATCGTCGCGATTGAAACTGTTTGCAGATCCGACCGCTGGACAGCGTGCGATCGGCCGTGCGACGACGTTCAACTGTTACTATCGACGACGGCTTCGACGACGCGGAGCGCACGCTTCACCTCGGCGCCGTCCTCGACGAAGACGACCGTCAGCGGCGGCTCGCTCGCCTTCGGGCGGACCCGGAGGTCGACTTCGCGGGCGGCGCCGAGGGCCGCCTCGGGTCCGGCTTCGAACTCGATTCTGGCGCGGTCGGGGTGGACGAACACCGCCGCGAGCGTCGCCCCGTCGGCGCGGACGCGGTAGGCGAGCGCGCCGTCGGCCGTCGGCGTCACGTCCGGATCGGCGTCCGTGACGGACACGTCGGCGAGCGCGGCCCCGTGGCCGACGAGTTCCGAGGCGAACAGTTGGGCGATGCGCACGCCGTCGTCGAGTTCGCGGGTAACCATCGGTCACGTCTCCCCGTCGACGAGTTCGGTTACCGCGCGGTCGGCGGCGTCGTCGACGGCGATGCCGCGACGACGGGCGTAGAGGACGGCGGCCGCTTCGATGGTCACGCCGAGTTCCTGTTGGCGTTCGTTGATGGCGGCGACGGTCTCCTGTTTCTCCAGGCCTGCGTCGGTCAGCGCCGAGAGGATGCGCTCGAACGTCGACTGTTCGCGGAGGACGGACTCGTCGGGGACGAAGCCGTCGGGGACGGTGATCGAGGCGGGGTCGAACTCGGCGACGAGGGCGTCGTCCTCGCGGGAGAGCAACCCCCGACCGGCGGCCACGTCGACGAGGCGCTTGGCCTGATCCGGCGTGAACCAGTCGCGGTCGAGCGAGAGGGCGACCACGAACTCGCCCTCACCGAGACGGGACCGTCCCCGGTCGCGGAAGGGTGCGGCCACGGCCACCTCGAGACTCATGACACACAGAGCACCGTCCGGGTCACTAAAGCGTAGTGGTTGGCGGAATCCGGCCGAGCCACGTTCGACAGTCTGAAGTAGTTGCTTGGACTCGATACGGGTATGAAAGACCAGGGACGCTCCACGCGGAAGCGCACTGGAGGCCGCCTCCGGCCCTCCCGAAACAAGAAGCGGTACCAGCTCGGCCGCCAGCCGGCGGAGACGACGGTCGGCGAACCCCGGTTCCAGACCATCGACGCCCGCGGTAACGAGACGAAGACGCGCGCGCTCGCGACGAACGTCGCCCACGTCGCCGACGGTTCGGAGACGGTCGAGGCCGACATCGAGAACGTCGCCGACAACCCCTCGAATACCAACTACGCCCGCCGGAACATCATCACGAAAGGCGCCATCATCGAGACGAGCGAGGGGCGAGCCCGCGTCACCTCCCGACCCGGTCAGAGCGGCCAGGTCAACGCCGTCCTGATCGACTAACTCCTTCGCTACGGCGTCGGCGCCGCTTTCTGTAACGCCGTTTCGGCGATGTTGCCGCCGTAGTCGGCGCTCCGTGACAGCGAGTCGACGACGAGGCCGAGCAGTTGCGCCCGCGTCGGATCGAGGTCACGGAGCAGTTCGTCGATAGAGCGAGCGTGGCTGTCGATGCCCTGCACCGACTCGCGGGCCGTGTTGGCTTGCCGGGTCGCCTCGTCGCTCTCGTCGAGAAAGAGGGCGTCCATCGCTACGTCGATCACGTCCGCGGCGTCGGTGTGGAGGCCGTCGAGCGCGTCGATCACGTCGTCGGGAAGCGGTTCGTCGAAGTTGAGCGCGAGGTGGGCGATTTTGGTCGCGTGGTCGGCGACTCGCTCCAGCTGGCGGGCCGCGGACTGGTAGTCGAAACATATCTCGCGGGAGACGCCGAGTTCCTCGGCGGCCCGGGGGCTCCGGAGCGTCGACCGGAAGATACGGGAGACGACCATCCACAGGCGGTCGACGTCGTCGTCGCGCTGGATCACGTCGTGTGCGAGGTCCTCGTCGAGGTCGATCAGCGCCGTCACGGCGTCGTCGAGCATCGAGAGGGCGATCAGTCGCATCCGGGTGACGGCGTTGTTGATCGACAGCTCCGAGGAGTCGAGCAGGTCGCGGATCACCACCCGGTCACGGGTCTCCTCCAGCACTTCCAACCCGACGAGGCCCTGTGTCGCCTGCCGGATCGTCCGGCGTTGTGCGGTGGTGATGCGCCCGCTCTCGAGGACGATGATGTCGAACCCGCTGACGTACATCGTCATGACGGCGCGGATGAGCTCCTCGCCGTCGAGGTCACCGATGTCGAGGGTCCCCTCGGTCCGGTCTTCCTCGGTCCGGGGCGTCATGAAGAGGGAGTCGCCTTCGGGGTAAAACGCCACCTCGCTCCCCGCCGACACCCCGTTGTCGGTCGCCCAGTCTTTCGGAATCGACACCGTGTACGTCGACCCGCCCGTCACCTGCACCTTTCGGGTTTCGACCATACCCGGAGACAGTAGACACCACGAAATAAAACCTCCCATATCTATATACTTCTTTTGTGTGGTCGACGATCGGTCCGATCGACGGCGCCGTCGCCACCGCTCGTCGGACGACGTGGTGTCGCAGAAAGATGGTCGTATAGAACCCAAAACCCCGTAATATACGCTCTGTAGCACTACGTGCCGCGACTGGATAGCGCCGCTCGGCGCGCCGTCCTCGGCGCGCCGACCGGAACACCGCGGCAATCGTTCACGTACCCATATCTATATAGTTATCATAGAAGGGTACTTACGTCACAGTCGGCCACGTTCGGGCGATGACGGAGGAATCCACGAGTGGACGTGTGTCGCGCCGAAAGTTCCTCGCGGCGACCGGATCGATCGGCGCCGTCGGGCTCGCCGGCTGTACGCAGAGCGGCGCCGGTGGGGGCGATGGGGGAACTGGCGGCGACGGCCTCTCCGGCACGATCGACATCGCCGGCAGTTCGACCGTGTTCCCGCTGGCGACGGCGATGGCCGAGCGGTTTCAGGAACAGCACTCGGGCGTCAACATCAACATCCAGTCGACCGGGTCGGGGGGCGGCTTCGCGAACCACTTCTGTCCCGGCCGCACCGACTTCAACAACGCCTCGCGGCCCATCCAGCCCGCCGAGGAGGAGACGTGTGGCGGAAACGGCGTCACGCCGGTCGAACTCACCGTCGCCACGGACGCGCTGACGGTCATCGTCAACAACGAGGCCGACTGGCTCGACTGTATCACGGTCGAGGAACTGCGGCAGATCTGGTCGGCCGAGGACCCGCCGTCGACGTGGAGCGAGGTGAACTCCGACTGGCCGGATCAGCCGCTCGACCTCTACGGCCCGACCGACGCCTCCGGCACCTACGACTACTTCATCGAAGCGATCCTCGGCGAGGAGGGGCCGGGTCACCGCCAGGACTACTCCGCCACCGAGCAGGACCGCACGATCATCCAGGGCGTCGAGGGGTCCGAGAACGCCATCGGCTACCTCGGCTTCGCGTACTACTCTCAGAATCAGGACCGCGTGAAGGCCCTCGGCGTCGACGACGGGAGTGGCTGTGTCGAACCGTCGCTGGAGACGGCCCGCGCCGGCGAGTACACGCCGCTCTCGCGGCCGCTGTTCACCTACGCCAAACAGGGGTCGCTCGCGGAGGAACACGTCGCCGAGTTCGCGCGCTTCTGGCTCGAGAACGCCAGCAGTCAGGAAATCGTCGCCGAGGAGGTCGGCTACGTCCCCCTGAGCGACGAGGACCAGCAGACGGCGATGGACGCCCTCGAGACGGCCATCGAGAACGCGCAGGGCTGACACCGGGGCTGTGACCGAACGAAGAGCTTTTTCCACCGAGCGAAGAATCGACCTACGTTAGATGAGCACGGACGACCTACAACGGGACCTCACCCGGCGAACGGAGAACGCGCCACAGGAGCTTCTGACGCGCTCGTTTTTCTTCCTGTGTGCGGTGCTGTCCATCGTCACGACGGTCAGCATCATCATCATGTTGACCACGGAGGCGGCGAAGTTTTTCACCGTGACCGCGCCGCTGATGGGCGTCGAGGGGCCGACCGCGTCGGTCGTCGACTTCCTCACCGGAACGGAGTGGGTTATCAACAACGAGCAGTTCGGCGTGCTGCCGCTCGTCTCGGCGACGCTCGCGATCACCATCGGCTCCGCGGTCGTCGCCCTCCCGCTGGGCGTCGCCACCGCCATCTACCTCAGCGAGTACGCGAGTCCGCGCGCCCAGCGCGTGTTGAAACCCGCACTCGAGGTGCTCGCCGGCGTCCCCACGGTCGTCTACGGCTTCTTCGCCGTCGTCTACATCACGCCCGCCCTTCGAACCATCATTCCCGGCCTCGGGACGTTCAACATGCTGTCGGCGAGCATCGTCGTCGGCATCATGATCATCCCGATGGTGGCCTCGATCAGCGAGGACGCGATGTCCGCCGTTCCCGACTCCCTGCGACAGGCCGGCTACGGGATGGGCGCGACGAAGTTCGACGTCTCGGTCGGTATCGTCGTCCCCGCCTCCCTTTCGGGCATCTTCTCCTCGTTTATTCTCGCACTCTCGCGGGCCATCGGCGAGACGATGGCCGTCACCGTCGCCGCCGGGACGCAGGCCAACCTTCTCAACCCGCTCAATCCCGCGTCGTATCTGGAGGGCGCGCTCCCGATGACCGCCGCCATGGTGAACCTCCTGACCGGCGACATCACCGGCGGGGGCGTCGCCTACCGGAGCCTCTTCGCCATCGGGCTCACGCTCTTTATCATCACGCTCGTCATGAACGTCATCAGTGACCTCGTCGCACAGCGGTACCGGGAGGAGTACTGAGATGGCGACCCAGGACGAACGGATCGAGGGCTTCGGCCACGTCAGCCGAACCGTCGGCACCGTCTTCCGATATCTCCTGCTCGCGGCGACGCTGTTCGGCATCGTCGCGCTGACCATCCTCCTGATCTACGTCGCCAACGACGCGATCCAGCCGCTGACCGCCGATCCGGGCTGGCATCTCACCTTCTTCCTGACGCTCGTCGTCCCGACACTCGCCGTCGGGGGCTACCTCCTCCGGACCGATCCTACCGCCTTCCGGTTCGGGGCGAGTGTCGTCGGGATGCTCGCGGTCAGCACCATGTTCGCCGGCGGTGCGGCGATGATCTTCGTCGACATCGTCTCGCCGGTGGTCTGGTTCGGCTACGTCCTCGCGCTTGGCATCGCGCTCGCGGGCGTGGTTGCCCTCGAACGCCTCGACCGTCGCCTCCCCTTCCTCGCGCGCTTCGCGGGCGCGAGTGCGATCATCGTCGCGTCGCTGGGTCTCGTCCCGGGACTCGTCCAGTCGCTCCCGGTCTACCCGACCGACGGCATCATGCTCACCGTCTCGCTCGGCGGGCCCGTAGCACTCGTCGTCGGCCGCTACGCGGCCGCGGAGGCGGGTCGCCGGGGGACGGCAGTCGCTCTCCTCGCGGCCCTCGCCGCCGTCGGCGCCGGTGAACTGCTCGGTCCGCTGCTCGCCGTCGGCGCCGTCCCCGCGACGGTGTTGCTGGCCGTCGCCGTGGTGCCGACTGCGGGCTACGCGGTCGGCCACGCCCGGCGGTTCCCGGCCCGCCGCTCGGGGCTGGCGTTCGCGGCGACGATTCTGGGCGGCGCGCTCGTCGGCGCCGTCGCCGTCGACGCCCTCGGCTTCGCCGGGCCGCAGTCGTGGGTCGACTGGGGATTCCTCACCAGCGCCCACAGCGGCACCGCGGCGGACGCCGGCCTCTATCCGGCCATCGGCGGCTCCATCCTGCTGATGGTCACCGTCGCCGCGCTCTCCTTCCCGCTCGGCGTCGGTGCCGCGGTGTATCTGGAGGAGTACGCCCCGGACAACCGTTTCACCCGCTTTATCGACGTGAACATCTCCAACCTGGCGGGCGTCCCCTCCGTCGTCTACGGACTGCTCGGCCTGGGCGTGTTCGTCACGTATCTCGGCCAGCCCACCGGCACCGTGTTGATCGGCGGCGCGACGCTCGCCCTCCTCATCCTGCCCATCGTCATCATCTCCGCTCGGGAGGCGCTCCGGAGCGTCCCCGACTCGATGCGGGAGGCCTCCTACGGGATGGGCGCGACGCGGTGGCAGACGATCAAGAACGTCGTCCTGCCACGGGCGTTCCCCGGCATCCTGACGGGAACGATTCTGGCCTTGGGCCGAGCGATCGGCGAGACGGCGCCGCTCATCATGATCGGCGCGCCGAACGTCCTCTTCTCCCTGCCGACGGCTCTCTCCTCGAAAGTGAGCGCGATGCCCCTGCAGGTGTACGCCTGGGCGAGCCTCTTCGCCAGCGAACCCTTCTACCAGGCGGCCGTCCCTGCGGGCGTCGTCGTGTTGCTCATCGTCCTGCTCAGCATGAACTCCATCGCCATCGTGCTGCGCAACAAGTATCAGACCGACCAGTAGATCCATGACAGAGAACCCAGAGCAGGAGTACGTGGCCGACGAATCGACCGACGACCCGACGACCGACGACATGCTCGTCGAGACGGACGTGAGCGAGAGCGTCGCCTCCTCGGGGCCGACGATGAGCGCGAACACCGTCGTTCGCGCCGAGAACGTCGACGTCTGGTACAACGACGAGCAGGCGCTTCAGGATATCTCGCTGGAGATCCCCGAGAATCAGGTGACGGCCATGATCGGCCCCTCTGGCTGTGGGAAATCCACCTTCCTCCGGTGTATCAACCGCATGAACGACCTGATCGACGCCGCGCGCGTCGAGGGCGACCTCTATCTCCGGGGGAAGAACGTCTACGACGACGACGTCGACCCCGTGGCGCTCCGCCGCCGGGTCGGCATGGTGTTCCAGTCGCCAAACCCCTTCCCCAAGAGCATCTACGACAACGTCGCCTACGGCCTCAAGATCCAGAACAAGGCGGGCGACTACGACGAAATCGTCGAAACGTCGCTGAAGCGGGCGGCGCTGTGGGACGAGGTGAAAGACCGGCTCGACGAATCGGGGCTGGAACTCTCGGGCGGGCAACAACAGCGCCTCTGTATCGCCCGCGCCATCGCTCCCGACCCCGAGGTGATCCTGATGGACGAACCGGCGTCGGCGCTCGACCCCGTCGCCACCTCGCAGATCGAGGACCTCATCTCCGAACTCGCCGAGGAGTACACGGTCGTCATCGTCACCCACAACATGCAGCAGGCGGCCCGTATCTCGAACAAGACGGCCGTCTTCCTGACCGGCGGCGAACTCGTCGAGTTCGACGACACCGAGAAGATCTTCGAGAACCCCGAGAGCCAGCGGGTCGAGGACTACATCACCGGCAAGTTCGGGTAGGTCGGCTATAGAACGAGGCCGGCCGATCTATAGATTGCTCTATAGTCAACAGTAGACATGGGGCAACGTTTTAGGCGGCTCACACCGAGAACGCGGTATGGCGCGAACGGATTATCAGTCGTCGCTGGAGGAGCTCCGCGACGACGTACTCTACATGAGCGAGTTGGTCGCGGAGCGGCTTCGGACGGGGCTGGACGCCCTCGAACGCAAGGACGAACGCCTCGCGAAGGACGTGATCGACGGCGACGACGAGATCAACGAGATGTATCTCCAGCTGGAGGGGGAGTGTATCGATCTGATCGCCCTCCAGCAGCCCGTCGCCAGCGACCTTCGCTTCATCGCCGCGTCGTTCAAGATCATCACCGACCTCGAACGCATCGGCGACCTGGCGGTCAACCTCGGCGGCTACACGCTCGACGCCGAGCGCGACCTCTTTCCGGACGTGGATATGCAACGCATCGGCATGACGACCCTCGACATGCTCGAAGACGCGATGAACGCCTACGCCAACGAGGACGTAAAGGCGTGTTACACGGTCGCCGACCGCGACGATGAGGTCGACGCGATGTGCGAAGCCGCCAGCGAAGTCGTGGTCCGTGATCTCATCGAGGGGGACTACCTCAGCGACGGGGAGGACGACGCCGCACTGGAGTCGCTGATGCAGGACGTCTCCCGCCTCCTGCTCACCATCCGCGACCTGGAGCGGGTCGGCGATCACGCCGTCAACATCGCCGCTCGCACGCTCTACATGGCCGAGAACAACGACGAACTACTCTACTAGCTGCGCCATCACCGCCGCTTCCGCCTTTCTGAGGTGTTCGGCCACCGTCCCGGGCGAGACGTCGAGTTCGGCCGCCACGTCGGCGACCGTCCCCCGCCGCGGCGAGTCGTAGTACCCGCAGTCGACGGCGGCCGCGACGGCCTCGCGCTGGCGGTCGGTGAGCCGTGGCGTCGGCGACCCGGCCCGACGCCGATACGGTCCCACGGCGTGGACAGTGGCCCGTAACCCGTCGGGGAGCCCCTCGACCGCGGCGTCGACATCGCCGGGCGTTCCGACCAGCGTCAGATCCGTCGTCCCGTCGGGGTTGAACTCGACGGGCGGCACCACCACGAGCGTCCCGCGGGCGAACGCGTCGATGTACCCTCGGTCCGCGTCGGTCGCCCGGTCCCGGACACAGCAGTAGAAGACACCCTCGACTGCGTCGGTGAGGCTGTACGCCACCGTCGCCGCTCGGGACTCCAACTTCGCCTGGAACGGCTCCGGATCGCCCCGTACCCGGAACACCATCGCGTTCGTCCCATCGAGGACCGTGTTCCAGCGGAGCAACGACGCGCGCTCGATGGCCTCGTGGTGCATCTCGAAGGCGTGCATCGGATGCAACGTCTCCGGGTCGTGGTGGATGCGCACGTCAGCGTACTTCATCGGTCCAGCATTTCGAGTGTGTAAATAAAAGCCTCAGGTGTGAGGCAGTTCGGACTCGGTGGTGGCGCCACGAGACGACGCCGTATGACACCGACGCGACTCGCGTTCGGGGTCGGCCTCGTGTCGGCCGCCGGCGTGTACGGCATCGTCCTCGGAACGCTCCTGACCGATCACGAGTGGTGGCCGCCTGGGAACCGGACGCCCGCGTACTACTGCCACTGGACGCTCGTCGGACTCTTCGACGTGGCGCTACTGGGGACCGCCGTCCTCGACTTCGGCGCGTGGGGGCTGCCCGCTCCCACGTCGTCCGTCGGCCTCGTCGCCGCCCTCCTCGGCACCGCCGTCTTCGTCTGGGGGGCGCGGGCGATGAACTCCGCGGAGACGATGGGCGTGACGGGTGACCTCTACACCGACGGTCCGTACGCCTACACGCGCAACCCACAGTACGTCGGCATGATCGTCGGCGTGACCGGCTTCGCACTCGCGGTCGACTCGCGCCTCGTGGCGACGCTCGCCGCTGCCCACGTCGGCTGGGTGCTCCTCCTCCCCCGCGCCGAGGAGCCACACCTCCGCGCCGAGTTCGGCGACGCCTACGACCGCTACGCCGCCCGCGTCCCGCGGTTCGTCGGCGTCCGCACGCTCTACGGCGGCGAAGACGACGACGAACTGCCCCACTGACCCCCACTCACATGACTGCCCAGCAACTGCCGTCACGGCCCGAGTCGACGGCCGACCGCTTGCTCGCCGACTTGCTCGCCCCGTACGCCACCGACCGCGACGACCACCTGAACGCCCCGGCGTTCGTCGTCCGCCCCGACGAGGTGGCGGCGGCGCTGTCGACGCTCCGCGACGAGGCTGGATTCGATCACTGTGCCTGCGTCACCGCACAGGAGTACGCGGATCGCTACGAGACGATCTATCACCTCCGGCGGTACGACGACCCGACCGACGAGGTGAGCGTCGTCGTTCCGGCGCCGAAGGCCGCTCCGACCTCGGAGAGCGCCACTCCCGTCTACGAGACGGCGGCCTGGCACGAACGCGAGGCCTACGACCTCGTTGGCATCGAGTACGTCGACCACCCGAACCTGCGTCGCATCCTCCTCCCCGAGACGTGGCAGGGGCATCCCCTCTCGCTCGACTACGACCGGAATCGCCCACAGGTCGTGCGCTACGACGGGAACGCGAACCCCGTCGACGGCGACGCCCGGGACGGCGAGACGATGTTCCTCAACATCGGCCCGCACCATCCGGCGACACACGGTGTCCTCCACCTCGAAACCGTCCTCGACGGCGAACAGGTGGTCGACGTCGACCCGGACATCGGCTACATCCACCGCTGCGAGGAGCAGATGGCACAGTCCGGCACGTACCGCTACCAGATCATGCCCTATCCCGACCGCTGGGACTGGGGCGGTGCCGGCCTGCTGAACGAGTGGGCGTACGCCCGTGTCGCGGAGGACCTCGCGGACATCGACGTGCCCGAATACGCGCAGGTCGTCCGGACGATGAGCGCGGAGCTCTCGCGGATCCTGTCGCACCTGCTCGCGGTCGGAACCTACGCCCTCGACGTAGTTGGCGACTTCACCGCGACGTTCATGTACGCGATCAGCGACCGCGAGACGGTCCAGAACATCCTCGAAGAGCTCACCGGGCAGCGTCTGATGTTCAACTACTTCCGTCTCGGCGGCGTCGTCTGGGACCTCCCCGATCCCCGCGAGGAGTTCTTCGCGCAGATCCGCACGTTCCTCGACGGCCTCCCCGAACGGCTGCAGGAGTATCACGATCTCCTCACCGCGAACGAAATCCTGCAGATTCGCACCGTCGATACGGGCGTCCTGCCACCGGAGGTGGCCAAACAGTACGGCTGTACCGGCCCCGTCGCCCGTGGCTCGGGAATCGACTACGACCTCCGCCGGGACGATCCCTACGGTTACTACGACGAACTCGACTGGAATGTCGTCACGGCGGACGGCTGTGACAACTACGCTCGGTTGCTCGTCCGCCTGCGGGAGATGGAGGAGTCGGCGAAGATCGTCGAGCAGTGCGTCGACCTGCTGGACGGCTGGCCCGAGGACGACCGGACGATACAGAGCAACGTCCCGCGGACGATCCGACCCGACGACGACACGGAAGTGTATCGCGCGGTCGAGGCCGCGAAGGGCGAACTCGGCATCTACGTTCGGGCGGACGGCACGGCGAAGCCGGCTCGCTTCAAGATCCGCGGGCCGTCGTTCTCGAACCTCCAGGCGCTCCCCGAGATGGCCGAAGGCGAGTACGTCCCCGACCTGATCGCGTCGCTCGGGAGCCTCGATACGATCATGGGTGAGGTCGATCGCTGACGGCGGCGTTGAAAGAGTTAACCGCCGTCGGCGAGACACCCCGCGTATGAACGCGGCGGCAACGATCCGCGAGTACTACGAAGCGCTCCGTCGGGGCGAACCGCTCTACCCCTACTTCGCGGAACGCCCGGACGTGGTGAAGTTCGGCGTCGGCGAACGCCTCGTCGGCTACGACGCCGTCGCCGAGGGCCTGCGCGAACAGACCCGGACGACCGAGGACTGGACCGTCGAGAGCCAGGCCCTCCAGGTGACCGAGCGCGACGGCTACGCCTACTTTACCGACTCGGTGTTCCTGTCGTGGACGGACCGCGAGGCCGACCACGAGTACGCCCTCTCGACGCGGTGGAGCGGGACGATGGAGCGCCGAGGCGACGGGGATGACGACGCCGAGTGGCTGTTCGTCGGCATGCACGTCAGCACGCCGTACGTCGACGGCTGATGGTCGGTCCCAGCCTCAGCGACGACGACCGACAGATCGCCTCCCGCCGACTGAGACTCGGGTTCGTCGCGCTCGTCGGCTGTTCCGGTGGACTGGTCGCGCTCGCGGCCGGCGCCACGCCCGTCCAGGCGCTCGCCGCTGCCCTCGTCGGCCTCCTTCTCGGTGGGGTGCTGCTGGCCTACCTCCGACGCGTCGGCCGCGAGTGGCGCACGTCACACCGACGGTAATCCGTCCCGAACACTTATCGGCGATAGGGAGCAGGCGTCCGTCAATGCCCTCCATCACGCTACTCACGCCACGCCGACGCGAGGCGCTCGGTGCGCTCCTCGCGGTGATCCTGCTCGCCGGGCCGGTCTGGCTCCCCGCACTCCACCTCGACGACCCGACCTACCGGTACGAGCGGGCGCGCGTCACCGCCAATGGGACTAACGTTGCCTTCGCGAACGCGTCCGACGTACCGACCGGGACGATGGTGAGCGACGAGATTGCCTGCTCCGGCTACCCCTCCCGCGTGTGCGCCTTCGAGCGGCAACTGGCACGGAACCACACCGTCCTCACGGACGTGTACTCGAGCACGCCCGGCGAACGGACGCGCGCGTTCTCGCTCGGCCCCGACAGGTACGACTACGTCCGGATCGACGGTACCGTCTACGAACCCACCACGCTAGCGAATCGCTCCCGAACGTACGTCGTCGCGAACGGCACCGTCTACGAGGCGGGCGAGGCACCGGACGGTGTCCCCACCAGCGGCGACGTGTACCGGAACGAACTGTCGCTCCGACGGGTTTCGCCGACGGCGGCCCTGGCGGACGTATCCCGGGACGCCGACGCGGTTCCGGTGCCCGTCCGCCGGGCCGCCGAGACCGGTGTCGGGGTCGCCCACCGTGAGCGATCCGTCCCCCGAACACCGATCCGTACTGCGAACGGAACGTACTACCGGGTCTACCTCGACGACCGGCGCCAACCCGTCGTCGAGAGTGGGTGGATCGAGACGCTCCTCGTCCTCGGGGCCCCGGTGGTGGGGTTAGTCACGCTGTCCCGACTTCGACGGCGCGTCGAGATCACCTACGTCGGCCCACACGACGCGACGAACGACGAATCCGAGCCCTGAGCCGGCGTCCGGCGGACGGTCAAACCCGTGCCAGCCACCGCTCGGGGTGGTCGAGTTCCGTCTCCGTCGGAAGGTTCTCCGGTCGCTCCCACACCGCGCTCGCTCCCGCCAACCCGCGCTCGTCGGCGACGGCTCTGAAGAAGGCCGCACCGCGTTCGTACTGCCGGCGCTTCAGACCCAGCCCGAGCAGTCGGCGGGCCAGCCGCGCGACCGGACCGCCGCCCTGTCGGCGCGCGTCGAGTTTCGCCCGGAGGTCGGCGTAGTCGTCGTCGAACGCCCGGTCCATCAGGAGTTCGGCGTACCCCTCCACCGCCGTCATCGCCGTGTCGAGTTCCGCGAAGGCCTCCCGGTCCAGATCGCCCGAGACGAGCGCGTCGATGCCGCGTTCGACCCGGGTTTCGAGGTGGTCGGGGAGCCACGGCGCCGCGCCGAACTCCGCGGCGTGGGACACCTCGTGAAACGCGATCCACCGGCGGAATCGGGGTTCCGCCACGTCGAGCGTGTCGGCCACGTCGACGATGTTCGGGTGGACGAAGTAGAGCGCGTGATCCCGGTCGGCGGGCGCCGCCTCGGCGAGGAGGAGCGGGTCGTACTGGCCGAGGACGTTGCGGCCGAGGAAGGCGAGCATGAACGAGAGCGTCCCCGTGTTGACGACGCGGGAGACGCCGGGAAAGAGGGCCTGCGGGGCCTCCCGCTCGATGGGCGCCATCACTCGCCGGAAGGTGTCGACGTTGGCGTCGATCCAGTGGTGGCGGTTCTGAATCTCGACCGTGTCGGGGAGGTCGAAGTCGACGCCGCCGAGCGTCCGGAGACGGTCACGGGCGTCACGCACGTCGGCCGCGTAGCCCGCGCGGTCCGCGTCGCTCAGGTCGAGGGAACCGGCGTCCGTGCTGGCCTTGGCGGCCTCGGCGACCGCCGGCCAGTCGACGTAGCCTGTCCCCGAAGCGCCAGTGACGGCGCGGACGCTCCGGAAGAGGTTCATGGCCACCCGCCCCGGACACCACCGCAGTCGACGTAGCCGTCGCCGGATGCGTTCGTGACGGTTCGGACGCTCCGGAAGAGGTTCATACCGAGTGGAGTGCCGGCCGACGGAAAACGTTTCCGCGCGGACGCACCGCTACGCGGTCATGATCGAGGCGAAAAGTCCGTGCGCCGCGTTAGATGCCCGCCTCGAAGTCGTCGAGGGCGTAGCCAGGTTCGGCGCCGCGGCGGTCGAGCGTCTCGTTTGCCAGCAGCCAGTAGACGACCGACAGGGCGCGTCGCCCCTTGTTGTTCGTCGGGATGACGAGGTCGACGTTGCTGAGCTGGTTGTTCGAGTCACACATGGCGATGACGGGGATGCCGACCGTGATGGCCTCCTTGACCGCCTGCGAGTCGCCGATGGGGTCGGTCACCACGACCACGTCCGGCTCGATGTAGCCGTCGTAGTCCGGGTTCGTCAGCGTGCCCGGGATGAATCGCCCGGTGCGGGCGCGAGCGCCGATGGCCTCGGCGAACTTCTCGGCCGGGAACCGGCCGTACTGGCGCGAGGAAGTGACGAGCACCTGCTCGGGCGAGTAGTTCGCGAGGAAGTCCGCGGCCGTGCGGATGCGCTTGTCGGTCTGGCTCACGTCCAGCACGTACAGCCCGTCGTCACGGACGCGGTGGATGAACCGCTCCATGTCCTCGGTCTTCTGCTGGGTACCGATGTGGACGCCGGCGCCGAGGTAGTCCTCGACCGGAATGAGGAGGTCGGCCTCGTCGTCGGGCATCACGTTCTCGTCGAACGGGGAGCCGGCCTCGTCGTCCGCGTCGGCTGCTTCTTCGTCCGCTGCCTCGGCCGCCTCGTCGGCCGCCTCGGCGGTCGGTTCCTCCGTGGGTTCCGGTTCGGCGTCGGCGTCGGACGCGGCTTCCGCAGCCGCCTCTTCCTCGTCGCCGTCCGGGGTCTCGAGTTCGTTGTCGTTGTCTGTCATACAGCGTCCTCCGCGATGCGGATGAGTTCGTTGAGCTTGGCAGTTCGCTCGCCGCCGACCGCGCCCGTCTTGATGAACGGGGCGTTGGTCGCCACGGCGAGGTGTGCGATGGTCGTATCCTCGGTTTCGCCCGACCGGTGCGAGACGACGGCGTCGAGGCCGTTCCGGGTCGCGAGTTCGACCGCGTCGACGGCGTCGGAAAGCGTCCCGATCTGGTTGGGCTTGACGAGGATGGCGTTGCCCGCGTCCGCGTCGATGCCCCGCTGGAGGCGTTCGACGTTCGTGACGAACAGGTCGTCGCCACAGAGCACGGTCCGGTCGCCGACCCGATCGGTTAGCTCGGCGAAGCCGTCGAAGTCGTCCTCCTCGACGGGGTCCTCGACGTACGCGAGATCGTACTCGTCGACGAGGTCGGCCATGTAGTCGACCTGCTCCGTCGGCGTTCGCTCCACGTCGCCGTAGCGGTAGATCCCGTCGGCGGCGTCGTACAGTTCCGACGCGGCCACGTCGAGACCGACCCCGATGTCGAAGCCCACCTCGTCGGCCACGTCGTCGGTCGCCTGCACGACGAGTTCGAACGCCGTCGCGTCGTCGACGGGCGGCGCCCACGCCCCCTCGTCACCCTTGCCGGCCGCGACGCCCCGCTCGTCGAGCAGGTCGCCGATTCGGTCGTGGACGGCGGCGTTGGCGAAGACGGCCTCCGAGACGCTCGGCGCGCCCACGGGAACAGCCAGAAACTCCTGAATGTGGGTGGCTTCCTTGGCGTGTTCCCCACCGCCGAGGACGTTCCCCAGCGGGATCGGGAAGTTGTCGCCGCGGAAGGTGCCGCCCAAGTGTTGGTAGAGCGGCGCGCCGAGCACGTCGGCGCCGGCCTTCGCAGCGGCCATGGAGATGGCGACGGCGCTGTTGGCGCCGACGTTCGAGAAGTCGTCCGTGCCGTCGGCCCCGTGCAGGGCGGCGTCGACCTCGCGCTGGTTGCCCGCGTGGACTTCGTCGACCAGTCGGGGGACTGCGTGCTGGCGGGCGGCGGCGATGGCCTCGCCCGTCGGCAGTTCGATCGCCTCGTACTCGCCGGTGGAGGCACCGCTCGGTGCGGCCGCACGGCCGAAGCCGCCCGACTCGGTCAACACGTCGGCCTCGACCGTCGCGTTGCCACGCGAGTCGAGGACGCGGCGTAGACTCACCGAGCGAATCCGCGTCATTTGTTCCCCCGCCTCACGGTGAACGGCAACACGCCGGCGTCGTACTCCTCGGCCGCGACGAGGATCGGCTCGCTCTGCTCCGTCTCGACGAGCACCGGCGCGCCGTAGGACACCTGCAGGGCTCGCGCCCCGAGGATGCGTGCCTTCTCGTAGCGGTTGTAGCGTCCCTGGCTCATTGGTAGGGGGAGACCACGTCGACCAGGTCCTTGTGCGAGACGAACATCCGTCGACAGCAGTGCCGGGTCACGCCCAGGTCGTCGAGTACCTCTGCGGGGTCCTCGCCGTCATCGAGTCGAGCCTGGTACTCCTCCCAGTGCTCGCCGATGACCTTCCCGCACGTGAAACACCGGACTGGGATCATCATGGGTGGATCACCTCAGCGGTAGGACTTCTGGTAGCGGGCCCGCGCGCCGGGACCGCCCCACTTCTTGGGTTCGGACTGCCGGACGTCGTTGACCAGCAGCGACCGGTCGAACTCCATGAACGCGTCGCGGAGTTCGGCGTCGTTGTGGTGTTGCACCAGTCCGCGAGCGATGGCCGTCCGGACGGCGTCGGCCTGTCCGGCGAAGCCGCCACCGGAGACGCTCACGTCGATGTCGACCGTCTCGCGGAGGTCGTCGCCGGCGATGCGGAACGGCTCCAGCATCTTCAGCTTCGAGAGCTCCGGTTCGACCAGTTCGACGGGCCGGGAGTTGATTCGCACGCGACCCTCGCCGTCACGCACGGTGGCGCGGGCGACGGCCGTCTTCTTCTTGCCGCTCGTGTTGGTTACCATGTGACGTTCGCACCCAGTTGTTCGGAGACGTCTCCGAGGGAGACGAATTTGATGTTCGAGAGGCGATCCAGCGACGTGCCGTCGAGCACTTCACCGTCCTCGTCGAAGGGGTTGCCGACGTAGACACGGACGTTCTCGAACGCCTCGCGCCCCCGCGGCTTCTTGTACGGAACCATCCCGCGGATGGCTCGCTTGAAGATGCGGTCCGGGCGCTTCGGGTAGTACGGCCCGCTGTCGGAGCCGAGCCCGGCGCGCGTTCGATACGTCTCCATCGTGTCTTCCTCGTTGCCGGTGATGACCGCGTCCTCGGCGTTGATGACGGCGACGCGCTCGCCGTCGAGCACGCGCTGGGCCACCTCGCTGGCGACGCGACCCATGATGCAGTCACGGGCGTCGACCACCACGTCGGCGTCGAATTCGGCGAGACTCATCGAATCACCCGGACGTTCGACCCTTCGGGGTTGTTCTCGGCGACCTGTTCCAGCTGCTGGGCGTCGCCGACCTGTTCGATCTTCGTGCGCGCCGTCGACGAGAAGTCGACGGCTGCGACGGTAACCTCTTTTTCGAGCACACCACTGCCCAGCACCTTGCCGGGCACGACGACGGTCTCGTCTTCGCGGGCGTATCGTTCGATCTGCCCGAGGTTGACCTCCGCGTGGGTGCGCCGTGGCTTCTCCAGACGGTCCGCGACGTCCTGCCAGACTCCGGCACCGGACTCACGGGAAACCGCCTTCAACTCGGCGATGAGACTGTTCAGTCTCGGATTCGTCTTACTCATTGTCTTCCTCCAAAAGGGAGTGCAGGGAGCAGGATTTGAACCTGCGGACCCCTATGGGACAGCGCCCTGAACGCTGCGCCGTTGGCCTGACTTGGCTATCCCTGCACGCATAGCGCAGTATCGGTCGCCCCTTCAAACCACTTTCGGTCCTCGGCCCGACCGACGGCCCCTGACTCGGCGACGCGTCGCTCGCGCTGGCGGCGCCGTCGGGGGTGGGCGTCGGTCGGGACGGTGTGGTTGTTCGGGGCATGGGGGTCTCAGACTGCGACTTTCGATTCCAGTTCCGCCGCGCGGTCGCCGATGGATTCGACGGCGCGCGTGACCAGTTCTTCGACGCTGAACGACCCGTCCGTCTCCACATGGAAGACGAACGCGCCGGGCACGTCAGTTATCTCGAGTTCCTTGCCGGGGTAGCGGTTGGTGAGGTCGTGATCGAACTCGCTGGTCGCGACGAGTTCGCCGTCCTCCGTCTCGATGACCCCGCGAAGGATGTTCGGCTCCTGTTCGTCGAACTCGCCCTCGTCGCCGACGACTTCGACGCGCTGGAGGTGGCGGTAGCCGACGGCCACACCGCCCTGATGTTTGGCGTGGTCGCGGCCGCGGTCCAGCACGGCGTCGGCCTCGAGTTCGATCCGCTGTTGCTCCTTGAGTTCGATGATCGGGATGTTGTCGTCGGCCGGCTGGACCATCGCGTCGGACGTCTCGATGTCGCCCGAGTAGGCCGTCGCCGGCCCCTCCACGTCCAGCGCCAGCGTCACTTCCTCGCCCACCTCGAAGTCGTCGAGGGGGGTCGTCAGCGGCACCAGCCCCAGGCGGAGGCCGATCATCTCGTCGAACATGACCGACGAGTTCTCGACGAACCGGACGGTGTCGATGGAGAACGTCGGCACGTCGGCGATCATCGCCCGGCGGATGCCGTTGGCGAAGGCCGGCGTCGCTCCCCGAACGAGGAACCGCGCGTTCCGGTCGTCGCGTTCGATGAACTCGACGTCGAAGTCGGCTACCATGTTGTTAGAGGCGGCTGTTTTTCGGCGCGCGCGTCCCGTCGTGCGGGATGGGCGTCACGTCCTCGATGCGACCGATCTCCAGCCCGGCACGGGCCAGCGCTCGGATCGTCGCCTGCGCACCCGGGCCCGGGGACTTGTTGCCGTTGCCGCCGGGGCCGCGCACGCGAACGTGGACGCCCTCGACGCCGGCCGCGAGGACCTCCTCGGCGACCGTCTCGGCCATCTGCATCGCCGCGTACGGCGACGCCTCGTCGCGGTTCTGTTTCACGACCGTCCCGCCGCTCGACTTGGCGATGGTCTCCGCCCCCGTCTGGTCCGTGACCGTGATGAGGGTGTTGTTGAACGACGCGTGGACGTGGGCGATGCCCCACTTGTCTTCCTGTTCTTCGGCGCTCATTCTTGGGCCTCCGCGCGTTCGGGGTGGAGGTCGTCCGCGAGCGGGCTCGTCTCGTCGAAGGCGACGGTCGCCTGCTCGTCGGCCTCTACTTTCTTCGACGGCGTCTGCACGCGTGCGCCGTCGACCGTGATGTGGCCGTGCGTGACGAACTGACGGGCCTGCTGGGGCGTGTGGGCCAGCCCTTTCCGGTAGACGACCGTCTGGAGTCGTCGTTCGAGCAGATCCGTCACTTCCAGCGACAGCACGTCGCTGATGTCGTCCTCGCCACCGAGGATGCCGAGTCGCTGGAGCCGAGCGACGAACTCGGCGCCGGCCTCGGCCGCAATCTCGACGTCACCCTGTGCGTCGCCCAGCAGTCGTCGCGCCTCGCGGCGCATCTCGCGCAGTTCGGACTGGGCACGCCAGAGCTCTTCCTTGTTCTTCAGGCCGTAGCGCCCGAGGAGGTCGGCCTCCTCGGCGATGCGCTCGCCCTGATACGGGTGGTTCGG